>Ga0335078_10015816_pt1 | contig 11200 bp, 6 predicted proteins | sample Lox_Sample_32_FD_206711 | JGI IMG/M metagenome (GOLD analysis project Ga0335078, IMG submission 206711) | Soil microbial communities from Loxahatchee National Wildlife Refuge, Florida, United States - Lox_Sample_3.2 | ecosystem: Environmental > Terrestrial > Soil > Wetlands | place: USA: Florida...
GGCAAGTCACCCGCCATCTTCGACATGGACAAGCTCACGTGGCTGAATAGCCATTACATCAAGACGATCCCCGAGGCCGAGATCGCCCGGCGTCTCCTCCCCTTCGCCGAAAAGCTGGGATACCCGGCAGGCGACGAGGCCGGGCTTCTCAGGATCGTGGCGCTCTTGAAAGAGCGGGCAAAGACCCTTAAAGAGATGGCCCAGATGGCCGCGTTTTTCTGGAATGAAGAGATCGAGTATGAGCCGAAGGCCGCACAGAAGTATCTGACCAGCGCGTCCCGGCCCATCCTCGAGCGCTTCCTCGAAGACTTCTCCCGCCTCGCGACACTGAAGGAAGAGGAACAGCGCGCCTTTGTGGAGGCAATTGCGAAGGCCTTCGACAAGAAGGTCGTGGAAGTGGTACAGCCTGTCAGGGTGGCCCTCTCCGGCAGGGAGGTCACCCCCGGGATTTTTGAAGTGATAGAGATCCTCGGGCGGCAAAAGGTGGAGAAGAGGATCGCTGGGGCGATCGCGTCGATCACATGAAGCTGACATCCCTCGAGCTCCTGGGCTTTAAATCCTTTCTCAACAGGACCACCTTCCGATTCGACGAAGGCGTCACCTGCATCGTCGGGCCGAACGGGTGCGGCAAGAGCAACATTGTGGATGCCGTCACTTGGGTCCTCGGCGAAAGGGGCACCAAGTCGCTCCGCGTCAAGGAGATGGGCGACGTCATCTTCCACGGCAGCAGCGCCAAGAAACAGGTGAACATGGCGGAAGTGACCATGGGGCTCGTAAACGACGGCGGTGAGTACGCCGTAAGGAGGCGGATCTACCGGGACGGCACGAACGAATACTACATAAACGGCCAGTTGGTGCGTCTCAAGGACATTCAGGATTTCTTCCTCGGCACGGGCATCGGCCTCTATTCCTATGCCATTATCGAACAGGGGAACATCGAATATTTCGCCCAAATGCGACCGCAGGAACGAAGGGTCGTCATCGAGGAGACAAGCGGCATCACGAGGTTCGAGGAGAAGAAGCGGGATGCTTTCTCCCGCATGGAGGAGGTCAGGGCCAACCTCGAAAGGGTTGAAGACATACAAGGGGAAGTGAAAAAAGCTCATTCGAGGGCCGAGGAAGAGGCCGCCAGACTCAAGGTCTACAACGGACTGAAAGGAGAGCTTCGCACGATCGACGTTGCCCTCCTCCTGGACGGCTTCGCCCGGCTTTCGAGACGGGCGGCGAAAATCGAGGAAAGGGGAGAAGAGATCCTCAAGGAAACGGAAGGTGCAGGAGCGAAGCGCCAGGCCTTAAGCGAGACCATGGCGGCCAAGGACGGCGAGATATCCGCCGTGGACGCGACGACGAGGCAGCTCGAGGTCGACATCAAGGGCAAAGAAAAGGACATGGAGAGCAAGCTTCTCGAGCTCAACTACCTCGACGAAGAGAGGAAGCGCCTCGATGCAGCCATGAAGGAGCTTCGTCGCGAGATGGAGGGGCTCTCACAGGAGGCCGGCACCCATCTGGCAGCGATCGAGAGTCTAGAGCAAGCATCTCTCCGGGAAAAGAAGGAGCTGGAGACCCTGGAAGGGCTGGGCAACGAGCTTGAGGCCCGCAGGGATGAGCTGGGCCGTGCCCGGGAGAAGGAGGAACGGGCGGCCGAAGAGGAGAGAAACCGCCTCTTCGGCGTGATGACGAGGCTCACCGAGATCCGGAACAGCATCGTCGAGAGGGGAAGGATTGAGAAGGAGCGTGGGGCGAGGCAAGAGAGGCGTCTCGAAGAGAAGAGGCTCCTCGAAGAGAGACTGCGCCTCCTCGAAGAAAAATTCTCGGCCGTGCAGGGGCGCATGGAGGAAGAAAAGAACGCAGCCACCCTTGCGGAGGCCGAGGAGAAAGCCCTGTCCGGCCGGGTCGATGCGCTCGCCGGCGAAAGTGGGCGGCTTAAGGCCGACATCGAGGGACTGAGAGGGGTCAGGCGGGGCAAAGAGGAAGTCTTCAAACAGATGAAGAGCCTGGGCGCCGGCCGGAAGAAGGAAAGCCTGCCCTTCAAACAGCTCATCAACATACTGAAGTCCTCCAAGGAAAATGAGGAAGTGACGGAGCGTTTTTTTGCAAGGGAGATGGACTACCACGTGCTTCCAGGGGATGATCCGGAGAGTCTGTCGAAGGCGGCGCAGGGGCACGCGTCGGACTTCATATTCTTCCCGAAGAAGGGAATGTTCGCCCTCGAAGGGGGTGAGGCGAACGTAAGGCTCCGCAGGGTAGCCGATCCAGCCGAGGCCTTTCAAAGGATAGCGCAAGGGGAAGAGGGTCTTTTCCTCGCAGGGGATGTGCTTGTCGATTCGAGGGGCCTCATCCGCGCAGGTCAGGACGGCGCCGGTGTCTCCATCAGGGAATTCCGCGAGAAGATAAAGCTCGAGGCCGAGCTCAGCCAGATCGACGAAGATCTCAGGGCAAAGACCGCGAAGCTCGGCGAATTGCAGGCATCCCAGAGGGAGCTCGAGTCGGCCAGGGCAGCCTCCGGAGAGAAGAGGCGATCGAAAGAGCGCACACTGGCGGTCTTGGAGAGGGAGCATATCGACCTAGGCGCGCAGGCGAGGACGGTGAAAGAGAGGCTTTCCGAACAAGAGTCTCCCGGAGAGCCTTCCCAGGAAGGTGAGGATGAGGCGTTCTACGCGGAACAGGCCGCGGCAGCCGCATCGTGCGAGGAGGAAAAGGCGAGGATCGAAGAGACGCTCGTCGACCTGAAGGGGCGGCTCGAGAAAACAAAGGAAGCATATGCGGGGACGGATGGGGAGTTTCACACGACCTCCATCGCCGTAGAGAGACTCAGGAACCAGCTGAGGAAGGACGAGGAAGAAGAGGCGCGGAAGAAGGCCGCCAAGGAAACGTGCGAGAAGGAGAAGGCCGTCAAGGAGGCGAAACTGAGGGAAGCTGCATCCGGCCTTGAGGCCGCCGCCGAGAAGGCGCAGGGGCTGGAAGAAGCATATGGGCTCCTCAAAGAAGAGCACAAGCGAGCCGTGGAAAGATATGAAGAGATGACCGCGCGGCTCGGCGATCTGCACGTGGAAAAAGCTTCGCTCCACGAAGACGCTCGGGTCTGCGACCAGGAAATAGAGCGAATCCGCGTGAAGAAAGAGGGCCTCGAAAAGGAAGGGCTCATCCTGCAGGAGAAGAAGGATGCCATCCGAGAGAAGCTCAAAAGCGACTATGGCATAGAGGATGTGGAAGGGCAGCCTGTCCCGAAGGTCAAAGACGAAGGCGAACGGGAGCGGATCCTTCAGGAGCTCGCTGCCATGGGAGAGGTGAACTTCAGGGCAGAGAAAGAGCGGGAGGAGCTGAAAGAAAGGCTGGATTTCCTGGAGACCCAGAAAATGGACCTCATCCAGGCAATCGAATCCCTGAAGAAAACCATCTCGAAGATAGATTCCGTATCGCGGGAGCTCTTCCTCGAGACTTTCGAGAAGGTGAGCGACGCCTTCCGCCGCTTCACCGGGATTCTCTTCAAGGGGGGTCACGGCACGCTGATGCTCAACCACGAGACAGGCGGCGTAGATCTCTACGTGCAGCCGCCGGGGAAGAAGGTCATACGGATGGAGCTGCTTTCCGGAGGAGAAAAGGCGCTCATCTCCCTCGCATTCCTCCTCTCCCTCATGGATACGAAGGCTTCTCCCTTCACTCTCATGGACGAGATAGACGCCCCCCTCGACGATGCGAACCTTCTGTCTCTTCTCGACATCGTCAAGACGATCGCCAGGAAGACCCAGACGATCATCATCACCCACAACAGGCTTACCATGGAATCGTCGAACACCATCTACGGCGTCACTATGGAAGACGACGGGATATCGAAGACTATCTCGATACAACTGTAAGATAGCGCGAAGCTGTGATTCTAGGCCGGCTCTTTTCCGTGGCGTTTCCCGCCCTCCGGGACTCTCTCACGGCCGGCGCCCCGCTGCCAGCTCCTTACCTGATCCCGGCCGTTCTGCTTCGCCGAATAGAGGAGGCGGTCGGCGAGACGAATGAGGTCCGAGGGCTCCTGCAGAGGCTCGGGGATCGTGGTCGCAACCCCAAAGCTGATTGTCACGTGGTCGGCCACCGGTGAGGAGAAGTGGGGTATGCTGGCGGCCTCCATTCTTTCCCTGATCTTTTCGGCGAGCGCAACGGCGCCCGAAGAGTCGGTTTCCGGGAGGACACAGGCGAACTCCTCGCCTCCGTAGCGGGCGGCCAGATCGCCCGGCCTCTGGACCACCTCTCTGAGGATTTGCGCCACCTGGCGCAAGCAGTCATCTCCGGCCAGATGGCCATAGTGGTCGTTAAACTCCTTGAAGCAGTCTATGTCTAGGAGAACGAGGGAGAGAACGGCCTGGCGGCGCATGGCCCGCCTCCATTCCCGGCTCAAGAATTCGTCGAAGCGTCGGCGGTTGGGGAGCTCCGTGAGGCCGTCGGTTGTCGAGAGGCTTTCCAGCATGGCCCAGTAGCGCTTGAGCTCTGTGATGTCCCGGTAGGTCCATATGCGTCCGTAGAATGTCCCATCCTTGCCGAGAACGGGACACGAATAGGTGTCCAGGATGGTGCCATCCTTAAGCTCCACTTCGTAGCGGGCCGTCTCGCGGGGACTGCCATGGAGGAAACGGACTTTCTCCCTGAATGGCTCGGGATGTGCGACCATAGAGAGGGTATGCCTCCACTGACCCTTCTCGTCCCTCGCGTCCACGATTTCCTGAGGCAGCTTCCACATGTCCACGTAGCCGCGATTCCGGAGGAGGGTCCTGCCCTGGCTGTCTATGACGAGGACACCATCGATGGAGGAGTTTACCTGGGCCTCGAGGAATGCCGTCTTCCAGGTCAGCGTCTCCTGAGCCTCCTTTCGCCCGGTGATATCCTGGTTGGCGCCGTAAAGCTTGGGAGGGCCCGAGCCCTCGGCAATGCCCCGCATCCTCGCGATGATGGTCCGCACCTCCCCGTCCTTACGAACGATGCGGTGCTCCATGTCGAAAAGGAAGCTCCCACCGGTCAAAGGGTTCTTCTCGATCAATTGAAAATAGCGGGCGATGTCGTCAGGATGTACAAATCGTGCGGCGTATTCGGGAACCGCCATTCGATATCCGCCCTCTTGCTCCGCAGTGGTGCCGTAGAAGGCGTAGAAGGCGTCGTTGAGGATTAACTCCTTCGTGAGGGTATCGAAGTCCCAGTAGACTATCCCTGCGAGGTCCATGGCATTCGTGAGACGCACTTCGTTTTGCCTGACCCGCTCCTCCACCTTTTTCACGCCGGTTATGTCGAGCAGGGTTGCGATCTTCGCCAGCCTTCCCCTGTACATCGTGCCCACGATATGTCCGAGGACAGTCCTCTTCTCGCCGGTTTTCCCGACTATCCTGAACTCGAGCTCGCTCGACCGGTCGGTGAAGCATTGTTCCAACTGTTCGGCCACCCGTGGATGGTCTTCGAGGGGAACCATGTCCGGCGTCGCCGGGCGGCCCGTCATCTCCTCCACGGTCAGGCCGTGTATCTCCGCAAACCGGCCATTGACATACCTATGCACCCCGTCCTGGATAAGGCTTATGCCGAGGACCGACTTCTCAGCCAGGTCCCTGAAGATGTTTTCCGATTCCCTTAAGTCGTCCTCCACCTCTTTCCGCTCGGTAATGTCCTGCATCATGCTGAGGAGGTGGCCCTTGCCTGACAGGCTGATCAATTCCATGGATGCGAGCAAGCATCGGATGCCGCCTGAGCTGTTCCGGATGCGCACTTCCGCACTCCGCACGCTGCCTCCCGCGCGTATCACCTCCGTAAGCCTCTCCCTTTCTTCGGGATCGGCCCAGACGCCAATTTCCTGGGCGGTGTGCCCGACGACCCGGTCGCGGGTACATCCCAGGATGTTCAGGTAGGCCTGATTGATGTCGACCAGCAACCCGTCGTCTATCGTAGAGAGGGAAATCCCGACGGGGCTCGCGCGAAAGACGGCGGAGAAACGCGCCTCGCTTTCACGCAAAGACGCTTCAGCTTTTAGCCGCTCATCGGACTGTTTCTCAGTACCCCGCGATTGGGCCCGCAGCACGCTGTAAAGGAGGAGCGCGGTGACGGCGACGAAGATCCACCCTTTGTACGTTGAGAGCCTCCCGACGGTGGCGCCATCAGAGACCACGGCAACGAGAATCCGGTCCGAGAGGAGTATCCATGCAGCGGCGAAGAACGCGTAAAGGGCGCTGATTCGCACGGCAGCGCGCACTCCCTTATCCCGCATGAGACCACCAGAGAAGCACATTCAGCACCTGCGGCATGGCCAATATCCTATTGAGATACTCCCGTTTTCGTGGAAAAGCTTAGGGATGAACAGGACATGTCTTGGGGCCTCGCCCCACTCGCCCATTGCCTAGAAAACCGCCCACTACTCCATAGAGCATTATCGGCAGTTTTCCGCTAAATATAAGACGGGGCCGGTGCAAGACCCTCGTGGGAGAGGGGCAGGCTGCCGCGAATGGCGTCGTTGGGTAATAGTACTAGGCTACTACAGGGAAAGAGCAAGTTAGTGGTAGGGCTTCTCGTTGTGAGATGACTTTCATGGGATGGAAAAGAGGCGGCGGGTAGGCCGGTCGCCGGGAAAGGAGGTGCAGACAGAGAGATCTCCCGGCGAGCGGCTCAAGCCCGCTTAAGGTGTGCTTACGTCTCGACGCCGTATTTCTTCTTCAGGAACTCGAGGCCTGTCATGGGATAGAGGGCGTAGATGAGGATGTCCTCCATCTTATCCGATATGCCCTTCAATGCCTCCCGAGCCTTCGGGAGCTCCGGCGGGATCACGTCACCCGGCCGCGCGTCTATGGGAGTCTCCCCCTTTTCGTAGCCTTTCAGGGCCTTCTTCCTCACCTCTTCGTTCACGGGGGCGGATGGACGGCCGTAGAGGCCGTAAAAATAGTCCTTCACCTCTTTCGTGGTTACCTTGTATCTGCCCATGATGACGTTCATTACCGCCTGAACCCCTACTATCTGGCTCGTGGGCGTCACGAGGGGCGGGTATCCCATGTCAGCCCTCGTTCTCGGGATCTCCTCGTAGACTTCGTTGATCCGGTGGAGGGCCTTGGCCTGCTTGAGCTGGCTCACGAGGTTGCTGATCATGCCGCCCGGTATCTGGTGCATGAGCACTCCGATATCGATGGCAGAGAACTTCGTCGTGTCGGCGAACTGCATATACTTCTCCACGATGCTCTCGAGGTATTCATTGATCTCGGGGAATTTCGTGAGATCGAGGCCGGTGTCCCTGTCGGTGCCGAGGAGGGTCACGATGAAAGGCTCGACCGCCGGATGCGAGCTCCGAAGCGCGAAAGGAGCCACGCACGTATCGATGCCATCGGCGCCGGCCTCTATGGCCTTGAGGCAGGCCATGGAGGCCATGCCGCTCGTGTAGTGGGTGTGGAGGTGGACGGGAATCTTCAGGTTGGCCTTGAGGGCGGAGATGAGATCGTACGCGTCATAGGGCGATATGATGCCGGCCATGTCTTTTATGCAGAAGGAGTCGGCACCCATGTCCTCCAGTATCTTGGCTTTGGACAGATAGTAATCGAGGGTGAAGATGGGGCCGCCCATACGCCTTTCGGTAAGGGCGTAGGAGAGGGTGCCCTGAATGTGCTTCCCCGTCTTCTTGATCGCCTTGTATGTGGTGATGAAGTTGCGCTCGTCGTTGAGGGCATCGAATACGCGAAAGATGTCGATTCCCACCTCGGCAGATTTCTCGACAAAGGCCTCCACTACATCGTCGGCGTAGTGGCGGTATCCGACAAGGTTCTGCCCGCGCAGGAGCATCTGGAACTTCGTCTTCGGCATCTTGGACTTGAGGATGCGCACCCTGTCCCAGGGGTCCTCGTTGAGGAAGCGGGTCGTCACGTCGAAGGTAGCCCCACCCCACACTTCCATCGAATAAAAGCCGATATCGTCCAGTTTCTCGGCTATGGGAAGCATATCGGCCGTGGTCATCCTCGTGGCAAACAGCGACTGGTGCCCATCTCTCAGGGTCAGATCGGTAATCCGTACGGGATTTTTGCTCATATCGCTCTCCTTTCGGTTCGTGAAATCTTTCTATTGGAATTACACGTTGTACACCAATTCAGTCTCCCGCGCAAGGACAAATGGCCATCGCGCCGGGGGCGCAAGCGTTGTCATCGGGGACCCCGCGCTTTTATCCGCGAAGAGACAGACCTCCCTCGACCCCCCTTTTCAGGGTCTCCTACAGGGGGTTTTCATCGAGGAGCTTTCTTATGGACCGATCGTACGTCTTCTCCCCTTCTTTCGAAAAGAAGCAGCCCGGCACCTGTTTCTTGGCCCGATGATAAGCAACGCACTCGCAGCACTTGCCCCTTCTTTCACAAGGATAGGTGCAGGCGCAGGCCTTCATGTTCTTTTCCGCGATGCATTCCATCTCCTGTACTCCCTCTTAGTTTTCTCTTACGAGCGTCTTCGACCCTTCGGGCATGACGTAACAGAGTAGTTCTCTGCCGCGATCGAGGAAGGAAAGGGCCTCGTCGAGGGTCCTTCCGGGCGTCATGCCCATCTTCCTCACATCAGCCTCCGCCAGGTCCGAGACGAGCACCACGTTGAAAGCTTCCGCCTTGATGCGGGTGGAATATGCGGTCTGGGCATAGACCTTGTCAGCCTCCCTCACGGCAGGCTCCATAGCCTCAATGGACGGATAATCGAACCAGGGCAGGAAATAGGGGTTGCCCAAGCCGTCCGCGCATTGTCCGAGGAGGATGATGGTTCCCCCCTTCTTAGCTGCGTGTTTTGCGTGCTCCAGGGCCTTGTGGGTCTGGATGAAGTCAATATCCTTGGGATAGCCGCCCACGCTCACGATGACCACGTCCGCCTTTTCCGCGACGGTCGTCGAGAAATGTTCATTGTACCAGGCGCACCCCTTCTCGTGGGACTGCCGCATCTCTCCCGAGAATATGTTGAGGAGGTTCTTCTTGTCGTCGAAGATCGTATTGATGAGAAAGAGGGGCCTGTCGATGAGGGCGATGCCCTCCATGATGGCCTCGTGCATGGGGTTGCCTTCGAGGATGCCCGTCTGGGCCCGTTCGTGTTTCCCCGGGCCGGTCCGGTTGAAGACCCTCTTGTGCGTATCGAGGATGGTCTGGTACCCGGCTACCCCGGGGATGACGCACTTCCTTCCCCCTCCGAACCCGGCAAGATAGTGGAAGCTCACCGCTCCCGTAACGATCGCTACATCCGCTTCGAGAAGCATTGAGTTGATCGACACGTGGAGACCCGTTGGGGTGGTCCCTAGCGAAGAGAGGCCTTTTTCGTCGAAGCAGTCATGGTCGATGCAGGGGAATGCTTCGTAGACCCCGTCCGAGACGAGGCCTCTCCTCTCTTCTTCCGTCTGCTTCCGGTGGTTGCCCAGGGCGAAGAGTACCCTCACCCGGGCCGCACGCCCCAGGAATTCTTTCCGGAGAATGGGAAGGAGCCGTTCGGCGCCCGTGTACCTTGTGACGTCCGATACGATAACAAGCGCGTCTTTGCCGGCAAGAATCCTGTCGAGGGAGGGGGCCCCATAGGGTTCCGCGAGGGATGCAAGGAGCGTCTCTTCGAAGGGCCGTAATCCCGGATGGCCATGGTCGATGAAAGAGATCTCCCAGGAGGGAGGTGCGTCAAAGGCCATGACCCCGTTGCCGTACTTAAGCTCGAGCCTCATCTTACGCTATAGAATACGTCCTTGCCGCCGAATATGGCGACGTCCCCCAGTTCCTCTTCGATCCTCAGGAGCTGGTTGTACTTGGCGATCCTCTCGCTCCTCGAAGCGGAGCCCGTCTTTATCTGTCCGGAGTTCGTGGCAACGGCCAGATCAGCGATGAATGCGTCCTCGGTCTCGCCCGATCGGTGGGAGATGACGCAGGTATACCCTGCCCTCTTCGCGATCTCGATGGTGGTGAGCGTCTCGGTCACCGTCCCGATCTGGTTGAGCTTGATAAGCACACTGTTCGCCACGCACCGCCTGATCCCTTCCATGAGTATCTTCGGATTGGTGACGAAGATGTCGTCGCCCACTATCTGAATCTTCCTCCCACACCTCTCGGTGAAGAGCCTCCACCCCTCCCAGTCGTTCTGGGAGAATCCATCCTCGATGGAGACGATGGGATAGTCGTTGATGAGGGACTCGTAAAAGGCGACCATCTCCTCGGCGTCGAAGGTCCCTCCCTCCAGCTTGTACTTGTTGTCCTCGTAAAGCTCGCTCGCCGCCGTGTCGATGGCGAGGGCAATGTCATCGCTGGGCTTGAATCCGGCTTTTTCTATGGCGAGCATGAGCATATCGATCGCCTGCCTCGTCGAGGAGATCTGGGGCGCAAAGCCGCCCTCGTCACCCACGCCCGATGCAAGGCCTTTCTCCTTGAGAACGCCCTTCAGCACGTGAAAGACCTCGACCCCCATGCGGAGCGATTCGTGGAAGGAGTCAGCCCCCACGGGCACGATCATGAACTCCTGCACGTCGAGAGGATTCTGTGCGTGGGCCCCGCCGTTGATGACGTTCATCATGGGGACGGGCAGCTCGCGGGCGCGGACTCCCCCCAAATATCGGTAGAGGGGAAGGTCCAGGAACTCGGCCGCAGCCCGCGCCACTGCCATGGAGACCGCGAGGATGGCGTTCGCCCCGAGCTTGCTCTTGTTATCCGTCCCGTCAAGGTCTATCATGATGTTGTCGATGAGCGACTGATCGGCCACATCGAGACCCTCGATCTTCGGGGCAATCACCTCATTCACATTGTGGACCGCATTCAATACTCCTTTGCCCTGGAAGCGGCCCTGGTCGCCGTCCCTCAGCTCAAGAGCCTCCCGCTCACCCGTAGAAGCCCCGGAGGGCACCATGCCGCGGCCCACCACGCCGCTCTCAAGCACCACTTCCGCTTCCACTGTCGGATTCCCCCTGCTGTCAAGAACTTCCCGAGCAAAAACTTCGTATATGGTCGACATGGAAACCTCCTCGATGGGATGTTGTTCGGTCTCGCGGTTCCTCGTGACGATTGTGTGAGGATAGCACAGCGGGCGGACGGGGGTCAAATCCATTAATGGGGCTAGCGTCGCCCCCTCCGACAGCAAAGACGCCGGAGCCTCCCCCTCAAAGCTCGCTTCGCTCTGCGTCGCTGGTTCAGCACCCCCTCCCCTCTCGGAGCCTCGCTTCCACTCGGTCCTACCATCCGTTGCACAACGCTATTACTGGGGTTCAGCA
>Ga0335078_10015817_pt1 | contig 11199 bp, 9 predicted proteins | sample Lox_Sample_32_FD_206711 | JGI IMG/M metagenome (GOLD analysis project Ga0335078, IMG submission 206711) | Soil microbial communities from Loxahatchee National Wildlife Refuge, Florida, United States - Lox_Sample_3.2 | ecosystem: Environmental > Terrestrial > Soil > Wetlands | place: USA: Florida...
GAGACCGAGACGCTCGTCCGGTTCATCGACGAGACCGAGCACCACCTTTCGAACAGCGACCCGCACACGCGCGAACGGTTGATGGACCTGTTCGCGAAGCTCATGGAGCTGCGCGGGACCTACCAGTTGACCCGGCTCGCCGGCGAGGGCGACATCCAGGACGCGGCCGTGCAGCACGAAGCGGCGGTCGAGGAGGTCTTTGGGCTCCTTCAGGACGCGCGCCTCGACCTCGCGTCGGAAGGGGCGACCGTCGAGGGCGCGCTGGACTTCATTGAAATATGCTTGGCGGAGATGCGGTAGGGGGACACTGAACGATGCCGGAGGTCAAGGTCACCACGACCCGGAAGCGGTCCCCGCAAAAGCGGGCGACGAAGCCGTCGGTCGACACGACCCGCATCGCCGTCGTCGGGATCCCCGCGTCCGGGAAAACGACCTACTTCCGATTCCTTTCGGGACACTTCGGCCTCAACCTGCCGATCCTCTACATCCCCGCGCGCGCGGACGTGGGGAGCCTTCCGCTTTACGGAGACCTCGAGAACGACGTGGCGCTCGAGGAAACGACCTACGAGACCACCGACCCGACGGACCCCGAGGGAAGCCTCGAGACGACGACCCGCTACTACGTGAACCGTCCGATGGAGGACCGTCGGAAGCTCTGGGTCGAGCTGAGCGCCGGCCGGGACGAGCAGGGGATCCTGACCAAGTACCCGCTCCCGACCAAGTTCAACCAGTTCGTCGAGATGAAGATGCGGTTCCGCTACGCCGCTCCCGAGGGCGAGGCCGGCTCACGGCCGATGGAGCTCTCCACGGTCGACGAGGCCGGCGGGATCATCGCGGATTACTTCACCTACGACCGGCTCTGGCTCGACTCCGTCGAAGGTGAGGTCACCGAGAAGAGCTGCCGGGTGATCTCCCATTTCGACTCCTGGCGTCCCGACCGCCGTGACCTCTGGAAGCGCGGCCTGACGCTCCTCGGACGGTTCGTCTGCGAGGCGGATGCGATCATCCTTCTGCTCTCGCCCGGGCTCCCCTCGCTCCGGGACCAGGCCCAGCAGGTGAACCTCGCGCGGGGCGTCTTCCGCTACACCCACGCGCGCAACCTTCCGCTGATCATCGCGATCTCGAAGGCCGACAAGCTGAAGGAATTCTACAGCGAAGTCGAGCAGTCGGTCCGCGAGCGCACGTACAAGAGCACGTTCGACACGGTCGACTATCTGCTGCGCCGGGACGGGACCGGGATGGGCACGATCCTCGTCGCGCAGGAGGGCCGCGGGATCTCGGTCAAGTCGGACGTCTTCCTCATCTCGAGCGCCGTCTCGACCGGGGAGGGCCACCCGCTCTTCATCGGCGACACCGGTAACGAGGCGCCCAACTCGGGCGCGGTGACGATGGGCGTCCCGGTCATGGTGAACACGACGCTCCCGCTCGCCCGCGCGTGCGAACGGATCCTCGAGCGTCGGGCCACGAAGGAGAAGTGATGACCCCTCCGGACGGCCCCTCCGCGGGAACGATCTCGCCGGTCGCGGTCGTCTGGTGCCGCCAGGTCGACAACGAGGCGGAGAGTCCCGGCTACACGACGATCCCCGAGGATTTCCCCGGACGGCGCGAGACGCTCGAATCGATCCGCGTCGTCGGCAACCTCACGATCAACATCGCGGACACCCACGACTACTGGGACCCCGACCCCGCGCAGCCGCTCTCGTTCTACCCGAACCTCTTCCTCTACCCCGCCGCGAACGGACGCTACACCTGCGTCGGACGGATGTTCCTCTCGACCGAGGACCGACCGCGCCTCGGGATGAAGACCCTCGTCTTCGAGACCGCGCCGCTGCTCGCGGGCGGGGAGTTCGGCCCGGCGGTCCTGCGCGCCCACGCCACGATGAGCGGAAAGGCGGAGTCGGGAAAGGCGCCCGTCGAACCCGACCCGCTCGTCTACCAGACGGTGGGGGAAGGGTTCCTCTTCCACCGCGGCACGACGGAGCCGGTCGTCGTGGTCGCGGCCGACCAGTGGGAAGCGGCCTGCCAGTCGGTGCTCGAGCTCGTCCGCGTGATGCCGGCGTCGCTGGTCGCGCTCTCCGCGTTCCTGATCTTCCCCTACTTCCTCCCCGAAGCCAAGGTGAACCTGCACGAGTTCACCGAGCAGTTCCCGCTCTCGCTCGCGGTCATGCGCGTCCCCCGGGGGGAGGCGCAGGGCGACCGGCACGCGAAGCGGCTCGCGAGCTGGGAATCCGCCCCGGTCACGTTGCGCGACCTCACCCGTCCGAGCCGGGGTCGGGAGGCCCTTCCCCTCGTCCTGCAGTACGTCCGGGAGCATCAGGACACGAAGATCCGCGAGGTGACGCGGCGCGTCGACCTGGTCGAGGGTCCGCGCATGCAAGCCCATCTCCACGACGCCGAGCGGCAGGGGGGTCGAGACCGCCGGAAGGAGATGTGGCGCATCGGTACGGCCATGGAAACCGCGGCACTGCTTCTCACCCGCCCAAAAGGCCGCTCGGTGCCGATGACCGGCGAGGCAGCGAAACGAGCGAACGAGTATCTCCAGGCCCGCCCCGGCGAGGACGCCCTCCTCCCGGCTGAGCCGGTCGCCGCGCTGCCCGCCAGCACGGTCGCGCCTGTCCCGGGAAGCCTCGCGGGACGGCACCCGCCCTGGTTGCACAAGCCGGCCGATATCGCGGTACCTTCCTCGGGCCCCGTCGCGGTGCCCGTGTCGACCAGCGACGACCCCTCCACGCTGCCGGCGGGGGCGAGCCCCGCGCCGGCGCCGCTGCCCGCCGGCCCCGCGCCGCCGCCCCCGGGCCCGTCGAACGCCGAGCTCGAGGCGACGCTCAAGCGGGAGATCGACCGCCGGTTCGCCGAACTCACGCTCAACCGTCCCCCCGAGGGACCCGATGTGAAGGCGCTCATCGCGAGCGCCGCGCTCGACCTCGAATCGAAGTGGACCGCGCTCGTCGAGACCCGGATGCACGAAGCGTCCGAGGCGGCCGCGCGGGCCGTGCTCGCGGTTCAAACCGACCTCGCGGGCCGGATCGCGGCGATCGAGGCTCGGCCCGTCGTGAGCCCCGCCGAGGTCGCGACGCAGGCCGAGCAGAAGATGCTCGACGCCACCGACGCCCGCTTCCGGGAGCTTTCGCAGAAGGTCGAGGCGGCCGTCCACGGCTCGGGAGAGATGTGGGCGTCCCGCCTGCGGGACGAGCTCCGACAGTCCGTGGACGAACTCAAGGCGCAGGCGACCCACGACGAGGAGGAGATGCGGGCCGCCCTGGTCGCGCAGATCGACCTCGAGCTGCGCGAGGCGCAGGAACAGGGCACGGTCCTGCGCGAGGAGATCGAGAACCGGGTCCGCTCCCTCCTGCAGGAACGCCTCGCGGAGGCCGACCAGCGCAAGGCGAAGGACCTGCGGGAGCTCGAACAACGGCTCGGCCTGCTCGTGGACGGCCGGACCAAGGATGTCGAGACCCGACTGCAAGCCGCCGGGGTGGAGTCGCGCGACAAGCTCCTCGCCGCGCAGGAGCAGCGGATCTCCGAGGCGCTGAAGCGCTCCTCGGTCGACGGCGAGGCGCGCCTCGCGGAGACCACGGATGCCCAGACCCAGGCGATGGCCGGGCTCCAGGTGCGACTCCAATCCTACTTCGAACAGAAGTTGCGCGAGAACCAGGAGCGGGAGCGGGAGAAGTACGTGGAGCTCCTCGCCCGCCTCAAGTCGGAAGTGGAGGAGTCGCTCGCGAAAACGATCGACTCGAGCAAGTTCGATGCCGTCATCCACGACCGGGTCACGCGCGGGCTCGAGGCCGGTCGCGCCCAGTACGATAAGCAGATCCAGCAGTCCGTCGCCAGCGCCGAGCTCCGCCTCGCCTCGAAACAGGAGGAAGGCATCGTCCGTCTCGAGCGGCTCGAGACGAAGATCCAGCAGCGCGAGACCGACCTCCTGCGGGTCGAAGGGACCGTCCGCAAGGAGATGGAGGACCTCGACCGTCGCATCCAGGTCGTCGCCGACCGTGCGCTGCCGCTCATCCGCCGGACCTGGCTGCGCGTCTCCGAGCTCGAGAAGGCCGGTCCCGCGGGCACCGAGGCGGAAGCCCACGTGAAGGAGCTGCGCCGCGAGATGGCACGCGAACTGCGCCGCGTCGAGGGCGAGCTGCTCGAGCAGACCGGCGACCTGCGCGACCGGCTCGAGGCGACCCTCGCGAGCCAGGGGCGGATCTGGCTCAACCTCCTGAAGCAGCTCGAGATGGCGAGCGCCGGCCTCGTCCGGGCCGATGCGGCCGCGCGCGCCGGACGCCGCTCGGTGAAGGAGAACGAGGACGCGAGCCTCGAAGAGCTGATGGACGCGAACCTGCGGGACGCGTCGGGCTACCCCGCGTTCGACTCGGACCCGCCGAACCCGCTCGACCCGCGCTCGCCGCCCGCGCCGGTCGAAGCTTCGGAACGCGACGTACGCCGCCGACCGCGGCGCACCTGAACCCGTCGCGCGGGGTCACCCAAAGCGGCCGTTGACGTAGTTCTCGGTGAGCTTCTCGACCGGACGGTGGAAGACCTGCTCGGTCGGGCCGAACTCCACAAGTTTACCCAGGTAGAGGAACGCGGTGTAGTCCGCGACGCGCGTCGCTTGCGCGAGATTGTGCGTCACGATGATGACGGTGTACTCCGAGCGCAGCTTGTGGATCAGGTTCTCGATCTTCGTGGTCGCGATCGGGTCGAGCGCCGAGCACGGCTCGTCCATGAGCAGGACCTCGGGCCGCGTCGCGAGGGCCCGCGCGATGCACAGTCGCTGCTGCTGCCCTCCCGAAAGGCTCGTCCCGGGGGCGTCGAGGATCTCCTCGACCTCCTCCCAGAGCCCGGCGTGGAGGAGGGCGTCCGCCACGCCTTCATCGAGCTCGTCGTTCCGGTGCACGCCGAGCAACCGGAGGCCGGCGGCGACGTTCTCGAAGATCGACATGTTCGGGAACGGGCTCGGTTTTTGGAACACCATCCCGACCCGGAAGCGCACGCTGACCGGGTTCTTCGCGCGAAGGTTCTCCCCGTCGAGCAGGATGGTTCCCGTCATGCGGTTGCCGGGCAGTTCCTCGTGGAGGCGGTTGAGGCAGCGCAGGAACGTCGATTTCCCGCAGCCCGACGGGCCGATGATCGCGGTGACCGCCGCCTCGGGCAGGTCGAGCGAAAGGTCGTAGATGACCTGCTTGCGGCCGTACCACGCGTTGAGGTCCGTGACCTGGATCTTCGGATTCGGCATGGTCGCTAGCCGACCTCCGCCGCGTCCTGCGCGCCCGGCACCGAGAGCCGGGCGGCGAGGCTGATCGCGAGCATGATCGCGAGCATCACGAGCGCGGCCCCCCACGCGTCGGTCTGAAGGTTCGTGTAATTGGAGCCGAAGTTGTTGAAGATGAAGACGGTCATCGACGCGGTCGGGTTGTTGAGGCTCGTGAACCAGAAGGCACTGAATCCCCCGCACAAGAAGAGGACCGCGGTGTCGCCCGCCGCGCGCGACGCGGCCAGCAGAAGGCCGGTGATGAGCCCCCGCCGGGCAGACCCGAGCACGACCCGCAACGTGACCCGGTGCCGCGGGAACCCGAGGGCGAGCGCGGACTCCCGAACGGCGAGCGGGACCGCCTGCAGCGCCTCCTCGGTCGCGCGGAGGGCGATCGGGATCATGATCACGCCGAGGGCCACGCCCCCCGAGAGCGCGCTGATCGCATCGTAATGGTCGAAGTCCAGGAAGAACGCGAAGACGAAGACCCCGAGAATGATCGTCGGCACGCCGGTCATCACGTCGGCGAGGAAGCTCACGGCGCGCCCGAACCGGTTGCGGCCGTACTCCGAAACGTAGATCCCGGCGAGCACGCCCGTGGGCAGCGCCACGAGCGCGCCGAGACCCAGCATGATCAGCGTGCCCTGGATCTCGGGCCCGATGCCTCCGAGCGAACAGCTCGCGCCCGGGATCGGATTGCACCCCTGCGGCGGGAGCGACGTGTAGAACGAGGGATGCACCACCGCCGCGCCCCCGAACTCGACCGCGGTGTAGATCACGCTCGCGAACGGCGCCACCGCAAGGACCACGCAGCCGGCCGCGAGCACGAGGATGACCCCTTCGGCCACGCGCCGGCGCCGGATGCGACGCGGGGCCCCCTCCAGGGCCCGGCGGCGCCACTCGGGATTCTCCGACCGGCCGATCGTGGCGCCCGGAACGGCCCCGGAGGCGGTGGGGTCCTTCCCGGAACGCGCCGTCGCGATGCGGTGGTGGAGATGCGCGGGCAGATGGAGCCGACGGGTTCGGGGGGGGCGCGCCTTTTGGGCGTCGGGGTCGAATCGCCAGAGGAGTCCTCGGGCGGCGGCGTTCACCACGACCGTGATCACGAGCAGGATCAGAGCGAGCTCGAAGATCGCGCTCCGGTTGAGGCCCGGAGGCGACTCGGAGAAGTTGTTGATGATCTGGCTGGCGAGAGTCGAGCCCGGCGAAAAGAGCGTTCCCGGGAGCAGGAAGACGTTGCCGATCACCATCGTGACCGCGATCGTCTCCCCGAGTGCGCGCCCGAGCCCGAGGATGACCCCGGCGACGATCCCGTTGCGGGCGGGGCGTAGGACTCCGATCCGGGTCGCCTCCCACCGGGTCGCACCGAGGCTCAGGGCCGATTCCCGGTGGATCCGCGGGACCGCGCGCAACGATTCCCGGGAGACCGCCGCAATGGTCGGAAGGACCATCACCGCGAGGACGACCGAGGCGACGAGGATGTTGTACTGCGGAACCAGAGGAGAGAACGGGAACCGCCCCCCAGTGGTCCACCCGAGCGCGGGGTCGACGGTCGTCTGCATCAGCGGAACTAGGACGATCACCGCCCAGAATCCGTAGACGACGGAAGGGACGGCGGCGGAGAGGTCGATGACGTACGTGAGCGGCCGTCGTAGCCAGACCGGTGCGACCTCCGAGAGAAAGACCGCGACGCCGAGCGCGAGAGGCACCGCGATGAGGAGCGCGAGCCCGCTAGTGATCAGGGTCCCGGCGATCGCGGGCGCGGCCCCGTAGACGTTGTGGACCGCGTCCCAATTCGTTCCGACCAGGAAACCGGGGCCGAACTGCAGGAGCGAGAGCCACGCCCCACGGGTCACGATCGCCACGAGGGCGGCGACCAGGAGGACCACACCGACGGCCACGAGGGCCGTACCCAGGTGGAAGATGCGGCCCAGCTCCGTAAGGAGGCGGACGCGGCGCCTTCGGTGGTCCGCCTCCGTGGGTTCTGCCTTCTCTTCCGCCCGAACGGCGCGCGCCCCCCTACGTACACGCGGGGATGGCGGCTCCATTAAAGGTCATGGTCGAGATGCCGGCCCGGTCGACCGCGAGCACGGCGCCCGGTAGGGCGGTGTAGTAGAGTTGGGCCGGCGAGCTCTCGCCCGCGATCTCCTGAGCTCGGGGTGAGAGGACGTAGTCGAGCCACTGCACGATGACCTGGGACTTCGTCAGCGTCGGCTCAAAGCCGTGGCTCGTGTTCTGGTAGACGTAGAGGTAGACGAACGTGGCCAGAGGGTAGTCGGTCGCTCCCGGTGCGTTCACCATGCTGACGTTGAACCAGTCCTTCGCATCCGTGGAAGCCGGGATGCTCGGCAGGCTCGCGACCTTGTCCGCGATGGCGGACGCGGTGTTCGTGAGCGTCGGCACGATGAAGTTCGCCGAAGGGTTCTCGACCGCGGCGTACTGGACCGGGCTCGAGTAGGTGAGGACGTCCGTCAGGTCGGAATACCCGATGGCGTTCGAGGTCTTCGCGACCGTGCTCAGGACGAGGGAATTGCCCTTGACCGCGGTCTCGGAGGGGGGCGCATACTTCGAGAAGTCCACGGAGATCCCCTTGCCGACGTTGGTCGACCACCACGGGCTCGATTGCGAGAGGAAGTCGGTCAGCACGTAGGTCGTTCCTGCGGGGTCGGAACGCACCACCGGCACGATGGTGGAGCTCGGCAGCGACACACCGGGGTTGATTGTCGCGATCGCGGCGTTGTTCCAAGAAGTGATCGAGCCGTTGTAGATGCCGGCGAGGATCGTGCCGGTCAGGTTGAGGTGGCCCGTCACGCCGGGAAGGTTGTAGATGATGGTGAGCGCGCCGCCGACGAACGGCAGGGTCAACGGCACACCCGGCATCGCCCCGATCTCGGAGGCGGTGAGAGGGTCGTCGGTCACGGCGAAGTCGACGAGCGGGGGGTGCTGGGAGAAGGCCGTCAGCCCGGTCCCCGACCCTCCGTCCACGTAATTGACCTGATTGCCGGATTGAGTGCCGTAGTCGCTCGTCCACGCCGTCAGGAGGGGGTTCACGAACTGGGCGCCGTTCCCCTGCAGGAGGACGCCTTTCGCACAGGCGGTGCCCGTGGAGGTGGACGACGACTTCTGCAGACCGTACCAGTTGGTCGCATAGCCCACGGCGACCAGGATGATGACGACCGCGACCACGGCGAGTACCGCATACAGCCCACCGCGCCCGCGTCGTCGCTGGACGGTAGGTTTGCTCGCCGACGCGCTCTCGGAGGGCGCCGAAGGGCCGCTGCCCCCGCTCATGCCGACCCCACAGCCGATGGGTGCGCGGCCCGTGGGAGCCGTCGGTCAGCCACCACCAGACAGTTCGGCGCCCGGCAATCGAGGTTCTCGCGCAGAGGGGCGAAGGTTGGAATCGGTGTCATCGACCGTCGATTTTTCTCTTTCGTATAAGCCCAGAGAAGAGTGTCATTTGTGCCGGACCGCACGGATTCGGCATCTACGTGCGGGGAGGGGGCCGGTCCCGGCGCGCTCCCGCGGGCCCGATGGCGGCAGCAACGGATTTCTACTACGTGGCGGGTCCCGACGCCGATGTCTTCGACCCGTCCCAACAGCACCGTTGGGTTCGTCGCGTGGATCGAGGGCTTGCCGAACTCGGGCAAGACCACGGTCTCCCGGAAGACCGCCGAACGATTGCGGGCTGCGGGGCGCAAGGTCGAGATCTTGGACGGGGACGAGGTTCGCGCGATGTTCTCGCCGGAACTCGGATTCTCTCGGAAGGACCGCGAATTCCACGCTCGGCGCGTGAGCTACGTCGCGCGGATGCTTGCCCGCAACGACGTGGCGGTGCTCGTCGCGATGATCACCCCGTATGAGACGTCCCGGCAAGCCGCCCGTGCGACCGTGGGGGAAAGATTCACGGAGATCTGGCTGAAGTGCCCCGTCGAGGTTTGCCGGCAGCGCGACCCGAAGGGGCTCTATCGAGGCTCGCCGGCGCTCCATGGGACCAAGCTCACCGGGGTCGATGACCCGTTCGAGGAACCGCTCAATCCGGACCTCGTGGTCGATACCGCCATCGAATCGGTCGATGGGTGCGCGGCCAAGATCGTCGACCATCTGAACCGGACCGGCATGCTGGTCCCGGCTCTCCCGGCGTAGGCGCCGCGTCCCCCTCCCGGAACTTCCCCGACCCGACCGGTCAACGCTAAGCTCCGGCTTCGACTCCTAGTTTACCTGTGCCCGCGGAAGGAGACCACCGGCATTGCAAGGTCTGCGGCAAAGTCTGCACGGTGGGCGAGGAGACCTGCAGTCGGACGTGCCGGGAGAAACGGGCCGCGCAAATGGTGTCGCGGCGAAATTACCAGTACCTCCTTTATGTTGCGATCGCGATTCTGTTGATCGCCTTCCTCTTCAGCTATCGCTAGGGCGGGAGAGCCGTGCGGCGATTCCGACTCGCGGTCCTCGGCGGCACTTTCGACCACCTCCATGTCGGTCACCGTGCGCTGCTATCGACCGCGTTCCGCGCCGGCAACGAAGTTGCGATCGGTCTCACTACCGACCGATTCCTCGCTCTCCACCCGAAGCCGTCGGCACCGAGCATCCAGCCGTATGCCGTTCGGCGAAGGGCGTTGGCGCGGTGTCTTCGCCGGCAGTACCCCCATCGGAGGTGGCGCATCGTTCCGCTCGAGAATCCGTTCGGCGGCTCCCTGGAAACCGACGTGGGGGTCCTCGTCGTCTCGGCGGAGACCCGCGAAGGAGGTCGGGCCGTCAACCGGGAACGCCGGCGGCTCGGACGCGCACCCGTCCCGATCGTCGTCGTGCCGCTCGTCCTGGCCGACGACCTCGAACCGGTGAGCTCCCGACGCATCCGATCGAAGGAAATCGACCCCGACGGGCGGCGCCGAGCCCCCATCCGCGTCGCGCTCACGGCCCCGGACGCCGGCGACCGCACCGCGGCGGCCCGCGCCATCGCCCGGGTCTTTCCCCGGGCTCGAATCGTCCGGCCGACCCCGACCGGGCGCCGCGGTGCCCGGACCCGCGCCCGCCGCCCCGATCTTTCGCTCCGGGTCGATCGGCTCCCTTCGGGCGGCTGGGTCGCCGAGGAACGTACCGCGACGGTTCGCCTCGTCCCGCGGGCCGTTCCGGGCTCTCGGCCGACGGACCTCGAGCGCGGCCTCGTGGCCCTGCTACGACCGCGCGCGTAGCGCAAGCTCTTTGGACCCCCTCGTACCTCGTTGGCCCGATGGAAACGTATCTGCGCGTCACTTTCGACAGCGAAGGGGCGAAACCGTCGGAGATCGCGGACCGCCTTCGTTCGTGCGGGTTCGTCCCGACGCAGGGCAACTACGACTTCGTCTACGATTGGAACGGCGCCGCGAAGCGCGACCAGATCCTCGACCTCTCGGACGAACTGACGCGGCAGCTCCGCGGCTATCGGGTCCTCTTCGAGATCGAAACGGTGTGAGCCGGCGTCCTCCGGCGCCCCGACCGGTAAGAGCTATTATCGCCCCCCCGTCTCGTGGCGGGCGTCGTGCAGACCTACCCCGTGCGCGCCAGTCATCGCAAGAACCTGCTCGGCCCGGCGCTCGCGGATTTCGCAAAGTCCTCCTTCGGGACGGCGACGATCGAGGGCGACTCGGTGACCGCTTCGTTCGGCGCCATCGCCCGGATCTCGGCCCGCGCCGCGGGACGCGACCTCGAGGTCGATGTCACGATGAACCCGAAGGTCCCCGAGGACGTCGCGTCGGACACGATCCGGCGGTACAATCAATTCCTCGAGGCCGTGACGGGCTACTCCGCGAAGGAACGGGCGAAACGGTTGCGGAAGTCGCCCGCCGGCTCGGGCTCGGGAGACTGACCGTTGGGCACGGCGCCGGGACCCCTTCCGTCATCCTCGGGCGGCACGGAGCTCGACCGGATCCGCTCCACGGTCAGCGCGTTCTTCCCGGTCTACGAGACCCGCGTCG
>Ga0335078_10015818_pt1 | contig 11199 bp, 10 predicted proteins | sample Lox_Sample_32_FD_206711 | JGI IMG/M metagenome (GOLD analysis project Ga0335078, IMG submission 206711) | Soil microbial communities from Loxahatchee National Wildlife Refuge, Florida, United States - Lox_Sample_3.2 | ecosystem: Environmental > Terrestrial > Soil > Wetlands | place: USA...
TTCCGGAACGTTCCGGGGTAGCTCCCAGCTTTTGCGAAGCCGGGGCAAGGTGAGCCCGGCGGCCAGCCGGCCGCCGCCGTACCACACCGGCGCCCCGTCAGGGCCGTGGTAGCCCGCCAAGCCGACGGTGTAGCCCGTGACCTGGCCCGGGCACGTCTGGCTGAACCGCAACCGCACCAGCACTCCGGCCTCCCGCAGCCGCGCGAAGAACTCCGCCTCGTCCCGGGCCTGGACAGCTGCCTGGGTCACGACGTTCCGGAGCACGGCCCGCGCCGCTGCGCCAGGAAGTCCCCGCCCCGGCACCACGCCCGGCTCCTGGCCGGGGCCTGGCCAGCGGCGGCACAGCCTGGGCAAGGTCAGGTCGGCGGCCAGCTTCCCGCCGCCGTACCAGACCAGCCCGCCGTCCTTGGTGGTATGGCCGGGCAGGGCGACGGCATAGCCGGTCACCTCACCGGGGCTGGTGGTGTTATACCGCTTACGGACCGCCACGCCGGCCTGGCCGAGGCGGGTGAAGAACTCCGGCTCGCTGCTGGCACCAGCTGCCGCCGTACACACCTCCCGGCGCAGACGGACCCGCGGCGGCTCACCCCAGCCCTGGCGCACCGACCGTTCCGCCTCGGCCCGGGACGGGCACCGGGCCGCGGTGCGATCCGCCGGAGCGGTACGCCGCAACCCGAACCGCGCCTCGGCGTCCCGGCATGCTTCCCGGACCCGGTAGAAGTCGTTCCAGATCCCGGGACGGGCTCCGTCCTGGCGGGCCAGGGTCGCCACGATGTGCACGTGGTCGGCGGCGTGGCGGACGGCGACCCACCGCACGCCCAGGTCATCATCCGCCCGTGCCAGCCCGGTGCGGTCCATGACATCGGCTGCGACCTGCGCCCACTCGGCGTCCGACAGCAACCGGTCCTCTGGTGCGGCACGGACCGAGCAGTGCCACACCGGCTGGGAATATCCCGGCCCTGCCATGGCGGCCAGCGGCTGGGCCAGCAGCCCGGCCAGGCGGCGGAAGTCGCGTGATCCGTTCCGGCAGCGTTCCGGTTCCAAATACGCCGGATCATAGAATCCGGCGACCAGGTGCGGGTCGGTATGCTCATTCGCTTTCCCCGGCCCGTAGAGGTAATACAGCAGCCGCCTGGCATCCGTTCCACGGGACACTTTCCCGATCACGGATCACGGAGCGCTTTCTGTTCCGTCACGGAACACTGCGCCCGCAATTGCTCCGCCGCCTCATTCAGACGGCGGATGACCCGCACGCAAAATCGTGCGCCGGAAGCAAATCCTCGCCACGCTGCCCGGTCGCATTCAGCTTCGCCACCGCCTTGTTCAGGTTCGTCCCGGCCCGCCGCACCAGCCCGGCCGCGGCGATCAACTCCGCCAGCGCTTCGCGCAGCGGCGACCACACCCTGGCCTCGGCGCACCGTGCCGACGCCAGCACGGTCTCGGCCGCGAACGCGCCTCGCGCCAGGCCAGACCGTTCAGCAGCCCTGCCGACCTCATCGAACTCCTCCTCGGTCAGCGAAAACTGGACCACCCGCGGCCGCGACACGGTCTGCTGCGACCGCCGCCGAACGTTCCCGCCCGCCACCACAGTCACCCCCGATCCCTCGCTGACACTCTTCGGCCTGAGACCGCCCGGTCTCACCAGCGCCGCCCGGGACCGGGCCGCAGAAACGGCCGGACGGCGGCGGCGCTGGCTCCATTGTTTATCTCTGGACCGCGCTCGGTCCAGAGATAAACAATGGATACATATATCTTGCTTCGCTTGGTTTTTCTGCGTCGAATTTCATCTGCTGACAATTCGGCACAGGTTGCTATCGGGCCGTTGTCTTTGACCTCGGGTATCACCTCGTGGTATTGTCCGGCGGTTCTGTAGGTCGACATCCTGGCCGGGCCGACAAGATCCAGCAGCAACTCCAACTCACGGTCGGCTTCCAGGCTCAGCGTCGCGAGACACAAGACAGCTCACCATTGTGCCCTCCTGTCCCTCGGTCGGCCGATCTGCGCGGCGGCTGCCAGCAGTGACCGCTGGCATGCTTGACGTCATGGAAACGCCAGCACACGAACGGCGGCAGATCGAGGACTACCTTCGCTCCCAGTCCGGAGACGACTTCGAGATCGAGCACGTGGAGAAGCTCACTAGCGAATACGTCCTCGGCAGCCAGTACGACGTATGGGATGCTCATACCAGCGACGGCCGCTGGTGGGTGATCACTAACCCGGTGAACCTGTACAGCCAGGATCAGATCAAGAGCATGGACATCGCATTGTCCTTCCATATTGGCCTGATGAGCCGGATGATGGCGAGCAACCCCCACCCGTCTGCGCGCCAGGGCATCTGGGTGCTGGAGGTCGCCCGCCGACTTGACGTAGCGAGCGAAAGTCTGGACCGGGCCAGGGAGGTAGAAGACTTTCAGGCCGTTGGCATGCGGTTGCGCGAGACGCTGCTCACCCTGGCGGCCAAGCTCGCCAACTTGGGGTACCAGACAGACGCAGACGCCGCCGACCTGCAGCAAGGCAACTTCAAGGCCTGGGCGGCCGTGTGCGCCAAGGCCGTGGCCGCGGGCAGCAGCGCCCAGCACCTGCGGGCGCTGCTAATGACGCTCAGCGAGAAGACCTGGAATTATGTCGCGTGGCTGACCCACGCGCGCTCCGCCGGGCGGCCAGATGCCCAGATCGCCCTGTCGGCGGTCAGCCAGACCATCGAGGCGTTCATCGTCGCGGTGAACCGTCAGCAGGTCGGCTCCTCCAAGCGGTGCCCCACCTGCGCCTCCTATCGCCTCCGGACCGAACAAGTCGGCGACGGCAGCTGGATGAAGGTGTGCGAGACCTGCGGATGGGAGGCACCTACCGAACCCGACTCACCGACCGCCGATCACGATCTGGCTGGCGAAGACGACGGAGCGGAGCAAGCGGGCTCCCAGCCAGCCCTCGAAGAGGAATGCGTGGAGCCCCGGGATCTCGGAATCTACCTGTCCCCGGATCAGGCACGCGCAGTACTCGAACAGGCCAGCAGGCAGGCAGCCGCCGGCAGCATCCAGGAGGACTGGGCGAACCCTTTCGCATTCTTCTTCCCCGAGGACGCGAGTCTGGCCGATGTGCACCGAATCGCCTACACCGCGTTCACCCACGCCCCGGCCGAGGGCACGGAGCTGACTTACGCCTGCGCCGAGGCAGCCTGCGTCAACCCTGGTCACGCCCGGGAGATCCCACTGCCCGGCGAGACCGGCTGGACGTGCGGCATCGTGGAGAAGGTCATCTGCCGCCCAGAGCGTCTCGAACTCCACATCAGCACCCACGGCAACGGATCCCGGTGCGTCTTCGTGGACCACGCGATCCTCGACCGGTACGGGTTCGGGGATGCCAGCAGCTTTGCCGAGCGCGTCGTGTTCTTCGCCCAGCCCGACGATCAGGGCTGGGTCCGCCTGTTCCCGGTGCAGCGCCGTACCGACTACGCGGACGGCTCCGCCGTCGATGGCTGGCTCGACCCGGGCGGCGTCGTCACCGACGACCAGGACTGCCCGTGCGGCTCAGAGCAGCCGTACAGCGCATGCCACGGAGCGGCCAATCCGGCCGGGGATCATGCAGGAGCATCTTGACCCGGGACCTGTCCGGCGTGCGACGTGCTGTCTGGATCTTCACTGAGCGCAAAGGACGGATACCGCCAGCGCTGTGCCAGGTGATAGGTGTCCTCTACAACCTGGACGATCTCGGGAACGGGCGCCTCCGCATCCACCCGGCAGTGGTCGATTTTGGCCTTCAGCGTCGGCCAGAGGGCCTCGGCAAGCTTCGTCTTGCTGACGTCATAGGCCCACTTGCCGGTTACCGTCTGGCTCTGTTCATCCCAGCGGCCGCTCTCCCAGACACGCTTGATGTCTTTCTTCTTGTCACGCCAGTAGGCCAGCGCCTCCACGAGCTGGTCTCTCGTCCAGCCGTTGATATCGGCATGGACGGCCCTGATGCCGTCGGCCAGTTCGTCATCAGTGAAGTGCGCGAACTCGTAGCACGAGTCGGACCAGGTATGAATCCTGACCAGTTCGTCGAGTTCGGCGGGGTTGGCGCTGGTGACTCCCTGGGCTTTGAGCACTGCCCGGATCTCGTTGAGAATGTCGGTCTTGGTCTTCTCGATCTTGTCGGGAGCGAAGTACCGGCCCTCGGGATCAACGGCGATGTACAGACAGGTTGGCGGCTTGATGAGCGTCCAGGCCGGCCTCTGGCCCTGAATCTTGGGACCTACCAGCGGAGCGGCCGCCAGGGCAGCCACCTTCTCGAGGTCCCTGTCCACGCCGCCAAGCATCAGCAGGCGCATCAGCTCGGGCGCGTCGGGATAGTCGAGTTCATTCCAGACCCGAGGTACATGGGCCTGCTCGGTCTCGCCTTCGACGGCCAGGACGACGCGCGGGTGTGGCGAAATGCCGAGATCCATGAGATCTTCGTCGAGCGTCTGCGGTCGGCTGCTCAAACGCTCGCGAAGCGCATGCCAACTCATGCCCATCTCCGCGACGTCAGGCAGCGGCTGCGCCTGGTTACGGGCGGCCACGTCTTCGTAGAAGAGCAGCAGGATCTCGGCAGCGATCCGGTAGTCCAGGGCTGAGAGAGCGTCGCCCCTCAGCCCTTTCCAGGCCTTCTGCGGCGCTCGCCGGATGAGGCTGCTCCAGGCGTCACCAACCGGGTCGAGATCTTTGGCTCGCGAGAGGAGCCACTCGGCATCCTTGCGAGCTTGCTCGGCGTGATAGCCGAGCTGGATGCCGATCTCTACCGGGTCGAAGCCATCCCGGTATCGCTGCCACTCATCGCCGTCAGCGTTGATCAGCTGCAGCCACTCGCTGTCCAGCTTTGGAAGATATCGGGCTTCGAGAGCGGTCAGGACGAGAGCGATTGTGCGCAGCCTGGCGGCTTGAGTGAGCATGAGTTGACCGGGATCTGGCAGTCGGACGATGACCGTGCCGCTTCCTGTCCGCCAGGCCTTCAGGTCACAGATCAGCTCATTCAGTCGGGGGCAGATCAGCAGCTGGTACCAGGAGTAGAGCAGGCCGTTCCACCAGCGCGGCGAATCCGTTACCTTCCGCCCGTCAAAGCGCACTCGCGGCCGGAATGGCTGGCGGGCGGGATCGCTGAGCCGACCTGTGTCGCGGGCATGCCGAAGGCGTTGCAGCGACGTGCCGCTGCGCTGCGGTTCCTCGCCGACCGGCAGGGGGATTGGCCCGACCTGGCGACTACTTACATAAAGGAATGGCTCAAGTACCTTCACCCGATAGAGAGAGCGCAAGATCGGCGGACGAAGCCTCACCCCGCGGCGCTCAGCCTCCTTGATGAACTCGGCCGTGTCGAGCGGGTGGTGCTGGGTGAAGGCCCACGGCAGCGAGGCCACACAGACGTTCGACGCGGTGTGCTCAGCATCTTCTTGGCTCATCGGCTGCGCTTTGTCACTGGCGAGAAGCCGGTTCCGGACGCTCGCAGGTGGCGGCGAAGATCCAGATGCCGGCTAGCCGGTTGAGTTGATCAGGCTGCATGAGGGCCTCGATTGCTTACGGACGCGCGGTTCTACGTGGGCGAATCAGCTTCGGCCTGTTTGCGACTGTGACCCCAGACTGTACTTCGCCATGCACAACGATCGCGGGCATCCGGACGCGGACCTCCCGATGCGACTGAACCTACTCAGCGGCCGCTGACGCCGGGTCCCTGCTCGGTCGGGACTACCTGCCTCGGCCTTCGGCCGACAAGCCCACTACCGCAGACACGGCTGCGCCGTCAGGCTGACCGGCTGCCACTCCTGGCTACCGACTGCGACACCTTGCATCCGATGGGGCAGCTGGCAATCCCATCGAGCGCGCCGCGGAGTATCGGGCGGCCGCCGGACAGCCCGAACGGGTAGCACATCGTGTAGGAACCGGCGGTGGGTCGGCCGCTGGCTTCATTGAGAAGGTCCAGCGCCTGGAGAATCCCGGCCCAGAGGGAGACGAACGAGATGGTTGGGATCGGCTCGTTCCCGCCCTCGTCTATTGGGTGGGCGCATCCGGCACACGGACCGTCGGGATGGTGGCTGGAGGCCATGGCGAAAAAGTGGCTGGTCCCACTGACCTGCAGCCATCGGGGTGCTGCCTGCTGGACCGCCCACCGGGCCGGTATCTGATCCGCTCCAACCAGGATTCTGGGCGCAAGGCTGCCCAGCAGAGCCGGCCACGAATCATCAAACCGTTCCGCTATCCCTGAGATCGTGATGGAACCTCGTGAGTAGCCTTCGAGGACTCGCACCTTGGGCTGGCTCTGATCGGAGCGACGGGCTAGCGGGTAACGATTGAGGTTGGTGAGGTCAATGGTCTCCGGCTCGATCACCCTGAGGTCGGCGGACAGTTCGGGGACCCTCAGGATCGCGTAGGTGGTCGCGTTGGTGATGGCCCCGCCGCTGATGACATCGATGCGGCCGAGATCGCGACATCCGTGTGGGATAGCCCAGTTGGACAGGTCGATCGTGACCTCTCTTCCAGGCTGGCTGTCGAACTCGGCGCTCAGGTGGTGACCTGTAGCCGATGCGATTCGCTGGAGTGCTGCCCGAAGCGCATCGGGCGCGGCCGCGGCCGCAGCGAGCAAGGAGCCTATAGGCCAGTCGCCGCCCCATCGATAAGGAGGAATCTGGTTGGCTGGCCCGACGGTGCATGACCAGTCGGTCCCCGTCACGCGCAGGGCGTGGCTCTCAGCGATGGTGCCGCCGCCGAGTACGAACGACAAGTCGGCTGCCCCGAGTCCGCTTCCGCAGCGCATGCCGGGTATGAGGTCCCTTGCGTAATCCAGCAGGGCGCCACGCAGGTCGTCACCCCTGAGGGGCGGCTGGGGAATCAGCAGCGGCACCTCCGGGATGTCCAGGTCGATGCCGATGCCCATCATGGCGATCTGGCCGAACAGGGCGCAGAGCGCTGTCTGCCCGTTAGCGGACGAGAGGTTGGTTGCGTCTGCGCGGAGCAGGATCGTCGTCCCCAGCAGGCCGTCGATGATCTGCTCGGCAGATGCCTGCCCGGCGAACAAGTCCATGCTGATGAGATGGGCCGTTCGGTCCAGGGCATGCTCGGGGATCATCTGGCCTCCCGGATCTCAGCCTCGGGGTTGCGCTCCAGCCAGGTACCATCAGCCCCGACTTCAGCGAGGTAAGCCATGTCCAGCCCGACGGGACCGGCAGCGAAGCACGGGACGACCAGCGAGTAGAAGCCAGGGCTTGGCGCCATGGAGTAGCGATCGTCGGTGCAGGAGTGCCAGGCCAACGTCGGATGGCTATGAACCTGCGCCCTGGCGGTCCGCCCAGCACGGCGGAGTTCCAGGAAGAAGCTGGTAATCCAGGCCGAGTCGATCTCGTACCACTCAGGCCCGGCCTCGTGCTCGGGCAGGATGACACCGTCCACGGCCCCCGGAACGTCCCGGGGGCCGGTCCAGTAGACGACGCACTCCTTTTGGCCCTGCCCGCACTTCCTAAGTTGCGCGAACGTACTCGCCATGATGCCCGGCGCCAGCATGAGGGCCATGATGTTCGGCCCTTAGCCTCGGCCACCGCGCACTGCGCTCAGGCGAAGGACCAGGAGTTCGCCCGGCTTGACGCCGGCCGCACGCATGGCGCAGTCGTCCGGCAATTCCGCGTTCCCCTCGGTGAAAAGGCCCATCAGGTGCGGGTTGGAGGCGACGTGGAACTCGGCGAGCGCCCAGTCCAGGACGGCGCGGACCTTCTCGTCCGGCCTGTAGCCGATGATCTTGTCGTTGCCGTTGTAGGTGATCGTGACCGTGTCTCTCTTGACGGTGGTGTCCATGACGGATCCCTCCTTGACCTGTGGTGACAGCCAGCGCGGAGACAAAACGACCCTCCCGCGCATGGTGCTCATCGACTGAGCGCTCATCAGCTTAGCACTCCTCCGCTCAGTGAATGAGCACCTGTGTAAGATGACTGACGGCGACAGGTCTGGAGGTGGGCAGCGGGTGTCAAAGTCGCTCGGCGCAGTGCTGGCCAAAGCGCGGGCAGACAAGAATCTGAGCTTGCGTGACGTGGAGAAGCTGACCGGCATCAACAACGGGCACTTGTCGCAGATCGAGAGCGGCACCATCGCTAAGCCGGCGGTCGGCATCCTCTGGCATCTGGCGAACGTCTACGAGCTGGACTTCACCAAGCTCATGGAACTAGCCGAGCGGGCCGGCCCGGCGTCGCGGCGCGGCCCGGTCAGGTCCCTGGTCGGCGCCGCGCTGCACACGATCGATGATCTCTCACCGGACGAGGAGCAAGAGCTCCTCGCCTTCATGGAGTACCTCCGCCGGAAGCGGCAGGACGGAGAATAAGCATGGCCGTCGACCCGTTTCTGCGCAGGCAGATCATCGGCCTCTCCGAGGCGGTCCTGCAGGCTGCCGGGGTCATCGACGTGCTGCCGACCCCGCTCGATCAGGTCGCCAAGGTCGCCGGGATCGCTGAAGTCGTGAACATCGGCGACCTGCCGGACGAGCTGGTCACCGCCAGGCCCAAGGGCTGGCGCCGCATCCTTGGCGCCTACCTCTATCGGGCGGAGACAGCCTTTGTCGACCTCAGCCAGCCACTCGGCCGCCAGCGGTTCATTTTCGCCCACGAGACTGGTCACAAGATTGTGCCCTGGCATGCCAAGAGCTTCCACCTGGACAATGAGACCTGCATCTTCCGCGACGCCAACGAAGAACTCGAAGAAGAGGCAAGCTTCGCTGCATCCTTGCTGATGTTCCAGGGAGCCCGATTCCATGCCCGGGCACTCGACTACGAGACCGGCCTGCAGGCCCCGATTAGCCTGGCCGACCAGTATGGGGCCTCGTTCCACGCCAGCATCCGCTTCTACGTCGAGCACCACCCCGAGCCCGTCGCCCTCATTGTCGCCGGCCGCATGCCGCGCTCCGACCAGACCGTGCCGATCTGGCTCAGCGTCGAGTCGAGGTCATTCTTGGAGCGCTTCGGCCCGTTCCGCTCTCTTATGCCTGACCGCGGCGTTCCCCTCACCCCCGATGCCGCCCACCCGATCGGGACCCTCGCGCTGGCCGCTTACAACGGTGGCGACGTGGTCACAGAGAAGATGAAGCTGACCGATCTAGCTGGCGACGCAGTCTCCTGCAACATTGAGACGTTCTTCAACCAGCATTGCCTCTTCATCATGTCCAGCACCCGGTCGCTCCTCCGCCGCGGCCGGAAGATCACCATCCATGCCAGCTAACTAGCAGCCCAAGTTCAAGACGGTCGGAGCTGCAGGCTTGAGGTGACATCCTGATTCGGGAGTGGCCGACTACAACCAGGAGGAGCGGTGGACCCCGTCTCGCTGGTGCTGAACGCGCTGACTATCGGTGCCGCGCAAGGCGTCGCCGACAGCGTCAGCGATGCGGTCAAGTCCGCCTATACCAAGCTGAAGCAGCTGCTGAGCGCCAGGTTCTCCGGCAACCAGTCGGCAGAGGTGGCCCTCGCCGAGCACGCCACGGACGCGGCGACCTGGCAGGCGCCGCTGACAAAGGTGCTCACCGCTTCCGGTGTGGCTGCGGATGAGGCCGTCATCGAGGCCGCTCAGCAACTGATGGCCCTGCTAGACCCGGCCGGGACAGCACAGGGAAAGTACCAGGTCGATCTGCGCGGAGCTCAAGGCATCCAGGTCGGCGATAGCAACCAGCAATTCAACACCTTCAACACTGTTACCCCGACACTCGTCATGGCCCCGCCTACCACCGAGATCCGCCCGGGCCAACCGAGGAATGAGGCTGCCTTCGGGGAATCCTTCGAGGCTGCCGGTGGGCGGGCACGCCTCGGTAGCGCGCTGGATGAGGTCTATGAGGACGGCCCCGGCTGGGTACAGCACTTCGACGGCGGAAGCAGCGGTCGGCCAGCGGTCATCTGCGCGCTCTTCGGCCAGCCGGCTATAGCGGTTGACCAGGAGGTATGGAACGCGCTTGGCCAGTTCGGCCGCGGAACCTACGTCAGCGGAGTGGCGGCGGTCGGCTTTCCGATAGCGTCTGGAGATCGCTCGATCATCACGGCCGATGGCATCCCGGTCGAACTGTCCGACGGGAAGTGGGGGCGCGGGCGGCTCGTGCCGACGACCGCTGGTGGCTGGCGCTGGCAGCCGGAGGTCGCCTTCGATGCCGAGGCGTCGCGGGATCAGGATCGCTGGTCCTTCCGCCGGGGTGAGATGGATGTACGGCTGCGCTTGGCGGCACATATGCTCCTGGTCGCCGAGAATCTGCGGGTCAACGAGGTCGGTCGGTCTCGAATGCTTGCCGAACTGGCGTCGTCCGGGCTGACCGACCTGATCGCCAATCTCGCCAACCGCTACGGCCTCGAATCGGCCGACCGGACTTGGCAGGAGACACCCGAGCCGGAGGGCCACAACAACAGCCGGTTCGCCGCCTACCAGCTGATCGTTCCTGGCACCGACGGCCGCCCCGCTCTCCTCGGCTCATTGTGGTTCGCGCTACCTGGCGGCCGGGCCATTGACGTCAGTTCGGTAGTCGACCTTTGCATCGACTTCGATGCCATCCGGCCGACCGCCGAGCCGACCACCCCAGCCCACATACCGCCCGAGCTTTGCCTCACACCGGGTGAACTGGTCGGCTTCTTTACTAGCGCCTGGCAGGCGGCTACGGCACTCGTTACGACGACGGGCGAGAACGCCGTGGACACACCGGCCGCAGGAGCACCGCGGATGGAGCTCTACATCCAGAACCGCCATCCTGACGCGAGCGGCGGCTCGCGCGTCCTTCGTACCCTGGACCTAGTCGATCTCTCGGTCTTCGGCAGGACCCGTAGGACGCAACTGGGTGACCTGTCGGTAGGAGTGACGGCGCCGCTCGGTCTAAACCCCGACGAGACCGGCTCGCTCGTCCGGCAGGCCTTGATCACGATGGCTAACGACTTCGGCTTCACCGCAGCCGATGCCGCGGTGATCTGATCGATAGCGGTTCAAAAGCACCACTGTCGGGGGTCGCGGCCGCCCCCATGTCACCACGCCACGCCGCGTCATCTAACGAACTGATGCTGCCGTATTAGGGGCGCGTTTCCCTGCAACCGCATAGCCGCCAAAGAGACTCGATGATCGCTTCCAGTGTCACCCTCGGCGTCCTCGTACAACATGCATCAGAGCGTAGCCACGAAGAACATGACGAGGTCCCAAGATGCGCTCTTGCCAGCCCGACTCGGAAATTTATTCTCTCGACCTGAGCGATCTGCGA
>Ga0335078_10015820_pt1 | contig 11198 bp, 10 predicted proteins | sample Lox_Sample_32_FD_206711 | JGI IMG/M metagenome (GOLD analysis project Ga0335078, IMG submission 206711) | Soil microbial communities from Loxahatchee National Wildlife Refuge, Florida, United States - Lox_Sample_3.2 | ecosystem: Environmental > Terrestrial > Soil > Wetlands | place: USA...
GAAGAGCTTGAGCAAAGCTCCGGGCGCCGCGCTGATTGCTAAAAGCCCACGAGCGATTATCCGTGCGACGCGGGCGGATGCGCTAGGCGGCCGCCGCCGGCCTATTCGACGACGATCTTGACTTCGCTGCCGGATCTGAGCCGCTCGCCGGGCTCCAATCCATTGAGCACGCGAAAGCGTTCCAGCGGCCGGTCGGCGACCGCCATGCGGGTGGCGAGTTTTTCCGCTGTATCGTTGGGACCGACGGTCACGATTTGCAGCCGCAGTGGTCGCGCGTCCTCGATCTCGGCGAGACTCATGCGGCGGAAGGTGCCGACGGAGTCGCGGAAGATGCGATCGGTGTCCGGCGTCCGGTGCTTGGCGGCGAAGATGAAGCGGTAAACGTCGCTACCAAAACGAATGGCATAGAGGCGGAAATCCCATTGATCGCCTTTGGCGGCGGCGGTCGCGGCGGGAAAGCCGTTGATGGTGATGTCCTCGACCGAGGCTGTGTCGATGTTTTCGATCCAGCCGGAGGTCAGATATTCGGCGAGCGTCTGCTCGGCCGGCACCCGCACGACGTCAAGCCGCAGTGCCTCGCCGCCGCCCTGCTTGACGCCGAGCACCGCCTGCGCGGTGTTGTCGAGCGTAAAGCCCTCCGGCGCGGTGAAGGTAAAGCCGAGCCGCGGATGCAGGAAACGCCGTCCGCGCACAAAACCCTCGCTCGGATCCTCGCCGAACACGATGCCGTCGATGCCGGAGAGATAAGCCTCCTTCGCGCCGGCGCCGGGCGTGCTCGAAGTCGCCGCCGCCGGAGCGGGATATTGGCGCGCATTGGCGATGGCGTTGGTGATGCGCTCGGGCGTGGCCGGATGGGACGACAGGAAATCGGGCGCGCGCGGATCGATCGGGCCGCTGCCGTTCTGCCGCGGCTTTAATTCGGCATTGTGCTGCATGGAGGTGAGGAAGCGCACCGCACCGTAGGGATCGTAGCCGGCGCGCGCGGCGACGCCGATGCCGATGGCGTCGGCCTCAAATTCCTGCGCGCGCGAGAAGCTCGCGAGCGCGAGCTTCGATTTGGCCAGCGCCATCGCGCCGACCTCCGGATCGGTGATGACGTCGCTGACGACGCGTCCGACCAACGCGGCCTGCTTGGCCTGCTCTTCGCGGATCGCGGCGTGGCGGGCAATCACGTGACCCATTTCGTGCGCGAGCACCGACGCCAGCTCGGACTCGTCATTGGCCAGTGCAACGAGCCCGCGGGTGACGTAAAGCTGGCCGCTCGGCAGGGCAAAGGCATTGATCGACTGCGAATTCAAAATGGTGACCTTGTAGTGCAGATCGGGTCGTTCCGACGCGGTCACCAGGCGCTCGACGGTCTGCTCCAGCAATCCCTGGAGTTTCGGATCGTTGTAGATGCCGCCGTAAGCGGCGAGGATGCGCTGATGCTCGTGCAGCACGGCAGGCGACATGTCGGACACGTCGGCGGATTTTGGCGTGCTCGGAATAGACATTTGCGGCACGAGCGAAGGCGGCGTGGCCGAGCAGGCGGCGAGCGCGAGCGCAAGCGCAGCAACTGCGGCGGGCGCAAGGCCCGCTCGTGCGATCATTGGGAAGCGCCGCTTCGTCACCAGTCTCATCCGTCCATTCGTTCTCGGACCCAAAGTCCGCGCATTCGTCCGCCGCCGGCGGCGGCCACCTTCATTCTCCGTCAGCGATCTCGATCTGCTCCGGGCGCGAGGCCTCGATCCACGGCCCGCCGCGCTCCTCGATCCAACCGCGTACCAGCACGCGCCGCCCCGCGAGCTTCTTCGGCTCAACACCCGCCGCCAAAAAGCTACGCTCGTTTCGCTTCAAGATCGTAACAGTGAAGTCGGTCGCCCAATGCCGTCCGAAGTTGACGTAGATGATGGGCCCGCTCTCACGCACCGACACGACCTTGCCCTCGACCAGCGCGAACCGGCCTCGTTGGGCCAGCACATCGGCGGGGTGTTCGGCGTCAAGCGATTCATAATACGGACCGGCCCAAAGGCCAAGCTTGGCGCGGCGGGCGGCGCTTTCGCGGCTTAAGAGTTCCGCGGCGCAGGCACGGTCGCCGGCCCGGACGGCGACGCGGGCAAAACCCGCCGCCAAAAGGTCCGATTGCAGCAGGGTTTCGCCCTCGGGAGCGGCGCGAAAGCCATAGCCGACAAGCCGACCGTAGCGGTCGGTTGGTTGCGCCTCGGCCTGGCGGAGCACGATTTCGGCTCCGGCGAGCCGTGCGGCCAGGTCGTGCCGAGCTACCTCGCCGCCTCCGGCGGCGGGATCCGTTTGGCCCGGCAGCGGCAGCGGGGGAACTTCAATGCCCGCAAGCCGCGCCTCGCGGCCGTCGGCGAGCACAAAGCTTCGCCCGTCGAGGACGTGCGCCACGGTGCCGCGCGCAATTATGGCGCCGCCGCAGGCCCTTGCCTGCGCCGGCCGCTCCTCGCCTGCGGCTGCGAAAATCCCCAACATAGCTGCGAAACTGGTCGCCGAAACGGCGGCCAGCACCCCCTCTGACCACCTTATCATTGCCACAAAAGCCAAGTTCCGGAATGCGGCGCTACTTTGGCACTAGCGGGGCGATTCGCGGGCTGCATTAAAGCGGGGAAAGCTTTGTCAAATCGTCACATGGCATCAGATAGAGGGCCGCAGCATGAGGTTATCCGTTCCCGCCGCGCGTTTTTTTCGCGCCCGAGTTTTGCCAACTACCACGACCGAGCAACGAAGCAATCGGAGCGAGCGGTGGAAGCTGTTTCGTCTACGAAACGCCTCTTTTCGACTCGCTTCCGGCACGCATGATCCCGAAAAGTGCAGTTGCGGTTTTCGGACCAAGATCATGCGCCAATAAAAAGGAAGCGGAACGCCGGCAGACGCATTGGGTTGATGCCCGCACGCAAGCGGCGTGCGGGACGCGCCACGGAGAAAGGCGGCTTGCGCCGCCCTCCGCTTGCGGGCGCGCTCGCCTGTCGGCGTTCCACCGCGGTTCTTGCCAACGGGACTTTCGTCCCGCGGGCTCAGCTTCGGGCCAGGCTTCCCGAGGGCGGCACGAAAGCTGCGGGATTTGCCGCACGCACCGCCGCCGGTCACAGCGAAGCACCTCGCGCGCCGGTCCTAGTGCCGGCAGGCATGATGCCCGAGCCGCCCGGGTGCGGACCGTATGGTTTCTATACAACGTCGTGTGAACTCGACTGACCGTATCCGGATCACGCGCAATCATGTGACTATTGTACTAACTCCTCCCTTAGATATGACATCGTTTCCGTCGGCGTCAGCAACAATCGATCTGACTGAACTTAATTTTCCCAAAGATGCCTCTGTCGTACTGGAGGCATATTATCGCAGTTCCTCCATGCGGTTCGGGTGCGGCACCATCGGAAATTTGAGTGTTCCCGGCCGTATGGAATTGTCGGATATCGATCGTGGCGGCGCCATACGATTCCGTTTGCTGGTAATTGAATCTCTATCTGGGCGGATTCTTGGATCCGCAGAGGGCCTACGTCCAGCTAGCAGCGGCGAAAGTCCTGATCGTCAACCACTTCTCACGTTGCGCGAAACTAACCTCGGGCACGAGCTGTGGCGCATCGATGTCGATCCACGGGTCGGACCAGTGCTATCAGTGAATAACGCCATCCCAGGTCTAGCAGCGCAGATTCGAAGCATTCCTTTGATACAAGGGTTGGTCCTGCCTCACGCTTTTAGAGCGATCTTGCAACAATTAAATCCCTCAGGTGAAGAGGAGGGAGACGACCTGTGGGGTGATGGGTGGCGGAAATTTCTGAGAGAAATAGGAGTGTCGCCTGAGGCAGAAGATGACGATCAAGATTCTGTAGATGATTGGATTGACTCGGCCGTTGCAGCGTTTTGCGAGCTAAGAGATTTTGTCTCAAGAATACGCATCGAGCCCTCACCTCCTGAGGTGCATCATGGCTAATTCTTTACGGCGATTCACAGCCGATGGCCTCGCCGAGTTTTCCAAATGGCTTCGAGCGGGAGCAATTGGACGAGTCTCGCGCGATATGCTCATGGAATCAGGGTTTTCTCAACGGATAGGTGAGGTCGCGATACTTGATCAAATGGAATTTGCCAATCGGCACGATTTTGGTGCTCACCTTGTGCAATTGCTTCAGCCTTTCAACGTTCATGAAATTTCATATGATCGCGGCCTTTGGGCCTGGTTGGCGGCCTGGTACTTCGAGCAATTGTGCCCAGTAACGCCGAATGGCGATCGCGCCTTGCGCGAAGAATATGCGTACATTCCCAACGAGGGGAGAAAATACTATCGTCACCTTGTTCGGACGCCTTGGTATTTGGTTAGCACCCATGGGGAAGCGTCGCGCTTTCTGCTTCTCTCACCGCTTAATCAACAAAGTTCTTTGCTAGAGGAACTCGCTGGCCGTCAGTTTGTAATTTCGAGCCCCACACTTATTGCGGCGGCCAAGCAGCTTTTCACGAATCCAAGAACTGGCCACCCTCGAACCGGCGCTGGCGCTAAAGGCTCAGGCTCGCCTCGTCGGCTAGCAATTATTGCGAACCAGCTATTGCTCACATTCGACATTCGGACGATGCCGATCGATAAATTTATGGATTTATTGCCGGCTGAATTTCACTCAACACGGGCTGCGTTCTGAAGTAATCAAGGCTGCCTCTGAGATTGAGCGCAGAAGTAGTTCCGCTACGAGAATCCTCCCATGCACCACGACGCAAATCCGCTCGACCGGCCGCCATGGTCGGCGCTGAATTCGTCGCACGCGGCGTTTTCGGCCGGCAACGATCTCGCCCGGCGTTATCGGCCGGAATTCTCGCCGCTCTCGGCGGTGCGTGAAGTCTCCCCACCGTGTCTGCAAGCGTTGAGCGCGCTAATGCAGCCGGGCGAGATTTTCGGTGTGTTTGCCGACGCGCCGGTTGCGGCAAGCGGCGACCTTGCCGAGGTCGTGCACCGGCGGCTCGAACAATTTGTTTATGACCCACGCGAGGTGGCGGCGCCGCGCGAAGACTTCATGCGGCTCACCGAAGCCGACGTGCCCGACATGATGGCGCTGGTCAAATTGACCGACCCCGGGCCGTTCGCGGTGCGCACCATTGCGCTTGGAGACTATCTCGGCATCCGCCGCGGCGGTCGGCTGATCGCGATGGCCGGCGAGCGCATGAAGTTTCCCGGCTTTACCGAAATTTCCGCGGTGTGCACCCATCCGCAGCAGCGTGGCCGCGGACTTGCCGAGGCGCTGGTGCGCACGCTCATGCGCAACATACTTGGGCGCGGCGACGTGCCGTTCCTGCACATTTTCAGCGACAATGAAGCCGCCCGCGCGCTCTATGTGAAACTCGGCTTTGCGCACCGGCGCTCGCTCGTCGTTTCGGTGCTGAAGCGGGCGGGATGACGGGACTTTGGTCTTCGGGTTGCGGCCGGCTTCCTCGCTTACAGTATTCCAAATACAACGAAAGGTGGTAGTGTCAGCGACCAATCACCTGAGGAGGCAACTGGGATTTTGAGTGTTGGTGGAGGACGACTGAGAGGACAGTAAAGGCGTAACGGGGGAGGGGGTTATGTGGCGTTGCGTAACGCGGCCGGCTGTGGCCGCAACGATTTTTTTGTGTTTGTTGACCTGCTGTTCGGAAATACCGACGTTGATCACAGAGCCGGGAATGGGGCCTCCCGTCCGCCTGGTGGTCAATCATCTCAACTGTGAACTCGCGTCGATTATTGCCTCTAAAGATCCTGTCATTCTGGAACGAGAGGCTGCCGACGCTAGACTTCGAAAGCTTCTGCCCAAACTTCAATACTACCACTTTGTAGCTTCAGCGCTGCTGACCATCGACACGGCCGACGCGGAAGGCATTTTTCCTTCGGCGGCGTATCTGCTGCCGACCTCAACAATCAATGTTGGTGGACAATGGAGCGGAACGCAGGAGCGCAACGTTCAGGTCGCCTATTCGATCGACCTCGCGCAAATTGGCAAAGGCTGCAATCGCCAGGCGCTGATCGGGCCGGACTCCTATCTCAATGGTAGCTTGCGGCTCGGCGACATCGTCGCTGACGGTTTGATCGCTCTCGACGCGACGAAGGATGTGAACGCGTATAGTTCCGGCGGACCAATAACCCCGGCGTTCGATGCAACGATCGACGATTCCCATCCGATGGAGCTGAGGCTGACTTGTGCCGATTACAGTGCCGGCAGTTCGGGTACCCCGGCAAAGCCTACGCGTGACCCCGGGGATTGCTCGTTCACAAAAAACGATCCGCCATACGAGAGGACGTTAACACTGGCGCTGCATGGAAACGTAAACTTCGCGCCCGCAAGCGACCCGCAATCACCAGGAACAATTTCGTTTTCAGGAAAAGCAGAAATTGATCGGCAAGAGTACGTGGTCAGTCTGACAGGATCGACGATAGGCGAAGTACCTGCGAACGCCGGACTGCGGACAGCTCAAATACAGGCCGCCTCAATCCTACAATTCACCCTTTCAGGGAACATGACCAGAGATGGAGTTTCAAAAGACGGTCACGCGAGTACGTCAATTGGTTTTAGTCCGAGTATCACCCTAATCGGTACCATCGACAAATTCCGCCCCCCCGACAGAAGGTCGGGGCAAATCAAAGGTCTGCAAGGCGTCACGGGCCTACTGACACCATCGACGGAATTGCCTTTAGTGACGGGTACGAAGGTCGTCTACAACATAAGTGGCCCGGCCGGCGGAACCGTGTTCAATCCAAAAAATCTTTACGACGAACCAGGTGACCAGCTTTTCACTCGGCGCCAATCTCGCCTCCGCCTCAAATCCGTCTGCGGGTTCTGCGAGCGCAACCGTAAAATCGAGCGCATCGTCCGCGGCAAATTCGACTCAGTTCGGGAGCCTTGTCACCTTTGCGGTAACATATGGAATTAATGGCGGACCGAATTGGACATTGACAACGTTTAAGGGACCCGGAGGCGGATTAGGACCCAACGGACAACTTCTTACGGCAACTAGAACGCATACCGCGACGCTACAACTGACATTCGTCGCAGCGTGCTACGACGACACTAACGTGCAGATACAGCAGATCAATACATTCTGGGAGTCGATCCCGAAATGCAGCGGGACCCAACAGTCGCTGGCCGCCGCGAATGGGCAAGCCCTGAATTATTTGGCGATCAGCGGGCGCGGAGGACACTAGAAATGGCTACAGTGTGCAGCGCCAATCGCCAAACCTCAAGCTAACCGGTGCACCGCGACCTGCACCCCACGGCGCATCGCGAAGCCAAGGTGTCGGCGCTCTTCTAAGCTCGACGCTGCCGCGCCGCATGTTGCAGGTGCGATAGCAACTACCCGGCCTTCCGCTGCCGGCCGTGATTGCGTGCGGGCTTGCGGTGGGCGTGATGCTCTTCGCGCGCCGCCTCGCGCCCGGCTTTCTTGCCGGCGATCGGCAAGAGCATTTCCTTCTGCCCTTCGATCTTCTTGCGGCTCTTCTTGCCGCCGCCCGCGGCGGCGCGCGTCCCGCCCTTGCCGGTCTCCGCCTGCACCGAGCGGCGGAGCGCATCCATCAAGTTGATCACCTTGCCGGTCGGTTCGAATTTCGGCGCTTCGATCTTGATGCCTTTGGCTTTCTTCTCGATCAGGTCGCGCACCGCGTGCTCGTAATGGTCCTCGAATTCCTGCGGCTTGAAATGCCCGCTCTTGGTTTCGACGATGTGGCGGGCGAGATCCAGCATGTCCTTGGTGAGCTTGACGTTGGGAATGTCGTCGAAAAATTCGCCGGCGTCGCGCACCTCGTAGGGGAAGCGCAAGAGCGTGCCCATCAACCCTTTGCCGCGCGGCGAGATGGCGATGATGTGCTCGCGGCTCGTCAGCACCACGCGGCCGATCGCCACCACCTTCATCTGCTCGATGATGTCGCGGATGACCACAAAGGCGTCCTGGCCCACCTTGCCGTCGGGGGCGATGTAATAGGGACGGATGCTGTAAAGTTCGTCGATTTCGGTTTTCGGCACGAACTCGTCGATGTCGATGGTCTTGGTGCTTTCCAGCGCGACCGAGGCGATCTCGTCGTCAGTGACCTCAACATATTCACCCTTGGCGACTTCGTAGCCCTTGATGATGTGGTCGGAGGGGACTTCCTCGCCGGTCTCGGCATCGACCTTGCGGTAACGGATGCGGTTACCGGTATCCTTGTTGATCTGGTTGAAGCTGACCTTCTCGCGCTCGGAGGTGGCCGGAAACAGCGCAATCGGGCAGGAAACGAGCGAAAGCCTCAAATAGCCTTTCCAATACGCACGCGGGGCCACGGTTAACTCCTGGTTAATTCCATACACACAACATTATGAATGATACCGCGTTCCGGCTTCGGCCGGGAGGCGCGGCACGTCGCATGTTTACGATTTGTTCCGTGTGCGCCGCTTTTAGGGTAAAGTATTTCCTGCGCGCTGATTCGCGCACCTGTCGGGAAACGCAACCATGGCGGCCGTCGCCTATAAAGAGAGACCACAGCCCACACCGCGCGAGAGATCGCGGGAGCGGCCGCACCACCAGCCGCAGCCGCGCTTGAAGACCTTCCACGCCCGGCTTCTCGTCACCCGCGCCGAGGACTGGTGGGTCGAGGCGCATTCCGCCGAGGAGGCCGAGGCCCTGCTCGCGTCGGGTCAGGGCCATCATGCCGCGCTCGGCGAACGGCTGCATGTCGAGCTGGAAGAGATGATCGACAGCGCTGATTAAATTTGCACGCGCAAATCCGCTTTCGTGTCATCCTTCGCTGCGCGAAGGTAAGGCTGACCTGAGGGAAAGCCAGGCGCGAATTGCGGTTCGCGAGACACCACGTCACTGCCCCGTGGGTAATGTCTCAGTTTGAACGTTGGGGCTGGATGACCACGTTTGGTCAATGGCGGACCTTGCGGAATATGATCGACGCTCGCCTTCCCAAGCCAGGCGAGCGCGAGCCGTACAAGAAGCGGACGGCCGCATGACGCTGGGGCAACTTTGCGTTTGGGTGATTGGCGGCGCAATTCTGGTCTACATGTTTATCTATTCTTCGCACCCGTGGATCCTCGTGGGAGCACTCATTGGCGTCTCGCTCTCGATGTTTCTTCGGCGAAGAAATTCAAACTGAGACACTAATCCCCCGTGCAAATCGGTGGCGGCTCTTGCGGCGGTTTCGGATGGTCCTTGTTGTAGCGGGCGAGGATCGGCTCAAGGGCCTCCTTTGACCAAAATTTCGGCGCGCCAATTTCTTTCAGGCAGGAAGCGTTCCAATATAGTCCTGCGGACGACAACGGCCGGCCGTTCTTCACTGCCTGCGCAACAGCCTCGATGTCGGCTGCCTGCGGATAGATGTACAGCGTCGTCGGATTGTCCTTCATGATGGCGACGATTCGCCCGGCGTCCGCCGGCGACCAACTCGTGCAACCGTCGCTGCGGCCGTTTGCGTATACTTCCAGCTCACCGAACGGAACGTAGCCGTTTTGGTCCGCGTAGGCGCTATGCGGATCTTTTCGAAGGCAAACGTGCCGTAACAACGCGGCCGGATGTCCCCCGATCTCGCGCTGTCTGGCATTCGCAGTCTCGCCTTCACCATCAAACTGAACGAACGAGCGTACCAAAGCCGCCTGTTGGTTTGCTGAAGTACGGTAATAGCCTTTGAAAGACGTTTTCGTCTCGCCGGTTACGTAGGCTCCGCCGGCCATCAAGAAAGAGTCCAACGCATTTCCAAAGTTCTTCGCACACCGCTTTCCGTTGGCGAAGTCCGCGATACCTTTCAGGTCGCGGCCACCGCCGTGACCCGCCGAAATGGCATGAAACACCCGGTCGGATTCGCAGATAACGTAAAACCGGGCTCCTGCTTTGCCATCGCCTAAATCGTGGGGACGTGTGGCATCCATGGCAAAGTAGCAGCGATTTTTAACCAGGCCTTCGCGCACTTTTTGGAAGTAGAGTGCGTGCCCCCTCTGCAATACCACTTGGGCGATTTGGCCTTCGCCTTCGCCGACGCGGGCCCGTAGCCAAGCCGGAATGTCCGGAGGTTGATCGGCCGCGAAAGAAGGGGACGCGGCCAGCATGACGACGATGATCAAGCTTCCGATGCTCTCGATAATCTTCAGAACAGCAGAGTTTGACGGCACCGAAGTAATTCCACCGCTGGGTTTACGAATATCCCGGCACACCGCTGTGGGCGATCGATTGGACGCGGCCACCCGGCTCCTTTAGGCTCGCAATCGTGCACCGTGGGCGCGGCGGGGGTTAGAGAGACACTACCCCAATCCAGCCCCAACCTCAGCGGCCGCGTTATCTTCGTCTTTGAGGTATTGGAGTGTTTAGACGAAATGTCTATGCCGACGATTAGCGACGTTTCCATCATCAATTGGAACACGGCCGAAGCCAAACCGGTGCAATCCGGGCTGGAAAGGACGCTGTGCAGCGAAGATCTATGCGGTTCGAAGACGCTGGACGTCTATCAGCGAACGGTGCTGGAAGGCCGCCAATTCGAAATCGATGCAGGTGGGGATTACCACCTTGTCTATGTCATCGCGGCGCCGCAAGCGGGCATTATCACTTTCAATGAAAAGTCCGAAGCAGCCGAGGAGGGCGCCGGCGTGCTTCTCGCGCCCGGCGAATCCGCGCGATTTGCAGCGACCGGCGCGAATCTCGAACTCCTTCATATGGTGACCCCAAAGCCTCCGGCCGCCGTGGAAGGCGGATTGCCGGGCGGGCCGGGCTATTTCTTCAATCGCAAAACGCTTCGTCCGCTCAGTGACGCCAGCGGCGGGCGCGTGCGCCGTTTCTGTGCCGAGTCCACCGTCAGACTTCTCGATGGCACGAGGCTGACCCCGACCAATGCCATTCAGGCGGGCGAGATGCACTATCACGATGGCGGATCGTCACCTTATCACCGGCACGTCGGCACCAGCGCCAACCCCGGCGGCGCGTCGCACTGCTACATCACCTTCAAGGGCCGCGGCTTGGTGCAAGTCGGCGAACAAACCAAGGAACTGCAACCCGGCACGCTGGTCTATTTTCCCCCGGGCATACCGCATCGGCTTCGCGCCCACGGTGGCCCGCTCGATTATTTCGAGCTGCAGGCCTGGCGGAGTTTCAAGACTGATGTGCTCAGCGAAGAACCGCTGGGGCTCAAATGGTACTACGACCCGGTGACGCCCGGCGCGGCGCGGGTGGAGTGGGATCAGAGCTGACGAACTCTCGGAAGGCGGTTGGTGCCTGCTGTCTCCCCA
>Ga0335078_10015821_pt1 | contig 11198 bp, 11 predicted proteins | sample Lox_Sample_32_FD_206711 | JGI IMG/M metagenome (GOLD analysis project Ga0335078, IMG submission 206711) | Soil microbial communities from Loxahatchee National Wildlife Refuge, Florida, United States - Lox_Sample_3.2 | ecosystem: Environmental > Terrestrial > Soil > Wetlands | place: USA...
GCCGAAATTCGCGCTGATATCCCGCGAAATCGGTCAGCGCGCGAAGATTTTCCGTCGTCACCTGCGGCCAGAGGCACATGATTTCATCTTGCACTTCGGCCCGCAGTTCGCGATCGTCCAGACGAATGCGATTCTCGGCATCGTGCGCGGTCGGCGCATCCGCGGCGATAAACTCGCCGAACAGACGCTCCATTTGCTCGAGCGGACCTTCCTCAAAGCCGCGGCGCGCCAGTGCCGGTGGTAGCAAGCTGAGATACAGCGGCACGATAGGAATCGCCGCGGAAGCCTGCGTCACGACGGCTTTATTCACCGATATTTGCGCTTGGCCGCCACAGCGTTCGTGCAATTCGGCGTTGAGCGCGCGCGCCGTTTCCTCCAGATCTTGTTTCGCTAGCCCGATCGTGCCGTGGCGATAGATCGGCCACGTGATTTCCGGCCCGATGTATGAGTAAGCGATGGTCCGCGCGCCATCGGCGAGAAGTCTTTCTTCGAGCAACATGTGGATCCAGCGTTGCCAATCGTCTCCCCCCATCACGGCGACGGTGTGAGCCATTTCCGCGGCCGTTGCGGTGTGCAGCGTCACTTGCACCACTTTTTCGGAATCAAGTTCCACCGTCTTGCTCGTCAACGGATGCAGGAGCGGCTTCAGCGCCGACGTGTGCGTCACGCCCGTGTCCGGATGAATTCGCTTCGGCGACGCCAGGCTGTAGATCACCAGATCCACGGCGCTCATTTCTTTGCGAATGATTTCTGCCGCCGCGCTCTTCGGCGCGTTGGCAAAGGCGTCGCCATTCAGGCTGGCCGCGAAAATGCCGGCATCTTTAGCGAGCGCGTGAAAGGCCACGGTGTTGTAGTAGCCAGCGGTTCCGACCTTGTCGCCGTCGGGTGCGTTCTCAAAAAAAACGCCCAGCGTCTTGGCTCCGTAGCCGAAGCTGGCCACCACACGCGACGCGAGGCCGTATCCGGTGGAAGCGCCAATCACCAAAACGTTGCGCGGCGGACGCGTGCCCGCATGCGTGCGCTCGCGCACCGCCGCCGCCCAGCGCTCCACGTTTCGCCGGCACCCTTCTGGGTGCGCGTTGACGCAAATAAAGCCGCGCGAGCGGCGCTTTACAATTTGCTCGGGCATCAGGAGTTGGAAACTTCGCTGATTTTGTGCGCCAGATCGACGTCGTTCGGAGTGATTCCGCCGGCGCTGTGGGTGATCAATTCAATCTTCACGCGATTCCAGGAGTTCGACCAATCGGGATGATGATTCATGGCTTCGGCGGCCATCGCTACGCGCGTCATAAACGCGAAAGCCTGCGAGAAATCCTTAAACTCGAATGTGCGGGCCAGCTTGCCGTCGACGACGGCCCAGCCGGGCAATCCCTTGAGCGCGGTGGCTAATCCCTTCTCGCTCAGTTTCTGTGCCGCCATTCGGGCATCCTCCCAGCGTGAATCCGCTTCGCGGGCCGAAGCATTATTCCATTTTGTGCGCCACGCGAGCAACCGGCGCGCGTCGTCAGCAAGCTGAGGGCGCGTGGCTGCGAATTCACGGCGAAGCAGCCTCAGTGCTTTTCCCAGAATCGCGCGACGGCGGCGTAATCGGGATCGTCCTTAGACGCGCTGCGCACCGCGCCGTACGTTTCGCGCGCCGCGGCTCCGGCCGGCAGCGTGATCTTCAACTCGCGCGCCAGATCGAGCGCCAACGCGACGTCCTTGTACATCAATCGCAGCGGAAAGCTGGCTTTGTAATCGCCGCTGAGCATCACCGGCGCTTTCACGTCGAGCACCGGCGCGCGCCCCATGCTCGATTGCATCACCTCGACCAATCGTTCGCCGGGCAGCCCCGCAGACTTCACAATCGTCAGCGCCTCCGCGAACGCTTGCACCTCGAGCGCCAGGATCAAGTTCATCGCCAGCTTGATCGTTTGCCCCGCACCATTCGGCCCCAACAAAAACCAGCGCTTGCCCATCACGCTCAGCAGCGGCTCTACACGTTTCAGTGTCGCTTCATCGCCGCCGACCATGAAAACGAGTTCGCCTTTTTCCGCGCCCCATGTTCCGCCGGTCACCGGCGCATCCAGATATTCGATGCCGCGGCTCTTGCATTCTGCGGCGGTCCGGCGCGCAAGATCCGGCGAAATCGTGCTGGAATCCACCAGCACGCAGCCTCTGCGCAATCCGGCCAGCGCGCCGTTTTCGCCCCACAGCACCGCTTCCACAGCCGGCGGATCGCTGACGATCGTAAAGACGACGTCGGCGTGCGCTGCTGCTTCGCGCGGCGTGGCTGCCACGGTTGCGCCCTGCGCGGCCAGCTCATCGGCGCGCGAGCGCGTGCGATTCCACACCGTCACCGCATAGCCCGCCTTCAACAAATTGATGGCCATGGGACGTCCCATCAAGCCCAGGCCGATAAAACCAACGGATGGTTTCACGGATCGCTCCTCGCAAATGCAAAACAGACGCGATCAATTTTATCCGAGGCTCGGTCGGAACACGATCAGAAAGAAAATGTGGAGGGGTTTCGCTGCGCGAAACGTGTCAAACTCGGTGCGGACGGTTCTTGAGAAAGCTTGCGCCGGGTTGCGCCTGCTCAGATTCGGAGTGTTCGTCGAAATCCTGTTGCTCGGATGCGTTCTCCGGCCAAGGTGCGAACGATTGCGTCACCGAGTTAATGCAAGGATAGGGAATCTCCCACCGAAACGTTTTCTTCTTGCCCTTTTGGTCCGAATGCTCTTCAAGAAAAATGGATTTGCCGGTATCCGCGGCGAGTTTCCCCGCCGCTGTCAGCAGAACGTCGCCGGCACGATACTCGACCTCCACTCGCCGGCCAAGGAATTTTGAGTACTGCGCCATGCCGCCAGTATGCGGAGGGGCAAAAATCGGCTCAATAGTACGATCGGCCCACAATGGCGGACGAATCGGAAGTGAATGACGCTGATTTCAAAGGATTTTCGTAATGGCGCGCCTAGTGATGTCCAGTGTGCGCCGCGGCCGCAGTTGGCATAATTGGCTCCGGCTCCGGCGGCGCCAAACGCACATCGGCCACCAACAACAGAATCAGCAGCGACACGACGCCGAAGGCAACGATCGCGTACACGATCGCCAGCGCCCAACCCAGCAGCCCTCCGGAAATGCGCGCGAATCGATACACCACGAACGCCGCAGCCAGCCCCGCGAACGACGCCACGTTGCGCCCGCCGTCGCTTACTTCCAGATACGCGTCGCAATTCGGGCATTCCATCCGGTAGGATTTCGACACCACCAGATTTGTCGGAATTTTCGTCGAGCATTGCGGACATCTCGCGGCCATAACTCCTCCTTGGTCCTCTTCGATTAATTCTAGATGATTCGTCAATCTCAATCGATCTGCGAAAATTCCACGCGCCGCGAAAGCGGATCGATGCGCTCCGCGCGCACGCGAATCCGATCCCCCAATCGCCACACACGCGAACGCCGCGTCCCCGCTCGCCCGCACGTGATCGTGCGATCCGATTCGCGGTAGAAGCAGCGCTCGCCGATCATCTCTTCCAATCGATTGATCGGCACGAGGCCTTCGACGAACAGCTCCACCAACTCCACGAAGAACCCGAATTTCTGAATCGAAACGATCAGCGCGTCGAACTCTTCGCCCAGATGCTGCTCCATGAATTGCGCCGTCTTCCAACTCTTCAGCTCGCGTTCGGCAGCTTCCGCGCGGCGTTCGGCTTCCGAAGATTCCTTGGCGATCGCGTCCAGTTCCGCCACAGAGTACGGCCTCGCCACTTTCGGCGTGCCCGATGCCACGTGCTGCAGCGCCCATTTCAAAATGCGATGCACGATCAGGTCCGGATAGCGCCGGATGGGCGAAGTGAAATGCGTGTACTGATCGAACGCCAGCGCGAAATGCCCCAGCGCTTCCGCCGCGTAGCGCGCTTGCTTCAGCGAGCGCAGCATCAAGAACGATAGAATGCGCTCTTCGGGCTTGCCCGCGATGCGTGCCGTCAGCAATTGGTAATGCTGCGGGCGAATGTCGATGTCCATCGTGCCGGGCAGCGAAACCGTCATCGGCTTTTCGCGCCCGCCGCCCGCGCGGCCGTGGCGGCCCTTGCCGCGGCCGTGCTCGCCGCGATGCGCGGGTGAACCGCCGTGCTTCACGGTGATTTGTTTTTCCGAAAGCCCCGCAACGCCCAGCGAGTACCCGAACGCATGCGCCAACTCCTCAAATTCCAGCACGCGCTTCGGGTCGGGCTTTTCATGCACGCGATGCAGCGAAGGCACGCCCAAATTTTCCAGGTATCGCGCCACGGCCTGATTTGCCGCCAGCATGAATTCTTCGATGATGCGGTGAGCGATGTTGCGCTCACTGCGCGCGATGCCGATCATTTGCCCGGCGTCGTCGAATTCGATCACCGCTTCCGGTAAATCGAAGTCAATCGAGCCCATGCGCACGCGCCGCGCGTTCAAAATCATCGCCAAATCACGCATGTCGCGGAAATGCGGCGCCAGATTCGCGTAGCGCGCCGTGGCGTCCGGATCGCCTTCGAGCACCGCGTAAACCAGCGTGTACGTCATGCGCTCGGCCGAGCGAATCACGCCCGGCGCGATCCGCGTCTTCAGAATCTCACCATCCGCGCCGATCTCCATCACCACGCTCATCACCAGCCGCTCTTCATGCGGCCGCAGCGAGCAGATATTGTTCGAGAGTTCCTCCGGCAGCATCGGCACAGCGCGATCTGGAAAATAGACGGAAGTTCCGCGCAGCCGCGCCTCCGCGTCCAGCAGCGAATCGCGCCGCACGTAGTGCGCCACGTCGGCAATGTGCACCTGCAATTCCCAGCGCCCGTTGCCGAGCGGCCGCACATGCACGGCATCGTCGAAGTCCCGCGCGGTCTCGCCATCGATCGTGACGATTGGCAGCTCGCGAAAATCTTCGCGGCCCGCGCGCTCGGCTTCTCCCACTGGCTGCGCCACTGCGCGAGCTTCCGCCAGAACGTCTTCGGGAAATCGATGCGGCAAGTGGTGCTTGCGAATCATGATCTCGGTGTCCACGCCCATTTCCCCGGGCCGCCCGAGAATTTCGATAACGCGCCCCGCTGCCGGCACGCCGCCCTGCGGGAATCGCGTCAGCTCCACGTCCACCACTGCGCCATCGAGTTCCGGCAAGCGCACGCCGCGGCGCGGAGCCTGCGGCCCGAGCTTCGCGCGCAATTCCGGCGTCAATTCCTGCCCCGGCGGGATCACAATTTCTTGCTGCAATCGCGATTCGTATGGCGCCACGCTGTTGCCGCCGGCGCCGTAGCGGAAAATGCCGACGATCGTCGCGTGCGCACGATCCACCACGCGCACGATGGAGCCTTCCATTCGCCCGTCGCCGCGGCTGCGTCCGCGGTCGATTCGCGCCAGCACGCGATCGCCGTGCATTGCGTCGCCCATGCGTCCCGCGCCGATGAAAAGATCGCCGGCGATTCCGGGGATGGGCTTCGCCGGAACCACGAAGCCGTACCCGTCGCGGTGCGCCACGAGCCGCCCTTCGATCACGTTTGAGGGATTGGCGTGCCCGGACTGCGCGGACCGCATTATTTCAATCGATGGCGCCGATAACGCTTTCTCGCCCGAAGTTTTGCGAGCTGCCGGACTTTGAGCCGTTCGTTCCGCGCGCTGCCCGTGTTCGGCGCGCAGCGATTTATCTTTCTTCGCGTCCTGCGCCCGGCGCTCTTCCGCCAGCTTGTAGCGTCCGTTGCGTATCTCTACAATTTCGCCGCGACGCGCAAGCCTCGGAATAATTTTCCCCAGCGCCCGCCGCCCCGCGTGGCGAATCCCCATCGCCGCAGCAATCTCGCGCAGACTTAGCGCCTTGTGCGCCGTCGCCAAAAACGCCAACACACCCTGTTCGCTCACCGCAGGTGCTTCAGTCATAGGTCTACGCATTCTACGCGGTTTTCGCGCTCGCCGCCGGAAAGCTGCGCGCAAAGAGCGCCGCAACTTTTTTCGCGCGGCCGGGTTTAATTAAGCAGGTCCCACTGACTCCTGGCCTTACTCCGACGGGCTGGGACGTGTTCCAACGTGAACACACCGAAGAGGCGGCTCGACCCCGGGGCCGCCTCCTTCTTTTTTTCACGCTCTTTCACACCGAGGGTTGGAGTTTGTCTCCGACCGCATTCAATCACATCACGCGCCAGTCGGGCCGGCGGCGGGCTGCTGCTGCGTCATGCAGTGAATTGTGCCAAGGCCGAGCACAAGGTCCCGGCAAGGGATGCCGACGATCTGGCGATCGGGGAAAAGCGCGGCCAGCGTCGCCAGCGCCACGCGATCGTTCGGATCGGCAAACGTGGGGACCAGCACCAGGTGATTCGCAATGCAAAAATTTGCGTAGCTGGCAGGCAAGCGTTGCCCGGCGAAGTACACGGGTTCCGGCATCGGCAACGTTTCGATGCGCAGCGTCGCGCCGGATTGATCCTTCATGGTTTTCAGCAGCGCGAGATTTTCCGCCAGCGGCGCGAAATTGGCTTCGTCCTTATCGTTTTCGACCACGGTGACCACCGTCGTGGCATTGACGAAGCGCGCGAGATCGTCCACGTGCCCGTGCGTATCGTCGCCGGCGATTCCGTTGCGCAGCCACAACACGTGCGTCGCGCCGAGATAATCGCGCAGCACCTTTTCGATTTGCTCGCGTGTCATCCCCGGATTGCGCGCCTGCACGGGACTGAGTAAGCATTCCTCCGTCGTCAGCAGCGCGCCGCGCCCGTTCACATCGATGCTGCCGCCTTCCAGCACCACGCGCCGCGGCTTTGCCGTGCGTTGCCCCGCGGCCTCCGAATGCCACACCGCCTCCGGCTGCCACATCCGATATTCCATCCAGCGGTTTAGGCGCGTCACAACGGCGGCGTCTTTCTGATAATCGTTGTATTTCGCCCACGCGTTGAATCCCCAATGCGTGATCGCGACTTGCCCGATTTTGTTTTTTACGAAGATCGGCCCAGAATCTCGCGTCCATCCGCGATTTGTGGGCACGCGGAAAAATTCCACTGCCGCAAAATCGGCGCCGGATTTTTGCAGCACGCGCCGCGCCGCGGCCTCCGCATCGCGGTCCTCCACCAGAATGCGCACGCGCTCCACGCGCGCCAGATGGCGCACGATTTCCGCGTAAACCCACGGAATCGGCGCGAATTTTCCGGGCCAATCGGTGTACTCATGTGGCCAGCCGAGCCACGTCGCCTCGTGATGCTCCCATTCCGCAGGCATGCGATAGCCCAAAGCGTGCGGCGTCGCGCGAGGATTGCGAGAAGTTTTGGGTTGAGTCACGGATGGATCACAGGAGCGGCGATTCGCAAGCAAACGAGCACGCCAAGCGCGCAGTCGCTCACGGGTTACGTGCTCTCCCCGCGCCAGCGTTCCAGGATCGGTTGATACGCGTCGATTCGCCGGTCGCGGAAGAAAGGCCAATTGCGCCGCGTCTCCTCACTTTGCGCCGGATCGCATTCGACCACGAAAATCGCTTCTTCGTCCGCCGGCGCCTCGGCCAAAACTTTGCCGAATGGATCGGCCACAAACGAGTGGCCCCAGAATTCCAGGCCCGCATCGGGCGGTCCTTCAAATCCAACGCGATTCACCACGGCGACGTAAACGCCATTGGCAATCGCGTGCGCGCGCTGAATCGTGCGCCAGGCGTCGAGCTGCGCCGCGCCGAACGCTTCTTTTTCCGACGGATGCCAGCCGATGCTCGTGGGATAGAAAAGAATTTGCGCGCCGGAAAGGCTGGTCAGCCGCGCGCCTTCGGGATACCACTGATCCCAACAAATCTGCACGCCCACGCGGCCGTAGCGCGTGGGAAAACTCGGAAATCCCAAATCGCCGGGCGTAAAATAAAATTTCTCGAAATAGAGCGGATCGTCTGGAATGTGCATTTTGCGGTAGCGGCCCACAACCGCGCCGTCGGCATCGATGATCGCGGCGGTGTTGTGATAGATTCCCGCGTCGCGCCGCTCAAACACGGAAACGATCAAAACAACTCTCAGCTCGCGCGCCACCGCCGCCAGCGATTCCGTCGTGGGCCCCGGAACCGGCTCAGCCAACGCGAATAGGTCGGCATTTTCCTCGCGGCAGAAATAGGGCGAGCGAAAAAGTTCCGGCAGGCAAATCATCTGCGCTCCGCGCGACGCGGCTTCGCGAATCTTCTCCACGGCGCGCGCCAGATTTTCTTTCGGGTCCGGCCCCGAGCGCATCTGCACCAAGCCGACCGTGAATTTTTCAGACATCGCGGCTCATCTTACCATTCTTTTTGCGGGCTCAGAGCGCAGTCGCAGCCGGGCCCAAGTGCGCTTCAGCAATCAGAGCGCGCGGCGCGGCGCAAACAATGCCAAGAATCCATGTCCAGAATAAATGGTGCCCAAGGAGGGATTCGAACCCCCACGCCCTTGCGAGCGCTAGAACCTGAATCTAGTGCGTCTGCCAGTTCCGCCACTTGGGCACAAGTTGCGGTTAAACGAGGCAAGTTCATTCTGCCCACTCGCCACGGGCTTTGTCAACGCAGGCGCCGCGCACCGGCCGCGTGCCGTAATATATGCGCATGAGCAAAGCGAATCCGTATTTCCACGGCAAAGCCGTTCTGATCACCGGCGCTTCCTCCGGCATCGGCGAGGAATTGGCATGGCAACTGGCGCAAGCGGGCGCGAAGGTTGTGCTGGCCGCGCGCCGCAAAGAGCTCCTCGAGGAGCTTGCGAAAAAAATCGCCGGGCTTGGAAATTCGGAGGCGCTCGTTGTGGAATGCGACGTCACGCGCGATGGCGATCTCGATCGCGCGGTAGCGGCAACGGTGAGCAAATGGGGAAAGCTGGACGTCGCGATTGCCAACGCAGGCTTCTGTGTTGTGGGCCAATTCAAGCGGCTTTCGATCGAAGATTACCGCCGGCAGTTTGAAACCAACGTGTTCGGCGTGCTGCGAACGCTTTACGCCGCGCTTCCCGAGATCGAAAAAACCAAAGGAAACTTGGCGATCATCGGGAGTGTAGCCGGTTGGGTCTCGACGCCGGGCGGCTCACCATATTCGATCAGCAAATTCGCGCTGCGCGCGCTCGCCAATGCAATTGCGCCGGATCTACAGCGCTTCGGCGTGAAAGTGACGCTGATCAGCCCCGGCTTCGTGGTGAGCAACATCCAACGGGTCGACAACCAGGGAAAATTCCATCCGGACGCGAAAGGCGGCCCTCCCGAGTGGATCCGAATGAAGACACCCCGCGCGGCGCGCCAGATTCTGAACGCCATCGCCCGCGGAAAGCGCGAGCGTATTATCACCCTGCACGGGAAATTGTTCGTCGCCATCGAAAGATTTCTGCCGTGGGTGAATCGCGCCGTCGCGCGCAAGATCTCCCAGAAGTTCGGCCGCTAAGTTGTTCGGCTGCGGCCCGATAACCTACTCCGGGGCGCGAGCCCAGCCGCCAGCCTACCGCCGGCCCGGGTTGGCAATCACATCTTGACATTGCCTTCCGGGTGTATAATCCGCCCAGAGTCCGAGGCCTACGCAGAGTGGCGCTGAGGCCAGTCCCTCCCTATTGAAATTAGCGCCCAACCTGCCGGGAGGTAACCATGCTGGGCACTTTCCAAATGAATTCGGTTCTTTACTTGTTTGTGGCTTGGGCTGTGATCACGGCAGCCCTGATCGTGATGATGCTCTATCGCAGAGCCCTTTCCGCGCGGGAAGATGATCAGATTTTTTTGGCCCCTAGCGAACAGCACATCGCTGCCGAGCAACGCGTGATTTTTCAAAGGATTACGAAGACCACCATACCGATCGCCACGCTGGCGATCCTCTCGGTCGTGCTGTTTCTAACGACTCTGGGCGTGTGGCTGTACGAGGGCTGGAAGAGTTTCTAGGCTGGCACTTCGATTCGCCCGCTGGGCGAACCAGTTAGTGCGAGCCGGGCCCCGGACTCGATGGCGGAGGCTGCGCTGGCGCGGCCGCAGGGGTGGGGGCCTGCCCGGTCACGTCTGACACCACGGAGGTATGGTCCAGCGCGATCACCCAGTCGTCGCCCTGTTTTTCCAGCACAAGTGTGGTGTGGCCGCGCACATCGTGCTGCGCGTTATCGATCACCGCAAAAAATTCCCATTGATACGTAGCCCACGCGCTTGATCCTTCCACCTTGATAAGCGTGTTCGTGCGATCGAGCTGGCCGCCTTGAATGCGTGCGCGTTGCGCTTGAAAGGCGCGCGCGTAAGCGTCCCAGCCGGAAATCGGCGGCTCCCAGGCTCCACTAACGACGATCACGTCCGGCGAATAATATTTCTTCATTTGGTCGGCCATGCCGAGTTGCCAGTAGCCCAGCATCTGGGAGATAGTGTCGTCGATTTTTTGCGTGTCGGTCATCGGCATCGGCATAGGCGTGGACGTGTCGGTCGAACTCGCCGGGGGATTTTTCGGTTTATGCTGCGCGCGCGCGGGCAAAGCTCCCAGCGCCAGAGCGATAAGCAGCGAGAATAAGAATTTCCACGAAAGCTTCATGCGTCCCCCACGAACGGCGCGCGAAATTCCGCGCGACGAAACTCAGCCCAAGACTTAGCATCGTGAAGATAACACCGAAAACAGCGCGTGTGACGCATGGCGACCACGCTCGTGACCAAACGCCAACCGATCGGCGCGCTCCGCGAAATTTCGCGCCAACGCGGTTGCAGCATCAACCGCGCGCCACGCGAAAGCCGTAATCGGCGTACTCGAATTCCGGCGGGATGCTGGATCGCGCGGCCACACGCGAAATCTTGATGTAATGCCGCCACGATCCGCCGCGCGAGGCGCGCCGCAATCCGCTAGGAGGCCCTTGCGGATTGCGCTCCGGCAATTGTGTGTAGCACGCGGGATCGTACCAATCCGCGCACCATTCGTGGACGTTGTCGCCGATGTTGTGCAGGCCGAATGCGTTCGGCGCATATTGCGCGACGCGCTCGGGGCCGTTTTTCCATCGTGCGGCATAATCGGGTTGCGATTCCGGTGGATCGTCGCCCCAACTGTAAAGTTTGCCCTCCGCGCCTCCGCGCGCTGCGCGCTCCCATTCCGCTTCGGTGGGCAGACGATATTTGCCGCCGGTCACGCTGCTCAGCCATTTGCAATACGCCTCGGCGTCAAACCAGGACGTCGAGACCACAGGTTGCTGCGGATCGTTGAAATTGGGATTGTCCCAATCGCGCGGCGGCGGATGCCCGGTTGCGTCCAGGAAATTTTCGTATTCTGCGCGAGTCAC
>Ga0335078_10015822_pt1 | contig 11197 bp, 15 predicted proteins | sample Lox_Sample_32_FD_206711 | JGI IMG/M metagenome (GOLD analysis project Ga0335078, IMG submission 206711) | Soil microbial communities from Loxahatchee National Wildlife Refuge, Florida, United States - Lox_Sample_3.2 | ecosystem: Environmental > Terrestrial > Soil > Wetlands | place: USA...
GGCGGCTCCAGAGGGCCAAACAACCTCCATCACTTCTACAGCACCGCACTCGGCGGGACCACCATCAACCACTATGTCCTGCCTCCTGCGTTCGTGTTCACAACTTCCTCATGCCGGTTCCTCCGTCGCTCGAACTCGTGCCGGTATCCCACCGCCACGGCGTCCTGACCGCGTTGCCGCATCGAGATCTGGCCGGGGAGGGTCATCACCCGTTGCGCTGAGCGTTTCGACGACCTGCTTCCCGCGATCTCTGAGGTAATTGAAGCCGGCCGCGTGGTCGAGGTGACAATCGCGCTGCCCGAAGAGCCCAAGAAACAGACGATCGCGATCACGCCGACCGCCGGCTGAGTCTCCCTCTCCGTGAACCTGTCGGTCACCGTTGCTTCGGCGGCCGTGACCGAACCCGCTCAGCGAACGGACGGCCATGAACTCGGCGAATCAGGCCCGTGACCTCAGCGACGAACATGAGCACAACCGTGCTTCAGGTTCCACCTACCACGGGGTCAAACCGCGCGCGCAGACCACGCTGGTGTTCGCGATCCTCGCCAGGCGGCGAGCGCGATCGTCCAACTGGATCCCAGGCCACCGCCGTGAGAGCGTCACCGGTACGCGCGCGTCACCTCACCGACACCGAGCCGCGCGAGCTCGGACGGCGCGTCTGCACCCCCGACTGCACCTCGACCGGACGATTACCGGCAAGCGGGAGCGGGCGGCGAGTTCGACGTGAACGACACGGCGGCTCTCAGCGAACTGATGCTCGCCCCACTGGTCCTCTAACCCCTGCCCCACGCGAGCAAGACCGCGAGGTCCAGTGTCGAAATGATCCCGGCCGGGCGCGCGGTCGGCGCGGCCGAGACGATCAGATGGCTGACGGCGTGCTCGCTCATCAGCTCCGCGGCTCGCTTCAGCGGCTCGCTCGGTTCGATGAAGATCGCACCCGAACCGGCCAGCTCGCCGGCGGTCCGGTGCAACTCCCCGCGCGCCGCCGCCCCCGTAAGCTCGGCGTCCGACACGATCCCCCACGGCCGCCCAGGCTTTGCACCGGACCCCGCCTGGGTGCCTTCCACCACGACCGCGTGGACGTGGTAGCTGGCCATGATCTCGGCCACCTGGCGCAAGCTGGTGTCAGGCGGACAGCTGACGACCCCAACCCGCATCGCGTCGGCGACCGTGGCGTGCTCAAACGCCGGGCCGATCAGCCTTGGACTCCCTGGGAAGCTCACGCCCCGGATTTTTAGCGCCCGAGTGCGGGCGCCGCACCTATGCGTCCTCGATGAGGCTTGTGCTCGAGCGTGTAGCGCCCGAGCTCTCACACCGTGAGTCAAACCCGAGTTGTGCTGCATGCGGGGCGGGCGGGACGTCCACCGTCGCGCTACACCGCTGCACCTCGAGGTTGCGCTCGGAGAGCGTGTCAGGAGGGTCGAGCGTGGGCTCGACTGCGAGCGTCGCCCCGAGCCGCGGGCGTGGATGAGGTGTCCGACCGCGCCGAGGCATCGGCGTCAGGCATGGGGATCAACGTTGGCAGCACCTTCGCCATCGCCGCAACAGCCGCAGCACATTCGACGCGCGTTCAACGATCCTCATCGGGCGTCGTTCGTTCGGTCTCGGCCCATGCTGGCCCATCGTTCGAGGCGGCGGGCCGCGGGGATGCCGGTGAGCAGCGCGATGCCCTCATCAACGGTTCGTGCGCTGCACACGTCGAACCGTCCCTCGCGTGCGGCGTCCACGACCTCGTGAGAGAGCATCAGGCGGGGCGCATGACTCCGGGATGATCACGCCGTGGGCCCCGTCAGCCGTCTCAGCCTGCAAGCGCGGTAGAAGCCCTAGGTTCTGCGCGTTGGTAGGCGCCGAGCCGTGCTCGTTTACCGAGCCCGTCGCTGCGATGTCCTGGCGGGGCGGCACCGCGGCGAGGTCCGCCAGCAGCGCGTACAGCTCGGCGCTGGCGGCCGTGTCGCCATTGATGTGCTCGTAGGGCTGCTCGAAGGTCGGGTTCGCGACCAGCGCGGCCCTCTCGGGAGCCGCGAGCGTCATCGTTGGATTCGAACTCAGTGGTATCCCGCGCGCGGTGTGTGGACTGTCGCGGTAGCGGCTCGCGGGGCCGGTGTTCATCATTGTCAGTGAGAGGTTTGGTGACCCTCCGCATCTTCGTGGTTGCGCATGACACCCAGACCGCGGAGATCGCCGGAGCCTCTCAGCCGGCGGATACCCTGTCGGAGGCGGTTATGTCCCATATCGCAGCGTCCCGCCACTCCGCGGCGGATCGGTACGGCTGCCATCGCTACAGTTGGTATCCGAGCTGCGATGATTTGTGGGTTACGGAGTGGATGGCGGCTGCGGGGGTGGATCGCTGTCCGGTACGCGATGGTCGTGTCCTGGCGTACATAGGCCGGTCTCCGTACGACATGCCACGTGGCGGCGCGAACGACCCGCCGGGACCCGGGACAGCGCCACATCCGCGAGACCCGCCCTCGCGTCGGTCTCTCCCGCGAGGTGATCGCCTGGTGGTTCGTGATGGCCTACGCGTTTCTTGAACACCCCTCGTCACTCGAGCACGACACCGGGGCGTATAGCGCCGACGCGTCGAGCACCTTGCATCCGGAGCATGCCAGGCGGATCACGGTGATCGAACGGGAGCTCTCGGCCAGGGGCTGGCTCGGCTTTGAGCGCGTGCGCACGCCCGCGGTCGATCGGTCGGTGCTGCGCGCGGTGCATCCTGAGCCGTACGTCGCATCGATCGAGCGGGCGTGCCGGCCGGGCGGGACGTTCCTCGACGTCGACACCGCGGTCAGCGAGCGGTCGTTCGAAGCGGCGCTGCATGCGGTCGGCGGCGCGGTACGGATGGTTGACCTCCTGCTCGACGGCGACGTCGCGGCGGCCTTCAGCTCACATCGACCGCCGGGTCACCACGCCCTTCCGTCCCAGGCGATGGGCTTCTGCCTGTTCAACAACATCGCCGTGGCCGCACGGTACGCGCTCGATGCCCGGCGCCTTGAGCGGGTAATGATCATTGATTGGGACGTCCACCACGGCAACAGCACCAACCACGTCTTCCATCCCAGCCGGCAGGTGCTGTTCGTCTCGATCCACCAGTCGCCGCTCTTTCCCTTCACCGGCCAGGCCTCCGACGTGGGCGAGGGCGAGGGCACCGGCTTCACGGTCAATCTTCCCGTGCCCGCCGGAGCGGGCGATGAGGTGTGGGTGTCGCTCGTCGAGCATGTCGTCGTGCCGCTCGCATATGCGTTCGAGCCTCAACTCGTGCTCATCTCCGCCGGATATGACGCGCACCGTGACGATCCCCTCGCGGACTGCGCCGTCACCGAGGAGGGCTTCGCGGCGATGACGCGCGCGATCACGCGCGTTTGCGCGTCGCTGGCCGCGCCGGTCGGCGCCGTCCTGGAAGGCGGATACGCGCTCGGCGCGCTCGGACGCTCGGTCGCGGCCACCCTCCAGGCCCTCTCGACCGAGCCCGCACCCCACGCTACCTCCTCGCCGGCGGCAGCTCTCACGCCGATCGCGCGCCAGGCGCGCACACGACTCGCCGAGTTCTGGCCCCAGCTCCCCGCGCGCCCGGCGCAACGACACAGCGCTCTACCTCCGGGACACGCGATTTTCCGCCGGGCGCCTGGGTCGACGCCCCAGCCCCCGGGGCGACCCGGCGGCCGTTCCGATCCGGAGCGCGCGCCCGAGTCTCGGGAACCGACACGAAGTCGGCCGCTATGACACCCCGAAGTTATCCGCAGCAACTCCGGCCCAGGTGCGTGGTCTTTCCAGGCGACGAAGCGCCGACTTCAGATAACGCCCTACTGGACCTCCGGGCCTCCGATCTCAACGCCACTTGGCGGGAGGCCGCGATTTCGCTCGGTCCAGCGGTATAGCGCTCGGCTCCTGCCAGCGGCGAGGGTTACACAGCGCGGGCGAGGCTCGCCGCGGTTCTACCTTCGGTTTGAACTGCGGTGTCCGGTTGCGCGGCCTCGATCGCTACCTCGAGATCGCTCGCGGGGCGTTCGCGTGCTGTGACGATGTCGATCGTCTTTCCCACCGCGGCTGGTATCAGAAGCAACCGAGTGCAAACCTCGGCGAGATCGGTTCGGGAAATCCATCCGTCAGCGGTATCGCCCTGGGACACGGATAGTGGGAATCCACCGGCTACGTCCCTCAGCCAGCCGGCCCGGACAACGCAGTATGGGACACCTGAGGCTCGGATCAGCTCCTCAGCCTGAGCCTTCCACCCCACGCTGGTTGGTTCAGCGTCGAGGTAATGCTCGGGACGGGTGGCACCGAGCGTTGAGATGAAGATGACCAGATCCACGTGGCTGGCAAGCGCTTGGCGGATCAGGTTGCCGGTACCGAAGTAGTCGACAAGTTCGGCGCTGTTGGCGTGCCCGATGCCGCCGGCGGTGGCGATAATCACGCTGTGGCCCCGGCCATCGGCACGGCCAGTGTATTGATGTTGCGAACGTCTCCGACGAATTGACGGACCCCGGCCGGTAGCAGCCTACGGCCGGTCGCCGGGCTCCGAACCAGGGCCCGCACGGGGGATGCCGCGCTTCATGAGCCGCTCGACGATTAGCCTGCCGGTCCGGCCGGTGGCGCCCGTGATGAGGACGGGGCGCTTAGAACGCGCGCTTGAGTAGGACCGCGTGCGGGCACGCCCTGTGCGCACCGATGCCCATTGTCGAGCGCTGTCGGCGCTGTGCGGCTCACACACACTTCGCTGGCGGTCACATCGGTACGCGTCAGCTCGAATTCACCGAGATTCTCGGCCACGTAGGCGGCGGCGAGCTCGTTCGACTGCTCCGCAGCCGCCGTGTCGTGGAAGACGTTGATCGTCTCGATAGCCCCGCCGCCGATGTCGAGCGCGAAGTAACCGACGAAACCGGGTTGCTGGCTGAGGGCAGGAGCAAACTCTTCGTCGATGCAGTGCATCAGCGCGTCCATCGAGCCTGCACCCCATGACGTATCGACGTACGCTCGTATACATGCTTCCTCCGCCCCGTTGAACTAGCTAGTGCCGGGCCAGACGCGCGCCATCCGACCGGACTACAGCCCCGGCTCGGGGAAAGTACGGGTGCTATGTGCGCGTCTACACGGATGCGCGAGCGGCGCGCGCGTGTCAGAGTCAGCCCGAGGGAGGGGTTGACATGTCCGTATCGACTAATCCCAAGCACACCCGGTCGGGGAGGCTTGTGGCTTGGGTTGGTGCGAGGCGACCATGCGGCGTCAGCGCGGTGCCGAGGGGCACGGATGCGAAGGTGCCGGAGTGGATGACGGATGCCTGGAAGCGTCACGTCGAGGCCGAGGCCCGCTGCAAGCTTAAGGATCAGATCCACCACATCGGCGCCGGCCGGTAGTGGTGGACGCCGCAAATCGGCAGGGTCGTCGGCAATGATTCGCCGGGACCCCGCCGACTCGACCGGGTCCGTACTTTACCGCGTCGATGTCGTCGGACGTCTTCGGATGATGTCCACCGGCAGGGCGGTGTACGGTAGTGTCGAGGTTAGTGCCTGCGCAGTCATGTGAGGGCGATGTTCATGTGCGGCAGCTGAGTGCGACACGTAGCGAGCTTCTCGCCCGAAGGTCGCAGATCGTGCTTGCGAAGCTGGGGTGCGACCTCCTGAAGCAAAAGCGGGATGCGCTCAGACGGGAGTTCGTCCGTCTGAGCGGCTCGATCCTGGATGCGATGGGTTCGCTCGACGAGCGTTGCGCAGCGGGTCGCCGCGAGCTCGCAGATGCGGTCGCGCTCGACGGCCCTGAGCTGGTCGCGTCGGCGTCGTTCGCCGCGGTGGCTGAGGTCGAGGTGGGTCTCTGGGCGAGGAACGTGGCAGGCGTGCCGATCATCGAGGTTGATAAACCGGCGTTGAGGAGGCCGTGCAGCGAGCGCGGCTACAGCCTTCGTGCGACGACGGCGCGGGTTGATCGAGTCGCGGAGACCTTCGAGTTGCAGCTGGACGTCCTGCTCGACGTGGCGGCCAAGGAGTTAAGCCTGCGCCGGCTCTCCGCGGCCTTGACGCTGACCACCCGGCGCGTGAATGCGCTCGAGGCCGTGCTGATTCCCAGGCTGCAGGCCGAGCACGACTTCATCGAGCTCGTGCTGGATGAGCGCGCCCGGGAGGACCGGGTCCGACTGATGAGAGCGAGGCCCGAGACGGCCGGGAGGCGCCGATCATGACCGAGGACGGCGACGCGCACGCGTCGTCGCTCGACGCGATACGCGCGCTCGAACGGCGGCTCGCCGAACGTTCCCTCGGAACCTCGGCGGTCGACGCCGCGCTCGCTGCCGCAGAGGAAGAGGCGGAGCGCATCCGCGCCCGAGCCCGGGTTCAGGGGGAGGAGGCGGCCCAGGCTCGGCGCCGTGAGGTGTTAGAGGAGACCGAACGCGAGGCCGCGCGCATCCGAGCGGAGGGGGACCGGCGCTCAGTCGAGCTGCAGCTGCGCATGGCGGCGATGCTTCCCCGGACGGTCGCGGCTCTGTCGTCCATCGTCCTTCCCGCAGCCAAGGAGTCGCAGTGCTCGTCCCGATGACCAAGGTGCGGATCATCGGCCGGCGCGGGCAGCTCGAGCCACTGCTGCGCGAGCTTCACCGTCTCCAGATGGTCGAGCTGGTCACCGTCGAGAGCGAAGGTCCGCTCGGCCTCGCCCAGCCGCGCGGAGCCGTCGAGCGGGCGGGCCGTCGGGAGCAGCTCCGTCTCCTGGTCGCTGAGCTCGACGGCCTCCTCGGCCTCGCCGACGCGAATCCCGACACCGTCGACGGGGTGTCGAACCTCCAGGGTGACGATGTTGACCCGTCTGCGATTCGCGCTGAGCTGCGCGCCGTGGCGCCACTCGTCGAGCAGCTGACCGAGCGTATCGAGGCGCTTTCGGCTGAGGAGCTTGTGCTCGTGCGCCACCTGTCCGTCTTGCGGGAGATGCTCGCGTCGGTGCCTGAGCTGCGCGTGCTCGACAGTGAGCTGCCGGCCCTGCGGCTCGGGACGATCGTGCTGCTACTCGGCATGGAGGACGAGCGGATCGTCCCCCTCTTGCGAGAAGAGCTCGGACGCCTGCTCGGCACGCGGTTCTTGCTCGTCGCAGCGTCGGTCGAGGGCGGCACCGGTTGCGTGCTCCTCTACCCGCTCGTCGCGACCACGGAGATTCAGGCGCTGCTCACCGAGCGCCGGGTGCGGGAGCTGCCGCTCCCCGAACCGTACCGCGACCTGTCTCTGAGCGGCTCGGTGCAGGCGATGGAGCGGCGCGTCGCCGAGATTCCCGATGAGCTCGCCGCCGCGCGGGCGGAGCTGGCGCGGCTGCTGTCGCACCGGCTGGCCCGATGGTCGCGGGCGCGCGCATCGATCGCGGCCCGACTCGAGCAGATCGACGCCGTCGGTTGCGTGGGAACGACCGAGCGCGCCTTCGTCGTGCTCGCGTGGCTGCCCCTCAGCGAGCTGGGCGGCCTGCGCCGTGAGCTGGCCAGGCGCCTGAGTAGCGAGATCGTGATCGAGGAGCTGGCCGCGGGTCGTCGGGACACGAGAGCGCCCGTTCTGATGGACAACCCACGTCTCGCGCGGCCGTTTGAGTTTCTGGTCAACCTCTACGATCACCCGCGGGCGCGCTCGTTCGACCCCACCGGGCTCATCGGGATCTTCGTGCCGTTGATGTTCGGGCTGATGGTGGGCGACGTGATGTACGGGGTCTTGCTGCTCGCCGCCGCTCTCGTGATCGGCAGGAAGTTCGGCGCCCGGTCACCGGTGCTCCGAGACGGCGCTCGCATCCTGGCGATCGGGTCGGCTTGGGCGATCGTCTTCGGCTTCGTGTTCGGAGAGTTCCTCGGCGACCTCGGCGAACGGGCATTTGGCATGCCGGCGATCTGGCACCACCGCGAGGAGCGCGGTGCATTGGAGCCATTGCTGCTTCTCGCCGTGGCGATCGGAGCTGCCCACGTCGTGCTCGGATACCTCCTCGGGCTCTGGCAGGCCTGGCGCGACCGGCGTGCGCGCAGCGCACTCACCCCTGGCGGCTCGTTGCTCGTGTTGATCGGGCTGTTCGTCATCGCCGCCGTGGCCGCGGCCCGGCTGCCGACCGCGGCTCTGGGGCCTGCCGCGGCGGTCGCGATCGTCGGCGTCGTGATCGTGTCGGTCGTCCATGGCCGGCTGGGCCTGCTGCTGGGCCCGCTCGAGGTCGTCGGCGTTGTCGGCCACGTGCTCTCTTACCTGCGTCTTGCGGCTGTAGGGCTGGCGTCGGTCTATCTCGCGGTGGTGGCGAACCGGTTGGCGACGCTCGGTCCGATCTGGATCGGCGTCGTGGTTGCGGCGTTCCTGCACGCGCTCAACCTGATGCTGGCCGCCTTTACTCCGGCGATCCAGTCGCTGCGGCTCCAATACGTCGAGTTCTTCGGCACATTCTTCATCGGCGGCGGCCGGGCGTTCCGGCCTTTCGGTGCGAGCAGCCCGCCGACCGGACCACATGGCCCGGGCACGGCCCGGACCCGAGCAAAGGAGCGGACGACATGACAGTCGAAATAGGCAAGGGACTCGTCGCAATCGGCGCGGGCCTCGCCGTAGGTCTTGGCGCGCTCGGGACGGGGATCGCGCAGAGCCGGATCGGCGCTGCCGCAATGGGCGCGGTTGCCGAGAAGGAGGAGCTGCTGGGTCGCGCCATCCTGCTCGTGGCGATTCCGGAGACGCTTGTCATCCTGGGCTTCGCCGTGGCGGCGATGGTCATCGTCCTGCTTGGACGGTGACGCACCGGCGGGAGCGGGGCGTTGCAGTCCAACGCGATCGCAGAGCTGCTGGCGGCGCTTCAGGCCGAGGCCGACGACGAGGCGGCGCAGCTCGATAGCGAAGCACGTCTCAAGGCCGAGGCGGTCGTCTCCGCCGCGCGAGTCGATGCCGCGCGGCTCGCACGTGAGCCCGTCGACGTCCAGGAGCCGGAGCTCGAGGCGGAGGCGGCGCGCCGGCTGGCGGCCGCCCGGCTCGACGCCGCGCGCAGCCTGCGACGCGCGCGCGAGCGCGGCTTTGAGAATGCGCTCTATGCGCTGAGGGCGCGGCTCGCGGCCGTCCGTGACGAAGAGTCCTACGCCTGGGTCTTCGCCTCGCTGGTGACGGAGGCAATCGAGGCTCTGCCGTCGATAAGACGGGTGCTCGTGGACCCACGGGATGAGGCGCTGGCGCAGCGGACCGCCGCCGAGCTCGGTCTCGGTCTCGTAATCGAGCCTGCGCTCGAGACGTGGGGCGGTGCCGTCGTGGACGATGGCCAGGGACGGCTCGCGCGCAACACGCTCGAAGAGCGACTGGTCAACGCCGAGCCTGTGCTGCGGCTCGAGCTCGCTCGGCTAATGGCGGCGCTCGAGGTGGGGGTGCCATGACGGACCACGAGCCGGAGACGGCGGATTACGTGTACGGGAACACGCGCGTGCGCGCGAGGAAGGCTGCGCTGCTCGCCGGAAGCGACTACGAGGCGCTGATCGGCCTCGACCTCGACGGGCTGCTCGGCGCCCTCGCGGGAACGGCCTACCGATCCGAGGTGGAGGCCGCGCTACCGCGCTTCCATGGCGTGCGTCGCCTGCACGAGGCGGTTCGATCACACCTCGGGCGGTCGCTGCGCGAGCTGGCACGGTTCTACTCGGGCGCGGCGCGACAGATCGTCGAGGAGATGCTGTCGTCCTGGGATGTCCGCAACGCGGTCACGCTGCTGCGCGGCCAGGCGGCGGGAGCGTCCGCCGACGATGTCGTGCCGCTGATTGTCCCGGTCGGCCGGATCGACGAGGTGTCCGCCCGTGAGGTTGCGCGGCAGCCCGAGTTCGCGGCCGCCATCGATCTCCTCGTCGCCTGGCAGCTGCCCACGCCCGAGGATGCCCGGGCGATTGCCAACGCCTGGCCGGAGTATGAGCGCAGCGCGGACCTCGCGATCTTTGAGCACGCTGTCGTCTCCGCCCACGCGGAGCGGGTGTCGGCGGCGCTTCGACGCTTCGGGAGCGGAGCAGAGCCCCTGGCAGTTGCGTTGCGGGAGGAGAACGACGACCTCAGCGTGCTGACTGCTCTCCGGCTGCGTGAGGCGGTGCTCGTCTCGACCGGCGCGCAAGACAGCGGTTCGCCGTCGGGCTTGAGCGCCGCAGGGACCGCCCCGCAGGGCAGCGAGGCAGCCGCGCAGGCCCTCCTATCGGGAGCATCGGCTGCTGCGGAGGTGCTCGCCGGCGCCTTCTTCGGCCTCACGCGCGGGGAGGTGGCGGCCAGCGTCCTCGCGCTGCCCAGGACGGACCGGTGGCAGCGGCCTCTACAGCAGTGGGCACGCACCGGAGATCTCGTCGCGCTTCAGGACGAGCTAGAGAGATCCCGCGTCTCCAGACGGCTCCGACGATTCCTCACCGGCGATCCTCTTGGCATCGATATGCCCATGGCCTTCGCCACCGCGAAAGAGACGGAGGCCCGTAATCTCCGGATCCTCGGGGAGGTCGCCGTCGGCGGGGTCGATGCGGATGTTGCCCGCGCACGCCTGGTCGTCCCATGAGCAACGCCGGGCACAACGCCCCCGAAATGCGCCGACTCGCGGTCATAACGACGCCGGACCTCGCTCCTGGATACCGGCTTGCTGGCGTTGCCACACGGTTGGCGGCGTCATCGGCCGAGGCCATCGAGTGCTTGGGCGAGCTCGTGGGAGAAGGTGCACCGGCGGGGATCGTCGCGATGCACGAGCCGTTTCTGCGCGCGCTCCCTTCACCAGCACGACGGCGCCTTGAGGAATCGATGACACCGCTGGTGATCCCCCTCCCGGCAGGGACGCTGGAGGCGCCGCAATCCGAACGGCGTGAGCAGCTCTTGCGCATGCTCTGGCAAGCGATCGGCTACCAGATCACGTTCGAGCCGAGGGAGCGCGAGTGACGGCGGACGCAGGCAGCGGCCGGATCGACCGGGTCGCCGGGCCCGTCGTAGCTGCCACTGGGCTTGAACGGGCGGGTCTGTACGAGCTGGTTCATGTCGGCGACGCGAAGCTCTCGGGCGAGGTGATCCAGCTCAAGCCCGGTGCCGTCGTCATTCAGGTCTACGAGGATCCGACCGGGCTTCGCGCCGGGGACCCGGTCCTCGGCGCGGGCCACCCGCTAGAGGTCGAGCTCGGGCCCGGCCTCCTCGGGGGCATCTTCGATGGCGTCCAGCGCCCGCTTCCCGCGCTGGCGGCGGCCTGCGGAGAGGCGCTCGCTCGCCCGTTCGTCGAGCGCGGCACCCACGTT
>Ga0335078_10015823_pt1 | contig 11197 bp, 10 predicted proteins | sample Lox_Sample_32_FD_206711 | JGI IMG/M metagenome (GOLD analysis project Ga0335078, IMG submission 206711) | Soil microbial communities from Loxahatchee National Wildlife Refuge, Florida, United States - Lox_Sample_3.2 | ecosystem: Environmental > Terrestrial > Soil > Wetlands | place: USA...
GGTTCCGTTTTTCCTGGCCGGCATTGGTCTGCGGGTGGACCCCGGCGCGTTCTCCGATATGCGAACTGCCACGCTGGCGGTCGTCATTCTGGCCGCAGCGATCGTGTCGAAACTGATCGGCTGCGGATCCGGCGCGCTGGTGCTCGGCAAGACGGAAGCGCTTCGCATCGGTCTGGGGATGGTGCCGCGGGGTGAAGTGGGCATGGTGGTGGCGCAGCTTGGTCTCACAATGGGCATGATCAAACCGAACGTGTACAGCATCGTGGTGTTCATGTCCGTGGCCACGACGATTGTCGCGCCTTTCCTGTTGAGCTTCGCATACCGGGGAGCCGCAGCGGTGCCTTTGCCGGAAACCGAACAGATCGCGCAGGTGGGGTGAAAAGTCCCGGGCGATCCTGCTGAGTCACCCGTCCACCGGCGATGGGCATGGAACGGTGCGCTTGCCGGTAGCATCGGTTGTGATTCGCTTATTGACCACCGCCCGCAGTGGCGTCTGGCACGAATGGGCCGGCTGGCCATCCAGAGCACTTCCGTGAGGACATCGTCGATTCTCCCACGTCATAAATGCATGCCGATTCCGATACAATGGCGACAGATGACGTTGGTGGACGATAATCCACGGGACGGGTCGCTCGACCTGGTTCCGTGGAAGAAAACCGTGGGCACGGTGTGCGCGGTCCTGCTGGCGTTCCTGTTTGTTGTTTCCGGGGGATGGAAGCTGGCTGCGCCGTTCACATGGGCACAGCTGGTGGGCCAGCTTCAGGTGCCTTCTCAGTTCGCGCTGCCGCTGGCCATTGCATCGGGCGTGGGCGAAGTCCTCTGCGGCGTTCTTATTTTCGTGCCGCGTTTCCGCCGCTGGGGCAGCCTGCTGATGTCTCTGCTGCTGGTCGGCTTCATGGTGTATTTCGCCATTAACTACAACGCACTGGTGGGCAAGGACTGCAGTTGTTTTCCGCTGGTGAAGCGCACGGTGAGCCCGATGTTTTTCATCGTGGACACGCTGTTTCTGATGGGCGCGATTGTCGCGGGATTATGGGCGCGGCGGCCATCGGGGATGCGCGAGGCGCTCGTCGTCTTTGCGGCGATCTGTGTGTTCGCGGGCGTTTCCTTCGGGGTGAACAAGGCGCGCGAGAACGCGATTCCGACACCAGCCACGGTGACCGTCAACGGCCAGCCTTATTCGCTGCGCCAAGGGCGCATTTTCCTGTTCTTCTACAACCCCTCTTGCCTGCACTGCGACGCCGCCGCGCGGCGCATGGCCAGGCTGCAATGGAACGACACCACCGTGGTGGGCATTCCGACCGAATCGCCGCAGTGGGCAGCGTCGTTCCTGCATGATACGGGCCTGAAGGCAGTCACGACGTTCGATACGCAGAAGCTGCGCGACGTGTTCAAGTTTGTCGATCCGCCATATGGCGTGGCGTTGGACAACGGACGCCCGAAGGCGGTGGTTTCATCTTTCGATGAAAGCGAGCCGAGGCGCACGCTTCGCTCCATCGGCTACGTGCAGTAAATGATCAACAATCGATGATCTCCCTCGACGGCCGCTCGCTCACCATCGAGCAGGTACAAGCGGTCGCGCTTGGCGACGAAGCGGTGAGCATTGCGCCCGAAGCGGTGAAAAGCATGCTGCGTTCCCGCGCGGTGGTGGAACGCCTGGCGGCCGGCGATGAGCCGGTCTATGCAGTGAACACGGGCGTGGGTTTGCTGGCGGATGTGCGCGTGGCGCCGGACGAACTGGAGCAGTTGCAGCGCAATGTGGTGCGCTCTCACGCGGCCGGTATTGGCGATCCGCTCAGCCGCGCGGAAGTACGCGCCATGATGCTGATTCGCGCCAACGTGCTGGCAGCGGGTTGCTCGGGCATCCGGCCGGTTGTAGCGGAGCGGTTATGCAATCTGCTGAACCACGGCATCACACCGGTGGTTCCTTCTCAGGGGAGCGTGGGAGCGAGCGGAGATCTGGCTCCCCTGGCGCACATGGCGCTGGTGCTGATCGGGGAGGGCGAGGCGGAGCTTCAGGGCGAGCGGATCACCGGCGCGGAAGCTCTGCGGCGGGCCGGCATGGAGCCATTGACGTTGGGCTCCAAGGAAGGCATCTCACTGGTGAACGGCACGCAGGCGATGCTGGCGGTGGGGTCGCTGGAACTGGCTGCCGCCGAGGTACTGGCAGGTTCAGCCGATCTGATCTGTGCGATGACGCTGGACGCTCTGCGGGGCACGCCTCGCGCCTTCGATGAACGGCTGCAGCAGACCCGCCCACACCCAGGCCAGCTTCGGAGCGCGGCGCGGTTGCGGCAATATCTCGAGGGCAGCGAGATCCGGCAATCGCACATCACGTGCCGCCGCGTGCAGGATGCTTATTCGCTCCGTTGCGCCCCACAGGTGCACGGCGCGGTGCTCGATGTTCTGGCGGAAGCGCGGCGGACGTTCTCGATAGAACTCAACTCGGTCACCGACAATCCGATTGTGATCGGCGAAGAGATCATTTCCGGCGGTAATTTCCATGGCGAACCGCTGGCATTTCAACTCGACTCGCTGGCAATTGCGCTGACTGCGTTGTCAGGCATATCCGAGCGGCGCATCGACCGTCTGGTGAATCCGGCGCTCAACGAACACCTGGCGCCTTTCCTGACAAACCATCCCGGGCTCGAATCGGGGTTCATGATGGTACAGGTTTCGGCGGCGGCGCTGGTGGCCGAGAATCGCGTGCTGGCGCACCCGGCCTGTACGGGTTCCATCACCACCAGCGGCAATAAAGAAGATTTCGTCAGCATGGGCATGACCTCGGCGCTCAAGCTGCAGCGAGTGGTTCGCAACACCCGGCGCGTGCTGGCCATGGAGCTGCTCACCGCCCGGCGTGCGCTGGACCTGCTGAGGCCGCTGCGCTCCAGTGAAGCCATTGAACGCGCGCGGACTGAGCTGGACGGAATGGTCGCGCCATGGACCTCCGACCGGCCGTTCACCAGCGATGTGGAGCGAGCAGCGGAATGGATCGCGGCGCAGGGCGCCGGGCCATGATCCTCCCGGCTTTGCTGCTGGCGGCGCTGGCGGCGGAGGCCCGGAGTGCAGGCATCCCGGCGCCGGATCTGAACAACGGAATCACGGTCCGGCGCGAGATGATCGCGTACCAACCCCGCTACGTTTTGCTCATGGGGCCACGGTTGCGAACGCTGCGCGATCTGGAGAAGCAGGTGCTGGATCGCGAGACGCATATGCAGAATGTTTCCTGCTCGCACCGGATCGTCACCGAGATTCTCTGGCTGCTGGGCAGCACCGTGGAAACAGACCGCATTGACGCGAGGTTGAACGATCTGCGCGCGAGCCTTGCCCACCCCGAACTGGAGGCGAGTGCTCGCGAGCGCGATCCGGCCGACGGGAGCTGGGGCCGCTGTTACGACGCGTGGTTTTTCCGGCTGGATGGCTCCTACGACGGTCATTTCAGCAAGGGTCAGGGAGGCGCCGAAATACCGCTTCTTGACCGCGTGAACTCACCCGAGAAGCTCACCCAATATGTCCGGTCGATCTCCGTTTCCGACGTCGCACACACGGGCGTGAATCATCGGCGCGAGATGAACGAAGCTCTTTCCTCGCTGGTTCGCCTGATCATGCGTGACCGGCCGACTGGCTATCGCTGGCATCCGCAATTGAAAGCGACGCTCCGCGACCTGCTGCTCAATGAACTCCGCAATCCACAGACGGGCTGGTGGGGCGAGCGTTACGTGCGCGGCGGAGGCATGGAATTCGTGGATGACCTGAGCATGACGTTCCACATCGTCAGCTATCTGCACGGCGAAGTTCCCGATCTGGACAAGATGGGCACGACGGTGCTCGCGCTGAAGGACCTCGAATACCCGATCGGGTGGCTGGAGGATGGCCATTACGTGAATCACCACAACATGGACGTCGTGGTGTTGTTGGGGTACGCATGGCCTTACATGAGCGAGCCGCAGAGGCGCGAAGCGTCCGACGAGATCGGGAAAATGCTGCAGTGGTGCCTGAAGGCCTCAGTGCTGCCCGACGGATCGTTTCAGCCCGCTACCGGCGGCGACGATTCCGTGGAAGAAGGCGAGTATTTCGGCGTCGCCTTCCTGGCGCGAGCCGGATACTTCGATCGCGCGCGACGCTTCTGGACTTCCCAATCCTTCCCCGAAGCCGAACAAGTGCGCCAACGTCTGGTCGATTTCATCGACAAACACAAGGCCACCGGCGCCGCTGGCGGAGCTTATTACGAAAGTGCGCTCGAGGAGCTGAGAATACCAGCTCAACGCTAAGTCGCTCAGGCTGCTACAATTGGAAGATCGTAAATACTGCCGGCCTTTGTAGCGCCGGCGAACTGTCTGGCCACGCGCCGCCGGACCACCAGGCTTAGATGGACCTCGACCAGCTCCACACATTCCTCGAGATCGTTCGCCTGAAGAGTTTCTCCAAAGCGGCCCAAACCTGCTACAGAACTCAGCCGGCCATCAGCGCACAAGTCCGCCAGCTCGAGCAGGAGCTCAACACCACGTTGTTCGAACGCCTGGGCACGCGCATCTCTCTCACCACCGCCGGCCGGATCTTCGCCGAGTACGCCGAGCAGATTCTCGACCTGCGGCGCCGGGCGCAGGACTCGATTAATGAGCTGGAACGGGTGCCCCGAGGCGAACTGGTGATCGCCGCCAACGAGGCCACCTGCATCTACGTCCTGCCGCAGGTTTTCTCCCAGTACACGCGGGAGTTTCCCAACGTGCAGCTTTCCGTGGACCGCTCCTATGGCGCGCGCGTGGTGCAGGCCGTTCTCGATAATCTGGCGGACTTCGGCATCACGCAATTGCCGGTGCAGGAGAAGAAGCTGCAGGTGGTGAAGATCCACAGCGACGAGATCAAGCTGCTGACGGCGGCCGGAGATCCGCTGTCTTTGCGCGGCGCGGTAGCCTGCCGCGAGCTGATTGGCAAGCCGCTGTTGCTGCCCAAATCGGGCACGACGCGGACTCGTCTGAACGCCTGGCTCGAGCCGGTGGAGAACGAGCTGCACGTGGCCATGGAACTGGACTCTACCGAGATGATCAAGCGTTTCGTGATGGCCGGTCTGGGGTATTCCTTTCTGGCTGTGTCGCATTGCCGCGAAGAGATGGATCGCGGACGCCTGGGCGTGGTCTCGCTGGGTCCGGAACCGATGATCCGCCATCTGGGTTTGATTTATCGCAAGGACAAGGCTCTTTCGAAAGCCGCACTCGGTTTTATTCAGGTAATATTGGAGCATGCCGGCGATCCGGCGGCGCGGAACCTTCTGAAGCCGCAGCTTGCCGCATCGTAGACGGATTGCCATGTCTCGCCAGACCATTCGGAGCTCCACAATTGTGATTGCGACGGGAGACGAGATGCGTGTCTACCGTTCGGTGGACGAGATACCCGGACCGTTGCGCCAGAAACTCGAAGAGACGACGAACGGCCTGAACTCGGCAACCATCCTGATTGCGGACCGGCGCGGCCGCGAGGAGCTGGTGCGGGCGATCCGCGGGCTTCCTTCCGGCGTGAGATCCCGGCTGGCGTCCACCCTGCGAGGGCGGCGCGGAACCCGGCGCCGCTGGCGCTTTGACTGGCGGACGCTGGCCCGGCACTGGGCTGAGATCCTGCTGCCGGGGGTGATCGCCGTATCTGTTTGGCTTCTGCTGAGCATGAAATAGCCGGCCGCGGGCAGGTTTTCCTGGCCCTCACTGTCGCCCCTGTAGATTCAGCGCCCGTCTGCCGATAAAACAAGCGAAGCTCACTATGTCAGTGATCTGCGAACTCGCGGGACGGGCCCATGCGGAGCGCGCCATCGACGTGGCGCTTCGATCGGGCAATCCCGGCTGGCTGGCTACTATCGTTGCCGACCGCGTGCACCTCATCTACGAGCGATGCGGCTTTACCGCCGGCGATGCGGTGCTCGAGGACATGGCCAGATCTTTGCGAGCGGTTCCGGGCGGCCGGGTCTATCGCTGGACCGCCACGTCGTTTGTGGTGCTGGCCGTCCAGCGGCCCACGATCCTGCTTCCGTCCTCGGTGGAAGCTACCATCACCATGCTGCCGCTGGCGAGTATTCGTTCCGCCAGCGAGTTAGTCAGCCGCCTTGATCATCACGTCGCGCTTCGAGTGGCCGCGGCCTGAGCGACGCGTCTTCCGAAAGATCACACCCAGGACCAGACAGCCGGCCACCCAGATCGCCCAGACCATGGCGGGCATGCGAAACACGGCGCTCGCCGTTCCCAGAGCCAGCCAAACGAAGACCGATGTGAACAGTCCGATTCGCCGGCTCCGGCGCGGCGCCGGCGCCCAGATGGGCACGCCCGCCGGGGTACAGCCGCACTGCGTCATCACGATCTCGGCGAGATCGGCCGCACGCCGGTAATTCACGAAGCGCGCAGTGTCGAACAACTGGACGGCTACGGACAGGACGGCCTGCAGATCGGAGCGTTCAGACGGGTCTTTATCGGATGAGTCCAGGACCTGATGCGCGGAATTGAGCTTCTGGTCTGCGTCGGCGCGAGCTTCCGCGGTCAGCTCACGCAGAACCTGACTGAGCTGCTCGCGCACGGAGGCCATGGCGGGATCCTCCACCAGCGCCTCGGCGCGTTCGGGATCCATGGCGGCCAACGCTCGCGCGCGCTCCAGGGCGCGAACGAAGTCGTTGATCTCCGTCGCGGAGATCGCGGCCCGCGCGAGTTCGGCAATCACCTCGGGATCCTGAACCGGGCGGCGCTGATCGAGGCCTGTCAGAAGGCCCGCGATTCTCTCGGAAGCGAGCAATGAGGCTACCGAATCTTCGCGCGGAGGAGCGGGCGCCGACGGCGGCGGAGCGGCAGCCTGGTCCGTTTCCGCCACGGGCCGAGCCCGATGCGGCTGTGGCGTGTGGCCCACCGGGGCTATGTTCACGAATCACCATCCCACCGGCCGCGTTCGCGCAAACTCCGAACTTCCTCCTTCGCCATCTCCTGCAGGCGCATGACGTCCACTTTGGCGGTGCGATTGAGCGGCAAGGCTCCGGGCTCGACAATCACGTAGTGCAGCGGGCGCATATACGAAGTCAGTGAGCGGGCGTGCCTGCGCAGCTCGGTCTCGGTCAGCTCCACGCCGGGACGCTTTTCGACAAAGGCGATGATCCCCTCGCTCCATTTCGCGTGCGCATGGCCGGTCACTCCCACACTGGCCACTTTCTCAACCAACAGGCTGATGTGATTCTCGATGTCTCCGGGGAACACCTGATAGCCAGACGGCTTGAGCACCCATTTGGCGCGGCCGGCCAACCGCAGTCCGTGCTCTTCCATTACGCCCATATCGCCCGTGTACAGCCAGCCATCGCCGGCCAGCGCGGCGGCCGTGGCGTCCGGATCGTTGACGTAGCCGAGGAAGGTTTGCGGGCCGCGGAAGCAAACGTGTCCAATCTCTCCGGGCGGCATTTCATCGCCCGCCGAACCATTCGGCTGAATCGGTTGGCGGATGGACATCGTATAGGCCGGCATGGGCCAGCCAACCCCCCCGGCCATGATATCGGCGTCGCCCGTCAATCCGGTATAGGTGCAAAAACCCGATGTCTCGGTAAGGCCAAGACCGGTGGCGATAGCGGGAGCCATGCGCAGCATACGTTCGAGAAACGGCCGGGGTACTGCCTGACCGCCGTAGATGGCGGATCGCAGGCCGGAGAGATCGCGCTTCTCATATCCGCCGGTCTGCCACTCCAGGTTGAACATGGCGGGGATCTGCCCCACCAGTGTGACGCCGTGCTTCTCGATAGCCTCCAGCGATTTTGCCGCGTCGAAGACTTCGAGGGTCACCGCGACTCCACCCATGAAGACGCAGGTCATCAACGACTCCGCCTGGCCGCCGACGTGCGATGCAGGCAGATTGCAGAGCACTCGCTGATCCGGTCCAAAGGCGAAAGCCCGGCCCAGGCAGAGGTTCTGGCAGGCGATGCCCCGATGGGAGAGCAGGGCGGGTTTGGGAGAGCCCGTGGACCCGGTGGTGAAGATCACCTGAGCACCGTCGTTCTCGCCGACGTCACCACCTGTAACCGGCGTGATGGAAACGGCGCGCAGCATCACCTCGCCAAAGCTGACTGCGCCGGCGATGCACTCGCGCGGCGGCGAGAGCTGGATGAAATGCTCAATAAAATCGCAGCGCTGGCGGACAGCTTCGCCCAGCGCGGCGAAATCGGCGGCGGGCGTCTTCCCGAGAAAGGCATAGCCACGGGCGCGGATGAGCGAGAGCGAGCGCAGAACCTCGGCCGGCTGCAGCCGGAGATCCAGCGGCGCGTGAATGACGCCCAGCCGGAAGCAGGCGTACTCGAGAAGGATGTGCTCGTTGAGCATGGGCAGCGAGGCGGCCAGAAAATCGCCTTTGCGGAAGCCCATGCGCGCCAGCTCGCCGGCCAGAGCCATCGACCCACGCTGGAGATCAGCCCAGGTCAACCGCGTGCCGCGCGTGGCGTTGACCACAATCTCGTCGTGCGGCTTCCGCGCGGCCCAGTAATCCACCGCGGCGTGCAGCAGGTGAAGTTCACGATACCGGGTGTCGAACTCGCCGATGGTAACCTGAGGGATGGTCGGCTGCATCGCGTTCATTCCAATGGGTCCATTTTATCGGCCACGCTGGAACTGGGGAGTGCTTCTGCTGTTGTCCGCGCTGCTGACGGCCGCCGCGGAGCCCGGCATTTCACAGCTCCAGCAAGCACGCGACAAGCAGGACCGTGGCACCCTGGAGAGAATCGTGGCCGCACAGTCGGCGTCGGCCAAAGCGCATCCCAACGACGCCAATGCGCAGTACCGGCTGGCGCTGGCGCAATCCTATCTGGCTGAAGTCGCTATTGAGGTGCACGATAAGCAGCGCGCCTACGACTCGGCAGAGGCCGGCATCGACGCGGCGCAGCGCGCCGTGGACCTTAACCCGAATTCGGCTGAGTACAACCGCATGCTCGGCACCTTGTGCGGACAGTCGATCTCAAGCGCGGGCCTGGCTGGTTTGCGGCATGGTAAATGCGCCCTCGATTCAGTGGACAAGGCGATCCAGCTCGATCCGAAATCGTCGGACGCGCGATTAAGTCACGGTGTGGGGATGTACTACCTCCCGGCAGCATTCGGCGGAGGAGTGGACGAAGCAGTTCAGGATTTTCGCAAAGCCCTCGCGCTGAATCCCAACTCCGCCGAGGCGTGGCTCTGGCTGGGTATCGCATTGCGCAAATCCAACCATATAGCCGAGGCCCACACAGCGCTCGAAAAGGCGGTGCAGCTCGATCCGGACCGTGTCTGGGCGCGCCAGCAACTAGCCAAAACGCCGGCGAAATAGCACCTCGGCAACCGCCGCCTCAGGCGACAAGATCGTAGAGTGTTTCCTGCATCTGATCGTTGGTGGTGATTGCCTTCGAGTTCGCCTCGTAAGCGCGCTGATACACCATCAGGTTGGTCAACTCGGTTGAGACGTTCGTGGCGGACTGCTCGAGTGCTCCGCCGACGATCGCGGACCCAATCGCGCTGGCTGTTCCGTACCATGGCGAGGCGCCGGTTGCGCCGGCCAGAGCGCTAGAGCCCATGGTGTTCGCGCTGACCTGGTAATCGCCCTTGCTCAGCGAAGTCAGGCTTTGCGGGTTCTGGATCTGCGCAAGCGCCAGCTGGGCGACGTTGAAGGTGCTTCCGTCGGCGCACGATGCCAGTACTAGGCCGCCGTCGCCGATCGAATAACCCGTGACCAGCGAATTCGTCCCGCCATTCTGGGAGATGGAACCGAGTACGGTCGGCGAAGCGTATTGCGTCAGCAGGCCGTTCCCGCTGGGATCCATGAGCGGCATGGAAATGGTCTGGCCGCCCGGCGCATGAATGGTGAAGGACGATGGCGATTGCAGTTTGCCACTGGCATCGAACTGGAGCGCCGCGGTGTCGCCAGTGGCTTTCCCATCCACCTCAGTACTCAGCGTCCAGGACCCCGGCGACGAGCCCTTGACGAGATCGAAAGTGAGCGTGTGAGCCCCGCCCTGTGCATCGGCAATCGTCTCGCTCCAGGATGTGGCGCCGCCCGCCGCGGTGGAAGGATCCAGGTTAGCCTGCAGCTGCGTCGCGGTGGTGACCGCCGGATGGTTCGCGGAAGGCAGCACGATCTCGCTCATCTGCGTGCTCAACTGGCCGTTTGCGCCAATGGCATAGCCTTCCACGGGATTTCCGCTCTGCGACAACAGCACCGTACTGCCGGCCGCGTCCTGACCCACCTGAAAATCTCCTGACCGTGTGTACAACGGTCCGCGTGCTCCGCTGGTGACGAAGAAACCGCCGCCGTCAATGGCCGCGTCCAGGGGACCCTGGTTGCTCTCAATTCCCCCCTGCTGAAACTGCATCTCGGCCAGGGGCGAGGCGCCCATGGCCTCGGTCATACCGGGCATATCCATTTCGCCGGCCAGCAGGTCGTTAAAGGTTACCGCCTGGCTTTTGAACCCCACCGTATTCAGGTTGGCCAGGTTGTTCGCGGTGACGTTAATCGCCGAACTGTTTGCACTGAGTCCGGATAATGCGGTCAAGTAGGCGCTGCCCATAGTCACGGGACGTGGTGCAAGCAGAGAGCCAGATGCCATCTTGTTGTCTGGAGACACCCATATGGCCGGCGCGTTCGGAAAAGGCACACGGCGTCCCGGTATGGGACATCTCAGTGAGGCTTCAGAAACGTGACAATCTGCCAGCGCTGCGCCGCCGAGGCGGCGAGATATACGATCTGAAGGGTCCGCTATTGATCCTGTCCCAGCTCGGCGGCGTTACCGTACTTCCAGTCCTCCGGATGGGGAGGCGGCTTGAAGTCGTTGGTGCTGAAAACGCGCAGGTCTTCATCGTCGGGCTGAGAGACTTCCAGGACCAGTGCAACCAGGTAGCGCGGCCCCTGGAAATAGGACACGCGGATACGATGAATCCCTCCGGTAAGATCCACGGTCGCGTTTTTGGTCACTGGTGGGTGCTGGCCGTCATTGTCGATGACCAGCCGGTCGTCGATGTAGAGCTTCGAACCGTCATCCGAGGTCAGTTCGAAGTAGTAATTGCCTGGCTTCTGGACCCAGAAGCGTCCTTTGTAGTCGATGGCGAACCACTCGAACCGGTCCGTGATGCCAGGGAAGCCCTCGGAGAAGGATCTCTCCGGGACATCCAGACTGGTGGTGTAAATCATCCCCAGGGGCTTCATCTTCGAGAAATCCGGCAGGTGCTTTGAA
>Ga0335078_10015825_pt1 | contig 11196 bp, 12 predicted proteins | sample Lox_Sample_32_FD_206711 | JGI IMG/M metagenome (GOLD analysis project Ga0335078, IMG submission 206711) | Soil microbial communities from Loxahatchee National Wildlife Refuge, Florida, United States - Lox_Sample_3.2 | ecosystem: Environmental > Terrestrial > Soil > Wetlands | place: USA...
GCCATACGCGGCCATTTGGTTAACCGGCAAGCCGGGCCAAGCACAAGCAGGCGTCATCGTTCCATGGAAGTACAAGACGATGGGCCGGATAGAGATCAAGGATGGCACGGTCGTGGTGGCACCGGATGGTAATGTATGGAATCTGGGCACCCCAGCGGGCTTCATCAACTACGTGATGAAGATCGGCGGACCGGGCGGACAGTTTATCTGGATTACACTGTCTCCCACTGGAAACTTGAACGAGGTAAAGTCTGAAGATAATCCTATTAGCGGATTTCACAACGTGATGATAAAACTTGATGCCCGTGAGGATGCTGTTTCTGGAGGTTCTAAAGTCGGCACACAGATAACTAAAGGTAAGGTGCACGGGTGGATGGGGGTTATCGCCGATGCCTCTCGCGGCTCCAAAGAGGTGCTACTGCCGCTAGAAGACTCCTTTGGGGCAACGGGCACAATTGTGACATCGATTCCAGGCGCGGGAAAGAGCAAGGAAGTGGCGACTATCACCGGAACAGTCCTCGGGTTATTGAACGGGAAACTGACCTTGGCTTTGTTGGCCTCTACTGAAACCGGGCAGCATGTCACATATGTGATGCCGGAGTTTGAGAATGTCGCAAACCGCGGTGATGTCTATCGCGGGCTGGTATCTAGGACTGGCACCTTTGGGTTTGCGAAGGCCCACTAAGCGGCGGGCGCTGCGAATGACGCCGGGACGCAGAAAGGCTCCCCGCCCCGCTAAACAGCCTACCCGGAAGCTACTTGAAAATAGTCCAGAAACTGTCAGGCGCTATTGATTTACCACTCTGAAACGACGTTTCAAGCTTATACTCCTGGTCGCCCTTGCCCGCCAGCTTTAGATAGAGTACGCCAGCGACTATCTTTGGTTTGGCTATGTCCGATGTGATGTTGATATGGTTGGCGTTCTTGATGCTGGCCTTTCGGCCAGATGGCCCTGAACCAAAAAACCTATCATCCGTAATGTAGTCAAGTTCCGAAGCAAGTCCCTCGACGGAGACAAGTTTCCCAGAGCCGTCCCATTCAAGTTTTCTCACTTGAATGCCGGCTACCTTCCTGTCCGCCTCCCCCCAAACCTGTTTTGGTATCCTGGGTGGGCGCTGCAAATCGAAAGATACATAAAATATGCGATTTTCAACAGCCTGAATGAATCCTGCCCCGGATCGCGGCCAGCCGCCATATCCTGTGGTCATGTGTGCGCCAGGCATCGCGAAAAGCTGGGCATATGGCTTGTTGTCCTCGTCGCCGATGTCGCCGATGTTTAACGGCTTATCGCTGTTGTTATAAATAACAGTTTGTGCAAAGCTGACCTCGGGAAGCACCAAGAAGCCCGCACACAACGCGGCGATGGAGAGTGCTGAAAGCAACCCTGACGCCACGCCCGGGCCGAGAATCAGATCACGACGCATGGGCCAAGCCTATCACGTTTCGCCGGTTAAGGGATATCGGCGACGCCCCGTGAGACGCCCCACGGGCCGCGCTATGTGGCAGATGATCGGTGAAGTAGTCGCGAGTGCCGGAGGTCTAGCTTAGCTAGAACGGACGTAGGTTTCCGGACTCGACGGCCTTGCTAGTAGCCGTGGCGGGTTCCGGACCAGAATTCTCGCGGATGACCAGCGATTGGTCCGAATAAAACGTGCGAGAAGACATGCGACCGTCTAGGGGCGCCGCTGTAATCGTGTAACCCGTGGGCGTACCCGCAAGGGTAAAATGGTAACCCATCGACTCGCCGGTGGCAATACCCGCCGGGACCAGGTTGGAGGCCGACGGTCCAAGTTCGGTTAGCGACTGCGCGTATCGTCCGAACTGTGAATTGTACTTTACCTCCGCGGCGTTGACGGTTTTCATCACTCTGAGAACGCCCAACTCCACGGCCTGCGTCCGCCTGGCCTCAATGCCCGGCAGGGCAAAGAAGGGGATGAGGAGGCAACTGATGACAATCCCCGCAAAACTAACGCCCCGCCCCCGCCTAAGGACCTTTGCCTTCATCCGACCTACGACTCCGGCAATTAGCCCAAGAACGCCAATCCACGCAACGACCACCGCGCCCATGAACATGAAGCCATAGATGCCGACGACGCCGAGAGCCAGGCTGCCCCAGGCGAATAAATTCAGGCGTTTGGCTGGTTCAGTGGTTGGCGTTTCGCTCATCGTAGTTCCTCCTGGCGTCGCCCTTGCTGAAACTCTAATCCCGCAGTAGGCACAAAATCCCGCATTATCGGGAAGCTGCCGGCCGCACTTCGCATTGGTGCAAGTCATCGCGTTCTCACCTTCGCTAGAGTATCACGAACGGTGTGGATCTCATTTTGTTCTAATCTCCGCGCAACCGTGCAGGAAACACCAAAAGGGCCACCGGCCCGCCCAGAAAACGGCCCCGCTGCTCATTTTAGTACAACATAACCCGCAGTTATGTTCGGCATCATTGGGCTAAGGCGCTGAGCCAAAATGAGATACACGCCCAATCGGTCAAGATCGGCTCACCGCCAGACAGAACATCCGCCCAGCCACCCAAAACGTCAGGGCTACCCCGTTCTGCGCCCGCATTCCGACACCGCGCGAAAAATTGATAAGCACAGTACCCAACCGGGCCTGCTGTTCAGCGCTAGGCCGCCCAACGACCAGGGCGGCCCGCACCGAGCGCAGGGAAGCACCCGCAGCGCGCGCACACGCCGCCCGCGTATTCTTGTTGCGAATGTTGACGGTAAAGAATTCGAGGAAGCGCCAAGCGGCGCGCTCGCCCCCGGCGATCAGGGCCGGTAGCCCCCGTCCGTGTCACCGTCACGGCTGAGGAGGGGAACGCCGAAAAACAGCGCGGTCGCGGCAATGATGCGGTCGGGCAAGTCGGGCACGGAGGCGCGCGGCACGCTGCGCATGGCCGTGACGATCTCGCTATGGAAGGGGGCTTCCTCGATCGCGTAGTCGGGATCGGCAAGAGCGTCTCTTAAATCGTCGTAAGCGGCTGCCGGCCGCCGGTTTTTCTCGACTAGGTAGACGAGTTCGGCCAAGCTGATGGGAGATACCAGAACGTCATGGCCGTCGCGGGCGGCGGCGTCCATGAAATCGCGCGCCGTGTTCGACAGGCTCGGATTCGTGAGGAGATACCACAAGGCCGCGTGGGTGTCGGCGAATCGCGGCGATCATTAGAAATCATCGCGCGGAAAGTTCGCGAACATCTCCGCCCTGTTTTGATCGATCTCTTCCGCGGACGGGCCGGGGCCGTATTTGGCGAGCAGGCCATAGGCGGACTTTTTGGGCTTAAGCGGTTTGGCTTGCCCGGGGCCAGCCTGTTCGGCGAGCCGTAACAGCCATTGTTCGACGGTCAAGCCCAAAGCCTGGGCCTGGGCCTTGAACACGGCTTCCTTAACGGGCGAAATGTCGAGCAGCACCGTCATGGTTTCCCTCCCTCATCGTAACAGGGTCGATTTTACGATAGTTGGGAGAGTTTGTCACGCGGCGGTGGGCCATCCTGCACGCGTAATTCCTCCTGCGTACCCAGGACCAGCTCGTCTCCGGCAAACGCTTTCTGCAAGATCCCGCCCTAACTGCCCGCGATATCCAATCGGCGGAACCTTCAAGCCAGCGCCACCCGCTTGCTAGCCGGCATCTCCACCACGCTGCGCGCCTGCGGCGCATCGAACAGCGTGCCGGTAATATCGATGGTCTGCTTGATCTCTTCGAGCAGCTTCATCCAGCGGATGTTGTAATAGCGGTCGGAATCGAAATCGGTGTACCCATACTCCCGTATGTTCTCCACCATGTGTTTCACGGACTCCCGCACGCTGATCAGCGGTTTATAGTTCAGCACGCGCAGAATCTTCCGGCCGGAAACCCGGTAGTTGCGTATGCCCGCGTATTGGAACGTGCTCTTGATTTCCACCGCCACGCCCATTTCCCGCATGGCTTCGCAAACTCGCAGCGCCAGTTCGGAGATGCGGAAATTCTCCGTGACGATATTGAAAATCTGCCCGCTGACCAGGCTTTCTTCCGCCTCCAGCGCCATCACATAAGCCCGCGCCGCGTCCCGCACATCCACCAGCGGGCGCCACATCTGCCCGCCGTAGTGCAGCGTCACATAGCCCTTCGAAAGCGCGTCTTTGACGAAAGTATTCACCACCAGGTCGTACCGCATGCGCGGCGAGAATCCGAAGAGCGTGCCCATGCGCAGGCTCACCGGACAGAAAACCGCATCCGCCATCGCCAGCAATTGCTGCTCACCCGCCAGTTTCGACACCGCATACGCCGCGCGCGGTTGCACCGCCGCTTCTTCGGTCAGCAGAATGTCGCGCTCTTCATCCACCACGCCGACATCGTAGATGGAACACGACGAAGCGTAGATGTACCGGAGAATGCCCGCCTTCTTAGCCATCTCGCCAAGCACGCGCGTGGCCACCGTGTTCATCTGATGATTGGCTTCCGGATTGTACTCCGCGGTGGGATCGTTCGAAAGCCCGCCCAGATTGATCAGCACGCTGACATTTTCGAGCACCTCCGGAGGGATCGCGCGCATGTCGCCGCTGATCACCCGAATGCGGTCGCGGAACTTGCCCAGGCCCCGGTCGCCGAAGAACAGCCGGTCGAAAACCGTCACCGCATAGCCCCGGTTGAGGAGTTCCTCGACCAGCACGCAGCCCAGGTATCCGGCCCCGCCAACCACCAGAATCGATTGATTTTCGCTCATCTTTGCACCAGTCTATCATCGTGGCGTAACCGGCGTGGCGCAGGCACCAAGCGTACCGGTGTGGACCTCAGTCCACACGCGCCGCAGGCACCCGCGTCAGCGGGGACGTAATGTGCTCGACGTTCGGGAATACTTGGCAACCGCGCTGGAGCGAATTCCGGCCGGCAACCTGTCCAACGTCAAAGGTGTTGGTGGCGTTCTCGAATACAAGATTGCTTTTGGCCCCGGCTACCGCATCTATTCGGCCGGGACGGCGGACGGCTCGTCATTTTGCTTGCGGGCGGCACGCAAAGACTTTCGTGAAACGATCCGCGAACGCGCCCAGCGGGAACCGCGCTTCCGCAAGGCGCTGCTTCGCGAAGCGATCGAATGGATGCTCTCCGGCGACGAAAAAACCGGCCGCGCGATTCTTGCGGAACTATATCAACGCCACCGTTGGCTTCCGGCAACTCGAAGAGGCCACCGCCATCCCCGCCAACAGCCTCATGCGCATGTTCGGCCCGAATGGCAACCCTTCCGCCCGAAACCTGTTCGGCGTCCTCGGTCATCTTCAGGCGCGGGAGGGCGTGAGCTTTGAGATCCACCCTCGCCGAAGCTGATACCCTGGCTCGCCCCGCCGGCATGGTCCGCTGTAGCCTCGGCTCGCCGCAAGGCCCGTAAATTGTGATCTTCAGAGAAAAATGACGGGCTTTCTTCGGCGCTATTTGACCGTTCGCGTTCGCGCGCGCCGCCGCCTCCGCAAGCGGTCCTTTAAGGCAATCTGGGAAAGGGTGAATCGCGGCGAACCTTGAGCGAACCGGTTTCTTCATTCGAATCGAAACTTGTTACAATCCACAGATGCAGGGAATACGCTGGAGCGCAATTGCGCTCGGCTCGCTGTTTCTCATCTCGGCCTGCTCAATAGGAGGACAGGAAGTGCAATCTCCGCAACCTGAAAAGTCGAAGCCGTCTGTCAAAACAGAGCAGCGCGGGCGCATCCTTGGAATCGGCGGTATCTTCTTCAAGTCCGCCAATCGCGATCAGATGCGCGAATGGTATGCGAAGCATCTGGGACTCGCCGACAAAGGCGAAGGCGTGATGCTCCCGTGGCGCGAACACGACGACCCGCAAAAGGAACACGTTACAGTTTGGAGTGTTTTTCCCGCCTCCACTAAATATTTCGATCCCGGCCACGCACCGTTCATGATCAACTACATCGTGGACGATATGGATGCTTTGCTCGACCGCTTAAAACAAGAGGGAGTAAAGATCGACGACAAACGAATGGATGAATCCTACGGCCGCTTTGCCTGGATCTATGACCTCGATGGGAATAAGATTGAGCTCTGGCAGCCGGCCGCAAAGCCCTAAGGGCCGTCCCCTGCACTTACTCAATCGGTTTTCTGTAGCTACGGTCCGGTAGTCGTAGGAATGGCCGGAACCGCTGTGCGCACGGTCATCTCAATATCCGATTGCGACAAGACGCGCGTGCCGGCTTTCAATCCTTGGCAAGGGTGAAGAGGCCGCGCCTGAAACCTGAGAAGATTGAAGAAGAAGCCGCGTCGCGCTGCACACAATAATCGCCATGGACAAGACCATTCGCAAATATACCAGCCTCGACGACATGAAGGCCGACGAGTATCGGTACTGGCAGAGCCGGCCCGCGTGGGAGCGAACGGACGCGGTTTTCGAGCTTACCCAAGAACACTACGCCATGAAGTATTTTCTCGGTTTGCTTTGGGCGTCGCAAGTAGCGTTGTGGCCGGCGTGATCTACGAAGTACTGAAGTCCCACCTCCCCCGGTACAGGAAGACGATTGAGGGACTTCCACCGATTGATACGCCGAGTGGCCCGGCCAAAATCGCGGTTGTTCAGCGGACAGAGGAGCCATTCACAGCCACCCGAAAGCAGATTCAGCGGTTGGTTGACTTGGTTGACGACGAAAAGCGGGGTACGTATCAAGACCAATAGGGCCGGCCACCTTGCGGAGATAGGAAGCCCTGTCGCCCCCGCTTCCGATAATCCGGGCGTTGTGTAAACTCCGCCGGAGAACCGCTGGCCTCCTACCCACCAACCGCAGCCAACGACCCTTCACACCCGCGCATCCATTCAAAAATATCCACCAGCGTCCGCCGGGCGGCCCGCCGAGGCCGCCAACCCCTCACCCCCGCCAACCGCGCATAATCCGTCAAATAAATCCGCACATCCGCCGGACGCGTCTCGGCCACCGCGCCGATCTCCAACCGGTTCCCCGTAATCTCCTCGCACAGCCGGGTGGTCTCAACCAGCGACAAACTGCATTCCACCCCGCCGCCGACATTAAACAACCGCCCCTGATAAGTCTCGAAATCCCCGATCTGTTCCAGCAGCAACTCACAGAAATCGTCGATATGCAAAAAATCGCGCACCTGCCGTCCGCTGCCATCGAATCCTATATACGAAAGTTTCCGCCGGAAATAATGCGCCGCCATCCACAGCGCGATCACTCCCTGGTCGGACTTCCCCATCTGCCACGGTCCCGTCAACACGCCGCAGCGGTCGATCAGATAGCGTATCCCGTAAGCATCCGCATATTCGGCCACCATCAGTTCGCCGGCCAGCTTGGTCATGCCGTAAAGCGAGCGCGCGCCATCCAGGGGAAACTCCTCGCTCACTCCGCGCGCGGACGCTCCCGGCGTACTCTGCCGGGCCGAAAGCACGAAGCGCGTCGCGGTCTCGCCGTAAGCCAGATCGTTCAGCCGCCGGTAAGGATACACCCGGCTGGTGGAAATGAAAACGAAATCGGCTTTCGTGCGACGTGCCAATTCCAGGCAGTGATAGCAGCCGATTAAATTGGTGTCGATCAGATAAGCCGGCGATCCGCCATAGCCGGCCTGCGCGGAAGGCTCAGCGGAACATTCTATGATCAGATCCGGCGCGTCCGCCAGGCCCGTCAGATCGGCCAGCGAACGAATGTCGCCGTGTACAAACTCTACACCGGCTTCGCGCAGCCTGGGCAGATTTAATTCCGACCCGCGCCGGTGCAGATTATCGAACGCGGTTATTCTAGCGCCCGGTTGGGCGGCCTTCAGCGCTAACGCCACGCTAGACCCGACAAACCCGGCCCCGCCGGTCACCAACACGCGCTCATGCATCATGACGTGGCTCTGTACCGAGCCGCGCGCGTGAGCAAGCGGTTCCCCCTAAACATGCCGAGCGGCACTCTCTTCCTCCGCATGAGCCGTCCGCCGCAAGTAATCCCCACGCGACAAATGCCGCTCCAGCCAAAGATACAGCACGATAAACAGATACCGGCTGCCCATCTCCTTGATCTTCAGCTTGGACATCCCGGTCTTCCGATTCGTCCACGAAATCGGCACCACCGCGTAACTGTACCCGCGCACGATAGCCTTTAACGGCATCTCCACCGTCAAATTAAAGTGCGGCGCGATCAACGGCTGCATCCCGTCTATCACCTCGCGCCGGTAACACTTGAACGCGTTGGTAATATCGTTGAACCGCAACCCGAACAGCACCTTCACGAACCAGTTCGCCATGCGATTGATGGTAAGTTTGTGAACCGGATAATCGATCACCTTGCTGCCGCGCACAAATCGCGATCCAAACGCGCAATCGTATCCTTCTTCGATCTTGCGATAATACTCGACTAGGTCGGTGGGGCTGTCGGAAGCGTCCGCCATCATCACCGCCATAGCGTCGCCGGTGGCTTCCGCCAAGCCAAATCGCACCGCCAGCCCGAACCCATGCGGACCCTCGTTGTGTACCAGCCGGATGCCGCCATACCGCTCCATGGCATCGTGTACGCGCGCCGCCGTGCCGTCCCGGCTGCCATCGTCCACCACCACGATCTCGTAAGGAATTCGCTCGCGCACCAACGCCTGTGCCACTCCGGCAACGGTTTCGGCGATACAGCCTTCCTCATCGCGCGCCGGCATGATCACCGATAGCTTCAACATATGCGTTAAACCTTCGCCAGGTGGCGCTCCACAATCTGGTTTAGAATGCGAGGGAGACTATATTCCATCTTCCACTTCGGAAAGTGGCTGCGCAACTTGGTCAGATCCGAAATATAGCAGATATGATCGCCCGCCCGGTTGGTGTCACTGTAACTATGTCTTAGTTTCAAACCCATGCCCGCCAGCGTGTCGATGGTTTCCAGAATCGAGAGACTGTTCGCTCGACCGCCGCCTAAGTTATAAACCTCTCCGTAACGTGGCGCGCGGAAGAATTCCAGAAACAAGCGGGCTACGTCGTAACTGTGGATCTGGTCGCGCACCTGCTTACCCTTATAACCGTAAATTGTATACTCTTTCCCGGCAACCGCGCAGTGTACGATATATGCCAGATATCCATGCAACTCGACCGCGGCGTGCTGCGGACCGGTCAAACATCCGCCGCGAAAGATCCCCACCGGCATGTGGAAGTAGCGTCCGAATTCCTGGCACATCACATCCGCTGCCACCTTCGAAGCGCCGAATACCGAATGCAGGCATTGATCGATGGACATGCTTTCGGCCACGCCGTCCAAGCCGCCGGCGTAATCCCAGCGCTTGTCGAGCTCCACCAGCGGCAGATAATTCGGCCGGTCGCCGTACACTTTGTTCGTGCTGGTGAAGCAGAACGGCGCTTCCGGACAGAAATCGCGCGCCGCCACCAGCATGTTGAGCGTTCCCAGCGCGTTCACGTCGAAATCGTCGTAAGGAATCGAAGCGGCTTTATCGTGCGAGGGCTGCGCCGCGGTGTGGATGACGAATTGCGGCCGCTCGTGCTCGAACAGTTCGCGAATCGTTTGCCGGTCGCGTATGTCAATCGATAAATGCCGGTACCGCGGCAGCGTTTCTTTCAATTCCTGCACGACCGGAAGCGTGGTGCCTTGCGCGCCGAAGAACTGCTGGCGCATATCGTTGTCGATCCCGACCACTTCCCAACCTTCGGCCGCAAGCTGGCGCGTACACTCCGAACCGATCAGCCCGCCCGAGCCGGTGATGAGAGCCTTCATACGTCAAATCGTAACAGGGGGGCGCACAAATCGCATCTTGTGTGCTTGCCGTGAAGCCAGGCTGACAGGATCAGGCGATATTTTCGATGGAAGTGAAGGGCAGCACGGCCTGCCCCGCGCGCTTGCGAAGCAGCCACTTGCCGTAAGGCGGCACTTCGTTCTTCGCCAGGTCTTGCAGGATCAGTTCGGTGACTTCCCGATCGCGCACATTCGGCGCCATGCGCTCCAGGCGGCCTTCCCTCCGCAACACTTCCGCTTTTTCTTTCAGCAGCGTTTGCTTGGAGGCGTCCGCAAGTTGCTCGAACATGCTCTCCGCCATCACCTGACGGAACTGTTCGTACTCCAGAATCGTGGCGCGCTCTTCGGCTTCCTGATTCTGCCGTTGTATGGAGCGTTCGCGCTGCCGGTAGCGTTCCTTCGCCGCGGCTTCCATCTCTTCGTCGAAGAAGCGGCGCCGCGCGGCCGGATCCTTCACGATCTTCACCAGCAAGCCCGCGGCGTTCTTCAGATTTTGCCCGCTGTGCTTTTTCTGCCGGCAGACTTCCACCGCCATCTCGCACCAGTCGAGCAACTCGCGCCCTTCGCCCACCGCTCCGCCCAGATCGAGCGCCCGCGAAACATAGCTGGCCGCCACGTGTGGCAGCACGCCATCCTGCTTCATCGCTTGCATCAGTTGCGCGCCGCGTTCCAGCGCGTAGAATTCTTCGGGCGTCTCGGCTGCTTCGCTCCAGGCCGCCGCCACTTTTGCCGCGAACCCCGCGCGCTCCAGCACCGTCTGGCTATGCGCGGGATTCAATTCCGGACAGGCCGTTCCGTGCAGCATCAGGCTCTTACGCTCAGGCACATAGTTGGGGTGTCTGTGCAGTGCGATGCGCCACTCTTCTGCTGAAATCACGTGATAAGATCCGAGTACCTGAATCCGGATCAACTGGTCGAAGGCCGGCTCCAAAGTCTGCATCAGGCGCGAAAAATAATGCGGCGGATTCAGGATACCCACGTGCTCCATCGCCAGCTTGCGCGCATCCATTACGATCAGGTCCGTCTTCTCGAAGGCCACTGCAAAATAGCGGTACAAGTGCTTGGCCGTAATTCCGTCCAGCTCCATATAGCGGCCGGCATCCAGCACGCGGAAGAAACCGTTGTTCAGCGATTGGATCAGCTTGTCGGTCCACGTCACGCTACCGGTGCAGCGCCCGGTACCGCGGTCCAAAAGGAAACTGGCTTCCTGGAAGACGTTGCTCCACTTCACTTCCTCCTGCTGATCGGTAGCCGTGAGCGCGCGGAAGCGCAGCGGGATGAAACGATCCATCGCCATCTTCAGCCGCTGGTAGAACTTGCCATGCACCGATTTGATGTTCAACATGCGGGCGATCTCGCGCCCGCTGAACGTAACGGTCTTGGCGAAGTTGCTGCGGAAGGTCAGAACGCCCAGCGCCACGAAAATATCCAGATCCTGCTCGGTCGGCAGCCCCAGATCGTTGTTACCCTGGATCTGCCACACCACTTCCATCTCTTCGCCGTTGGG
>Ga0335078_10015826_pt1 | contig 11196 bp, 9 predicted proteins | sample Lox_Sample_32_FD_206711 | JGI IMG/M metagenome (GOLD analysis project Ga0335078, IMG submission 206711) | Soil microbial communities from Loxahatchee National Wildlife Refuge, Florida, United States - Lox_Sample_3.2 | ecosystem: Environmental > Terrestrial > Soil > Wetlands | place: USA: Florida...
ATCGGATTCCTGTTCCAACAGGGCGCCCTTTACGACTCGCTCTCGGTCGGAGAGAATGTCGCGTTTCCGCTGAGCCGCCATACCAAAATGTCCGCCGGCGCGCGCCGCGAGCGCGTGAAGGAATTGCTCGCCAATGTCGGCATGGATCGGGACTTGCACAAAATGCCGTCGGAGCTTTCCGGGGGCATGCAGAAGCGAGTGGGATTGGCGCGCGCCCTGGCTCTCGATCCGGATGTGTTGTTATTTGACGAGCCCACCGCCGGGCTGGATCCGATTACCGCCGCGGAGATCGACCGTCTGATTCTGAATCTGAAGAAGCAGCGCAAGATGACGGCCGTGGTGGTGACGCACGACGTGCATGGGGCCAAAACGTTCGCGGATCGCTTGATTCTCATGCGGGATGGCCGGATTGCCACCGAGGGCACTTACGCCGATCTCGAAAAAAGCCGGGACGCGTTTGTGACTCAGTTCTTGCGGGGTACTTCCTAAGGACAACGATATGCCGAGAACTCTTCGATTGGGGATGTTTGTGGCCTCCGGCCTGTTGATCTTCGCCGGCGGAGTCTTTTTGATCGGCAGCCGGGAGTTTCTCTTCCGGAACACCTACCGGCTGAGCGCCGAGTTCAAGAATGTCGTGGGGCTGGGCAGCGGCGCGGAAGTGCGCGTGGCGGGCATTCACGAAGGCACGGTGCGGAGCATCAACTTGCCCGGAAGGTCCGACCAGAAGGTTAGAATTACGATGGACCTGGACAAAAGCACCCGGGATGTGATCAAGAAGGATTCGGTCGCCGCCATCGAAGCCGAAGGTCTGGTCGGCGACAAGTACGTGGAAATCTCGTTCGGCTCCAAAGACGCGGAAAAGGTGAAGGATGGCGACACCATCGGCGGAGAAGCTCCCGTCGAGATGGGGGATCTGCTCAAGAAGACGAACCAGATTCTCGACGCCGCCCAGGACGCCGTACAGAACATCGATCAGTCGTCCGGCAACCTGACGTCGATCACAGCGAAGCTCAACCAGGGAACCGGGACGATGGGCGCCCTGCTGAACGACAAGGCGATCTATGAGCATGTCAATGCCGGAACGGCCGCCTTTCAAGACGACATGGAAGCCCTCAAGCACAACTTTCTTCTGCGCGGCTTTTTCAAGAAGCGCGGGTACGAGGATTCCGACGAGTTGGCAAAACACGAGATCGCGCAATTGCCGGGGGCAACGCCCGAAAAGCAGTTCACGTTCGACGCGGCAAACCTATTCGACAAACCGGATTCGGCGAAGCTGAAAAATCAGAAAACCTTGAGCGAAGCAGGGAAATTCCTGGAGGGCGCCCCGTTCCGTTTGGCCGTGGTGGCGGCCTATACCGGCATGAAGGGCGACACGGACAAGGCCCGCCAGTTGACCGATGCACGGGCCACGGTTGTGCGCGATTACCTGGTTCAGAATTTCCGGCTGGACGATACGCGGATCAAGACGCTCGGCCTGGGCAAAAGCCGGTCGGACGAAGGCAGCGGAGTCGAGATCGTGATCTACCCCGCTGTACAGAAGCCCGCCGCCGCTACAGCCGCGCGGCGGCGGCAATAGACTGCGACAGGCGCGGCGCCGCGCACAGCGCGGGGCCGCGCCTTCTTGTTACGGCTGCGGCGTGCCTGCGCGCTCATCGGTCACGAGCGCCTCGTCCGGCCCCGACAAGGGATCTCCGGAGGCCGCTCTGCGGACCCGCAGCTTCGGTTTATCGCTTACCTCGAAATCCGCGCTGGACTCCCCGGCCCAGCCGATGTCTTCCGCGCCGGTTTGCCGCAGCAGGTTCCGGGCGCGCTTCACCCAGTCGTCGTTGTCGCAGTGCACGGACATGAGGACGCACCCCTGCTTGATGCGCCCCTCGAATCGTTTCGCCTCGTACTCGGGCACGCCCAAGCCGGCCAGGCCGCCGATTACGCCTCCCACGGCGCCCACGGCGCCTACGCCAGCCAGTGCGGACACGATCGGTCCGGCCACGATCAGCGGGCCCAGGCCCGGTATCGCCAGCAAGCCTACGCCGGTGAGCCAGCCCAACACGCCGCCGGTGATGCCGCCGACGATGCCTCCAGCCGTCGCCCCTTCCGGCACCTTTGTGTTCCTTTGGTGGGCAAAATCCTTCGTGCCCTGGTTTTCCTGAAACAGTACGGATATGTCCGCACTGCGAAAACCGGCCGCGCGCAGAGCGTCGATGGCTTCCTCGACGGCGGGCCGATCGTGGTAAACGCCGAATACCGAGCAGTTCTTACTTGCCATTTTTCTCTCCTTGTCACCAAGCAAACGTTGCCTACTACCTGGGCGGTGCGCGCGAGACTCACTGTGACGCCGAGTCCCCGATCCGCGCCCCGATAGCTTCTCCCGAAACCACCAACTCCACGCGCCGGTTTTGCTGGCGCCCTGCGGCATTGTCGTTGGATGCCACCGGATCGGATTTGCCCAACCCGACCGCCGATATGTTCGCCATCGGCACGCCCTGCTGGACCAGAAAGTCGCGTACCGCATCGGCGCGGTTCTGCGACAGCTTCAGATTGTAGTCGTCGCCCCCGATGCTGTCGGTGTGTCCTTCCAGTTGCAGCTTCAACCCGGGATACGTCAGCAGAATGCCGGCCACCTTGGCCATGGTCACCTGGGCGCCGGGCTTCAGCGTGTACTTGTTGAAGTCGAACAGCACGTCGTTGATGTTCACAATCAGGCCGCGAGCCGTCTCGCGGGTCTCCAGGACGGCGTTCAACTGCTGCATCAGGCGTTCCCTCATCTTGGCCTTTTCGCCCTCGGCCTGCTGGCGCTGAGCATCGGCCTGCGCGGCGGCCTGGCGGGCGCGTTCGGCTTCCTCCTGGGCCCGCTGCTGCTGTTCAAGGGCGGCCGCGCGGGAGGCATCCGCCGCAGCCTTATCCTGCGCCGCTTGAGCCGCCGCGGCTTGGGCCTCGCGCTGGGCCTGTTCCGCCGCGGCGCGCTGCTCTTCGGCTGCCCGCGCCTTCGCCCGGTCGCGCTCGGCGCCTTCCCGCTGGCGCGCCAACTGCTCTTCCTCGATCTTCTTGTACGTAATCAGGCGGGCGTCTTCCGCCATCTGGGCCGCTTCGCGCGCGTTGGTCTCGACGGCCTTGCCGCCATGGCCGGTCATGAAGGCCTGCGCGTTCTGCAGCGAGAGGACGGCTTTCTGGAACGTATCGGCCGCGTACCGGTCCGCACCGGCCAGCCGCGCGATCTCGACGGCATTCTCCGCTTCCGCCAGTTGTAGCGGCCCCTTGGGATTGATGCGGACCGGCTGATAAGCCGCGCGGTCCAGCACGTATTGCCCGCGCTTCAACAACTCATACTTGGCTTCCACCTGCTCGATCGTGCCGGTGGTATCGTTGCGGATGAAGTTCTCCATTACGACCACGTCGCTCGGCTGCGTCACCGCGAAGTAGGGCTCGGCCGTCACGATCAGACCGAACACCTGCAGCGAACTGGTCGCCAGCAAGCCGCTGTGATCGCCGCTCAACGCGAGTTCCCCCAGATTCTGGGCGCGCCCTTCCGGCGTGATGGCCCACAATACGTAAGTCAGGTACTCGGGACCGAATTGATTCGCGGGAGCCAGGCGGTCCACATGGACGTCGATCTTCGTCGATCCCATCTGGCTATCGACCTTGGCTTCGCCGCGCGCCGCCGGCATCAGTTCCGTACCGCGAAAATCGATGTGTGTCGTGCCGCTGCGATGGTGATAGTTGACTGCGCTGATCGTGCGGGCCACGACCGTGACTCGAAAAACAGGGGCGGACTCCCCGGGCTCCGGGGTCCGCACGTTTTGCTGAGTTGGATTGGGCGCTTGCGCACACAAGGCCGTCAGCGCCGCGAACAACACTCCTGCCAGTTTCATATATCTTCTCCATGCGGATGGAAAGCAAGCGCCGGTCCTCTGTACGGCGCATTACCGGATCCGGACACGCGGCGCGAGTCTTCTTTGGCAGGCCATGTGCACGCATCAAGCTGCCGCGTTCGAAACACCGGAACGCGGACATTCAAATCTTGGAGAACATCTTATGAACTGGGATCAGATTCAAGGAAAGTGGAAACAGACCAAGGGATCGCTCAAGCAGAAATGGGGCAAGCTGACCGACGACGATCTCGACGTGATCGCCGGCAGCCGTGACAAGTTTATCGGAAAGCTGCAGGAGCGCTATGGAATCGCACGGGACGAGGCGCAGAAGAACGCCGACGAGTGGGTGAAATCGCTGCGCGACGAGGATCTCGGAGCGATGGAACATCACCCCGTGGGGAAGACGCTTACCGGTAAGCCCTGACCTGCGACATGATTCCGGGGCGGCGCCCGACTCCGGGCCGGCCCCGGGTTCCACAGAAGCCGGCCTACCGGCGCGCGCTTTTCTCTCTCTGAGTATCGACTCAGGGGTGACTCTCCCCTTCACAATTTCACGGTTTTCCGAGGCGCCGTTCGGAAAGCGTCGCATCATCGTCGAGGTATGGCCGCTGAGTGGTGTCCTCGAACGGAACCCCCGCCAATGCCTCTCGACCGCGCTCGGGAGAGAATCTGCGCTGGGCGCTTGGGGCCCGCGGCGATTTCGTGTCCTCATCCAGAGTGAACCGGCCACAATAAACGCATCCTGTTTCAAGCTGCCCGATCCGCCGCCTGCACAGCCGACGAGAGCACCGTTGTGTGAGTGAATCACCGCGGCGAGTTACCATACGCGTCAACGTCCAGAAGCAATTTGTGCCTCTTTCGGGGCGTAACATTTACAACCCTGAGTACAGTTCTTGAGCCGGGAGGGTTTTCCGCCGGAAGCTCGACGAAATACGGCCGCGCACGACCAATATACGCCACCGCGATGGACCACCGGTTTGGCTGAGAACTAACAACGGTATCGCACGTGCCTTTCCCCAGGTTGGGAGGAGCAGATCAATGCTCATACTTTTGATTTTCTTGATATTGTTGCTGTTTGCGGCGGTTCCAACTTGGCCTTACAGCCGGGGATGGGGATACTATCCGAGCGGTGGCCTGGGGCTGGTAGTCCTGATCCTGGTGATCCTTCTTTTGATGGGGCGGATTTGACGCTGCGCGCGAACTCTTGCCAGGCTAGTCTGACATCGCCTGGCAGTTATGGTTCGCGCCAAGTCCAATCGGCGGCGACCGTACATTGCGATGCGATTGCGCGAAACGCTGCGCAGTCCGGCGATCCGATGCTTCGATCGTCGCCGCAAAAATCAAAAAACCGCAATGCGCCGTGCGCGGCAATCAGCAGAAGAAGGTGAATGAAGCCGTACGGGGTATAAGATGCCACTACACCCAATAACCAAAGGATCAGCCACACGCGATGTGAGTTGGACCGCCACAGATCTCGCCGCGACGTAATCACAGTAAAGAGGGCGAGCCGCATGGCGCGCCGCCACGATGGGCCGCCAATTGCAATCAACCGGACCGTTGAAGAAGTCGATCGCAAATCGGAAGGATGGATAACATGAACCTTCGAAAACTCGCAGCAGGACTAATGATAGCCGCCATAGCAGCCGGGATCATCATCAACATCCCGGACCTTCGCCGCTACATCAGAATCACGAATATGTGATCGCGCCGGGCGGGCTACGGTGTAATCGCGCCGGTACGGGCGACTCCGCCGGTGCATGTCCGGTGGCCCACGGACTGATTAACCGGGCCGGATCGAGTGTGTCGGTCCGGTTCCGTCCCTGGTTGTAAGTCTGCCGTGTCAACCAGGACCGCGGGAGTAACTGGGCGCCATCTTCGCTCCAGGACGAAGTTAGACAATACCTCACAGTCGTTCACCGGCCTGACTGCAAATGCTTCAGCACCGTGGCGACCCGCCGCGATCGCGTCAGCTTAACTTCTGTCAAAGTTAAGAAGCCCGGCTAATACTCGCGCGTTGTCTTAATCCCCGGCTCCGGCAGCGGATACTTACCGTCGGGACCCGCGCGTAGCGGCGCGGGGCCATCGAGTGTGAGTTTGTCCACATCGGGCGCGAGCTCGCGGTCGTGATTCAGCATCTGGTCGAAGGTCACGATCTGGCCGGTGTGCGCGGCGAAGCGGCCCATGGACGCGACCAGGCTGGCTTCGGCCCCGCGCTTGACCTCGTTGTAAGGTTTATCGTCGCGTATGGCTGCGATCAGGTCGTCCCACTCCCAGTCGTAGGGCGAGCGCTCCGGTTGCGGGAAAGCCCACACCAGGTTCTCCGGCGCTGGCTCCCGCTGGCCGCTTCGCCACCGTGGGATATTCTGGCCCGAGTAAATACGCGTGCGTCCCGGCGTATGCGCGTTGGTGGAAACCACGGCCGAGCCCTTCGACCCGTGAATATAGCTGGCGAATTCATTGTGCACGCCCGGCATGTTGCGTCCATCGAAGAACAGGCGCGTGCCGTCCGGGTAAGTGTACTGAACGGCGTAGACGTCGAAGTTCTGGTCCACCGAATCGCCGCGGTATTGGCGGCCGCCGAGCGCCATCGCCTCCACCGGCCAAGCGCCTTTCATCCAGGAGAGCTCGTCGATCTGGTGGATGTAGTAATCGCTGAAGACGCCGCCGCTGGCCCACAGGAACGCGTGGAACAGGCGGATCTGGTGCATGAGTTCCGTAGTCCCCTGGGGTGTGACCGGCGCTGTGCCGCCGCCCGGTCCCATGCGGTAGCCGCGCATCGCGACGATGTCGCCGATCTGGCCGTCGCGGATGCGCTGGAATAGTTCCTGCCGCGCCCGGCAGTGCCGGATCATCAAGCCGACTCCGACCTTCAGGTTCTTGCGCCCGGCCTCTTCGCCGAGCGCGATCATGCGGCGCGTCGTGGGGCCGTCGACGGTGACCGGTTTCTCCATGAACACGTGCAGGCCTTTATCGATGGCGTAGCGGAAATGCACCCAGCGGAAAGCGGGCGGCGTAGCCAGAATCGCGACGTCGCCGGGCCGAAGGCAGTCCATGGCCTTACGGAATCCGTCGAAGCCGATAAACTGGCGCTCCTGGGGCACGTCCATCTGGGATGCGTAGCGCCCGCGGAGCTTTCCGTGGCTATCGCTCAACTTCGCGGGGAAGACATCGGCCATGGCCACCAGCTTGATGGGCCCATTCTGGATGCCCAGCGCATTCACGGCCGCGCCGGTGCCGCGCCCGCCGCATCCCACCAGGGCAAGCTGAATGGTATTGTTCTCGGCGGCGTGCACGTGGGGCAGAGCGATTCCGGCCAGGGTGGAAGCCCCGGCTATCCGGCCGGCGCCGCTCAGAAACGCGCGGCGCGACGGGGTGCGTGTGGTGTCGATCATCGTAGATCCCTCGTCGATACATTACTCCATTTCAACGTCGCGCGGAGGGGCGTAATGGCGAGCGACGGCCCCTACTCCGCCGGAGGCTCGGTATCCTCGGTGGCGGGGATCGGATCTACCGCGCGACCGGTCTACGCATGCGGGGGCTACTCATGGCGGAGCGCCTCTACCGGCGCGATGGAAGCGGCGCGGTGCGCGGGCACGAACGCGGCGAACACTCCCAGGGCGGCGAGCAACGCGGTGGCGGACGCCAGCGTGGCCGGGTCGTTCGGCCGGACGCCGTACGGAAGCGGGGTGCTGATGCGGCCGGCGGCGAGCGACAAAGGCAGTCCGATGAGGATGCCGAGCGCGATCAGGGCCGCGCCGTCGCGCAGCACCGTCCACTGGATCCGGGCCGGCGCGGGCGGGCTTGTGGTATGGTCGAGTCTGAATCCCGTTAGGAGGTGACGCTTGCAAGCCACCCTCAAACCTTCGCCCCTGGCGCAGGAGCCCATCCGCGGTCCGCAGCCGGCCGCACGCAATATCGCGGTGGACGCGTATCGCGGCTTTGTCATGCTGCTGATGATGGCCGAAGTGCTGGAGCTGGCGCGCGTGGCGCACGCTTATCCCGGCAACTGGTTTTGGGCTTTTCTGGGCTACAACCAGACGCACGTGGACTGGGCGGGGTGTTCGCTGCACGACTTGATCCAGCCCTCGTTTTCTTTCCTGGTGGGCGTGGCGCTGCCGTACTCGATCGCGAGCCGGCTGGCTAAGGGCGGGACCTTCGGCAGGATGTGGGCGCACGCGATCTGGCGTTCGTTCCTGCTGATCGCGCTGGGAATTTTCCTGCGATCGATGTACAGCGCGCATACCTACTTCACTTTTGAAGACACACTCACGCAAATCGGTTTGGGATATCCCTTCCTGTTCCTGCTGGGTTTCCGCCCGCCGCGCTGGGCGTGGATCGCGCTGGCGGCGATCCTGGGCGGATACTGGCTGGCGTGGGCGCTGTACCCCGCCGCCGGCCCTGGGTTCGACTGGCAGCGCGTAGGCGTTCCGGCCAACTGGGCGCACCACTATACGGGATTGGCGGCGCACTGGAACAAGAATGCCAACCTGGGGAACGCCTTCGACCAGTGGTTCTTGAACCTCTTTCCGCGGTCGCAGCCGTTTGTCTTCAACTCGGGCGGATATCTGACGCTCAGCTTCATTCCGACGCTGGGCACCATGATTCTGGGGCTGGTGGCGGGACGTTGGCTGCGTGCGAGTGCGCCGGCGATCCCCATGAAGCGCCTGCTGCTGGCCGCCGCGATCGGCATGGCTTCCGGCCTGTTGCTGCATTTCACCGGCATCTGCCCGGTGGTGAAGCGCATCTGGACCCCGAGTTGGACGCTGTTCAGCGGCGGCGCCTGCTTCCTGCTGACGGCGGCCTTCAGTTGGGCGATCGATGTGAAGGGCTACCGGAAGTGGGCCTTCCCGCTGGTGGTGATCGGCGTGAATTCGATCGCGGCGTATCTGATCGCGCACCTCTTCGAACACTTCATGGTGAGCTCGTTGCGGATTCACCTGGGTCCCAACGCGTTCAAGATTCTGGGGCCGGGCCTGGAGCCGCTCCTGCTCGGCATGGCGGTGCTTTTGAGTTACTGGCTCATTCTGTTCTGGATGTACCGGCGGAAGCTGTTCCTGAAAATCTGAGGTGGCGAGGCAGCCGGCGCGAGATCGCATGAGACGGAACCTGCCCATCGCGGTGTTGATCGTGATCCTGTTGGGTTGGGTGGTGTATGGCGGGGACTATCTTTCGCTGCGCTACCGATTTCCGAACCACCGGGAGCAGTTCGGCAGCGTCCAGGTAACGACGTACTACGCCGTCCCGATGAAGAACCGCAGCACGGAGTACATGTTCAGCCCGGCTGTATCGCAGACCTGCGTGAACTCGCTGTTTCCGCATTTTGGAGATCCGCCGTGCTGGTACCTGAGCCGGCATAAGCGGCAGCAGATCGACGTGGGTGGAGCGGCGCCGAGCCCGTATTAAGGGTGGTGGGCAGTCCGGCGAGCGGAACCTCGCCGCGGCCAGCGGAGGCGCCACGAGCCGCGCGGCGGTGCAAGCCTCAGTCCCCCGCCCATTTTCGGAACGAACGGCTAGCGCGCGTCCGCCAGGGAGCGGATCAATCGCAGAGCGGGACGCGTGTTCCACTCCTTGCGATAGGCTTCGTGCACGGAGTCTCCCGGATAGGCTTCCGGCGCCGGATACGGGTAGGTGGACATGGCGTGGAAGGGCAGAGGCTCCACGGTTTGCGAGAAGGCCGTGTTGGCATCGCGGTCCTTGGCCCAGCCGTCGACGAGCAGCAGGAAATCGCGCGTCCAGCCGCGGGGCAAGGCAGGTAGGCCGCGGGCGGCGAATGAGAGCCGCAGTTCGTCGCCGGAGCCCATGATCACCAGGCGGTCGTCGACCTGCGCCAGCAGCTCGCGCACGTCTCCGTAGCGCGTATACCAACCCGGCGTCGGATTCCATTGAGACACCAGCGAGACCTGGGAGTAATCGAAGTACTCGGGTTGCCGCCGCTCGGGATCGATGTGGGCGCGGGAGAAGCCGCGGAAGTGCAGGTCCGCGGACTCGGCATCGAGCGGCGTGAGCCGGGCCTCCGGCGCATCGGCGTCCTCGGCCAGGAAGATTTCATCCCAATACACGCAGAGGTTCGTCACGATGCGGATCTCGCGCGAGGCGGAGAGGAACTTTCCGGTGAGATCGACAGCGATGGTTTTGGTCTTGCCCGAAGGCATGCCCATATCGTCGATCACCGTTTGCCAGCGCCCGGCGGCGTCTTTGACCTGGAGATAGGGGGTGGTCAGCCCGTCGCGGCTCTCCTGGGCGGCGGCGTAGAAGGTGCTGCCGTCGGCCCAATCCACCCAGCCGTTGAGCACGAGCACGGCGCGATTGTGCGGTGCGGCGCCCGCGAAGTCCAGGTCGAGCACATGGGTCTCGGCCACGCCGGCGTCGTTGCGGCGGAAGCCCGCGGCGTAGATGCCGTCGCGGCGGGCGATGGCCGCCAGCAGATCGCGGCCGGCCGTGTCGTGCGCGGCGCGCGGGTAGATGCGGCGCTTCACGCCGAACAAGCGGAAATCCGGAAATGGCGGACTCTTCCACTTGTCATTCGTGAAAATCTCGGCGCCGGCAGGATGGTCGACGGCAATGAGGCGCACCTGGTCGAGATAGGTGACCTCGCTCAGCTCTTCGGTGATGTGGATGTCGTAGCGGCCGTTGCGCGCGACCAGCGCGGCGGCTGGAATCTGGACGTACTCGTCGTGATCGACCGGGAAATAGCGGCCATCGCCGGCGCGCGCGCCTAAGGGAGCAACCCCGAGGACGTCGGTGAGGAATTCGAAGCGGCTGCCGTTCCAAGGGAAGATCATGGGACAGGAGCCGGAGAGCCGCGGGGCTTCTTTATACGGCACGCGCTGGCCGGCCGGCACGCTGGTCATGTTCTGGATCATGCCGTTGGGCCAAGTGACGCGGATGGTATCCGCCAGCTTGCGATCGCCCAAGCCGAACAGCAAAGGTACGCCGCCGTAGAGCTGCTTCTGATAAGCCGCGCCGGCCTTGACTTCCACTTCGGCCCCCGGCGCCAGCTTGAGATTCTTGACGCCTTCGAGCCAGACCGGCAGCCAGTGGTTGGCTCCGGCCGTCCGATTGCGCAGCAGGTGGATGCCGCCATCGGCAGCGATGCCCGCGAGGTCCGGACGGCCGTCACGGCCGAAGCCGGCGGCGGTCCAACGGAGTGCGGGAGAGAATCCGGCCGGTGAGGCTGGCGGCGCAAACCGGCCGCGGCCCTGGTTGCTGAAAACCTGGTTTGCCACCAGGTCGGCCGCGCCCCGGCCAGCCAGATCGGCGAAGACGATGCTCTGCGCAACGGGATGCAGATCGAGGGGCGCAAATTTCCCGCGCTCATTATGCAGCA
>Ga0335078_10015827_pt1 | contig 11196 bp, 11 predicted proteins | sample Lox_Sample_32_FD_206711 | JGI IMG/M metagenome (GOLD analysis project Ga0335078, IMG submission 206711) | Soil microbial communities from Loxahatchee National Wildlife Refuge, Florida, United States - Lox_Sample_3.2 | ecosystem: Environmental > Terrestrial > Soil > Wetlands | place: USA...
TCTTGCATTCCGAGATCCCTCTGGATTTGATCGAGCGGCTTTTCCGCGGTGTCCACCGCCAGAGTAACGCCGTTTTTGCGCGCCAGTTCCAACCGGTAGGGATTCTTGTCGGTGATGACGATGTGACGCGCGCCGGCGTGGCGCACCACCGCCGCGCTCATGATTCCGATCGGCCCGGCGCCGGTAATCAGCACGTCTTCGCCGAGGACGGGAAAAGAGAGCGCGGTATGAACGGCATTGCCGAAGGGATCGAAGATCGCGGCAACGTCAAGATCGATATTTTCCTTATGGCGCCAGATGTTGGTCATCGGCACCACGATGTAATCGGCAAACGCGCCCGGGCGATTCACGCCCACGCCCTTGGTGTGCGCGCATAAGTGGCGCCGGCCGGCGAGGCAATTGCGGCATCGCCCGCATACCACGTGGCCCTCGGCGCTCACGATATCGCCGGGATGAAAATCGCTGACGTTGGATCCTACTTCCTCGATGCGGCCGACGAATTCGTGTCCAATGGCCATGGGCACGGGAATGGTACGTTGCGCCCATTCGTCCCAGTTGTAGATGTGCAGATCGGTACCGCAGATTCCGGTGCGCAGGACGCGGATGAGCACGTCGTTGATGCCGAATTCAGGTTTGGGGATTTCTTCGAGCCAGAGTCCAGGCTCGCGTTTGCTTTTGACCAGGGCTTTCATTTTCAAAGAACATCGTAGCGCAGCTCGACGCCGGCTTGACACGGCTATTGGTATGCGATATGTTTGATAGCAACATATGGTAACAACACCTGTAGGCGATCGCGAATTGAAAAAGGGCAGCGCCGAACTGTTGATCTTGTCGCTAGTGGAAAGCCGCGCGCGTCACGGCTACGAAATCAGCAAGCTCATCGAAACTCGATCCGGAGGGACGCTGCGCTTTCAGGTAGCTTCGCTTTATCCGCTGCTCTACCGCCTGGAGGCGCGCGGCTGGATTCAAGGACGGTGGGTGGAAAAGACGGGGCAACGCCGGCGGCGCTTCTACCGGCTGACGCCGGAGGGACGCAAAGTGCTGGCGGCGCAGCGTCGAGGATGGCAACAATTCGCGGAAGCAATTCGCCGCATCACGGGGATCGAGTATGCCTGATTGGAAGGAAATCGTCCGAAGCCGCTTGGCGGGATTGAAGCTGGACGGCGCGCGCGAATCGGAGATCGTGGACGAGCTGGCGCAGCATCTGGAAGATCGCTATGAAGCGCTGTGTTCGGCCGGAGCTTCCGACGCTGCCGCCCGCCGCCAAATACTCGAGGACTTGAAAGGCGAACGACTCGCCGAGGAGTTGCGCGCGGTGCGCCGCCCGGCGAGTGTCGAACCCATCGGCGTGCCGGAGCGGGGCGCGCTCCTCGGGGGAGTTCTCGGCGATATCAGAATCGCGCTTCGAAATATGCGCACGAAGCCGGCGTTCAGCGCGATGGTTATAGGGATGCTCGCCTTGGGCGTGGCAGGCAACGCCGCCATTTTCAGCATCTTCAATGGACTCTTCTTAAGCGCGTTGCCGTTTCGCGAGGGGAATCGGCTGATCAATCTCGATGAAACCGCACCGAAATGGAACCTCCACTATGTCGGAATCTCGAATCCCGATCTTTACCTGTGGCGCAAAAATAACAGCACGTTCGATGGAATGGCCTTCTTCAGCAGCAACGATTTTAATCTCTCCGATCACGGCGTGGCGCAACGGGTGACTGGCGCCACCGTCACCTACGACCTGCTGGAGGTGCTGGGATTGAAGCCGGCGCTCGGCCGCGCGTTTCTCCCCGCTGAGGATCGCCCCAAGGGCAACCACGTGGTGATGCTCGGCTACAACCTCTGGCAGCGAATGTTCGAAGGCGATCGCAATGTGCTGGGACGCGTGCTTAAGCTGGACGATGAGCCGTATACGGTAGTGGGCGTGCTTCCGCGCGAGGCGGTCATTCCCGACCGGGCTGATCTATGGGTGCCGCTCCAAGCCGATCCCGATCCTTCCAACAGCACCGGTTGGTACCTGGACGGCATTGGCCGGCTGAAACACGGCGTCAGCGCGCGGCAGGCGACCGCGGATCTGATACGAGTTCATCAAAGCGTGGTCGCGTCCGGTCAGAAAGACAACGAAATCACCTCGCCCATCCTGACGCCGCTGCGCGATAGATACCTGGGCAATTTCCGAACGGTGAGCCGCATTCTACTCGGCGGCGTTGCCGTGGTTCTGTTGATCGCGTGCGTGAATATCGCGGCGATGATGCTGGTGCGCGGCAGTGCTCGTACAAAGGAAATCACCATTCGCACCGCTTTGGGAGCCTCCCGCGTCCGCATCATCCGTCAGCTGCTGACCGAGAATTTGATACTGGCGGCGGTGGGAGGCATTCTTGGCGTTTTGCTGGGAGAGGTCTGTCTGCGCGGATTGATTTCGTTGATGCCAGCCAATAATCTGCCGCAGTGGGTGAGCTTTCCGATGGACGTTCGCTTTGCTGTGTTCTCGGTTGGCGTTACGGCGGCTGCGGCGATGCTTTTCGGGCTTGCTCCGGCGTTACAAGCATCCCATGTGGACATGCGAGGCGCGCTCCAAGACAACGGCGCGCGCGCGGGAGTTTCGCGGGGGCGCACCCGGACTCTGCGTGTTTTAGTGGTTTGCGAGGTCGGACTGGCCTTGGTGTTGTTGGTAAGTGCCGGGCTGCTGCTGGAGGCCTTTCGCAAAGTCTCGAGCGTCGATCCGGGGTTCCGCCCCGACGGTGTGATGACGTTCCGCATCAGCCTTCCGAACGCGCAGTACAAGGCCGGGCAACGCGAAAGCTTTTTTGACAGCGCGCTGGAGCAGCTTCGACAAATACCGGGCGTCACGGCAGCGGGTTTAGCCTCCGCGCCGCCGCTAGGTGGGCATTGGGGCAATTTTTGGGAAGCGGTTGGGAACCCGCCGCTTGGTCCCAATGACAAAAATCCGGTGGTATTGCAGGTGGTGGCGACACCGGGATATTTCGATGCCATCGGAATGACTTTTCTTGAAGGTCGCCCGTTTACCGAGCAGGAGGCCGATCTCAAATCGATTCGAAGCGCTGTGGTGAACGAGACGTTTGCGAAGCATTATTGGCCTGGCCAGAACCCGCTTGGAAAGCGAATACGCCGGCGGGGTAGGAAGCAAGAAGCCATCGAAGTGGTGGGCGTAACGCGAGACGAAAAGCACTACGGGTTGGATCAAGAGATCAGGCCGTGCGTGTTTCTGCCACTGCGTGGAATCGACATGGATTCAATGACCGTGGTGCTGAGAAGCCAGATCGACCCACATCAGATGATCGAGCCGGCGCGCGCGGTGATCCATCAGATGGACCCGGATCTGCCGCTTTATCGCGTTGGCTTGATGGCGGAACGGTTGCGCCAGTCGCTGTGGGCGCGGCGGGCCTATTCCTGGCTGTTCGCGTCGTTCGCCGTAGCAGCGCTGTTGTTGTCCGCAGCCGGGATCTACGGTGTGGTTTCCTACGCGGTCAGCCAACGGACGCAAGAAATCGGAGTTCGTATGGCGCTCGGCGCGCAGCCGTTCGAGGTACTGAGCGAGGTGCTGCGAAGTGGGATGCTGCTGGTCGCGCTCGGTGTCGTGATCGGACTCGCGGGCGCGTTTTGGGCGGTAAGATTGCTGCAAGGCCTGCTTTTTGGGGTCAGCCCGCAAGATCCTGTTATCTTTGCGGCCGTGATCGCGGCGGTTGCGAGCGTGGGACTCCTCGCGAATGTTATTCCCGCGCGCCGCGCATCGGCGATCGATCCGATGCGGGCGCTGCATTTTGATTAAGAATCGTGCGCTATTTATGTTTCAGCCGAGAGCAGGTAGTTTCCGCTCCCGTTGGATCGAGCGCCGCCCTACCTTCATCAATGCTGGCTATCTTGCCGTCCGTATCCACGACGAAAGTCACCCGATTTGCGATTCCCATTTCCGGAATCAAGACGCCATATAGCTCAGAGACCTTACGCATGTGATCGCTGAGCATGGTGTACGAAACGTTCAGTTCTTTTTTCCAGTGCGCAAGAGTTGGTCCGAAATCCGTGCTGATGGCCAGAACTCGAACGTTCATTTCATCGAACTTGGCGATACCAGACTGGTACGCAGTGATTTCCTTCGTTCAACCACCGGTGAAGGCGGCCGGAAAGAAGGCCAAAACCACCGTATTCTTGCCGCGAAAATCGGATAGTTTTACGGGTTTATTGTCTGTATCGGTAAGGGTAAAGTCGGGAGCCTCGTCGCCGACTTTGAGATTCGTTTTGGGCGGCGTGATCTGCTGGGCCGAAAGAACGGCCGCGAGCGCGGTCGACGCCAGGAGCGCACTAAGAACTTTCATGTTTCCTCCAGGGGATTTTCGGACTACTGAACCGAAGAGTAGCATGGGCGTTCGTGGCTGTGCCACGATAGAACAGTTGTGGCTCCGACCGGCGAAAATCAATCTGCAATAGAAGTCCGCGAACTGGTTAAGCGCTACCAGAAATCGAAAACCAACGCCGTGGATGGCGTGACGTTTGAGGTCCGCCGCGGAGAGATCTTCGGATTGCTCGGTCCAAACGGCGCGGGGAAAACCACCACCATCGGCGTGTTGATCACCAGCGTCATCCCGACGGGCGGGTCGGCTTCCATCATGGGCATCGACGTGTCGCGCGATCCGATCGGCATCAAGCAGCGCATCGCCGTGGTTCCGCAGCAGAGCAATCTCGATCGCAGCCTGAAGGTTCGCGAGATTCTGACGTTCCACGCGGCTTATCACAGCGTGGGCCGGAAGGAACGCGAGAGCCGCGCGGATCAGCTTCTCGACGAACTCGGCCTGGGCGACCGGAAAAACGAGAAGGTGAATCGTTATTCGGGTGGTATGGCGCAGCGGCTGATGATCGCTCGGGCCTTAATGCACTCGCCCGACGTTCTGTTTCTCGATGAGCCGACCAATAATCTGGACCCGCAGTCGCGTCTTTTCCTGTGGGATCGCATTCGAGCGCTCAACGAGCAAGGCTTGACCATTCTGCTGACTACGCACGATATGGACGAAGCGGACAAGTTGTGCAATCGCGTGGCGATCATGGATCAGGGCAAGATTCTGGTGAACAATACCCCCGCGGAATTGAAGAAGATGATTCCCGGAGGTAACGCGCTGGAGATCCGCGTTCGCATTCCAGACTCAGCCGCGCTAAACCTCCGTGCGAGTTTGCTCGATTCGTTGCAGGCACTGGCGGGCGTGAGCAAGGCCGAAGAAGTGGCGAACCAGATCATCACGGCCCCCGCCGGATCACCTCCCGGCCGGCCCGCTGGACCATGGGGTCAGTTCGGTCCCGCGCCGGCGGCAGCGCCCGAGGAAGAACCCGGCATCGTCACCTACCGGCTCTACGCGGAAAGTGCTAGTTCGCTGGCCGGTGCGGCGTCGCAGGCGGTTCTCTCGACCGGGGCCGAAGTTCGCGATTTGCATTTGAAACAAGCTACGCTCGAAGAAGTTTTCATTTATCTCACGGGGAGACATTTGCGCTGATGCATTCGCGATCTCGATTTTCGCTCGCATTCTCTGCATTTGTCGCGATCATGGAACGCGACATCGCCGTCACCGGCCGCGAGTTCATTCCGTTTCTGCTTCAAGCGCTGATGCAGCCGCTGTTCTTTTTGTTCATTTTCGGCAAGGTTCTGCCTGGAATCGGCCTCACCGGTCAGGCGTTCGTCTCACTCATGCTTCCCGGTATCGTCGCGCTCACCACGCTGCTGGCCGCGATTCAAGGCGTGACCTTGCCGCTAGTGCTCGATCTCGGATTCGCACGCGAGATCGATGATCGCTTGCTCGCCCCGCTTCCCATGTGGATGGTAGTGATCGAGAAAGTTCTGTTTGCCATGTGCCGTGGCATTATCGCCGGAGCCGTGATCTTCCCGCTAGCGTACTGGATACTCGGCTCAAACTACGCCGTCCGGTCGGACCGCATCGCGATCCTGGCGGGTATGCTCGTGCTCACCGCGCTCGCCGCCGCAGGCATCGGTTTGCTGATGGGCACCATCGTCAAGCCGGAACAAATCAGCCTGATGTTCACGCTCATCTTTACTCCACTGCTGTTCACCGGTTGCACCTACTATCCGTGGGGCGCGCTCGGCAACATTCGCTGGTTTCAGATCGTGACGCTTTTCAATCCGCTGACCTATGCGGCCGAAGGGCTGCGGTATGCCATGGTGCCTTCGGTGCACGGCTACACCGTGTCGACGCTTGGAATGTATTGGGTATTGTTTGCGCTCAGCGCGAGCGTGGTTGGAACCGTGGTCCTCGGGACGCGAACCTTCCGCGCAAGAGTGGTCAGCTGAGCTTCAGCGATTGGCGGTGTTTGAAGAAATCCTTCCAGGCGTCCGCTTGGTCGAGATGCTTTTTGTAGTTGCCGAGATTGAATTCCGACGGATCGAGACCGGGTTTTACATCTTTCCAATGTAGCGGCATGGAGAACGATGCTTTGGGACGGCGCCGCACCGAATAGGGCGCGGCGACGGTAGCGCCAAAACTGTTACGCATTGCATCCAGAAACACGCGGCCCTTGCGCGCAGCGATGCGTTGTTCCATTGTGAGCGTGTCCGGATGCTCGGCGGCCAGACGCTCGCAAAGTTTGGTTGCGAAATCGCGAACCTGGTCGAAGCTCGGACCCACGCGCAAAGGGACAAATACGTGCAGTCCGCGGCTGCCGGAAGTTTTCGGAAATGAAGCGAGGCCGATTTCGTCGAGCGCTTGCTTGAACAGCAGGCCGGCGTTCGCCGAGTCGGCGAATTTTCCTGAGCCGGGATCGAGATCGAACACCATCCAATCCGGTTTATCGGGATGTTCGGCGCGGCTGCCCCACACATGCACCGGAATGCAGCCGAAATTGACCAGAGCGATTTGTGTTTCGAGCGATCCACCAACCACGTAGTTCACGTCTCCGCTTTCGTGATGGATCAACTTGGTCGGCGTTCCAACCGGCATCCCCTTAGGCGCCTTTTTCTGATAAAAGCATTCGCCACGCATTCCATCCGGGCAGCGTTCCATGGTGAGTAAGCGATCATCGACATAAGGCTGGAGGCGCGGGAAAACATCTTCGTAGAACCGCGCGACATCCAGTTTGGTGTAGCCTTCATCTGGCCAGAAAATCTTGTCGGGATGCGTGATCAGTTTCTCGACATTCATCGCGCCTCCGGGAGCGTGACATCTTGCGCGCGTTTGTCATCACGAAGGCCAAGGAATACGGGCTGACGCAGCTTCTTATCCGCCGTCAGCTCCTCATACGCGATCTGTGCAACCAGGCGCGGCGCGAGATACACGGCGCCTTTTTCGCGAGGTGGGTCCGCAACCGCGGACTTCTGCCGAACCAGCGGTTGAAACTTCCGGAAAAGCTCCGCGAGCGTTTTTTGGTCGAACCCAGTTCCCACCTTGCCGACGAACCGCAGCGCATCTTTGTAGTGCGCCCCCAGCAACAGCGCTCCGAAATGCTTGCGCGCGCCCGCGGGCTGCGTGTAGCCGATGATGACGAATTCGTCCTCTTGATGCACCTTGACCTTCAGCCATTTGTTGGAACGGCCTTCGATGTATGGCGCCGAAGCATCCTTGGCCACAATGCCCTCGAAGCCGTCCTTCTTCGCTATTCGAAATGCTTCCAGGCCGTCGCTCGAGAGACGTGCCGAAGCAAAGATCCGGTCGCGTTTCCCCGCGGCTTTTCCAACTGCCGCCTCCAGCGCATCACGGCGGTCAGTGAGCGGGGCGGCACGGAGATCGCGGCTATTTCTGTATAAACAATCGAACACCGCGTAGGACGGTGCCACGTTCGAATTCTGCACAAGCTGGAAACGCGAGACACGATGCGAATCGAACGCCACTACTTCGCCGTCGAGCAGCAAAGTGCGGCTGGGAAGTTTTGCGACCGCCTCCGCAATGCCGGAAAACATCGTAGTGCGATCGTTCCCGTTGCGTGACAAAAGCCTCACGCGGCCACCCTCCTTGTACGCGAGGATGCGGTAGCCGTCGTACTTTTCTTCGTAAACCCAGCCGTCTTTATCGAACGGTTTCTTGACCAGGGTTGCGAGCATCGGCCTTACTCGGAACGGAATGCGGTCGCTCATTTAGGTTTGGCGATCTCGTCCAACAGTCGATTGGACACCACGGATCGGGGCTTCTCCTCGAGAACATCATCTCCAGAGGCATAGCGATCCCGATGCTTGATCAGCAGCCAACTGTCCTTGCCGCGACCGCCGTAACCGCTCTTTGTCTTTACCAACACCCACGACCCTTTCAGCTTCTTGCCATGCAGCGTGAACTTGAGTTCTCCCGCGCGAAGCGCCTCGTCGACGTCCGGGACTTCCGGCGTCCAAGTGCCGCGATCCCACAGCATCACCGTTCCGCCTCCGTATTCGCCCTTCGGAATGATGCCTTCGAAGCCGCCGTACTCAACGGGATGATCCTCGACGCGAGTTGCGAAACGCTTGACCGACGGATCAAGGGAGGGTCCCTTGGGAACCGCCCAGGAAAGCAAGACGCCGCGCCATTCCAATCGAAAATCGTAGTGCAGATGGGAAGCCTGGTGCTTTTGAATCACGTATAGAAGATCACGCTGCGATGATCCGTTTGGTGGAGCCGCGCCCTCAGGTTCTCCGGTAACCTTAAAGTCGCGCTTTTTGCGGTACTCTTTGAGTCCATCGACGGATCGCGCCATACTTGTGTTCTTCCTGTTAAAATGATGCGTAACCGGATCAAGCGTTTCATCTATCTTGCCGGAAGTCAGGGAGGCTCATTTCATGCGTTACTTGTTTCTGACTCTACTCCTGTGCGCGTGCGTCTTCGCCGCATCCAGCGTTTACGATTTCACTCTCAATTCCATCGATGGCCAAGCTGCTCCGTTGTCCGGCTATCACGGCAAGGTGCTCCTATTGGTCAACGTGGCCAGTAAGTGTGGATTCACCCCGCAGTATGAGCAGCTCGAAGCGATCTACGAAAAATATAAAGACAAAGGGCTGGTAGTGATTGGATTCCCGGCGAATAATTTCATGGCGCAAGAGCCCGGCACGAACGAAGAGATCAAGCAATTCTGCTCACGCAAGTACAACGTGACGTTCCCGATGTATTCGAAGATCTCCGTCAAGGGCGACGACAAAGCGCCGCTCTATCAATTTCTGACCGATAAGTCCGCGAACCCGTCCACCGGCGGCGAGATCAAATGGAATTTTACGAAATTCCTGGTCGGCCGCGACGGCAAAATCGTTGCGCGGTTCGAGCCAGCCGTGAAGCCGGACGCGCCGCAAGTAGTCGAAGCCATCGAGAAGGCGCTGCAATAGAGGAAACGGAGCCGCTACCAGCGGGAGCGGACTTTATACTGGAAGCGTGTATCATCGTCGCGATTGGCTGAAGTTGCTTGCCCTCTCGGGAGCGAATGCGTGGGCGCAGGGTGTCTCCACGCGCTCGCTCAAACCCACGCCGCGCGGCAAGCCATCCGGTATTCCGTTTCATGCCAGGTTCACCGACATTGCTTCTTCCGCGGGTTTGACCGCAACCACGATTTACGGAGGCATCGACCGCAAGCGCGAGATCATCGAAACCACGGGCTGTGGCGTCGCCTTCATCGACTACGACAATGATGGTTGGCTGGATATTTTCGTGTTGTGCGGCACGCGCCTCGAGGGCGATCCCAAGGAAGCTACCAATCGGCTCTATCGCAACAATCGCAACGGTACGTTCACCGACGTTACGGATCAAGCCGGACTGCATCGCACCGGCTGGGCCTCAGCCGTCTGCGTAGGGGATTACAACAACGATGGACATGACGATCTGTTCGTCACCTATTGGGGACAGAACGTCCTCTATCGCAACAATGGCAACGGCACCTTCACCGATGTCACGAAAGAAGCCGGCCTCTTAACTCCCGACCGGCGCTGGAACTCTGGCTGCACGTTCGTCGATACCAATCGCAACGGCCATCTCGATCTTTTTATAGGAAATTACCTTCAATTTGATCCGGATAAAATTCCAAAGCCTGGAGAAAACGTAAATTGCACTTGGAAGGGCATCCCGGTAAATTGCGGCCCGCGCGGGTTGCCGCTGGGACGCTGCTACCTGTATCGCAACAATGGCGATGGCACATTCACCGATATCAGCGACCGCTCGGGAATTTCCAAGGCTGCTCCTAGCTACTGCATGACCACGCTCGCGGCCGATCTCCACGACACCGGATGGCCCGATATCTATGTCGCTTGCGATTCGACACCCAGCTTGCTTTTCAAGAACAATCGGGACGGCACATTCACCGAGGTCGGCTTGGCAAGTGGCGCCGCGCTGAGTGAAGACGGAATGGAACAAGCCGGCATGGGCGTGGGTATCGGGGATATTACCCTGCACGGCCATCTTGACATCTTCAAAACGCACTTTGCCGAAGATACCGCCGTCTTGTACAAGAATGACGGTGCGGGTAACTTCGACGACATCACCATCCGTTCCGGCTTGGGCGTCGAAACCCGATACGTCTGCTGGGGAACGGGTATTGTGGACCTGGACAACGACGGTCTACCCGATCTGTTCCTGGTCACGGGAAATGTTTATCCCGAGGTAGAAAAATTACTTCCCGAATATCCTTATAAGTCTCCACGAATTGTTTTTCGCAACCTTGGCAATGGAAAATTTGAGGAATTGATTGAAGAGGCGGGCAGCGGAGTTGCTGCTCCGCACGCCAGCCGCGGATGTGCATTTGGGGATTTCGATAATGACGGCGATACCGATATGGTCATTATTAACCTGAACGAGCCGCCGTCCCTGCTCCGCAACGACGTTACCGGAAATAACCATTGGCTCAAGGTGAAACTCGTGGGCGTGAAATCGAATCGATCGGCAATCGGCGCAAGGGTGACCGCGCGTTACGGAGGAAGGGTGCAAGCGCGGGAAGTGCTGAGCCAGGCTAGTTTTTATTCCGTAAATGACCTTCGTCTGCATTTCGGGCTAGGCGCAGCCGAGTCGGCGGACCTAGAGATCCGCTGGCCGAATGGCGCAAAAGAGACGCTAGCGAAAGTTGCTGCGAATCAATTAATCACGGTACGAGAAGGATCCGGAATCGTCAAAAGAGATCGCTTCGGCGCCAAATAAGTCTCACTTACGCTCGATACTCGCTCGCGCACGAGCCAGGTTATCACGAGCGGTCTGATTCTCGGGATCCACCTTCAGCGCATTTTCGAAAGCCACGATCGCCTCTGGAAAATTT
>Ga0335078_10015828_pt1 | contig 11195 bp, 3 predicted proteins | sample Lox_Sample_32_FD_206711 | JGI IMG/M metagenome (GOLD analysis project Ga0335078, IMG submission 206711) | Soil microbial communities from Loxahatchee National Wildlife Refuge, Florida, United States - Lox_Sample_3.2 | ecosystem: Environmental > Terrestrial > Soil > Wetlands | place: USA: Florida...
TCGTCATCCCTAGGTCAGCAGGTGCCAAGCCGCGAAAGCTGGGCGTTGCTGCCGAGCCGCTTAAGGGCCCAGCGAGGAACAGGTTTGCGCCTTGGCTGTTTAGACTGGCGGAAAGGGTTCCGCTCGAAGTGACCGGCGAACCCGACACTTTGAATAGATTGGGCAACGACAGAGCGACGCTGGTCACGCTGCCGCTTCCCCCGCAGGGGCCCCACACCGGATCAGCGCCGTTCGAGGTCAAGCACTGGCCGGACCCGCCTACGCCCAGCCGCGCCCAGGCGTTGTAATGGTAATAGGGCAGGTCGCCTTCGCTTGTCAGCGGTCCTGCCACGCTGAGTGTCCCCGACGTAGTGACGGGAGATCCGCCTACCGTAAACCCAGTCGGCATCGACAGTCCAACGCTGGTAAGGGTGCCGCTACCGCCGCCGCACTGCCCGTTTCCATGCGTACAGATCACGTTGGCAGGGGTGGATGCGCCTGTAACCACCGACGTTTCGATAGACAACTGACCCGCTTGGGTAGGGTCAAAGTACAGGTAGCTCGAGTTACTACCGTCGTTCTTGGCGCCGTGGATGTATGGCCCGCCGTTCGCGCTTGATCCTCCATACAGGTAAAGCCAAGACTGCGTGCTCTGGCTAGGTGCGCCGTAGGTGGCACTGTTGCCGGCGAAGTACAGGTTGCCGTTGCCCTGGACGGCGAAAAAGCACCCGGTGTTGGTGGCGCAGGTGCTGGTCTGCGTGGCGCCTGCCTTATACACCTGAAAGATATCTGCGTTCGGACTCGATACGGAAGGAATCAGGGCCAGGGGCGTCACGTCTTGACCGCTCGCAGGCGACAGAGTGAGGGCTCCGCTGGTGAAATTGACAGTGCTTCCGGGAATGCCTGCCAAAGCTCCGGCATTGTTCGCTTGTACCTGTTGATTGTTTCCGCCCGCGCTGTACATGCCTCGCTCTTGGAACGGCGCCGGGGCCGGAGCCGGGTCCGCCGGCGTCGCTTTGGATGTTTCGCCAGCCGAGTCTGACAGGCCCGGGTTCGCTTTCGTTTTTCCGCGCGCAGGCCCGAGCGCCATTCGTGCCTTTCGGGCTTTGGAGCCGGACGTCGCGCGATCCGGCAGAGAGTCAGCCGGCCGCGGCATGCTCACGGCCGGCGCTGAGCACACAAAGACCAGGCTACAGAGCAGCGCTAGCGATCGTTGCGCTCTGAGTTTTCGAATGGGGTTGAAGGCCGGCGTAGACCCGTCCCGGCTAATGTTCGGCCGCTGTTCGCTATACTTATCTTTCATCGACATAACCTCTGTACATTTCATGAGATTTGCCCCTATTCAGTAGGGTTGAGGCGCTCCTAGTCCCTCGCGATTTGAATCAAAGGGAGGGTCGTAGACGCTGTGAAGCTGGTGCCATCCGGCAGTCGATAGGTCCCGGAGACGGCGGCGACGATGCCGATCTGAGAGCCGAGGGCGCAGGCCGTTGTACCACCGCTGTCGGCTCCCTTTCCAGCCGCCGGCCCTACGCAGAACGTGTCACCCACTGCCGCCGGGTTATTGCTGTTTACCGGCGCCTGGCCCGACGCGATCACTTGCACGGTGTTGGGGTTGACAAGCTCGGCGATGCCGATCCAGTTTCCGGGGCTCGCGCCGCAATCTGCCGTTGTCATTGCAGCTGAGAAACACTGGATATTCCATTGCGTGACGGTGGAGCCTTTGATGTAGCTGAAGAACTGCGCGTAAAGTCCCTGCAAGGGTTCGCCTGAGGCTCCGCTGTCCTGGCCGGCGCCGATTTCGACGCCGCCCGCTGAGGCACCGCTTCCGGTGCCTGCATTATTCCCGCCCCGAATTAAGACGTGACCTCCCAATGTATTCGTGGTCCCGCCGCCCGTAATGTCCGCTCCTTGAACAGTGTTCAAGCAGGCGGTCTGGGCTGTGGTGCCGCTCTGACCGCACTGAAGTCCGAGGTTCCCTGTACCCGAGTTGCTTTCCAGAAATTCGCCGACTGCAAGCTTGATGTTCCCAGTCGATACCATTCCGTTCGTGGTAACCACGCCGGTGCCATTCACGCTAAACTCCGACGTGGTGCCGCTCGTGCCTGCCAGCAAGTTCAGGAGTGTTGAAGACGATGAGGACGAAATGTTGCTGACGGCGAACTGGATGCCTTCACCTGCCAGGCTGGCATTATTCCAGGTTGAGATCGCACTTAGAGCGGGGACGGCGGTGGTGCCGGTGATCGCGCCCTGAGCGATGTTCAGCGGTGTGGCCGTGGAGTTGCTTTGGGTCGAGATCTTGATCTCATTATCGCCGCCGCCGGTGGCTGCCGAGGTTTCGCCGAAGGTGAGGCCACTTTGCGATGCCGTGGTTTGTGCCCAGTTCCAGACTTGTGGAAAGTTCCCGTTGGCAATTGTGTTCGCGCCCGCTGCCGCCGTCACCGAAGAGAGGGCCGCCCCGCCTCCGCTCCCGCTGCCGCAGGGGCTGCCCTGGTCGCCGATCTGCGTCGCGCTAATCCACTGAACGCAGTCGCCTGTTACCGGCGCCGCCGTGAAGGTGGCCAGTTTCGCGTCTGCGGAGTTCACCGCCATGTGGGGCACGTTGGCGGCGGAGTCGTAGCCGATTTGTCCGTTGACCGCTGCCCTGAGCCCTGCCCCCACCGGCACTTGGAATGAGGCTGCGGCGCTCATGTCCTGGGCTCCGGCGGTCCAGGTGTTGGCCTGGTCTGTGTACGCCGTGGTGGAATACTGGTCAGCCTTCACCAGGCTGCGAAATGTCGGCGCCGCGGCCACACCCGAGGCGGGCCCGGCCCAGACGAGGTTGGCATACTGCGGCGCCAGCGTGCCGGTCAACGTCCCCGCAGAAGTAACCGGCGTCCCCGAGACGTTGAAAATGCTGGGCATCGCGAGACCGACGCTGGTCACGGTTCCGTTACCGCCTTCTCCGCAGCCGCCGTAGCCTAGGCTGGGACCGCTCAACACTTGCAGGCATTGGCCGGGCGATCCGATCGGCAGCCGGGTGGGTTGTGCCGTTCCGAGTACCGCGGAGCCGCCAACGATGAGGTCGCCGCCGCTGGTCATCGGATTGAGCACCAGTTGCTGGCCCGCTCCGCAGTCGCCACCGGGAATGGACGGCCCGGCGCAGAGAATTCCGCTTTGGCTAATGGAAGAGAAAAGGGCTGCTTGCGTGTTGCCGGTTCCGCTTAGGAACTGAAAGTAAGGCGGTGCGAGGTCGCTGCTGCCCGAAACGCTGCCATAGAGCCGAAGCCACGATTGCGTGGTCTGGCTCGGTGTGCCATAAGTTGCGTTATTGCCGGCGAAAAATAGATTGCCGCTGCTCTGGATGGCGAAGGCGCACTTCGTATTCGTGGCGCACGTGTTGCTCGGGCTGGCGCCCGGCAGATAGACCTGGAAGATGTCAGAGTTTGCCTGTTGCGCCCAGGGCGAAACCGCCAAAGGCACGCCCTCCGCGAGACCCGCGATAGAAACCCCGCCGGTGCCGGTATTGTAGGTGAAGTTCGAGGCTCCGCCAAAGGCGCCGCCGTGATTGAACTGAATTTGAGTGTCGGATCCGCCGGGCGTTCCAACCGATCCACACGATCCGAACTGGTAACCGCTGCCGGCGCCATTGACCTGCAGGCACTGATTGGCGCCTCCGATCGGCAGTCGCGAGAGTGCGCCGCCAGAAACGGTGAGCAGATCGCCGTTGGTTGTGAGTGAAGTCTGGTTCATCGCGAGAGCGCCGGCGAGGTTCAAGAACGAGGGCTGGATGCAATTGGGCGGGCTTCCCAGGTTCACGCCGGTGACAAACTGGTTGGACCCACAAGCGCCGGTCCCGACGCCCGTGGCAGGAGTGACCGGCGTCCACGCGCCGCCGTTCCAGGTAAGGACTTGATTGGTTCCAGGCGGAGTGGCTGCCAACGGCTTTCCCTGCAAGGCCACCACCGTCTGGCTGGTGAGCGAACCCGTCAGGTCGCCGCCGGCCGCGAAGGAAGACAGGGTGGCCGGTACCCACAGATTCTGACTGCCACTGTACTGGTATACCTGTCCATTCGCCGGCACGGCCGTCGAAAGCGGAATCGAATTGAATCCGACCACCTTCTGGTGGCTATTGTCGACAGGCGAAAGGTCGGTTCCGAATGTCGCGCCGCAGCCGGAAAGGCAGGTCACGTGGACGGCGTTGTTCGTGGGATCGAATATCGAGCGAAAAACCTGATTGGCGTCATTCGGAGTGTGAATCCCGGCCTGACCGGGGCTGGCTTCGACACGCAGCCAGTTGTTCAAAGGATCGTACGCGCGCAGAGCGACAGAATTGATGTCGACCGGGCTTTCCTGCTGAGTCTGGCCGGCAGGGAGGAATCGAAAACCCATGCGGGGGTTGTAGTGAATCACAAATGGAAAGCGCAAGAAGGGCAGCACCGAAGCTGGCATTGAGGAGGGATTGGGGGGCGGATCGGGAGGCAGACCCGGTACCGGAGTTCCAGCCCATGTCATCGAACCGCTGATGACGGTTGCCAGCGCGGCCACCCGCGACAAGCGGCCGAGCCGTAATCCACGACGGGCGGAGCTCGGGGCTGACGCTCGTCCGGCTGGTCTCGCTACCCGTGAATCATTCGCCCTCGGTTCGCTGCTCGTCATGCCCATCTCTTTGCATCTCGTCCTCGGTGGGACATCTCTCCTTCCACGATCCCCGATGCCGGTCCAGTAGCCGGCTCATCGGCCCAGGCCGCGATGCGCCTCAGGCTGATCCCAGGCCAGTCAAGCCGTCTGTTCTTCGAGGCCGCGCCAATTCTTGCTCGCGCGCGCCCGCCTCTTGAACACCACGCGCGCGCCCAGAATGCGGTTTGTGCCTCCGCAAGTAGCCTACATACAGCAACGCGTTTTGCCGTGCGGCGGCGCCCCTCACTACTCGGGCAGACTCTTAAGGTAGCAAGCGGAAATTAGAACGTGGGCATTTTCGAGAAAATGGGGACGAACTTTGTAGTGCTGTGGAATGAGGGCGTTGGCCTGTTGAAAAACGCCGCCCGGCCATGGGACCGAAGCTTGGCGTGCATTTACTTCACACTTTCAGTCTGCGGTCTGGCGTTCCCTGCCTTCCTCCTTCCGACGCGCCGCCCGGTCCGTGGTATTACACGCCTGTATATTGCGGGGGGGGGGACACTCGTGATTTGCTGTAGGTGGTGATGCCTGGCGGCACGCTGAGTGGCAACGTGCCCTTCCGGGTGGCGCCGTAAGGCCGAAGAGGAGTAGTAGCCTCGCACGAATCTGGAATAAGAGGAACTAACTCACAGGGAATCGCGAAATGTGAGCCGTGAGCAAACGGGGCTCGCCTTGCTGGTGGTCAGGGATATCGCAAAAGGGGGGAAAATGAAAATCATAAGCCGCAGGTCAAGCATGCTAGCTCTTGTGTTAATCGGCGCGTGGGGGTGCGCCTGGAAACCTTCAACGCCGCGCGCAGCGAATGTCGCGAAGTCTGACGCCACCCAAGGCCTGAATTTCGGGACGCGGGGCAAATTGGCGCAAGCTTACGCCCGCTTGCCTCTCAGCTTCGAGGCGAATACCGGCCAGAATGACGCGGGGGTGAAGTTCATGTCTCGCGGAGCCGGGTACACGCTGTTTCTCACCGGCGACGGGGCCGTGCTCGCACTAAAGCCAGGGACCAGGGATCAAGGGCCAGGGGCCAGAGGCAAAGGCCAAGAGGCAATGGCCAAGAGCCAAGAGGCAAAGAGCCAAGACGCAGTCAATCGAAAATCGGCAATCGACAAGCGGCAATGGGACGCGGGACAACGGGCGACTGACAACGGACACATGACAGCTTTGACAATGTCCCTGGTGGGCGGGAACCGCAACGCCCAGGTCACAGGCCTCGACGAGCTTCCCGGCAGAGCGAACTACTTCATCGGCGACGATCCGGCGAAGTGGCGAACTAACGTGCCGACCTACTCCAGGGTAAAGTACGAGGGCGTCTATCCCGGCGTGGATCTCGTTTACTACGGTAATCAGGGTCGCCTGGAATATGACTTCTTGGTGGCGCCCGGAGCAGACCCGAATGCCATTGGGTTGGCGCTGGACGGTGGCGGGGCGGTAGGCGGTAAGCAGAAGGCAGTAGGCAGTAGGCAAAAGGCCGTAAGCAGTACGCACAAGGACTCGCGCCGAACTCCTTACTCCCTATTCCCAACTCCCTACTCCCTCCATCTTGCAGCCAATGGCGACCTCCTGATAGAGATCGACGGTAGCGAGCTGCGCTTCCAAAAGCCCGTCGTCTATCAGCCTGGGCAACCCGGGCCGCCCGGGGCAACGGACCACGGACAACTGACAACGGACAAGACGCTAGTCGAGGGGCACTACCGATTAATCGGCAAGCAAGTGAAGTTCGAAGTCGGAAAGTACGACCACACCCGGCCGCTAGTGATCGATCCGGCGCTGAGTTACTCGACTTACTTGGGAGGCAGCAATCGGGATTTCGGGCAGGGCATCGCTACGGATAATTCCGGCAACGCCTACGTTACGGGTTATACGAGCTCGACGAACTTTCCGGTCACGTCCGGTTCCTTTGAAACCCAGTTCACTGGCTACTACGATGTCTTCGTGACCAAGATCAATCCTACGGGATCGGCGCTCGTATACTCTACCTATTTGGGTGGAACCTCCTCCCAGCAGGGATATGCGATTGCCGTGAACGGTTCCGGCGAAGCTTTTGTGACGGGCTGGACGGGCTCAACCGATTTCCCGACCACTCCTGGCGCCTTTCAGCCACAACTCGCCGGCAGTTCAGATGCATTCTTGACTAAACTGAATGCTTCCGGGGCGGCGCTGGTGTACTCGACCTATTTGGGCGGCGAGTACGAGGATGCTGCCGCAGCAATAGCCATCGATTCGGCAGGCGATGCCTACCTCACCGGCACAACTCAGTCAACCAATTTCCCAAATACTGCGGGTGTGGTCCAGAACAGTTGTCTTGGAACTTATTGTCACGCCGGATTTGTAACCGAACTCAACCCCAGCGGGTCCGCCTTGGTGTATTCCACTTTTCTGGGAGGAACAGGCATCTCGTACGATCTACCCGGAAGTACTGCTACCGGTATCGCCGTGGATACATCAGGCAACGCCTACATAACCGGGTACACGTATTCCTCAGACTTCCCGGTGACCTCTGGCGCCTTCCAAACTTACAACAAAGCCTATGGCGATTATAACGATTGTTGTACTAATGGCTTTATAACCAAACTGAACCCTGGAGCCTCGCAGTTCGTCTATTCCACATACCTCGGCGGCAGCACCGGCGATAGTGCAGCCGCGATTGCCATCGACGCTTCCGGCGATGCCTACGTGGTTGGCACTGCGGGTTCGTCCGACTTTCCAGTGACGCCCGGAGCGTTCCAGACTACATGCTTAGGATGCGAACAGCGCTTCGGCTCCGACGGCTTCGTGACCAAGCTGAATCCGGACGGTACGGCCCTGGTGTACTCGAGCTTTTTGGGTGGAAGCGGCGGGTCTGATGGATTTGGCGATTACTCTTACGATGGAGCGTACGGCGTCGGCGTGGACTCCGCCGGGGACGCTTATGTCACGGGTGTTGCGTTCTCGGCCAATTTTCCTACCACACTTGGCTCTCTTGATCCAACCGTGCCGGCCGCCTGCAGCTACTACTCTGGCGTTCCCGTTTTCCAGTATGCCTTCCTCACCGAACTCAATCCGGCAGGATCGGGCCTTGTTTACTCCACCTTCCTGGGGAGCGGTGTCAATGATTACTGTGGCAGTGAGTGGGGCAACGCCATCGCCGTCAACCCAGCAGGCAAGGTGTTTGTAGCGGGCGTCACCTACTATGACAGTTACTTTCCCACCACGCCGGGCGCGTACCAGAAGACCTTACAGGGTACCGAGAACGCGTTCGTTTCGATTTTCACGCCGAGCGCGAATGCCGCCTTCTCGCCCGGTAGCCTCTCATTTCCTCTCCGGACGACCGGGACAACGAGTTCCCCGCAGACGGTCGTCCTGACGAACACCGGCAACCTTAGCTTAGCCATTACGGCAGTAAAGTTGACGGGTACTGACGGCGCCGATTTTACCGAAACCAACAATTGCGGCAGCTCTCTGGCTGTCGGCGCGAGCTGCACGATCAATGTAAGCTTCGCGCCGCTGAAGACGGGAACACTGACCGCTAACCTCGGCATTTCAGACACCGCGCCTGCCAGCCCGCAGACTGTTCCCCTCACCGGGCAGGGCACGAACGCCTCGGCCACCCTGTCGCCGCCGAGTCTGGTCTTCCCGGCGCAGGTAGTTTTCACCACCAGCAGTGTCGAGAAGGTGAGGCTGTTCAATGCGGGCACCGGACCGCTGACCATCACCAGCATCGTCTGGACATACCCCTTCTCGGAAACGAACACTTGCGGATCCACGATCGAAGCCAAGAACGGTTGTACCATCGATGTCAGCTTTGCCCCCACCACGGGCGGGGTCACGACCGGCTCCATATCCATCACCGATAACGCGCCGGGAAGCCCGCAAGTTATTTCTTTGTCGGGAACCGGCAACGACATTGAGCTGTCCCCGACCAAACTCAACTTCGGCACTGTCTCGGTGGGCACCACGAGTGCCGTCAAGACAATCTCGGTGGAGAACAAGTCCACCGCTTCGGTGAGCATCACCAGTATCGCCATCACCGGAGCCGACGCTGCCGATTTCACCGAGACCAACAATTGTGGGTCAAGCCTGGTGCCGGGCGAGATCTGCACGGTCAACGTGGCCTTCAGCCCGACGGTCACGGGTCCGCTGAGCGCCGACGTCACCATCATCGACAACGGCGGAGCCAGTCCCCAGACTGTCGTGCTGTCAGGGACGGGAGATTAGCGGGCAAGCCCTGGAATCACGCTGGGACCCCGCTCCGGCGCTCGCGACCACCAGTGGTGGTCACGCGGGCGGTGGTCGAACCGGCGGCACGCTTTCCAGTGACGTGCCCTTCCGGGTGGCGCCGTAGGCGTTTGGAGTGGGGCAGCTTGCTGCCGCTTTGAACAGGCCAGCTTGCTGGCCGTGTCTTTAGACACTGCCAGGATGAGAATGTCCGCGAGCAAGCTCGCTGGAGGAAAGCGGCAGCAAGCTGCCGCACTCCAAGGCGCTTCGCGCACTTTCACGCACACTCGCGGCCCCGGGCTCAGGGAATCTCAGGCGGAAAATGAGAGCGTTCCGACACGTCTTCTTGATAAGCTGCTGGAGAATCGCAAGACCGCAAAAAGGGGGTAGCATGAACAAACTGAATTGGTGGAGTACGTCGGCGATTTTGCTTCTACTGTGCGCAGCCACGGCCATTGCCTTGCCGGCGCAGACTTTCATCAGAGCGCACAGCTTCGACGGCGCGGACGGCCGATACCCGCACGCGGCGCTGGTCCAGGCCACCGATGGGAACTTGTACGGGACAACGGAGTTTGGCGGCGCCGGCGGCTATGGCACAGTCTTCAGGATCACGCCCAGTGGCACGCTGACGACGCTTTACAGCTTTTGCCCCCAGACCGGTTGCATGGACGGCGAAAACCCGTACGCGGGGCTGGTGCAGGCCACGAACGGGAACCTCTACGGGACGACCTACGGCGGCGGGGCTAATGGAGGCGGCACAATTTTCAAAGTAACCGAGAGTGGCACGCTGACGACGCTTTACAGCTTTTGCTCCCAGACCGGTTGCACGGACGGCGAAAACCCATACGCAGGGCTGGTGCAGGCCACGAATGGGAACTTGTACGGGACAACGTGGGGCGGCGGGACTAACGGCCGTGGGACGCTCTTCAAAATCACACCCAGTGATACGCTGACGACGCTTTACAGTTTTTGCTCCCAAAGCTGTTGCACGGACGGCGAAAACCCATACGCAGGGCTGGTGCAGGCCACGAACGGGAACCTCTACGGGACAACCTACGGCGGCGGGGCCAACGGAGGCGGCACAATTTTCAAGGTAACCGAGAGTGGCATGCTGACGACCCTTTACGGCTTTTGCTCGCAAAGCGGTTGCACGGACGGCGAAAATCCTAACGTGGGGCTGGTTCAGGCTACCGATGGAAGCTTCTACGGGGCAACGTTCAACGGCGGGCTCAGCGGCGCGGGTACGGTTTTCAAAGTCACATCAAGTGGCGCGGTGACGACGTTTTACAGCTTTTGCTCCCAAAGCGGTTGCACGGACGGCAGCGAGCCTGACGGGGCGTTGGTCGAGGCCACCAATGGGAACCTCTATGGGACGACATCATATCTCGGGGCCAGCGGCGACCAAGGGACAGCTTTCGAAATCACCTTAAGTGGTACGCTGACGACGCTTTACAGCTTTTGTTCCCAACGCCGTTGCGCGGACGGCGCTGGTCCCGTGGCCACCCTGGTTCAGGATACCAATGGGAACTTCTACGGAACAACGGGCGCGGGCGGCGACAACAACGATGGCACGGTCTTCAGCCTTTCGGTGGGTCTCGGCCCGTTCGTGGAAACGCTGCCCGCCGGTGGCAAGGTGGGAGCGCCCATCAAGATTCTGGGAAGCGATCTCACGGGCGCGACCAGCGTCACCTTCAATGGCACGCCGACTACATTCACGGTGGAAGCGAGTTCGGTGATCAAGGCCACGGTTCCAGCGGCCGCCACCACCGGCACGGTCCAGGTGGTAACGCCCAGCGGCACGCTGAGTAGCAACGTGCCCTTCCGGGTGGCGCCGTAGGCGGTCTGGAGTGCGGCAGCTTGAGGCCGCTTTTGTCTAGCGAGCTTGCTCGCGGGCATTCTGATTCTGGGAGCGTCTGGCGGGCTGCGGAAAAAGAGCCAAGGATATGATTTCCCCACCGGATTCACGGTAGAGTGGCAACGCGCCGGCACCGCTGCACCTCCGCAAGATGTGTAAAGTTTAGTGCCGCAGCAGGCGGTAAGCACGTGGCCGTATGGGTTTTGCACAGCTTAACCTATTGAAGCACATAGAGAGAAATTAGTGCTCTCAACTTTATCGCAATTACCCACTGTCTCGCTTGCCTTCGCTAGTCTGGTGAACTGGAGCCTCTTACGGGAATCGGCAAGCCAGGACGTAAGAGGCGTGGAGGGATCGCCAAACACCGGAAGCAGTGCCGGTCGGGAAAAAACGAACTCATTGGGACCAAGCCATTTGTTAACAGCAGTTTAAGTGCTAAAAATGGGTCTTTTTTTGAAACTTTCGAGGGGGGTCGAACTCAATTTTATAACTCTCTGAATATAAACTGGTTAAT
>Ga0335078_10015829_pt1 | contig 11194 bp, 7 predicted proteins | sample Lox_Sample_32_FD_206711 | JGI IMG/M metagenome (GOLD analysis project Ga0335078, IMG submission 206711) | Soil microbial communities from Loxahatchee National Wildlife Refuge, Florida, United States - Lox_Sample_3.2 | ecosystem: Environmental > Terrestrial > Soil > Wetlands | place: USA: Florida...
GGTTCATCAGCGTGGACTTGCCCGAGCCCGACGGCCCCATGATGGCCACGAACTCGCCGGGCGGGATCACCAGGTCCACGCCCCGCAGGGCGTGCACGATCTCGCCGCCCATCGGGTAGTCGCGCGTCAGGCCGACGGTGCGGATGACAGGCTCGCTCACGAGGCCGCCCCGCCGCCCGCCGACGCCGGCTCGGCCTTCACGCGGCTCCCGTCCTTGAGGTCCTTGATCGCCTGGTAGGAGCCCGAGACCACCGTCTCGCCGCCCTTGAGGCCGCTGATCACCTCGAAGTACTGGTCCCCCGCGATCCCGACCTTGACCGGCACGAAGCGCGCGACGTGCGTCGTCGTATCCACCACGAACACGCCCTCGACCTCCTTGGCGAGGTGCGCCTGCGACGTATCCGTGCCGATCGTGTACGTCGCCCGCGCCGCCGGCCCGCCGCGGCCCGCCGGCGCCTTCGCCGTGTCGCGGGGCGGCTCCCGCACGGTGAGGGCGATGATCGGCACCGACAGCACGTTCTTGCGCGTGTCCGTGATGATGTTGGCCGTGGCCGACAGGTCCGGCCGCAGGCCCTTCGGCGGGTGGGCCAGCGTCACCCGCACCTCGAAGTCCACGGCCTGCGCGGCCGTCGTCACCCCGCTGGTGGACGAGGTGGCCGTCGTGGACGAGTTGGCGATCCGCGTCACGCGCCCGGCGAACGTCGTGTCGGGAAACGCGTCGATGGAGACCTGGGCGGAGTCGCCGAGCTTCACCCGCACCACGTCGGTCTCGTCCACGTCCACCCGCGCCTCGATCACCGTCATGTCGCTGATGGTCATCAGCAGGCCCGTCTGCCGCGAGTACGTGCCGGGCACCGCGACCTCGCCCTCCTTCACCGCCAGCAGCGTGACCTGGCCGGAGATCGGCGCGACGATCGTCGTCTTCGAGAGCTGGTCCTGGGCGTTGCGGAGGCTGGCGCGCGCCTGGTCCACCGAGCGCTGCGACGCGTCCAGGTTCGCCGCCGCGACCTCCCGCGACGTGCGCGCCTGCTCGTACGCTTCCGTCGATATCAGCGCCGGGTTCGTCGCCCGGACCGTGCTGTCGCGACCGTACGTGCTGCGCGCCTGGTCGAGGTTGGCCCGTGCCTGCGCCACGTTCGCCTCGGCCGACGCCACGCCCGCCTGCGCCTGCTCGACCGCCGCCGCGTACTCCGCGGTGTCGAGCTTGACCAGCACCTGGCCCTTGTGGACGAAGTCGCCCTCCTGCACCGGCAGGTACACGATGCGGCCCATGATGTCGGACAGGATGTCCACCGAGTTGGCCGGCTCGATCTGGCCGCTCGCGGTCACCTCGGCGACCAGACTGCGCCGCACCACCTTCTCCAGCCTCACGTCCACCGCCGGCTCGTGCCGCTTCGCCACGCCGAGCGAGACGAACCCGGCCAGGACGACGACGCCGCCGACGACGAGTAGGACCTTGCCCCGAGTGCTCATGGCTCTCCGTCCGAGTCGCTAACGCAACGGCCGACCGACGGCCTGCTCCAGCGCCGCCAGGTCCTTGTGGTAGTCATACACCGCGTTGATGTAGCTGACGCCCGCCTGCTCGGCGGCCACCTGCGCGTCCATCAGCTGGATGATGGAGCCCGAGCCGACGCGGTACTGCTCCTCCGCCAGCGAGAGCGCGTCGTTCGCCGCCACCCGGTTGTTGGCCTGCACGCCGATCGTCTGGTAGGCCGTGATCAGCGCCAGGTAGGCAGCGCTCACCATGGCCCGCACCGACAGCTCGGTCTTCCGCACCGACAGGCGCAGCCCCTCGTCGGCCGCGCTGGCCTGCGAGATCGCGACGTTGCGCGAGAACCCGTCGTAGATCGGCAGCGAGATCCCCACCTGGAGATACCAGGGGTTGGTCTGCGCGAAGCTCGTCGTGCCCTGCGTGATCCACGACCGCCCGGTGCCGGCACTGGCCTGCAGGCTCGGGAGGTACTGCGAGTACGCCCCGCGCACGTTCCACCGGGCCGCCACCTCGCGCGCTCGATACGCGCGCAGCGCCGGGTTCGCGTCCATCGCCTGCGCCACCAGCGAATCCTGGTTGTAGGCGGGCTCGACCACGGTGAACGTGTCCGTCGGGACCACGTCGGGCGGCTCCGGCGCCGGCACGCCCAGCAGCTGGTAGAGCTTGAGAACCTCGTTCTGCACGCTCTGCCGCGCCTGCAGCAGCTGGACGTCCGCGTTGCCCTTCGCCACCTGCGCCTGCTTCACGTCGATGATCGTCTTCTGGCCCACGTTGTACTGCGCCTGCGCCAGGTCCAGGTTCTGCTGCGCCTGCGCCACCACGTGCTGCGCCAGGTCCGCCTGCGCCCGCGCCTCGAGCAGGTTGAGGTACTCCGTCTTGACCGACGTCTCCAACAGCATGCTCGCGCCCGCGATGTCCTGGTCCGCTGCGGTGAGCGACGCCGAGGCGTAGCCGCGATTCGCGATGCTGGTGCCCGACAACTGGTAGTTGAGACCGAGGGACAGATTGCTCGCGTGGTAGCTCGGCGTCGCCGGGATCTGGAAACCCTGAATGATCTGGCCGCTGGCCGCCGCCTGATACTGGTATGCCCCGGTGACGTCGGCGTTCGGCGTGAACAGCCGCAGCGTGGAGTTCCGCAGCGACCACGACGCGGGCGAGCGCGCGCTCACGGCCGTCAGGTAGTCGGGGTTGTTCTCCCGCGCGATCTCGATCGCCTGCGCCAGCGAGAGCCGCGTCACCGTCGATTCCGGGGCCGCCGCTGCGGCACGCGTGGCCCGCGAGGTCGGCGGCGTCTGCGCGTAGCCGATCGCCGCCACCATGGTGAGCACCACCAGCCATCCCACGATCAGTCGAGCCCGCATGATTCGCCCCTGGTTGCACCGTGTCGCTGGGGGACGTACGTCACGGCGGCACCGTGAGTTTCATGCCGTTCCGGAAGCCCCCACCCCCGGGGGCACGGCGCAACCTAGAACGAACGTGACCGTGGTCAAGTATCGGATGACGGCAAGCCGTGCCGTTCGGTCCCGTATACACGCGGAGCGCGCGGCGCGGGCGCCATGGCCCGCCGGCGGGCCTAGCGGCGGGAGAGTGCGGCCCGGGTAGCGACGATGGTGCGGGCCGGAATGGCGACCTGCAGCAGCTCGCCCGCCGGGGAGCACCAGAACTCGCGCGTCTCGCCGCCCGGGAGCACCAGACTGTAGTGGCTCGCGGGGGCCTCCCGGCCGTCGATCCGAACGCTGTCGGGGCCCAGGCCGCGGACGGTGGCCTCGACGACCCGCGTCGCCCGCGGGACGAGCAGGTTGACCGGCAGGGACGCGCCGGACACCGGGCGGGGCAGGAACAGGTACTCGACGAAGCCGTCGTCGTCGAGGACGACGAGGTGTTGCGGGACGGGGAACTCGTGGACGGTCTCACCCTGCACCGTGGCCAGGCGCACGGCGAAGCGGCCCCGTCCGAGTTGACCGCTGAGCCGCTCCACGACCCGCCCCGCGACCGTGACGTCCACCTGATAGGTGACGGGGACGCGGTCCTCGGACAGCTCCAGCGCCACGCGGGCCTCGCGCTCGTGGTAGGTGTCGGTGGCGACGGCCAGGAGGCCGGGATGGCCGGCCGTGTTCCGGACGGCGTACTCCTCTCGTCCGATCACGGTCCCGTCCCTGCTGAGGAGCAGGACCCCCTGGTCGAGGAAGCCCTGCGCGAGCGGGGCCGCGGCCGGCAGAGCCAGCAGCAGGGCGGCGGCGGCCCAGGCGTGCCGCCGGGTCATGCGCCCTCCGCCAGGGCCGCCGCCGGCGCCCCGAGGACGCGCTCGCGGATCCTGGTGCGGATGAACTCGTACAGTCGGCGCCCGAGCTCGGCGCTGGCCCGGGTCGGGGCGCCGACGGAGCCCAGGGAGTCCGCGGGCAGCCTCACGGTGGTGCCCCGGCGGTAGCGGCGGCGCTCGCTCTCCGGCAAGATACAGTCGCGGGCGAGGTCCATCCGGACCAACTGCGGGGCGATGTAGAGCATGAGCGAGGTATCGACCTCCCCGCCGTGGATGGGGGCGTCGGAGGTGGCGGTGATCTCGGAGAGGTCGATGGCGAAGACGTCCACGACGCGCAGCCGAGCCCGACCGGCGACGGCGGTGGCGAGCGCCTCCTGGTGGGGGGCGTGGCCCTGGGCGGTGAGGACGAGGAACTCCTCGACGCCGGCGCGCTCCCACTCGGGGAGCAGGTCGTTGAGCCAGCGGCGCAGCGTCTTGCGCCGCACCGAGGCGCCGCCGGCGAGGATGCTGCTGGTGTGGGCGTTGACTCCGTACTCGATGGTGGGGGCCCTGACGATCCGGAACTCCTCGGAGAGGTCGTCCGCGAGCCGGTCCACGATGATCGCGTCGCTGCCCATCGGCAGGTGGGGGCCGTGCGATTCGCACGTGCCGACCGGCAGGATGAGGCGCGGGTCGGAGGCGAGGGCGAGCGCGACGTCGTCCGGGGTCATCTCCTTGAGGCGGAAGGGGCGGCTCACGTGACGCGGTGGCGGCTGGTCTGGCTGGCCGCGCTGGCGGCCTGCGTCGCCCTGGCCACCGAGTGGATGCTGGCGCCGGGCTGGATCCTCGCGGGGGGTCTCGGCCTCGCGGGTGCGCTGGGGCTGGGCTCGGCGTGGCGGGACCGGAATGGAATGGCCGGGCGCGCGGTGCGTCTCGCGGCGGCGGGGCTCGGCGTCGCGCTCGCCGGCACGGTCGGCGGCGTCACCTGGCGGCTGGAGGTGCTGCACCGGGACTGGCCCGCGGTGCGCGAGCGCGCGGTGGCGCACGCCTCCGAGCGGCTCCAGCGCGACCTGCTCGCGGCGGCCGCGGCCGTGCGGCGCGCGGCCGACCGGGCCGCGGCCGACTCCGGCGTGTCGGGCTCCGCGGCCTTCGCGCGGCTCGGGGCGCTGGTAAAGGATCGGGAGCCGGCGAGGGGCGTCGTGCTCTTCGACGCATCGGGGACGCCGACGGCGTGGGCGGGCACGCTCCGCGTCCCGCTGAGTCCCACGGGCCCCGGCCTCTCGACGGTCACGACTCCATTCTACCTGTGGCTCGTGGCACGCCGCCAGACGCGCGTCGGGACGGCGGTGGCGGCGGTGCTCCTGGCCCGGGCCAGCTACGCGCTGCAGACCGGCGAGGCGTTGACGGACCGGTTCGCCGAGCAGGAGGGTGTCGGCCTGCGCTTCTTCCCCGCGCAGGCGGCTCCGTCCGCGCCCGATGTCTTCGACTTCATCGTGCCGCACACCGGCAACGGGGCGGACACGCTGTTCTCGGTGCAGACCCTGCCGCCGGAGCAGGACGCCGCCATCTCGGACCTGACGGCGTCGGGGCGGAGGGCGGTCTTCTGGATCGTGCTGGCGCTGCTCCTGGTGGGGGCGGCGGCGGGCGTGCGCTCCGACGCGGCGGCCGCCGGCGTCGTCGTCACCGGTGCGGCGGCGCTGCTGTTTGTGGCGCGGGCCCCCCTCGCGGAGGCGTTCGGGGCGGGGAGCATCTTCGCGCCGGCGAGCTACTACCAGGACGTGCTGGGGCCGTTCTCGGCGTCGGCGGGGAAGGTGATGCTGACGGGGTTCATCGTGGCGCTGCTGGCGAGTGCGCTGTGGCGCCGCGGTCTGCGCCCGCTGTGGGTGAGCCGGCTCGGGGCCCTCGCCATCACGGTCCTCGCGCCCTACCTGTTGCAGGACCTCGCGCGCGGGATCACGCCGCCCGCGTCCGGGGTGACGCTGGCCTTGTGGCTGACCTGGCAGGTGGCCCTCGTGGTCGCGGCCTCGGCGCTGGTGATCTCCGCGGCCGCGCTGGTGCGGGGCCCGGCCCTGCCGCGGCCGGCCGGCGCGTGGCCCGTCGTCGCCTCGCTGCTCGCCGTGGCTCTCGCCGTCGCCGGGCTGTTCCTGTGGGAGCCGCGCGGCGCGTGGCCGGAGTGGTATCCCTACCTGTGGCTGCCGGCGCTGCTCGTCGCCATCCGGCCGATGCCGTACCGCAGCACCATTGCGACCGTGGCCGTCGTCGCGGGCTCCGCCGCCGCGCTGCTCGAGTGGGGCACGACCGCGGAGAGCCGGGTCGCGCTCGCGACCCGCGACATGGAGGGCCTCGGCAACGAGCCGGACGCCCTCAAGGTCGCCCTGTTCGACCGGCTGGTCCGGGACACGCCGCCCACGCTCTCGCCGCAGTCGGCCGGCGACCTCTACCTGCTGTGGCGGCAGAGCGACTTCGCGTCGCACGGCTATCCGGCGACGCTGTCGCTGTGGTCGGCCGACGCGCGGCCCGTGCTGCGACTCGATTTGGCGCAGCTCGACCTGCCGCCGGATCTGGTGGCGGCGCAGGTGCGCGAGAGCGAGCAGGAGCACCTGCCGCTGGTGCGCTCGTACGAGCGCGTGCCCGGCGTGTTCGGCCTGGCGACGCTGCCGCTCACGGACGGGCAGGTGGTCGCCGTCGCGGTCGGCCCGCAGTCGAGCCTGGTGAGCCCGAGCCGCGTGGCGCGGTTCCTGGCCGGCTCGCCCGACGAGCCGGTGCCGCCGTACCGGCTCACCATCTCGCCGCTCGAGGCCCGCGCCCCGCCGCCCGGCCTGGGCGTGACGTGGCTGCGCAGCGGCTGGACCCTGCGGGGCGAGCGCGTGGTGGCGTTCCCGGGCGGGCACCGGCACGTGCACGCCCAGGTGGATCTCGGCTCCCTGTCGGATCTGCTGCAACGCGGCCTGCTGCTGCTCGTGCTCGACTTCGGCGTGCTGGCCGTGCTGTGGCTGGTGGCGGACGTGGCCGGCGGGCGGTTCGTGCCCAACCTCCGGGCGTGGGCGCCGCAGGCCATGCGCTCGCTGCGGGCGCGGCTCAGCGTGAGCCTGGCCGCGTTCTTCGTGCTGCCCACCGTGGCGTTCGCCGTGTGGAGCTACGGGCGGCAGGCGGACGAGTTCCGCCGCTCGCGCGAGGCGGTGATCGCGCGGACGCTGCAGGACGCGGGCGCCGCCCTGGAGCTGGACTCGCTGAATCTGGAGCTGGCCCTCGGCGACGACGCCGAGCGGGTGAACGCCGAGCTGGCCCTGAGTCAGGGGGGCGAGCTGCAGGCGTCGTCGGCCCCGGTGCTGGAGGACCTCGGGCTGCTCGACTGGCTGCTGCCGCCCGCGGTGTACACGCGCATGCGTTACGGCGACTACCTCGAGCTGACGCAGCAGCTGGCCGACGCGCCGCAGCCCATGCTGGCGGGGTACCGCATGCTGCGCTCGGCGGAGTCGGCGCCGCCGTTGGTGCTCTCCTCCCTGCAGCTGCTGAGCGATCCGACGCTGGCCGCGCAGGAGGAGGACGTCAGCGTGGCGGTGCTGGTCGCGACGGTGCTGGGGATCGTGGCGGCGCTCGTGCTCTCCGGCGTCGCGGCGCGGGCGCTGGCCCGGCCGCTCGGCGATCTGGCGCGGGCGGCGACGGCCGCCGGCGCGGGCGCGCGGCTGGCGCCGGCGCCCTTGGCGTTGCCGAGCGAGCTGGAGCCAGTGTATCGGGCCATCGAGGGGGCGGCGGCGGACGTCGAGCGCGGCCAGCAGGCGCAGCGGGTGCTCGCCTGGGGCGAGATGGCCCGGCAGGTGGCCCACGAGATCAAGAACCCGCTCACGCCCATCCGGCTGGGGATCCAGCACCTGATGCGGCTGAGGCACGAGCGCCCGGCGGAGCTGCCGCCGGTGCTGGACGTCACGGGCCGGCGCATCCTCGCCGAGATCGATCGCCTCGATGCGATCGCGCGGGCCTTCAGCCGGTTCGCCGTGCCCGGTGCGGAGCCCCGGCCGGTCGAGGTGGTCCCGGTGGACGCGGTGGTGCGGGAAGTGGTCGGACTCTACCGGCTCGGCGAGTCCCCGGTGCGCTGGGACATCGCGGTCGGCGACGGCGCCGCCGTGGCCGCGCGGCGCGACGAGCTGGCCGAGGTGCTCGTCAACCTGTTCGAGAACGCCCGCGACGCCGGCGCGACCCGGGTGGTCGTGAGCGCCACGCCGGCGCCGGAGGGCGGCCGGGTCTGCGTCGAGGTGCGGGACGACGGCCGGGGCATTCCCGCCGAGCTGCTGCCCCGCGTGTTCGAGCCGCGATTCAGCACCACCACCAGCGGCAGCGGGCTGGGCCTGGCGATCGCGAAACGGCTGGTGGAGGGGTGGGGCGGGGGGATCACCATCGCCAGCGCGGTCGGCGCCGGCACCACGGTCACTCTGGACCTGGCTGGTCCAGCACTTCCCGAACCCGCCTGAGGAGATCCTCGATCGTCCACGGCTTGGCCAGGAACGGCAGGCCGGGGTCGAGGTCCCGCGTGTCCTGGACGTCGCGCGCCGTGTAGCCGCTGGTGAACAGGATCCGCACCGGGTCGCCGTCCGCGCGCAGCGCCTCGGCGAGCTGGGGCCCGCCGAGCGTCGGCATGACCACGTCGGCCACGATGAGCGCGATCGTGCCGCGGTGCGCGCGCCCGCGAGCGCGTCGGCACCGTTGGCCGCCTCGAGCACACGGTAGCCGTGCTTGGCGAGCACGCGGGCCGCCGTGGAGCGGAGCGCGGCCTCGTCCTCGGCCAGCAGGACGGTCTCGGTGCCCGACAGCTGCAGCGTCCCGCCCGAAGGCGTCCGGCGCGGCGGCCCGGCGCGCTCCACCGGCAGCAGCACCCGCACGGTCGTGCCCTGCCCGAGCGCGCTGCGCACGTCCACGAACCCGTCGTGCTGCTTCACCAGGCCGTAGACCATCGCCAGCCCCAGGCCGGTGCCCGCGTCCACGGGCTTCGTCGTGAAGAACGGCTCGAACAGGTGGCTCTGGATCTGCGGGTCCATGCCCACGCCGGTGTCCGACACGGACAGAGCGACGTACAGGCCCGGCTCGCCCCAGCCCTGGGCCGCGCAGGCGTCCGCCGTCAGCCGCAGATCCGCCGCGGCGATCGTCAGCTCGCCCCCGCCGGGCATCGCGTCCCGCGCGTTGGTGGCGAGGCTGATGAGGATCTGCTCGATCGCCGCCGGGTCGGCGCGCACGGAGCTCCCCGCCTCGCCCGCGGCCAGCCGGATCTCGATCTCCGCCGGCAGCAGGCGCCGCAGGGACGCCGCCGCCTGCTCCAGCAGCGGGCCCAGCTCGAGGGGCTGGAGGTCGAGACGCTGGCGCCGCGCGAAGCCGAGCAATTTGCGGATCAATTCGCTGCCGCGGCGGCTCGCGGCCGCGATGGTGCCGAGATCGGCGCGCAGCGCCGAGTCCGGGGGCAGCTCGCCGGCGATCAGCTCCGTGGTCGCCAGAATGGTGGTGAGCAGGTTGTTGAAGTCGTGCGCCATGCCGCCGGCGAGCTGGCCCACGGCCTCCATCTTCTGCGCGTGCCGCAGGCGCTGGTCGAGCGCGTGGCGCTCGCTCAGGTCCTCCACGATCCCTTCGAAGCCCGTCACGCGGCCCGCGGCGTCGCGCAGGACTCGGCCGCTGAGGCGCACCGGGACCGGCCGGCCGTCCTTCCGCTTCCACGTCGTCTCGACGCCCTCGTACTGCTCCTGCTCGGCGTGGCTCAGGACGAGGCGCCGGCGCTCGGCCGGATCCCGGTAGACGGTCGCCCCGAGATCGCGCCCCACCAGCTCTTCGGGCGACGCATACCCGAGCATGGCCGCCAGCGTGCGGTTCATCATGAGCACCTGGCCGTCCACCGTGCTCCGGTAGATGCCGAAGATCGCGTTGTCCACGAAGGAGCGGAGGCTCGCCTCCGATTCGCGGAGCGCGAACGCCAGCCCGCCGCCGGCGGCGGCCGGCGGCGCCGCCGGCCCCGCAGCCGTGCGCGGGCTCGCCCCCTTCGGCTTGGAGCGCTTTCCGGTCATGTCGCCACGTCGGTCCGCATCGCGCCCTGATGGAGCAAGGGGCGTGCGCGGCCCCGCGCCGGGCCGGCCGGAGGCCGCCCGCGCGGAGTCCGCGTCCGTATGTGGTTCGGGGAGCACATGATACGGGGCCGGGACCGGCGCCGGCGACACCGGCGCGGCGCGCGGGTTCTGCTACACCCGGCGCTCCCGGTGTGGCGGTTGGCTACACCCCGTCAGAATCCCTCCGTCAGCCCGAACTGCCACAGCCAGTTCTTGCCGGGCCGGTTGAAGGGGTGGACGTAGTCCGCCTCCGCGACCGCGAAGCCGAGGACGTTGAGCCGGAGCGCGATGCCCGCGCTCGAAACGACCGGTCGCTGGCCGCCGAAGAACGTCGGCTCCTCCCCCTGGTGCCACGCCACGCCCGCATCCCCGAAGAACGCCGCCTCGACCGGCAGGATGCCGTAGTAGCCGCTCCCGATCCCGAACACCCCGAAGAGCGGGAAGCGCAGCTCGAGGTTGCCCACCAACAGGCGCGTCCCCACGAGGTTGTCGTAGACGGGGCAGGGATCGGTGGCCGTCGCTACGCACTCCGACGCGTCGAAGGAGTTGTAGTCGTAGCCGCGCACCAGGCTCTGGTAGCCCATGTACAGCGGATAGAGATGGGTGCTGTCCTCGGCGTCGCGGCCGTAGCGCCCGAAGTGCAGCAGCCGCGCCGCGATGGTGAACGGGCGCACGGGCTGCCAGTAGCGCCGGTAGTCGGCCAGCACCGAGAAGAACTGCAGCGACCCCATGACGGGATCCACCTCGAGCCGGTAACGCTCGCCCAGGATGGGGCTGGTGGCCCCGAAGAACGAGTTGTCGTAGACCAGCGCGGCGCTGGCCGTCGCCATGGTGATGGCCGAGGGCGCCGGGAGGTTGGTGGTGCTGTCGTAGAGCGGCCCATAAATCGGGACGCCCCCGATGGACGCATAGCTGATCAGCTCCTCCTGCTCGCTGAAGCTGATGTTCTGCAGGCCGACCGAGAGATCCACGCGGCGGACGTCGCTGAACGGGTACGAGACGAGAAAGTCCGCCTCGCGGTTGATCTCGCGCAGCAGCAGGAGCTGCTCGTAGGTGGTGTCGCCCTGGGGGCTGGTGTACAGCCCGTAGCCGCCCTGGATGTACGGAATCTGCTCGAGGGCCACCGCCCAGTTGAGGCGGTGCTTGGTGTTCTGGTACGCCACGAGCGCGGCGAGATTGCTGAAGCTGCCCTCGATCTCCAGCATCGTCGCCAGGTTCTGGTCCCCCAGCATGTCGCTCCAGTACAGCGTCAGGCCGCCGCCGACGTAGGTGCCGAACCGGTCGGCCCCGACGGCCAGGCTCGGCTGGGACACGTAGTCCAGCGACAGCTTCGGGTGGTACGCCCCGATGGTCTCGGTGCTGGCGTACTTGGCGCCCATG
>Ga0335078_10015830_pt1 | contig 11194 bp, 10 predicted proteins | sample Lox_Sample_32_FD_206711 | JGI IMG/M metagenome (GOLD analysis project Ga0335078, IMG submission 206711) | Soil microbial communities from Loxahatchee National Wildlife Refuge, Florida, United States - Lox_Sample_3.2 | ecosystem: Environmental > Terrestrial > Soil > Wetlands | place: USA...
CTCTGGCGCCGGGGCTGGGGGCGCTGGCGTTGTGTTCGAGATCACTCCATGAGCACGCGAAGGGATGGGGGCAGCGGCGCACTTTGCCGAGTCGACGTGTCCGATCGCTGCTTCTCGGTTAACCCCGGCCGCAGGCAAGCCTGCGGTGTCGGCACTGTGGAGGCGCACACGCCCGCGGTCCTTGTCTGACGCATCCTCAGCATCATTCGCCAGGAAGTACTCTCCGGAATCCGCGACGAAGAGCGCGGCCGGTTCCCGAAACCGCCGACTACGAAGCGCGGCCTACATGCACAATCTCTGCCGGAGCCGCGGCGTGGCCGGATCGGCCATCGATCTTCTTATCTGTGCGGTCGCGCATCGCCGCAGCTGGCAAGTCTTCACCACCGACCATGAATTCGAACACTACTCGCGAGTTCTGGGCGCCAGATTATTCGGGTAACCAAAGCCACTCCCTGCATTTCCATTGGGCGTGGCTGGCGTGCACCAGAATATTGCTTACAAGCGCAAGCTGCTGGCCGCCGACGTCATTGAAGTAAGGACGCGGATTCTGGAAATTCGCAAGAAGGTGATTCGGTTCGTGCATGAGATGAGCAACGTGCAAAGGCAGGAGATCGCGGCAACGTGTGAAATGACGGCGGTGCACATGGATCGGAGGACGCGGAAGTCGTGTCCGTTTCCGGAGGCCGTGCGGAGGGCGGCCGAGCAACGGTTGGTGAAGCAGGCTTAATCTTTGCACGGGCAGGACGCCCGCGCCTACATCGTTTGCACCCGTCGAATCACACGCCCAGCTTCTTCACTTCCTCGTTGTAGTACTTGCGGTAGAGGATGTCCCACTCCTGGCTGCCTTCAAGAATGGTCCGCTTCTGGCTTTCGATCTTCTGGCGGGCGTTCTGATCGATTTTCGCTTCCTGATTGAGCAGTTCCTCAAGAATCCGGCGCACTTCCAGGCGGATGGTATTGCGGTCCTCGACGAAATCCACTTGGCTCATTTCGGCCAGCGCATCGGTCACCACGTGCGCGACTTTGTTGACCTTGTCGCGGTTGATTCTCACAGCACCGCCTTGTATTTGCGCACCAGTTCGTTTTTCACTTTGCGGAACATTTCCTGGTAGTTGGCGCCGGAGTTGCGCATCTCCTCGGAATAGGCTTCCAAGATGACGCGGACTTCGTCGTTGATGCGGTCCTCGAGCGTGAGTTCCTCGAGCATCGCGGCATGCACTTTCTCGGTAACCGCAGGCAGGGCCTTGGTCTCGATGAATTCGCCAGCGACTAGTTTTTTGGTGAGTTCGCGGGCCAGATAACTCACATACTCTTTGGAAAGCAGCATGTCCGATGAAATTTCCGTGTGGAAAAGATAGTTTAGCACAGGGAGCGGACGCGCTCATGGGCTAAGGCCGGCCATCTTTCCGGTTTGTTATCCCGAGCGAAGCGAGGGATCTGCAGCTTTAGGGAGAAATGCAGATTCCTCGCTCGTCTTCGCCTGCGGCTCCGCACCGCTCGGAATGACAAGGCGACGAGAGCAGTCTGCTTAGCACGAATGAATGCCGAGCATTGATCGCCCGCTGTTATGGCGACCTGACATCGCCGGCCATTCGGGCATACAATGCTGGTGATCTGCTATGCCGATGTTGCCTGACGATCTCGCGAATCTGAAAGACGACATGATCGCCTTTATCGAAGGCCATGGCTTGCGCCGCTTTCCGGGGTTCGTCGACTACGAAGAAGTGCCCTGCGTCAGCTGGAAATCGCAAGGCAATCCCGAGAGCTGGAAGGATTTTGTAGAACTGGCCAAGGCCACCGGCGTACCGTTTGTAACCATGGATTCGTGGCGGCTGGAGCGCGACGAACTGGATGCCATCATTGACCGGCTGAGCGCAGCCGAGTTTGCCGGCGATGAAGAGATCGAAGACGCACGCTGGCTGCGCACGTTCGTCGGCAAGACCGGGTTTGTGCAGCTCGGTTTCGCTCATCAGGGCGTAATGATGATCTACGAAGCCTCCACCGAGTGGTATGACCGATACCAGGGCATCCTGGAAATGGCGGATGACTTTCCCGGCCTGCCGCTCGATGAACTCGATCAGGATGACGAGCCGTAGCGATTTCAGATTCAAGATTCTTGATTGACGGTGGTGCGCGCTGATCACATGAGGTTTCCCGGGCAACCGTCAACGATTCCAGTTAACCGGTGCTCATGAAGTGGCTTGAGAAGCCCGCCGACCCTGGGCAGATCGAATCTCTCGCGGCGGAGCTGCGTTCTAATCCCGCCCTACGCCTCAATGATCGCTATCTCGCAGCAGTTTTAGCTCGCTTGCTGGTGATGCGCGGCATTCGCGATGGCGAAAGTGGGGAGCGCTTCCTGCAGCCGTCGCTTGCTCACCTGCACTCGCCGTATTTGATGACCGGGATGAAAACTGCGGTGGAACGGCTGGAAGCGGCCATAGACCGCAAAGAAGCCATCCTGATTTATGGCGACTATGACGTCGACGGCACCACTGCGATCGTCATCCTGAAGACAGCGATTGAAATGTGCGGCGGATCGGTCGATTTTCATGTTCCGCATCGCATACGCGATGGCTACGACCTGCGTGAGAACGTGGTCGAGCGTGCCGCGACCGCAGGCATTCGGCTGATTATCAGCGTGGATATGGGGATTCGCGCTTTCGCTCCCGCCGAAACTGCCGCTCGCCTGGGCGTCGATCTGATTCTCACCGACCATCACCTTCCCGGACCCGGCGGCGTGCCAAAAGCGCTGGCGGTGCTGAATCCGAATCAGGAGGGTTGCTTTTATCCCTGCAAAGCGATTTGCGGTGCGGGTGTCGCTTTCAAGCTGGCGCAGGCGTTGATGGAACGCAGGCTCGCCGGACGGGATCAGCCGTCGTTGCTCAAGTCGTTTTTGAAGATGGTTGCAATTGCCACCATCGCCGATAGTGTGCCGCTAACGGGTGAGAATCGCGTGTTCGCAAAACTTGGACTGGAAGCCTTGCGGTCGGCGGTGAACCCTGGGTTGAAGGCCTTGCTCGAAGTGGCGCAGGTTTCCGGGAGACCGCTGACGACTGCCGAAGTCGGCTTTCGTGTAGCCCCGCGCATCAATGCTGCCGGCCGCATGGATGTGGCTCGCGACGTAGTCGAACTTTTCAGCGTAAGGCACGCAGAGCGCGCGCGGGAGATTGCGGCCAAGCTCGACCAGCTCAATACCGAACGGCAAGAGGAACAACAGCGGATTCTTGAGGCAATTGAAGCACGATTCACGCAGGAACCTTCGTTGTTGAATGCGTTTTGTCTCGTGATTGACGGCGAAGGATGGCATCGCGGAGTGATCGGCATTACGGCCATGCGCGTCGTGGAACGCTATGGACGCCCAACGCTGGTGGTTTCGCGCGACGGCGAGGAAGCGCACGGCTCCGGCCGTTCCATCCGGCCCTTTCATTTGCTCAATGCGCTGGAATCCTGTTCCGAGCTGTTCACGCGCTATGGCGGTCACTCGCACGCGGTCGGCTTCACGTTGCCTTCGGCGCGTCTGCCGGAGCTGTGTGCGCGGGTTGACGCTTACGCCCACGAGCACCTGACTTTGGCCGATTTCGATCCGGTGTTGGAGTACGACGCCGAGATCTCCTTCGACCAGATCACGCCGCAGTTATTCCAGGCGGTGCAGCGCCTGGAGCCCTTCGGCAGCCGCAATCCGGAACCGGTTTTCCTGACTCGCAATGTGCGCCTGATGGCGCCGCCACGCGTTGTAAAAGAGAAGCATGTGAAGCTGAAACTGGCATGGAATCGAAACCGACCTGGTGCGGGCGATGAACTCAACGATGTTGCCGTGTCGGTAACGCCAAGTTGCCACCCGGACTCAGCCGCGATCCGGCGCGAAGACAAGCGCGGCGAGGGCCGGGATCGAAGGACAGAGAACTGGAAGAAATCGATCACCTACGACGCGCTCGGCTGGCGCCTGGCCGAGCGCGTGGCACAAGCTGAACTTCTTCCGGGAGACACACTGGATATTACCTTCTCCCTCGATTGCAACGATCATCCCGACTTCGGCGGTTTGGAATTGTCATTGCGTGATTTCAGAACGCACAAGGCCGAACTGGGCAACGCCAACACGGAGCAAGAGTCGAGCCGCGCTGCCGCGGCACCACCCACCTAGAGCGGCGTGAAGTACACTATCGTCAGATGGCCTCTCACATATCCCTGGTGCGGCGCTGGCTGGCGGGCGCGGCGATTGCCGCGGTTTTGCTGGTCGCAGGCATGTATTTTTACGCCCAGCACCGCGTGCAAAACGCGTTGAAGCAGGTTCCGGAAAAAATTGGGATTGAAATTCAGCAGAGCGCCACCGGATTTACCGTTTCAAAATCTGAGCAAGGGCGGACGCTTTTCAAAGTTCAGGCGAGTAAAGTGGTGCAATTCAAGCAGGGCGGACGGGCGGAATTGCACGATGTGCAGATCACGCTTTACGGCCGTGATTCCAGCCGGTTCGACCAGATTTATGGCGATGACTTCGAATACGATCAGCAGTCCGGCGATGTGATCGCAAAAGGCGAAGTGCAGATCGATCTGGAAGCGAACCCACATGGCATGCTGAATCCAGATCAAGCGGTTCCCAAGGAGCTCAAGAATCCGATTCACCTCAAGACCAGCAGCCTCGTCTTCAACCAAAAGACGGGCGACGCCTATACCACGCAGAAGATTGAGTTTCGTTTGCCGCAGGGCAACGGGTCGGCCGTGGGAGCACATTACCTCGGCCAAACCAGCGCGTTTACCCTGGACTCGCAGGTCAGCATCACTTTCGCTAAGCCGGCAGCCACGGTGACCGCCGTTCGTGGCACAGTTACCCGCGATCCACGCTGGATTGTGCTGGAACATCCTGAAGTGCAAAGCGGCCAGGAACGATGCGATGCCGACCATGCCACGCTGTTTCTGCGCAACGATAATACGCTGGATCGCGTAGTGGCCGACGGCAATGTGCTGGTGCAAAGCCTGGGCGCAACCGCCATGCAAGCTCGCTCCGAGCATCTCGAACTGAACATGACTGAGCAGGGCGGCACGCTGCGCACTGCGATTTTTTCCGGCAACGTTCATGCCGAGACCGCCGGCCCGCAACCGGCGCTGGGCGATGCCGGCCGGGTGACGCTCGATTTTTCCGGCGGAAATGTGGTCAGCAAAGTGCGCGCAGAAGAAAACGTCAACTTGCGGCAGCCGCAGCGAGCATCGTCTGCCGGGGCCAATACACAGGATTTGGAACTGACTGCGCCGGTGGTAGATTTTTTTCTGAGCAGCCAGCATCGCCTCCATCGCGCTGAAACCAGTGGCGCCGCCCAGATCACCCTTCGCCCGAGTACATTGAGCGCGGCAACAGACTCCAACGCGAAAGGGAAAAACGAACCCACCACCGTTGTCACGGCTGGCAAATTCGAAGCGCGGTTTGATGACTCAGGTCAGCTCTCGTCCCTTCACGGCGCGCCCTCCGCCCGCATTGTCAGTGAGTATCCGGGCCAGCCTGACCGCGTCAGCACAAGCCAAACGGCGGATGCCACATTCCATCCCGGCAGTGGCATCGAGTCCATCGAACAAGCCGGAAAGGTTGCCTACGAAGATGGCGACCGCAAAGCCTGGGGGGATAGCGCACGCTATACGCCTTCCGACCAAGTACTGCTGCTCACGGGCTCTCCCCGTGTTGCCGAAGGCACAATGACGACAACCGCGCGCCTGATGCGTTTCAATCGCGCCACGGGGGAAGCCATCGCTGACGACGACGTGAAAACCACCTATAGCGACCTGAAGCTGCAACCGAATGGCGCGCTTCTGGCTTCGTCCAGTCCCGTGCACGTGACGGCGAGTTCGATGACGGCACATAGCCGGTCAGCCCTCGCTATCTATAACGGCGATGTACGCCTCTGGCAGGATGCCAATATTGTGGAAGCTCCCTCGATTGAGTTTGACGGCAACCGGCGCAGCCTCGATGCGCACGCCTCTCCGCCACACAGTGTCTCGACGGTGCTGGTTCAGACCGACAAGAACGGGAAATCGACACCCGTCGCCATCACCTCTACCCGTCTAACCTATACCGACAGCGAACGGGACGCACATTTTGAAGGAGACGTAGTGGCAAAGAGCACGGACTTGACCATATCTGCGAATCAAATGGATGCGTTTCTCGCAGCCCGCGGTCCCGGCAAGGCAAACCAGGCTTCGGGTGCAGGAAGTTTGGATCAGATCGTGTCCAAGGGGCAAGTCAAAGTTACACAGCCCCAACGCCAAGCTGCCGGTGATCGACTGGTGTACACGGCGGTCGACGACAAGTTCGTCCTGACCGGCGGTCCGCCCAGCATTTTTGATGCCGAACATGGCAAGATTACCGGGGTTTCGTTGACTTTCTTTAGACGCGGTGATAGGGTGCTGGTTGAAGGCAATAATTCGTCCCCTACCGTCACCCAAACGCAAGTGGCACGCTAAATGCACACCTTGGCCACCGAAGAAATCGGCAAATCCTATCGCGGGCGCCGAGTTGTAAATGGGGTGAGCTTGCGCGTGGACCAGGGTGAAGTTGTTGGTTTACTTGGACCTAACGGCGCGGGCAAGACGACTTCCTTCTACGCGATCGTGGGCCTGATCCCTCCCGACACCGGCCGGATCCTCTACGATGATGAAGACATTACGGATGTGCCCATGTATTTGCGGGCACGTCAGTACGGCATCAGCTACCTGCCTCAGGAAGCCTCGGTTTTCCGTAAATTGACGGTCGAGGAAAACATCCTGGCGGTCCTTGAGGCTCAGCCCATCTCCTGGCATGAGCGCCGGGAGAAGATGGAGAAGCTGATCGATCAATTGGGACTGGAGCATATTCGTCAGAATCGCGGGTATGCCTTGTCGGGCGGAGAACGGCGCCGGGTAGAGATTGCCCGCGCTCTTTGCATCAGTCCCACGTTCATTCTGCTGGACGAACCGTTTTCTGGAATCGACCCGATCGCTGTGCTTGATTTGCAGAAGATCATCAGCGACTTGAAGGCGGGCGGAATCGGCGTGCTCATCACCGATCATAACGTGCGGGAAACTTTGTCGGTCACGGAGCGAGCCTACATCATTAATGATGGACGGATTTTCCGGCAAGGCACGCCGGAGGAACTAGGCAGTGACCCGGAAGTACGGCGGGTCTATTTGGGCGAGAGTTTCTCATTGGTGTAGTAGCTAGGAGCTAGTAGCTAGGGAGTAAGGCTAGCTACGAACTACCAGCTACTCGCTATTTGCTTTTGGAATCTTTATGGTTTTGCTTCAACCCAGGCTGCATTTGAAGGTCGCGCAGCGCCAGATCCTGACCCCGGGTTTGGTGCAGATGGTCAGTGTTCTCGCGCTCAACAAACTCGAGCTGCGGGACATGATTAATACTGAGATGGTCGAGAACCCGGTTCTGGAAGAACTGGAGGACTCGGTTCCGCTGCTGGATGACGTGGACCGCAAGGAAGAACAGCGGGACGGGCCGCCCGTCGAAGAGAGCCCGGTTGTCGCGGAAGAAAAAAAAGATCCCTTCGAAGAAATTGATTTTGGGTCGTTCTTTCAGGAGTATCTCGATCCCGGCTATCGCAGTCCGGGCGAAATGGAAGATATCGAGCGGCCGTCTTTTGAGAATTTCCTTTCCAAGCCGGGTAACCTTACCGACCATCTGATCTGGCAACTGGGTTCGATTCCTACACGCCCTGAAGTTCGCGAAGCCGCCGAGCTGGTGATTGGCAATCTGAACGAGGACGGCTACCTGATCGCCAGCGACGAGGAGTTATTGGGAGTCACGCCCGCGGCTCCGCCCGAGTCCGATGCCGCGGTGGTAGAGATCCTCGTGAAAGAGGCGGCTGCGCTTGGTCTCGATGCTTCGATCGAGAACGAGGCGCTGGCGGAGGTGCGCGACGATTCCGCCCCGTCTGCTGACTGGATCTCTCAAGAAACGGGAAGCGCCGGGATGGGAAGTATCGGCATGGGAAGCCCGGAATCTTCCCCGAGTGCTGCAGCTACTGCGGTGGCACCTTCGACTGAAGAAACTGCTCCCGCGCCGGACACGGTGCCGGAATCAGTCGCAGATGCCGCCCCCAATTCTGCGACGCATCCAACCTTCCGGCCATCCTTTAGTCCCGCCGACCTGCACGAGGCGATTGAACTGGTGCGGCAGCTAGACCCGCCGGGCGTGGGGTGCCGCGACCTGCGCGAGTGTCTGCTCTGCCAACTACGCCACCATCAGCAGCAGCTTGAGTTGCACAAAAACGGCGATAAGGAAGCCACAGCGCAACTGCTTACTGATGCGATCGCCGTTGTGGACCAGCATCTGCGGGCGGTGCAGAACAAGCAACACAAAGAAATCGCCCGCGCGCTGACTCGTCCGGTTGAAGCCGTGCAGCAGGCCCTGGAGTACATTCGGACACTCGATCCGCGTCCTGGCCTGCGCTACAACAAGACCCAGCCCCGCCTCATCGAGCCCGACGTCGCTTTTGTGAAGCATGGAGACGAGTGGTTGGTGGTCATGAACGACGAGGACGTTCCCCAGTTGCGGCTGAACCCGGCCTATCGGCGACTGCTGACCAAAGATTCCAACGACAAAGACACGCGCAACTACGTGAAGGAGCGCTACAAGAGCGCCATTCAGCTCATCAAGAACATCGAGCAGCGCAAGCAGACGATCATGAAGGTTTGTTACTCGATCGTCGCCCGTCAGCAGGATTTTCTGGAAAAAGGCATCGACGAATTGAAGCCCATGATGATCAAGGAGGTGGCCGAAGAAATCGGCGTGCATCCTTCTACCGTGAGCCGTGCGGTGGCCAACAAATATGCCCACACCCCCCAAGGCGTGTTTGAGCTGCGGTACTTCTTCAGCGAGAGCGTAAATGGGCCGGAGGGCGGCAACACTTCGTTGCTGATCCTGAAGCGGCGCGTGAAGAAGCTCATCGAGGAAGAAGATCCTGCCCGGCCACTCACCGACGAGCAGATCACCCGCATCCTGCAGTCGCAGGGCATTCAGGTTACTCGCCGCACGGTCGCCAAGTACCGGGAAGATATGCACATCCCGAGTACCCATCAGCGCAGAGTTAAAAAGTAATGGCTTGTCATTCTGAGGCGAGACGTTTTTCGTCGCCGAAGGATCCAGGCGAGTCACCGCGCGCCATCGCGCAAGCGATGGCAATCATGCGCGAGACGAGCATCCTTGTTGGTGCAGTGCCCGTATTTGAGAGAAGAACAATCTAAGGAGGGGCGCTCATGAACGTGGAATTCACCGGCAGGCAATACGAAGTCACTCCTGCCATCCGCAAGGAAGTTGAAACCCGCCTCACGAAAATCCGCAAAATTTTAGGCGACCGATTTGAAACCAAGGTGATTCTGACCGTCGAAAAGCACCGCCACAAAGCGGAAATCACCATCAATCCGAGAAATGGGCCGATTGTCGGACTGGCACAGGCGGGCGATATGACCGTGGCCGTCACCGAGGCGCTGGAGCATCTGGAAAAGCAGGCGGTCAAATACAAAACTCGCTGGCGCACCAAGAAACGTCATAATCATAAGAGTCCCAGCCCCAAGAAATGGAAGACCGAGTCGCCGCAGGAGGCCGTAACAACGGCCGTGGGCCTCAGCGAAAGCCGGTCTGAGCAGGTGGTCGTGCATAAGTTCCCGGCGGTCGCCAAAACCACCGAAGTTCACCTGGTCCGCTCCGACGAAGCCGTGGCCATGCGGCCCATGACCCTGGAAGAGGCGATCAAAGAGGCGCACTTCCGCGACCGGGACGTTTTCGTTTTCCGTGATCCCAAGGGTAAAGTGATGGTCTTGCACCGTACTCGAGATGGAAAGATGGAGTTGATCGAAGCGCCGTAGGAAAGCTATCAGCCGTCAGCTCTCAGCCGTCAGCTCTCAGCATAGGCCACGTTTTTTTGATGGTTTGGTCTCGACTAGAAGTACGGAGAACGGGCGATTCGCCCGTTGTCCTACGTGTACATCACTTTCCGGTCGCCTTTCACAATTCTTCCCACGGTATAGGCTTTTTCGCCCACGCGCTCCAACAGAGTCTGCGTCTTCTTGAATTTCTTGGCCGGAACCACCAGCAGCATGCCCAACCCCATGTTGAAAGTGCGCATCATCTCATCCTGCGGAACATTGCCCAGATGCTGCAGATGCTGGAAAATCGGCAACAACGGCCACGAACCCAGTTCGATGACGGCAGAGACGCCGCGCGGTAAGACTCGGGGAAGATTTTCCGTGATGCCGCCGCCAGTAATGTGAGCCAAGGCCGCAACGCATTCGTTCTGCAACAGTTTCTTCACCACCGGCCAATAGCTTTTGTGCGTCTTCAGCAGCTCGTTGCCGACTTTGCCCTTGAGCTCGTTGACATATGAATCCGGCGTGTACTGGGCGACTTCGAAAAGCAGCTTACGCGCCAGCGAATACCCGTTGGTGTGCAAGCCGTTGGATGGCAAACCGAGAATCACATCGCCAACCTCAACCGCTCTTCCGGTGATGATGCGCTCGCGCTCGACGACGCCTACGATGAAGCCGGCCAGATCATATTCGCCATCCGGATAAAAACCGGGCATTTCCGCAGTCTCGCCGCCGATTAACGCGCAGCCGTTGTGCTTGCAGGCGTCGGCCAGACCTTCGACCACTTGTTCAGCGATGGCGGGATCGAGTTTCCCCGTGGCCAGGTAATCCATGAAGAACATCGGCGCCGCACCTTGCACGGCGATGTCATTGACGCAGTGGTTCACCAGATCAGCGCCCACGGTCTGGTGAACGTTCATGGCGAACGCAATTTTGAGCTTGGTGCCCACCCCATCTACGCTCGAAACCAGCACGGGATCGAGATACTTCGTCTTGTCGATGGCGAATAGGCCGCCGAACCCTCCAATTTCGCTGAGCACGCCACGGGTGAAGGTTTTGTGGGCCAGATACTTGATTCGCTTCTTGGTGCGGTTGGCGCGATCGATGTCGACTCCAGCGTCAGCGTAGGTGACAGGCGCGTCATTGGAGGGATTCTCAGCCACACTCGCCGCTTTCTCTGGCTACGGGAAATGTTGGGTATCAATTCTCGGAAGAAACGCTGGAACGCGGGTCATTTTAACATGCTGCGGGGTGTGCGTTGCGGGATTGCGGACTCGGCCCAGGCTACATCTTGTTGACAGCGTTGTTGTAGGTAGCCGCGACCCAGATATTCGCGCCGTCAAAGGCGATGCCCGCA
>Ga0335078_10015832_pt1 | contig 11193 bp, 7 predicted proteins | sample Lox_Sample_32_FD_206711 | JGI IMG/M metagenome (GOLD analysis project Ga0335078, IMG submission 206711) | Soil microbial communities from Loxahatchee National Wildlife Refuge, Florida, United States - Lox_Sample_3.2 | ecosystem: Environmental > Terrestrial > Soil > Wetlands | place: USA: Florida...
GCCAGTTCAATCGGCCGGGGAGAGAACCCGGGAGAGACGGTAGGTCATAAGGGTATCCTTGCCCTTCTGGCGCCAGGTCCAGTGCTCGACGATGTGGTCTTTGCCGGTGAATTCGAGGACCAACTTGTGCTCGTGGCCGGCATCGGGGTTGGGAAGATTGGCTACGCTTTCGAAGGAAAAGACCAGCTTCGAGGGGTCACCGGCCTGCGGTGTGGCGCGCATGCGGGGCTGATTGTTGGTGGGGCAATAGTGGACGAGGAGGATGGAATCGCCGTCGAGGCTGTAGAAAGTGACCATCTGGCCCATGCCGGGCATGGTGAGGGTCTCCATGACGGCGGTTCTACCGGCGATCAGCTGAAAATGGGATTTAACCACAGCGCCTGAATCATCTTTGCCTTCCCAGTTGCCGACAAGTGCCGAGAGTTTGTGAAAAGCGGCGACAGCCGGACTTGTTGAAGGGGCAGCCTCCGCACCGAGGGCAAAGGCGGCGCAGATCAGGGATACGCGGAAAAGATGCCTTATGGCGAGCATCAGGACTCCTTCTGGCTCGGGATGATGAGCTCACGCCGGAGATGATCGGGGCACAGGAGGATGGACGCGCGAGAAGGCGGGATCGATAGCTAAATCCCTCCCAAATTGTTCGTGACTTGAGCTTCTAGGAGACGGATTTGGCAGACTGGAACAAGCCCGTTTGGCTTGAATGGGCTTGCCGAGCGCGTTTCTGAGCCAATGGCGGAGCTAACTCCGGATTTATTTCAATGTTCTGGCGAGGCCTGTCTGGCCCCAACGTCTATGTTTGCAAGAAAAGAATTCAGCGCAACCCGGTACTCTGCCGGCGCGATTAGGGAGGATTCTTCGTGGCAGTTGCCCTCGACTTGAAACAGCTTCTTCGGCGGCTTCGCCGCTTCGTAGACTTCCTGCTCCAGATCAGGAGGGATTACGGGATCCTGTGTGCAGTAAACAATGAGTTTCGGAGAGTCGATTATCTTGACCGCGTTGAGGGTATCGAACTGTTTGGTTACGAGAAGACCAAAACCGGGAAAGAACCAAAAAACACGCTGAACCATTCGTTTTGCTGATGGGACTGGCGCTTCGAGGATCAGTCCGCCGACCTTTTCTTGTGCGGCCAGATGGGCGGCCACGGTTGTGCCAAGAGATTGGCCGAAAGCTACCACACGATTTGGATCGATCCCTTCGGTTTTGACGAGGTACTGATATGCGGCGTCGGCGTCCCGGTAAAAGCCTTGCTCGTCTGGCCTCCCTTCGCTTTTGCCGTAGCCGCGATATTCCACAGCAAAAACATTGGCGGGGATATCTCTCAGAAACGAGTAGACATACGCGCGGCTGGTGATGTTCCCCGCATTTCCATGGAAGGCGATGAATGTAAACCTGGCGTCGCCGGCAGGAATCCACCAAGAGTGAATGCGTGTCCCGTCGTGGGAGGTTAGCCAGACGTCTTGTACAGGGAGTCCGCGCGGATGCCAATCGCCGGCCAGCCGACCGCCATAATCCGGAAAATAGACGAACTGCGGCCCAAAGAATCGAAGCAATAATAGTGCGATCAAATAACCGAGTATGAGTGTGGCCGACAATCTGAGTGCTCGTTTTCCAATAGATGACATGAAGGTTTGAGCGGATCCCTTAGATAGTGAGTGGCAGTCTCCCATCAAGCATACAGCGCTTGGGCAGGACACGGCGCTGGATCCAAAGGCATGTGCAATCTGTCAAGCATGGCCCACCGCCGATGCAGAGTGGCGCCTTTCGAGAAGAGCCGCGGCAATCCCGAGCAGTACGGGGAATGGCGGCGCCACAAGAAGCAAGAGTAAAGTTGGCACGGTTCGGGCGGAAGCTTTGCGGCGTAGTTGTGGCCGAGATCAATTCAGGCGAAAAACACCCGCGCTAGAGCCTGGCCTTTGCAAGAGGCGAGAAAGATGAACGGGTCTAATGACCTGCCGTCATAGATGCCAGGTATCACGCCCCTAAAAGCGGTCGCGGGTTCGCGACAAATCTAGTGTGAGTCCTCCGCGGGAGGGACGGGGGAGATAGGGGGAATGTTGGAGCGGCGGATCTGCTCGTTCAAGGCAGTGAGATCCTTGGCCTCGATTTCCTTCCATTGGCCGACGAGTTCGGTTACCTTGTGACTCAGGTCTTCGTAAGCGGCGTAGTCTGCTGCGGTCGGCTCGGTGTCGGAACCTTCCATGAATTCGGCGAGACCCTTTAGCTGATCGTTGATCTCGTCGGGATAGTTGAGATCTTCCTCGCTGGCTTTCATTTTTCCTTGCCAGAGCTGGCTGTCAATCGGCTCCATTTTCGTTTCGATGGCGGCAAAAGCATTGAGAATGTCTTTGTTCTTCTCATCGGAACCGATGCGCTTGCGAAGAGCGGCGAATTGTTCCTTGACGGAGTTCATTTCGTTGACGGTCGAGTCCGCGAGAGAGATTTCGTCGCGAATCTTGAGCGATAGATTGAATTGCTTGGTCAGCGCTTCCGGAGCGACTTTCACGCGAGGGTCGAGCTTCACGCTAAGAGGCTCGGTGATCGTTTTGCCCTCGGCAGTGAGCCGGACCTGATATTCGCCGGGAAGAGCCAGAGTGCCTTTGGGAACGTCGGCACTGTCCCAAACCTGGCCAGGAATGAGGACGGGCGCTTCATAGCGCAAATCCCAGACGAAACGGTTCATTCCGGCATCATCGGGAATGGATTCGGGCGCGTGATATTCGTCGCCGCCTTCCGCTGGCTGCTTTTCTTCTTCTTTTTTCTTGCTGGAATATTTGCGAATGATTTTGCCCTTGGAATCGAGAATCTCGAGCGAGATGGGAGCCTTTGGCGCTGCCTTCAAAAAGTAGTTCAGGATTGCTCCATCGGGAGCGTTTTCGCCGTACCAGAGAAAATAGCGGGGATTGGCGGAACCGCGGCGCGTGCGCCAGGCAACCGCGGGCTTAAACAGATGCACGGGATTCGTGGCGAGATCCGCAGCAGCCTGACGGAGAGGCGAGAGGTCATCGAGAATCCAGAAGGAGCGGCCGTTGGTGGCGGTGACAAGGTCATCATTCTTGATCATGAGGTCGGTGACCGGAGTGGTGGGCAAATTAAGCTGGAGCGATTGCCAATGAGCACCGTCGTCGAAAGAGACGAAGATGCCGGTTTCCGTGCCGCAATAGAGCAAGCCTTTGCGGGCGGGATCCACGCGGACGGCATGGACCCAGCTATTCGATTGGGGAAGGCCACTTGTGATCTGCGTCCAGGTTTTGCCGAAGTCCGCCGTTTTGAAGACGTAGGGATGAAAATCGTCGAGGCGATGGCGATCGGCGGCGAGATAAGCGGTGCCCGCGTCGGATGGAGAAGGATCAATCAGATTGACACGGGACCAATCGGGAAGGCCCTTGGGCGTGACATCTTCCCAATTCTTGCCGCCATCGCGCGTGACGTGGACCAAACCGTCGTCACTGCCAACCCAGATCAAGCCGCGCTGCACGGGAGATTCGGCGGCTGTGAAGATGGTGTCGTAGTATTCGACGCTGGTTTGATCAATAGTGATGGGGCCACCGGAAGGCAGTTGTTTTGATTTGTCATTGCGCGTGAGATCGGGGCTGACGGCGGTCCAGGACATACCTGCATCAGTGGATTTGAAGAGCTTCTCGCCGCCGATGTAAAGCTCGTTGGGATCAAAGGGAGAGATGAAGATTGGGGCGGTCCACTGGAAACGATGAGGAAGCGCTCCGGCGCTCCAACCGCTGGGATTGACGGGCCAAACGGTAATGTCCTGGATCTGGCCGGTGTGGCGGTCGTACCGCGTGATGATGCCCCAATTGCCGCCGGCATAGACGATATCAGGATCGCGGGGATCGGCAACGATGTAGCCGCTTTCGCCTCCGGCAACGTCGTACCAGTCTTTATCGGTGATGAGGCCGTGATTGGTCTGGCTGGCGATGGCGACGGTGGAGTTGTCCTGCTGGGCGCCGTAAACGTGGTAGAAAAACTGGTTGTCCACATTGACGTGATAGAACTGCGCGGTGGGCTGATTGTCCTGCGTGGTCCAGGTTTTGCCGCCGTCCACGGTGATGGTGGCGCCACCGTCGTTGCCTTCGATCATGCGATTAGGATTTTGCGGGTCAATCCAGAGGGCATGGTCGTCGCCGTGTGGAGCGGGGACAACGGTGAAGTGCGCGCCGCCGTCAGTGGAACGGTAGGTTCCGGTGTTGAGGATGTAGATGGTCTCGGGCGATTTGGGATCGGCCCAAATGTGCATGTAATACCAGGCGCGTTGCGTGAAGCGCTGATCGCCGTTGATGTAATGCCAGGTTGCGCCGGAATCGTCGGAGCGGTAGACGCCGCCTTTCTTGGCTTCGATTAGCGCGTAAACGTGTTCGGAGTCGGCCCCGACTGCGAGGCCGATACGGCCATAGACGCCTTCGGGAAGTCCGTGGCCGGTGAGCTGGGTCCAGGTCGCGCCGCCATCCACGGACTTGTAGATCCCGCTGCCGGGTCCACCGCTGGTGAAGCTATAAGGAGTGCGTACTTCCTGATAGAGCGAAGCATAGACAATGTGCGAATTGTTGGGATCAAAGACGAGATCCACGGCACCGGTTTTGTCGTCCTTGTAGAGGACTTTTTGCCAGGTTTTTCCGGCGTCGGTGGAGCGGAACACGCCGCGCTCAGGATTCGGGCCGTAAGCGTGGCCGATGGCGGCGACCAAAATGGTGTCTGGATTTTTGGGATCAATCAAAATTTTGGAAATGTGGCGGGAATCCTCAAGGCCGATGCGGGCCCAGGTTTTGCCTCCATCCACGGATTTGTAGATGCCGTCGCCGTGGGAAATATTTCCGCGCAGGCAAGGCTCGCCGGTGCCGGCGTAAATGACGTTGTGATCGCGGGGATCAATGGCGAGGGCGCCGATGGAAGAGACGGATTCGTGCTGGAAAAGAGGTTCCCAGGAATTGCCGGCGTCTTCTGTTTTCCAAACGCCGCCCGCGACGGCGCCGAAATAGTAGACATCGGGATCACCGGGAATTCCGGTGACGGCTTCGACGCGGCCACCGCGGAACGGTCCGATGTTGCGCCACTTCATGCCGGACCAAAGCTTGGCGTCGAGCGTTTGCGCTTGCGAGCTGCGCGCGAGTTGAGACGCGGAGGTGGACAGAAAAAGGACAAAGATGAACACAGAGATGCGGCGAAGATTCATTCCAGTTCCCCCAGAAAGGATGATTGCGGACACACATCGTAATACTTTCGAGAGCGAAGTGCGAACTTCTATTCCCCTGAAATCGGAGACGGCGCAGCCGCAGAGAGGGCGGAGCGAACGGCGGAGGAGAGATTTTTCTCGAAGCTATCGTCGCCGAAGCCGTCCGAGCGGTAGACGATTTTTCCCGAGCGGTCGAGGACAATCACGGTAGGGAAGTCCTCGACGCCGAATAGATTGTCCAGGCCGTCGGCAAAAACAACGGTGGTCTTGGGTCTCACTTCGTTGAGGTACGGCGGAACGAGTGACTCGTCGTCATCGCAATTGGCGGAAAGGAAGACGGCGTCCTTTTCACTCTGGAATTCGGAGGCGACATGTTCGTACTGAGGCTCGAGAGCGCGGCAGGGGCCACACCAGGTGGCCCAGAAGTTCACGATGAGGACTTTTCCCTTTATGGGAGCGAGTGGAAACGCCTCGCCTGCGGGAGCGGTGCGCAGGATAAAGGCGTAGGGATCCTTGAGGCCTCCGTTGCGGGCAGGTTTGGGCGCCGAGGCAGAAGTAACTTCATCGTAGGTGTGGAGGATGAAATCGCCGAGGCCAGCATCGTCGCCGTGGGAGCGGCGCCAAACGTTGCCGAGTTTCAGGCGGATTTCCTCCCGGCCGGCTCCCGGCGAGGCAGAATCGGCAAGAGCAAAGGCGCGGGCGTACTCGGTAACAGCGGCAGGGTAATCCTTGCTGAGTTCGTCGAGTTCGCCGAGGTGAAGAGCGGCGGCGGCATTGGGCAGAAGCGAATAGCTGGCTTGATAGTCCGCGCGCGCAGCGGAAGTATCGTGAAGCTTGGATTCGAGGCGCCCTCGGAGGAGAAGAACGCTCATCTCGTCGCGATTTTTTTGATCTTCCCACTCCCGCGGGGAAACGCGGGGCGATTTTTCGCCGAGTGATGAGCTTTTGACGTATTCGAGAACGCGCGAGGAATAGTTGACGGCGCGGCGCAGCGCAGCTTCGTCGCCGGATTTTTCGAGGAGCTGGATGGCGACAATGGTGATGGACATGTCGTCGGGAGTGAGGGCGACGATGCGCTCGGCGTAGTCGGTGGCACGAGGGATATCGCGAAGCTGGAGGCAGGCTTCGACGAGAGCGCGGTAGATTTGCGGGCGCTGGGGAGATTCGGGGTAAGTCCGGAGATAATCTTCGAGGTTGCGGACAAGCGCGGCGCGGTCATTTCCCGCGGAATTAATGGCCTTCTGGAGTTCTTCGGCGGGAGATGGAGGCTTCGCGGTGGATTCCTTTTTGCTGGAGCGGGATTTCGGTTTGGGCTGCGCGGCGGGCGAGGCATCCTGGGCGCGGGAGGATGCGAACGGAGCGAAAAGGATCAGAATCAAAAAAACCAGCCGAAATCGGCGAGAGAGCTTCATTGGGCTGATTGTAAGCGGAATGCGCGATGAGGGAAAGACGCAGGCAGAAGAGTGAGCGCCGGAATCAAAGTGCCGAACGGCGCTTGAGAACAAAGCCCAGGAGGATCAGCAGGATCACGGCGACGACGTTTATGACGACCTTGCCGATGAAGTCGAGGCGGAGCCATCCGGGTGACGCGTAACTGCTAGCCATGCAAGCTATGAGCGCGCCAAAGACGAGGGCATAGCGATGCATATCGCTCCAGGCAGGAGAGGCGGCCCAGAAACGTATGATTGCCAGCGCGAGAACGGCCCAGACAATTCCGGCGGCGATGGAAATCCAAGAGGGCGGCAATCGACGCGGCATGAAGTTCAAGCCGATGAACAGGAACGCCGGAACGGAGAGAATGGCCGCGGCGATGCCAGTGACGATCGGGACGGGTGCACGGCGGGCGGCGATGATGGGCGGCCCGGAATCGGCTCGAAAAGAGAAGGCGATGGCAATGAGAATCAGGATAACGACGAGCCCGGCGAGAATGTAGGCGAGTGGGGGCGTGTAGATCGGCACGTGAAACGCAATCGGGCGCGCGCGTTGGGTCCATAGATACCAGGCAATGCAGGAGCCGAGGAGAAAGACAACGGACGAGATCACAATGCCTCGAGAGCGCAGCCACGGATGGTTGCGACGAGAGGGAAAGAGCAATTCCACCACCTGAACGGGAACAAGAACGATCCAGACACATTCGAAGATTATGAGCGCGAAGAACCACACCCAGTTCACGCCAAATACGCGGCCGTAGATGTGAAGCGAATCCAAGCCAACGATGGGAGAAAAGGACGTTTGCTGGATGGCGCATTCCTCCGCGACGCCGAGAGCCAGGCCCAGAGAAATCAGGCTGGGCCATCCGCGGCGCGTGCGGCGCACGGCTTCGCGGATGAGCAAAGCCCCGACACCCCAGACCACGATTTCCGGGATCAACACGAAAATGTAGCTGAGGCGGGTTGCTCCGGAAAGGAGCTCACCGGAGAGCGGCGCGAAGAAGAGCAAAAGAAGGATTGGACCGAGACGCTGCCAACGCGTGAGCGAAGCGGAGGGCGAGGTTGGCGCGGGAAGCTCTTCCCGAACGCTCATAGCAATTCCTTTTCGTCAGAGCGCCCCGGGGACCAGGAATTTTCTCCAAGGCTCCTGAATATTCTACGAAACCGACGAGGAAAAATATCAGGGGAATCGCGCGCCGGCGAAGAGAGGCGCAAAGAGATTTGTTCAGGAACCGCGCTGGATATTGATGGCGCCTGAAATCGTGTGAATCTCGACGCGGCTACCGCCCGCGCCGACGCGCGCCCGCAGAGAATGGCGGCCCTGCTCTTCGACGACGATGGGAACGCCGGTACGAATCTCCCCCGAAGTGGCGTCCGCAGTAAGGTAGAACGCCGCATTGGAGGGCACCGTGATCGTGACGCCGCCGGAAGCGGTCTTCAGACTCCAATACGCGTTGCCTGAAGGATTTCCGATCACGGTAAGGCCGCCGGAGGCGCTGGCGGCCCGCACGTCATTATTGGCCCCGCTCACGTTGATGGAGCCGCTGGCGGTATTGGCGTCCACGCGGCTGCCGGGATTGACGATGTCAATGGAGCCGGAGAGTGCGTCAACCTGAACAGAGCCTTTGATGGAGGAGGCATTCACGGAACCCGATGCGCTGGAGACGCGAAGGTCGTCGCCGACGTCGGATACATCGGTGGAACCGCTTGCGGAATTAATCTTTACGCTGCCGGAGACCTGTTCGACGCGGACGGCGCCGGACGCCGAGTCCACCGATACCGGACCGTGAACCTTGCGCACGGTGACGGAGCCGGAGGCAACTGAAACGTCTACCTCTGCCAAGTCGGGGACTTCCACTGTGTAATCAATGGCGACGTTGCGAAAGTCGTTGAAGTCTTTACCAATGCGGATGGAATCGATACGCTGCTCAATGGGAGGATTCGAGATAACTTCGTTGAGTTGCTTTTGGGCGTCCTGGAAAAGCCAACCATGGGCTCGCACATTCGCATGGATTTGAACCTTGCCCTGAGAGCCGCCGGTGATGACGACCTCGCCGGAAGCGGTGGATAGGTCCAGACGGATTGGGCCGCTGACGTTCAGGGTGCGTTCGAAAGAGCCGGTAGCGCCTGGACCGATGCCGCAGCCGGAGAGAGAGAAAACCAGGGCGATTATGGCAGGCGCGAATTTTGTGTGACGAAGCATTCTTCCTCCGGGGGAAGATTACAATCTGAGCCTTTCCCTGTTTGTTGGTACGCAAAGGCAACAGATTATGTTCCACAAAGGCCGGATGGGCCAGGGGATCACTTTGTCAAGGCAGCGTTCAGAGAGCCTTGGCGGTAGCCCTCGAGATCGAGAGTGACATAGAGAAAACCCGCGGACTTGAGGCGGGTGGCGATTCGAGAAGCCATTTCTGGAGCGAAGGCGCGCGGGAGTTCGTCGGGCGCGATTTCGACGCGGGCCAGTTGATCGTGAAGGCGGACGCGGAATTGGCGAAAACCGAGTTCGCGCAGGGCGGCTTCGCCGCGTTCAACAAGAGCGAGGCGCTCGGGAGTGACTTCCGTGCCGTAAGGAAGGCGGGAAGAAAGGCATGCCGAAGCGGGGCGGTCCCAGGTAGGAAGACCGGCGTTGAGAGAGAGTGCGCGGATTTCGGATTTGCGCAGGCCGGCATCGAGCAGAGGCGAAAGCACACGATGCTCGGAGGCGGCGCGGTGGCCGGGACGGAAATCCAGCGTATCGTCGGCGTTGACGCCATAGGCCACGGCGCAAATGCCGCGCTTACTGGCAAGCGCATCGAGAACGGAGAAAAGTTCGTCCTTGCAGAAGTAGCAGCGGTCACCCCCATTGGCGCGGTAGGAGGGATTTTCGAATTCGCGTGTTTCGATGAACTCGTGGCGAACGGCGGCCGCGGCAATGAAAGATTCAAGCTGCTTGCGATCATGGGCAGAAAAGCTGGGGGAGACCGCTGTGACCGAAAGCGCGCGTTCGCCAAGAGCTCGATCAGCGGCCCAGGCGAGATAAGCGGAGTCCGCTCCGCCGGAAAGTGCAACGATAAGAGATGGAATTTGCGAAAGTCGGGAGAGAAGCAGGCGCTCTTTTTCCTCAGAAGAGAGTTGTGAAGAATCGCCGGCGCGAATTTGTATGAAGGCGTTCACGGACGATGAAAGTATAACGCACCATCCGAGAAGAAAACCAAACGAGAGACACTGCTTCGAGAAGAAGGCGTAGAGCAACGGCAACGGAAGGAACGCACTATTTGAAATCGAGAAGGACGTCCACGGTGGATTTTTCGGCGTCAGTGCGGAGCCAGTGGCCGACCTCGTCGTAGTGAATGGGAAGATCGCCAAAGATTTCCTTGGAATGATTTTCGAGCTTGGTCAAGAAATCCTCGTACTTGATCTTGTCAAAGATTTCGCCGGCGGCAATCGGAAACGTGGATCGAATCTTATCCTCCCCCGTCGGCGAAATACCGGTAAGGACAAATCCGCCCATACGGTATTGGCGGCCCTCGTTGATCTGAACTTTGTAGGAAATGGTATGCGCAGAGTCGTCGTAGGACGGGTCGGGCGAAATTTTCGCTTCCAGGTAGCCGCGCCGGCCATATTCCTCGCCGATGCGTTCCCACGCGCCTTCGAGGGCCATTTCGTCGGCCACCTGGCCATTCCTGGAGCCCAAAAAGCTATCCAGAGTCAGGCTCGACATCGCGTTGTTGCCGGACCACGTCGCGCCCGTGAAATGGTAGACCGGGCCGGGAACGATCGGGATGTAGACGGGAATCTCCGTGGGCAGGGGAAGATTCGGATCACCAGTGAGACGAATTTGCGCCGGACCGAGCTTTACCCGGAGGTACCCTTGCTGCGTGTAGATCGGCCGAATGTGCTCCGACAGGAAAACGTCAATGTACATGCGCGAGAATGGCTTGCCAATGATCTCCGAAAGGTGCTGCTGTACGGCGCGGTTGTCGGCAAGAGCTGGATCGCTGAATTCCAATTTAGCGATGCGAAGAGAAGGGCCCTCAATCGTAAATTCCTGGACGCTCCCGTCGCCAATGGGATTGGGAACGATCTGGAGCTGCACGGTGACATTGAGTTTGTGGGAGTCAATTAAGTCCCTGACAGCATCGGTAGCAATTGAGAGGACGTTGCCTCCCTCGGGAAGAGTGCCGTCATAGAAAGGCAACTTGGCACGAATGGCGGCGTTGAGCTCGGAGTCGCCAAACCAGGGAATATTGTCGAACAGCACGGGAAGACGAGGAGATTCCGCGACGTGATAAGAGAGCGAAACTCCGTTGTTTGTCGTACGGAATTCATATTTGACGTCCCCAAAAAGGCCCGTGGCGTAGAGGCGATTCGCCGCCGCCTGGAGCTCCGGACGTCCGACCTGCGCACCGATTTGCAAACCTGTGAGGGCGATGACTTGTTCCTGGGTGAGCTTGGTGAGTCCATCCACCTTGATATCGTGCAGAGGGGCGGTGGCTTCGGAAGTCGCGCCTTGAAACGAACTGTGGGCGGTGGCAAAGAGAGGTGCTCCAGACAAAGACAGGAAGCACAGGATAAGAAAGCAAAGCCTCATGGCCCTATTCT
>Ga0335078_10015833_pt1 | contig 11192 bp, 9 predicted proteins | sample Lox_Sample_32_FD_206711 | JGI IMG/M metagenome (GOLD analysis project Ga0335078, IMG submission 206711) | Soil microbial communities from Loxahatchee National Wildlife Refuge, Florida, United States - Lox_Sample_3.2 | ecosystem: Environmental > Terrestrial > Soil > Wetlands | place: USA: Florida...
TCTGGACCGGCTGCCAGACCGGCGTCCCAGCACCAGCCCGGAGCGGAGCCTGATCAGTCGCGAGCTGCGGCGACACATTCTCCGCGCTATGGATCGACTTTCGCCGCGGGAGCGAATGGTGTTCGAGCTCAAGCACTATCAAGGGCTTCGCCTGCGGACGGTGGCTGGAATTCTCAACACCAGCGAAGGGACGATCAAGAACACGCTGTTTCGGGCTACGCACAAATTACGCGTTCAGCTGGCGGGGGCGCGGTAAGTATAAGTAAGAGGTGTTTGTTAGCCGTCCCGATAACTTGTTGATTATCAAGGAGCGGCAGGGTTGCATAGGGCGGTTACGACGGGGCAGCTTTTGGTTCCATCGATTGGCAAGAAAACGCATCTTACAGGTTATAATGAAGAAACTTCCCCAGGAAGTGACCTCCTTTCCGAGAAGACTAAATTCGATGTCGATCAAAGCAAAAGCTGCAATTCTTATACCTTCCGTCGCCGTGCTGATTTTCATGGTGGTGGGTGGAATGGATGGGGTTCGGGCCTCGAACAACGAGGGGGCTTATCGCCAGCTCCAGGTTTACAGTGAAGTGCTCTCGCGCGTACGCAGCGAGTACGTGGAGGAACCGGATATCCCGAAGGTCACGAACGGGGCACTGCACGGACTGCTGGAATCGCTGGACGCGGACTCCAGCTATCTGACGGCGCAGGAATATAAGGAGTACAAGGCTCACCAGACCGAGTCGAAGGCAGATATTGGCGCGGCCGTATCCAAGCGCTTCGGCTATGCGGCTATCATTTCCGTGATCCCCGGTGGTCCTGCCGACAAGGCCGGACTGCAGGATAGCGACATCCTCGAGGCCATCGGAAGCGAGAGCACGCGGGAAATGTCTTTGGCGGAGGTGCGCAATCTGCTCTCCGGACAGTCGGGATCGAACGTGACGGTTTCTGTGGTGCGGGCGCGCCGCTCCGAGCCGGAGAAGGTGGTCATCACCCGGGACGTGGTAACGATTCCGCCGGTAAACGACAAGATGCTGGCAGACAGTATCGGCGAGATCCAGGTCGATGCATTCACCAAAGGCAAAGCACAGGAAATTGCCAACAAGATCAAGATGCTGCAGAAAGACGGGGCCAAGAAGCTGATCCTCGATTTGCGGAACTGCGCCGAAGGCGAGGAATCGGAAGGCATTGCCACGGCCAACCTGTTTCTGAATCACGGAACCATCACCTATTTGCAGGGACAGAAGTTTCCGCGCGAAGCCTTTAACGCCGATCCGGCGAAAGCGATTACCAGCTTGCCGCTGGCGGTGCTGGTGAATCGGGGAACCGCCGGGGCTGCGGAGATCGTGGCAGCCGCGATTCTGGAAAACGCCCGCGGCGATGTGGTGGGCGATAAGACATTCGGTGAGGGCTCGGTGCAACAGCTGATCGAACTGCCGGAGGGCGGAGCGCTGATTCTCTCGGTAAAGAAGTATTACACCCCCAACGGCCAGGCGATTCAGGATGGTGCGGTCACTCCCAACGTGCTGGTTGCGGATGCGGATGAGGATCTACCGGTGCCGGACGAAGATGAAAACGCGGTTCCGGCGGATGAAAGCAAGAAACCCCAGCCGCAGCAGGATGATCAGCTGCAGAGAGCAATTGAAGTACTGAAGGTCCGAACCAGCTAAGCGGCATCCGCAACAGTGGCTGTGACTCTAGCGGACAACATTACCAGAGCCACGCCGTCACTACCATCTGCCTTTTCCTGCCTGCTATCCTGAGGTTGATTCCCCATGAAAGTCATCTATCAGGACCCGGCGGTAGAAGAAGCGGCCGGGGGCAAGATCGTCGGCCGAGTTCTGTTCTGCCTGCTGGTGCTGTTAGCGGCGCTTGGCGGCGCGACCGCCGGGCTTCTACTGGTGTATTCCACCGATCTGCCGCAAGTCGAACAACTGGAGCATTACCGTCCCAGTTCGATCACCGAACTTTATGATGACCACGGAAGGACGATCGGATCCTTCGCCCTGCAGCGGCGGGTAGTAGCCAGCTACAGCGATTTTCCTCCGGTGCTGCGCGACGCCCTGATCTCGATTGAAGACAAAGATTTCTATCGGCACTGGGGGATCAACGTGTGGCGGATCGCCGGCGCCGCCTACCGCGATATTGAATCGGGAGGCCGGGTACAAGGCGCTTCGACTCTCACCATGCAGCTGGCCCGCAACCTGTTTCTCTCTCCGGACCGCTCATTTCATCGGAAAATCGAAGAGGCGTTGCTGGCGATCCAGATCGAGCGGCGATTCACAAAGGAACAAATCTTCACCCTCTATGCCAACCAGATTTTTCTGGGCCACGGAGTGTATGGATTCGAGGCAGCATCGGAGTACTACTTCAGCAAGCCGGCAAAGCAGTTGACTCTGGACGAAGCCGCGTTGCTGGCGGGACTGCCTAAGGCGCCGAACCTTTACTCGCCGATCAACCACCCTGATCGAGCAATCAAGCGGCGCAATCTGGTGATCAACGGGATGCTGGAAGACGGCAAGATCACTGCCAAGCAAGCCGACGATGCCCGCAACCAGCCGATCCAGCTGAAGTTGCAGCATGATCCGAATTCGCTGGCGCCCTATTTTGTGGAGGAGATTCGCCGCTACCTGGAAAACAAGTACGGCGCCGACCAGGTGCATCAGGGCGGACTGCGGGTGTATACGACGCTGGACATGGATTTGCAGCGGGCCGCCAACCGCGCAGTGCTGGACGGAGTCGCCGCCTACGAACGCCGTCACGGCTGGAAGGGGCATGTGGAGAACGTGCTGGCAGAGGGGGCGGCACTCACCGAGTACCAGAACGCAGATTGGGACAGCGAACCGGAAGTAGATGGCTACACCCACGCCCTGGTCACGGCTCTCGTGCCCAGCGCTGCGACGGTGAAATTCGGGCGGTATACCGGAATATTGGCACAGCCTGAGGTTGCCTGGACGCAGCACAAGATTCCGGACATTCTGAAGGTTGGTGATGTCGTATATGTGAAGGTGCTGGGGCTGAGCGGCGATGGCAAGGCGCGAGTGAGCCTGGAGCAGGATTCAGGAGCGCAGGGAGCGCTGATCGCGATCGATAACGCCACTGGCGGGATTAAAGCGATGGTGGGCGGGCGCGATTTTGAAGAGTCCAAGTTCGACCGCGCCACGCAGGCGTTACGCCAGGTGGGATCTTCGTTCAAACCGTATGTGTACACGGCGGCGATCGATCAGGGTGCAACCCCCGATGACACCATCCTGGATGCACCCGTCACGTTCCCTACCGCATCCGGTCCCTACACCCCCCACAACTATGACGAGAAGTTCGAGGGCGTGATTACGCTGCGGCGAGCGCTGGCCCAGTCGCGAAACATTCCGGCGTTGAAACTGGCGGACCGCGTCGGCATCAAGACGGTGATCGACTATGCGCACCGCTTCGGAATCACCTCCAACCTTCCTCCGTACCTTCCGGTGGCGCTGGGAGCGGCGGAGGTCACGTTGTTTGAACAAACTTCCGCTTTCAGTGTTTTTCCCAACGATGGGGTGCGGGTAATGCCGCGGTACATCACGCGGGTGACTGATTACGAAGGCCGAGTGATGGAAGAAGATTTTCCCGAGGTGAAAGATGTCATCAGAGCGCGCACGGCGCGAATCATGACGTGGATGCTGCGGGAGGTGGTGCTCCACGGTACCGGAATCGCGGCTTCGAGCATGAAATATCCGCTGGCCGGGAAGACGGGTACGACCAATGACTTTACCGACGCCTGGTTCGTCGGATTCTCGCCTTCCATGACAACGGGAGTATGGATCGGCTTCGACGAGAAGAAGTCGCTGGGAGCGAAAGAAACCGGGGCGCGCGCGGCGTTGCCGGTCTGGATAGATTTCATGAAAGTAGCGCTGCAGGGGAAAGATCCGGGGGATTTCCAGCCGATGCCACAGGCTCCGTCCGCACCAGTACAAAGAGTGGATACTCCGGACAACGCCCCCGCCGAAGAAGAGACCCACTAGTGAAATGAAAACTTTCTTTCGATTCGTGCTGCTGGCACTGATTCTGTTGGTGGTGGCCCTGGTTTCAGCGCTGACCGCGATGCGCTTTGCCATCCACGGGCGCGAGGTCGCGGTGCCTGATCTGGTGGGGAAGACGCCACAGGAAGGACGGAGAATCTCCGAACTGGACGGCTTTCAGTTCGAAGTGGAGCGGCAGTATTACAGTGCGAGCGTGCCGGAAGGCAGAATTTTATTGCAGGTCCCGCTGCCGGGAACGAAGATCCGCCGGGGCTGGCAGATTCGAGTGGCAGAGAGCCTGGGGCCGCAGCGGGTCGATATTCCTGATGTGATTGGGAACAGCGAGCGCGCAGCAGAGTTCAACATCCTGCGGCGCGGTTTGGACGTGGGAGCGGTCGCCCAGATGGAGATGGCGGATGTTCCTCCCGATCAGGTGGTTGCGCAAAGCCCGTCCCCGAGCGCTTCGAGTATTGCGGCCCCAAAGATCAGCTTGCTATCGGCGGAGGCGCCGCCAGCGCAAGCCTTCGTGATGCCGAGTTTCGTAGGACAAACGCTGGCAAACGCTTCAGCGGCGCTGAAAGATGCCGGACTTCGAATTGGGAACGTGACCAGTGCCGGGCCGGCCACAAATGCCCCGGCGCCTGTTCCACCGGCGACACCGCCAGCGCCCTTGCCCGGGAGCGTCATCGTTTTCCAGGACCCATCCGCGGGAGGAAAGGTGACTGCAGGCTCCGCGGTGAACTTTGAAGTTCGGTAGAGCCCCTGTCGGCGCGAGAGAGCCGCGATTTTTCCCGCCTGGCAGGAAAATCAGACCCTCCGCTGCGCTCGGAGTGACAAACCATTGGGGCTGGGAATGACTGATCAGGAAACTTTTTCCAGGATAGCGGCGAAGAAGCCATCGCAGGGATGGACTCCGGGAATGGTGCGAAGGTATGGGCCGATCAAGAGAGAGGTAAGATCCTGCCAAAGCAATTCCCTCTGAGCTCGAAGCGTTTCTAGGTACTCGCGAGCTTCCAGCAGCTTGAAGGAGCTATCCGAAGAAAGTGCGGAATCCACGACATTCTGGTTTTCCTCGCGTTCCAGCGAGCAGGTAGCATAGACAAGGCGCCCCTTTGGCGAGACCCTTTGCATGGCTGACCGCAGAATCGAGATTTGTCGGTCGCGAAGGTCGGTCAAATCCTCTATCCTGAGCCGCCACTTAATTTCGGGATTGCGCGCAAGAGTGCCGGTGCCGGAACAAGGGGCGTCTACCAGGACGCGGTCAAACCCTGCGACCAGCGGAAGCATGCGCACGTCTGCCGCGACTACTCGCACGTTCGGTGCGGATACCAGCTTGCGCAGCAAGCGGGCGCGGTGGGAGTGCAGCTCGACCGCCAAGATGGTCGCGGATGGATTCTGTTGGGCAAGCACGCGAGTCTTTCCACCGGGTGCGGCGCAGCAGTCAAGGATCGTGGTGCCTTGGCCGACTAAAAGCGAAACCAGTTGGGAGGCTTCATCCTGGAAAGCGACCCGGCCCTGGCGAAACGCCGCCGTTACCGTCGAGTTGCCGATAGCGGCGCGGCGCGCCGATGACAGGATGCGCCCCGGAACCAGCCGAACTCCTTCTCGCGTGAGCTCATCTTCGTCAGCAGGATCGGTGACGCGGATTGTGGTTTCTGGAACCTGCTGGTCGTAGTTGCAGATTTTTACCGCGCAGTCAAACCCGAACTCCCGAACCCAGCGTTCAACCAGCCATTGCGGGTGTGCAAATTGCGCCGATAACTGCGCGGATGTTTGGCAAGCGGGGATCTCCACAGCGAGGGCTTTCTCTCCACGTTTTGCCAGTTTTCGCAAGACTGCGTTGGTAAACGCGGCGGCAGAAGATTTGCGCGCCTGCTTTACCAACTCCACGCTCTCATGAATTGCCGCCCGTGCCGGAATGCGATCGAGAAACATGAGCTGATAGATCGCCAGCCGAAGCGAAGTGAGTACTTCGGAATCGAGTCGGGCGAGGGAAATAGAGGAATGACGCGTTATTTCCCGATCCAGCCGGGAACGCCAGCGGAGCACGCCCATCACCAGTTCGCTGGCCAGGCCATGGTTGGTAGCACTGAGGTTCGCGTGACGCGAAGCATGAAGAAGTTCCATTGCGTAGGCGCTTTCCCGCTCGACTCGCAGAAGAACTTCGAAAGCGGCAACGCGAGCAGGCGAGATGGGCATGATGCAGTTCTTCGGTGTCTGTTCCCGGTTTTCAGCTGGAGCCCAGCTGCTCGCCGGGTTGCGGGCGGTAGCCGTGAATAAAATCCTGGGCTGGCATTCGTCTCTTGCCTTCAAGCTGCAGTTCGAACAATTCGAGCGCGCTGCTCTGGCCACACCCAACGATGAGCCGATTCTCGAGAATTGCGAGCTGACCCGGGGCGACTCTAGCCTCGCTCGGATAGGCTGACAACAGTTGAAGATTCTTGCCCCGGAAAGTTGTGAAGGCGCCGGGCCAGGGCTGGAACCCTCGCAGGCGATTGCAGATTTCCCGCGCCGTACGCTGAAAGTCGACGCGCCCATCTTCTCTGCGGAGAATGGGAGCCAAGGTTGCCTGGCTATGGTCCTGCGGACGTGGGGAGAGCGTTCCTGCGGCCAAACGTTGCATAGTTTCAAGCGTCAAATCAGCACCGAGTACGGCGAGCCGCGGAGACAGCGTTTCGGCGGTGTCGTCGGGCTCAATCGAAAGCGCTTTCTGCAGGAGGATGTCGCCGGTATCCAGGCCAGCGTCGATGCGCATGGTGGTCACGCCGGTCACGTTTTCGCCGCAAGCAATGGCCCACTGGATAGGGGCTGCGCCGCGATACTTGGGCAGCAATGAGGCGTGCAGATTGAGGTTGCCGAAACGAGGCAGATCAATCATCCATTGCGGAATAATGCGGCCGTAGCCGACAACAACGATGGCATCCGGATGAATCGCGGCTAGCTGCGAATGAAAGGCCTCGTTCTGCTTGATCGCCGGTGGCTGGACGATTTGCAAGCCAAGTTCAAGCGCACGGGTTTTTACCGGGGAATGAGTCAGCTCCAAGCCGCGTCCGCGGGGCCGGTCGGGCTGAGTGACCACCAAAGAAACCGGGAAGCCCGCTTCAACCAATTTGTTTAGAGTGGGAACGGCGAAGGAGGGCGTACCGCAAAACACAAGATGGAGGGATGGGCTCATCGAGTCAGGGGCGAACGTCTACCATTCTCCAGCCTTCACCAGCTTGCGAATCTTGCGCTTGATGAGGTCACGCTTCAAAGCGCTGATGTGGCTGATGTAAAGCTTGCCATTCAGATGATCGGTCTCGTGCAGGAAAGCCCGAGCCAGCAAGTCCTCACCGGTCTTCTCGAACCACTGGCCATTCACATCCTGTGCGCGGATAGTGACTTTGGTAGCGCGTCTCACCGGCTCGCGAAACTCGGGAATGCTGAGGCAGCCCTCGGGTTGCGTGTGCCTGCCTTCGGCATGAATGATTTCGGGGTTGGCCAGCACCAGCTTGGCGTTGGGATCTTCTTTGAAGGTCACATCGATGACTGCGAGACGCTGGGAAATTCCTATCTGGGGAGCGGCCAGCCCTACTCCCCGCGCCTCATACATCGATTCGAACATGTCCTCCACCAGCTTCTTCAGCTCGTCGTCAAAAATGGTGACAGGTGCGGCCGGTTTCTCCAGCACAGGATTGCCAAACTTTACGATCGGATAAATCATGCGGTCAGGGGTCAGTAACTTTTCAACTGCTCCAGATAACCTTTAAAGTTGCGGAGAATTTCTGTCATGGAGTCGCCGCCAAACTTCTCCAGCGCACAGCGCGCCAAGGTTAAAGCTACCATAGCTTCCGCGGCAACGCCCGCCGCAGGGACGACGCAGACGTCGGAGCGCTCGTAGGCGGCTTTCACGGGCTCGCGAGTGGCAAAATCCACCGATTGCAGAGGGCGGCGCAGAGTAGAGATGGGCTTCAGATAGCCTCGCACCCGAATCTCTTCGCCGTTTGAAACGCCGCCTTCGATGCCCCCGGCGTTGTTGCGAGCGCGAGTAAATCCGGCAAAGGCCGTGTCTTGCCGGTAGCCAATCTCATCATGAACGGCGGAGCCGGGCGAGGCAGCCGCGGAGACTCCGGCGCCAATCTCAACCGCTTTGACCGCCTGCAGTGACATGACCGCTGCAGCCAGTTGTGCATCCAGGCGCTCATCCCATTGGGCGTAGGTTCCGAAGCCGGGTGGTACATTGCGCGCGACGACTTCAAAGACTCCCCCAACTGAATCTCCAGTCTTAAGAACACGGTCGACCTCGGCTTTCATTTGTTGTTCAATTGCCGGGTCCACACAATTGAGCAGGACTTCGTCTCTGGCGTGCAAAGGCTGGATTTGTTCCCACTGAACCTCACTCTGGACGGAGACTGCGCCCACGGAGATGACGTGGCTCAAGACCTCGATTCCCAGCTCGCGCAGGAGCAACTTTGCCAGGCCTCCCACCGCTACGCGGGCGGCAGATTCGCGCGCGGAAGCACGCTCGAGCACGTAGCGCGCTTCGGGAAAGTTATATTTCAGCGCGCCGGCTAAATCTGCATGGCCTGGACGCGGCGAAGCTACACGCTTGTGTTTGGCGGGATCACCTTTTTCGACAGGAAGTGACTCTGCCCAATTTTTCCAATCCTTGTTCTCCAGAAGGATGGCGATGGGCGAGCCGATGGTCATGCCGTCGCGCACGCCCGAGAGGATGTGCGCGCTATCACGCTCGATCTTCATCCGGCCGCCGCGGCCATAGCCTTGCTGGCGCCGCCATAGCTCCCGGTCGAGAAGCGCCTGGTTTACTTGCAATCCCGCCGGCATGCCGGAAAGAAAGGCGACGAGGGCCTCTCCGTGCGATTCGCCGGCGGTAAAGTAACGCAGCATGGTTTCTGGATTGTAAATGATGAAGGGCTTCCGACATTACCTGGTCAGAGGAACCTCTGCCCATCCGTTTTATTGTGTCCCATTGGGATAGACAAGGATCTTGCTGGCTTCGCCGGTCGTCAGGCTCTCCATGGCTTTGGAGAAATCCTTCATGGGGATGCGGTTGGTGATGACAGGATGCAAATCGAGCTTGCCATTTTTCAGTAGTGCGGTCATCTGATACCAGGTTTGATACATACGCCGCCCATTGATGCCCTGGATCGTTATGCCCTTGAAGATGATGTCTTCTGAAAAGTTTAGAGAAATTGGCTTCGAGGTGAGACCAAGTAGAGAGATGCGTCCACCGCGGCGAACGATGTCGAAAGCGGTTCGAATAGCGTTGGGGTGGCCAGCCATTTCGAGCACCACGTCGACTCCGAGTCCTCCCGTCCGCTGCAGGATGATGGCGTTCACATCTTCTTTCGAGGGATCGAGCACCAGGTCGGCCTTCATCTCTTGCGCGATGCGACGCCGGTGCTGGTTAACTTCGATGGCAAAGACTTGCGCCGCGCCGACGGCTCGCGCCACCGCGACGGAGAACAGTCCGATGGGGCCGCAACCGGTGATGGCTACGGTCTTGGCGGCAATTTCTCCGGCTAGAACCGTATGGACGGCGTTGCCCAGCGGATCGAGGATGGACGCGTACTCCTGCGGAATGGCGGGATCAAGTTTCCAGATATTGGATTCTGGGATGACCACGTACTCGGCGAATGCGCCATCGGCGTCAACACCGATGATTTTCACATGCTGGCAAATGTGCGCTTCGCCGGTGCGGCACTGCAGGCACTTGCCACAGGCCACATGCATTTCGGCGGAAACAAAGTCACCTTCTCTTACGCTGGTGACCTCGTCGCCGAAGGCCACCACCTCCCCGCAGAATTCGTGCCCGGGTATCAGAGGAGGATGGATGCGCTTCTGCGCCCAGCGATCCCATTGGTAGATGTGCAAATCGGTGCCGCAGATGGATGCGACATTGACTTTGACCAGGACGTCGGTCCGTCCGAACGCGGGAACTTTTACTTCGCGAATCTCCGCACCCGGTGCGGAGTTCGGCTTAACCACCGCCAGCATAGTTTTTTGCATCGGTGCCCTATGATTTCATACGATGAAAGCGCAAACGTATGATTCTAGCACTGCGGGGGCACGTCGATGGGCCGGCCTCATCCGCAACCACAGAGCAGACGAAGGTGCACAAAAGGCAAAACCTGTGGTTACTTCTTGTCTTTGGACACTCCCTTCTCAAAGTTCAGCGACGACGCCCTTTTGAATTCCTCTGATTTGCCGCGGGGAATACTCAGCGTTTTCCAATGGTTCCATCGCAGATGTTTTGCCAGGAACACGATCTGGCCCAAGTGTTGAGCATAGTGCGCAATCTGTCGGTTGACGGCCTGCAAAACGGTGTGCGGCTCCCCACGAATGGTGACGGTGCGCATCAGGTCTTCGGGCTGGAGTGATTCGAGTGCGGAGAAGACGATTGCCCAGCCTTCGTCCCACCAGCGCATCACGTCTGCCCGGGTGGTTCCGGGGTGGATCTCGAATTCCCGGTCGCGAAAGCGGTTGGGTTTCTCGCCGTCGGTGGTAAGAAAGTCGGTGAAGCGTGAGCGCATATTGCCGGCAATGTGATTCACCAGGATGGCAACGGAATTCGACTCGGGATCGAGCGTGACGAAGAAATCCTCCTCCGTCAGCTGTGCCATGGCAGCTTCGCCCATGCGCATGTGCCCACGCAACTGTCGCTGGGCCTCGTCAAGATAGTGCTCGGCGACCTCAGAAGACATAGGAACCCTCGTTGTTGGAAATCAACTATCTTCGAACGGACCCCAACCGCCTCCGCCGGGAGTTTCGATGCGAATCCGTTCCCCTTTGCGTAAACGGATATTGAATTTACCAGGCAGATCTTGCGATGAGCCATCGGCGTGAATCAGCTTTGCGGTGCCGAACTGACCGTCTTGCCCACCGTTGAGACCATAGGGCCGATGGAGGCGTCGTTCCGACAGCAACGTAACTTCGGCATCAGCGAGCACTTCAACTTCCCGCACGATGCCATTGCCGCCGCGCTGATTCCCTGCACCTCCACTACCAGCACGCAGCCCATATTTTCGCACCCGCAGAGGATATGCGTACTCCAGGGCCTCAGCGGGAGTGTTGAGCGAGTTCGTCATGTGGGTGTGCACCCCGGAGACACCTGGCTTAGTAGGCCGAGCCCCCATTCCACCGGCGATGGTTTCATAGTAAGCGAATGGTTCGTTGGTTCGGGGATCGATGCCGCCGATGGTCATG
>Ga0335078_10015834_pt1 | contig 11192 bp, 6 predicted proteins | sample Lox_Sample_32_FD_206711 | JGI IMG/M metagenome (GOLD analysis project Ga0335078, IMG submission 206711) | Soil microbial communities from Loxahatchee National Wildlife Refuge, Florida, United States - Lox_Sample_3.2 | ecosystem: Environmental > Terrestrial > Soil > Wetlands | place: USA: Florida...
GGGCTGTACAAGGCGATGGTTGGCGCGGGGCCTGTGACGGCTACCGAGTTGGCCCAAAAGACCGGCACAGCCGAGCGTTACGTCCGCGAGTGGTTGAACGCTAACGCCGCCAGCGGATTTGTGACTTACGACTCCGGAACGGGGGCCTACACGCTCCCGCCGGAACAGGCCTACGCCCTCACCGCGATGGATCTTCCTGGCGCCTTCCACATCATCTCAGCGTGCTTTAAGGACGAGCCCAAGATTACGCAGGCGTTTCGTACCGGTGATGGTGTGGGGTGGCACGAACACGATGCCAACCTCTTCTTTGGCACCGAGAGGTTCTTTCGGCCAAACTACGCCGCCAACCTGGTGTCATCGTGGATTCCGGCGCTCGCGGGAGTGGAGGATCGGCTGAAGCGCGGTGCGACCGTGGCCGACGTTGGCTGCGGGCACGGCGCCTCAACCATGCTCATGGCGCAAGCGTTTCCCAAGTCACGATTTTACGGTTTCGACTATCACAGCGGATCGATTGAATATGCCCGGCACGTTGCCGGACGCGACGGGTTGCTGGACCAGATCAGTTTTGAAGTGGCCAGCTCGAAAAGCTACCCAGCCAACGGCGGATATGACTTGGTGACGTTCTTCGATTGTCTCCACGATATGGGCGATCCGACGGGAGCGGCGAAGCACGTGCTCAGCACGCTGAAGCCGGATGGGACCTGGATGATCGTCGAGCCGTTCGCCCACGATCTGGCGCACGAGAATCACAATCCTGTCGGTCGAATCTATTACTCGGCGTCGACCATGATTTGTACGCCCGCTTCGCTGGCGCAGGAGGTGGGAGCGGCATTGGGCGCGCAGGCGGGCGAGTCACGGATCCGCAAGGTGGTCACGGACGCAGGCTTCACACGGTTCCGTCGCGCCGCTGAGACCCCATTTAACCTGGTTTACGAGGCGCGGCCATAGCCCTAACTGAAGGTTTTTTAACTCAGCGACGGAGATCCAAGTCGTTGAGGCCAGGAAGTCGCGGCCAGGAATTCGCGGAAGTAGGCCTTGGCGTGTCGTAGCTGTCCACCAACAAGCTGCCCGAACCCGATTCAGCGGCACGCCGAGGCCCATTTAAGTCTCTCCCTTTCCGCCCGGTCAAATACCCTCGAACACCGTACAGTTCCAACCTCGTGAGTGTTTTCTCCGCTGCGATCGCGAAGCGCCACACAACTAAGCTGTGGACTTACCTTCATCGAACCTACAGTTAATCCTTGTCCTGGTTCCTGGTGTAGTAGAATATCTTGGCGCGGGCCGTTAGCGGGGGCCGGAGGAGGCCACACAGTGCACCTTACATTGAAGCCGAACCAAGGCACGGCACTCCGGAGGATCGTTGCTCTTCTGGGCGCCGCCACGCTCCTCGCGGTGCCGGGAGCCTGCCAGGAGGATACGATCGAAGGACAGATCCGCCTGACTACCGGCGGGGTTCTGCCCTCCGGCATTGTCGTAAAGCTCGAAGTTGCGGAGAATGTGGTGGCAGCTCAGCAGATGGTGGGAAACACAGGCAAATTCCTTTTCACCAATCTCAAGGCGCAGTCCTACCGCATCATCGTAACTGCCAATGGGTTTCAGCCGGGAACAGCCCAAGTGGACATGCAGTACTATGCCAGCCGGTACCCAACGATTTACTTAACTCCACTCGGAGCCAAGAAAACTGCGCCAACTACTTCGGAGAGCACGACGGACCTCGCTGCACCAAAGAAAGCCCGCAAAGAATTCGAGCAAGGACACGAGGCGCTACAAGCGAAGGACCTGGCAGTTGCGCGCAAACACTTCGAAAAGGCCATCGAGATGGACGAGTGTTATGCGCGAGCATTGACCGAACTCGGGGTCGCTCTCACGCTACAAGGGGAGCTTGCTTCAGCGGAGACCTCCTTTCAAAAGTCAATTCACTGTGACGGGGAGTTTCTGGAAGCATATATTCAGATGGGAATCCTTCTGAACATTGAGAAAAAGTATGCGGACGGCGAATCCATCCTGCAACAAGCGTTGAGGGTAGCGCCCAGCGACTGGCAACCTTACTATCGTTTGGGTGACGTGCATCAACAGTCCGGCAAGTACAAGCAAGCGGTTGAAGAATACCTGAAGGCCGAGTCGCTGAGCCCGGCCGTGCCCCCGGAAGTTCATGTCCGGCTCGCCGATGCGTATTGGCAGCAGAAGAACTACGATGGGGCTTGCAACGAAATGCAGACTTATTTGCGAATCGCTCCTGAGGGACCGCTTGCGGGCCAAACCAAGTCCTTGCTTCAGCAAGCGGGATCGATGTGCAAGCCGAGTTCTCAGGCGGCAGGGGGCCCGCAGTAGCTTTGCTGCCGCCTGGTTGCGCTCCGCTCATAGTCGTAGCACGGGACGCGCGGGTCCGCATCGTGATAAACACGGGGCGAGAACGTGACGAGGTGATCGTGCTTTCGGGGCAAAGCGCTTCACCCAGTTTGGCCGCCGAAACCAATGGCTGCGCGAAAGGTAAGGTAGAAACAATGTGGCGAAAGTTGGTTAGTCTGACTCTTTTTGTCTTCTTGGCAGTGGTGATGCTTCCGGGGCAGGAAACGGCGCAGCACCCACTCAACCAGGAAGACGTCTACCGCTTGATCAAAGAGAACAAGCAACAACCGGACATTATTGAAAAGACCTTGCACGATCAAGGGGTGGATTTCGATCTCAATCCCGAGATCGAGAAGAAGATGCGCAAAGCGGGAGCGAACGACCAGATTCTGCAGGCTATCTGGGCGGCAGGGCCCACGGTCAAGAATTTCAAAGGAGCCATCATCTCGAGTGCGACGGGCGTCCCCCTAACATCCACTTACAAAGAAGCGATGGGGTACAAGACTCTTGAGCAGACCTCCGATCCGGGGACCAAGATTCGGATGGCCATGGAATTCGCCCAGACCTTTCCCAACAGCGAATTGTTGTCCTACGTCTTCACCCAGGCGGCGGACGCATTCGAGCAGAAGGGAGATTTCCCGAATGCGACGAAAACCGCCCGAAAAAGCATCGAACTAGACGCGAACAACACTTATAGCCTGCTCGTGGCGGCTACTTCACTGTCGCAGCCCAGTATGGTTCGCGATGCGGGCGATAACAGCGCGAAGATCCTCCAGGAGGCACAGACCGATGCCCAGCGTGTGCTTGATCTCTTACCCAAGCTGCCGGCCAGGACCGACGAACCGCTGGACAAGTTCGAGGCGCGCAAGGCCAGCCTCGAATCAAGCGCGCATGCCGCTCTGGGCGCGGTGGCCATGCAGCAGGATAAGTACGATGATGCGATCGAAGAATTCAAGAAGGCGATTGCCGTTTCCCAGCCCCCCAAGCCTTCTCTATACTTCCGGCTGGGCGAAGTTTACTCCAGCGCCGGCAAAAAGCAGGAGGCCATCGACGCTTTTTCGAAAGCGGCGGAATTGGGCAAAGGAACGATCATTGAGACCTACGCTAATCAGAGCATAAAAGAGATGCAGCATTAACGGACCGCTGTCCCGGCATCTCGCTGCACAGCCCGTCAGGTCCGCTGGCGGACGCAAGGGGATCAGATGCCCTCGGCGCGACAAAACGATAGGATCGCGGCCTTCCCCCACCGGTTGCTGCTTGGGCCACTCGCTTGGTGGCGTTCGGGGCGAAGGCCGCCTCGCCGCATTGTGATTTTCATTGCTATCGCGACTCTTGCCGCTTTCGGAGCCAGGGCTAAAGCGCAACCCGCCGGCAACTCAGCGCAATCGGGAGATCCTCGGGTACGAGCGAGTGAGGAAGAACTGGAGACCTACCGCCATGCCCGTACGCTGATCGATTGGACGGCGCGGGAGATCAAGGATGCTGCACCTCTTGACAAACTCCGACCGGCCACCGCCCCCCCCGGGTACCAGGACAAGTTGCCGGCTATTTTGAGCCACGTCGGGGCAAGGGCGGCGGCGATGATCGCCGAGTTCCGTAACATCGCCTGTGACGAGCGCGTCTACTCGGAATGGAACCTGGGGAGTCCCATCGCTACATTTCGCCAAATGGGTCCGAACGAGGTGGCCCACCATTTCCTGTACATTATCATCCCCAGGCCGCTCGGCGATCCTCTGATGTTCAAGGAGTACCGTACCAATCCCCACGGAAGCCCCATTGACCTCAAAAGTCTGGCCGATCTCCGATTGATCACCACCAACTTCACTGGTAGTTGGGCATACTTCAACCCTTCCAATCAGCCCGAGAGCCGCTTTCGCTACTTCGGGGAAGAGTCCCTTCGCAAGCAACTTTGCTACGTCGTGGGCTTCGCACAGAGGCCTGATATCGCCCGGAACTTCACCACCTTTGAGATTGGCAACCACTCTGCCATTATTCTGGTGCAAGGGCTTGCATGGATCGACGAGAAATCATTCCACATCCGAAAGCTCGAGACATGGCTTCTCGCGCCGCGGAGCGATATCGGACTTCAAAGCCAAAACACGACGGTGATGTACTCTCCCATTCTCCCGGCGGGTCTGGAGGATGTTCTCTGGCTCCCCGACGAGGTCACGGTGCAGGTTCACTATCACGATGTATTTATCCGTAATACGCATCGTTATTCCAAATTCAAACTCTTCCAGTCTCGCGTCGCGATCACTCCATGAAAGCGCCTCTTTCGTGTATAATTTAGAAGACCTATGACGCTGGCGAAGGTAGCAAAGCGTGCCGGAGTCTCAACGGCCACGGTTTCGCGTGTTTTGAACAACCTGGGGATGGTCAAGGATTCCACCCGCAGGCGGGTCCTGAGCGCTGTCGAATCACTGAACTACTACCCTAACCTTCATGCCCGGTCGCTGGCGGGTGGCAAAAGCAAAACGATCGGACTGATCGTTTCCAACCTGAGCAATCCGTTCTTCATCGACGTCTTCCAGGCGATGGATGAGGCAGCGCGCGCCAACGGTTACGATGTGTTGGTCGAGCATACCGATTACCAGGTCGGTCAACTTCGCGCCGGAGTGCAATCCTTGCTGGGGAAGCGCGTGGCGGGACTGGCGATCATCGTCTCGGAAATGGAACCGAGCCTGCTCGCGGAGATTCAGTCCAGCGAGCAGCCCACCGTTTTCTATGACGTCGGGACGCCGAGCGAGAACTCGATCAATATTAGTGTGCGTTATGAGCTCGGCACCCAACGGGCCGTGCAGTACCTGTATTCTCTTGGACACCGGCGCATGGCGTTTGTCGGGCATCACACCGCGCTCAGCCCGCTGCAAGTCCGGAGAAAAGCCTTTCTTGGAGCTGTCGGCGGGTATAACGGAGCGGTTTCGTGGAAGATCGCCATGGGCCCCGATTCTCCCGCCGGAGGCGCGCAGGCCTTGCGGGAACTATTATCTTCGGGGTTCAGGCCGACGGCCATTGTCTGTGTTAACGATTACATGGCGATCGGAGTATTGCGGGAGCTGCGCGTGAACGATTATTCCATCCCGGAGGACATTTCCGTTACCGGATTCGATAACATCTCTCTCTCCGAGTTTACTAATCCACCCCTCACGACACTGAACATTCCACGAGAGAAGATTGGTCAAATGGCAGTGAACGCCCTGCTGCCCGAGGGTGTGGCCAGCCCGATGCCGCGGGAAGTGCTGCTCGAACCCGAATTGGTTCTTCGTGATTCGACGGGCCCCGCGCCCCTTTCGCAAACCGTTGTAGATCTCTCCGCTGGGATCGCCGTAGGGTCGTGACATGAGAGAAAGGCCTCAACCCAACGAGACCCTCACCCCCGGCACGACGAACCCACGCGGCTGGCCTCGATTCCCTCTCATCAGTGCCGTCCTGTTCTTCCTCGCTTGCGGGGTTTCACCTCTGTGCCTCTCTGTCGAGACGGGAACGAAATCGGTTGCGGACCCCTACAGCCGAGGGGTGGCGCTACTGACGCAGAAGAAGTGGAAGGAAGCAGCGGCCGAATTCCAGCAGGCTATCCACAATGACCCCAATAATAGTCGGGCGTATGACGGACTGGGAGTCGCGCTAACCAGGTTGGAAAATCAGAAGGATGCCGAGTCAGCCTTCGACGAGGCCCTTCGCCTCGATGCGAGAGACGTCCAGGCTCATTACTATCTCGGCGTTATCGCGGCGGAATCCCAGCGTTTGGAGGATGCTACCAAGGAATTAAAAGCCGCGGTCGAACTCCAGCCCGATTTCGAGGAAGCCCGTCTGGCCTTGGCGCTCGCCCTCGAGGAAGACGGCCAGATCAAGGCGGCGATCGGGGAATACCAGACGGTTCTGAAGGGCGATCCCAAATCGGCCGAGGCTCACAATGGTCTGGGCAACGCGTACGTTCAGAACAACCAATTATCGGATGGCATTGGAGAATATCGGAAAGCCGTCGAATTGGAGCCCGATTATTTCCGCGCTTTGAACAATCTCGGCTCGACCCTGGTGAGTGCGGGAGATTTCGCTGGAGGCTACGCCGCTATACGCAAAGCTCTGGCTTTGCGCCCTTCCAGCTTCGAGGCCCACCTGAACATGGGCATCGTCCTTAGCGCCAAGGGGGATTCCAAGGGCGCGCTGGCACAGTTTGAGCGAGTTCTGACGCTTCATCCTCCTGACGCCATCGCGTATCGGGCCGAGTACGAGATGGCCCAGAATCACCGGCAGCTGGGCGACCTGGCGAAAGCGGTCGAGTGCCTCCAAGCCAGCCTTCGACTGGCTCCGCAAATGGACGAAGCCTACTACTCGCTAGGTTCGGTATTGAAGCAACTGGCGTCCAAATCACCTCACACTCCTCCCGCGCCGAGCAATCCGGACGCGGGTAAGCTCTACGATCAGGCGAGCCAGAACCTCGTCCATGGAGATCTGGAGGGGGCCGTCGAAGCCCTCGACGCGGCCCTGCGGGCCGATCCGAACTACGCCAGTGCCCACAACTTGCTCGGGTTTATCCTCGGCCAGCAAGGCAAACTGCCCGACGCCATTGCGGAGTTGAATCAGGCGGTGACGCTGGACCCCGAATCCTCCGCAGCGCACTACAATCTCGGTGTGGCCCTCTGGTATCAGGCCGAGCGAACGGAAGCGGTCAGCCGATTGCGGGAGGCTGTCAAGCTGGATCCGGCTTCGGGCCCGGCATATGCATTCCTGGGTATGAGCCTCAAGGACCTTGGCGAGAATGAGGCTGCCTTGGACAGCTTGGCCTGTGCCTTGGCTCTCGACGCGAGCGACTTCTCGGCCTATATGGATCAAGCCGTCATCCTGCTCAAGATGCGCAGGCTCGGTCCCGCTCTTCATCAGCTTGAGGCCGCTCTGCGTTTAGACAGGCAGGCCTCGGTGGGCCAAAACGATTTGAGGGAGGCGATCTCCCAGCTCCAGCAGTTTGCCGAAGGAAAAGACAACCTGCCAGAGGTACACTTCGTGCTGGGCCACCTGCTGGGACTGGAGGGCGCCAGCCAGCAGGCCGTGATGCAAGAGCTTCAGACCGCAATTCGTGAAGCTCCCGATTTCCCCGAAGCGCACAATGCCTTGGGATTACTGTACGTGCAAGCCGATCAGGGTGATCAGGCGATTCAGGAATTCCGAAAGGCCATCCAGCAGAAACCCGACTACACTGAAGCTCACGCCAATCTCGGCGCGGTTTTGACGGAAACTAACCTGGATGAGGCGGTTGCGGAACTGCAAACTGCCGTGAAACTGGATCCGACGATGGTCAGTGCCCATTTCAATCTCGGCGTAGCCTACGGGCGCCAGGGGAAGGTCGAAGAGGAAATCTCCGAGCTCCGCCAGGTCGTAGGCATCGACCCCCGACACGCAGATGCGCAGTACACGCTGGGCAAGATGCTGGTTGATCGGAAGAACTTTCAGGAGGCGGTTGTTCATTTGCGTGAAGCGCTGAAGGTGGACCCACAAAGAGGCGACGCTTATTACCAGATGGGCTTGGCGCTGGGACGCATGGGCCAAACCGAGGAGGCCGCACAGCAGTTTCAACTCGCTCAGAAGTTCAACGTCACGAAAACCAGGACGCAATTTGCCGATTCCCAATTCAACCAGGCGGAAGAGGAACTGGCAACGGGAAAGACCGATGCCGCCATTGAGCACTTCCGGGCCGTGACCCGATTGGAGCCCACCTCGTCCAGCGCTCATGAGGAGCTGGGAGAGGCTCTGCTCAAGAAGGGAGATTCAGAGGGGGCCGTCCGGGAATGGCAGGAGGCGGTGCGTTTGAATCCTAGCGATTCTGAGGCGCGGTACAGCCTGGCGAGGATTTTATTGGAGCAAGCCGACCTGGATGCGTCAATCGAGCAGTTGGAAGAGGCCACCCGGTTGCGGCCCTCATGGCCCGAGGCCTACAACTCTCTGGGGATCGCGCTCGCCCGAAAAGGCGACACGGAGAAAGCGGTCGCAGCCTTTCAGCAGGCTCTCAAACTCAATCCCCAATACGCCGAAGCGCAACAAAACCTCGCCGCCGCGCTCAAGCAGCAAAGAGCATCGAAGGAGAACACGCAGCATTAGCGGGCGGTTTCAGAAGTGCGCCAACGTATGAGGCCCACCCTCACCACCGCTTCGAGGTCCCGCGTCTCCCAAAGGGCGAGGGCCGATACTATTGGGGTTGAGTTGGTTGAATTGTGAAGAGAAGTAAAACTTAGTCAGAACTGAGTTTCATCGAATGGAACGCGTAGAAGAAAACACGATGCTGAGATGCAGTTGTACCAAGATAAGACATGAAGGCGACGGGATGGCCACTACTCTCCCCTCACTCTCCGATTCTTCCGCATCTCGATCTTTCGAGGAGGGTCTTCTTCACCACGGTATGGTTCGTTGGCTCGGGCTGGCTGGCCGACTGACATTGCTGCCGTTCATGTTTGCGGCGGCTCAGCTTTCTTTCGCCTCGTGGCAGAATGCGTCCAGTCAGAACCCGAGCGCCAGCCCCGCCATTCGCGCCCCTGCCGGTCCGGTTCAAGCTGCCGGCGAAGACAGTCTCACGCCGCTAGAGGCCCTCATTGAGCAGGGGCGGTATGAACAAGCGGTTCCGGGCCTGGAGCAGTACGTTAAAGCCCACGACGAGTCGGCCAAGGCGCACTATGACCTGGGCTACGTCTACTTCCGCACCCACCAGATCGGAGGCGCGGTGCGCGAACTGTCCCGGTCACTGCAGCTTAACGACAAGGACGCCCAGGCACACAAAATCCTCGGCTTGGTCTGTACCTTCGTCGGCCGTTACGAGTTGGCGGAAGTGGAATTGCGCGCCGCGGCGCAGTTGGAACCAAGATCGCCTGAGATTCACTATTTCCTCGGCCGGGTTTATTACACCAGGCAGGTCTTCTCCATGGCCCAAAAGGAATTCGAGACCGCAATCGAGCTCGATCCTGGATACATGAAAGCCTACTACAACCTCGGCCTGGTGATGGAAACCCTCGGCAAGAATGATGAGGCGGTTCAGGACTACACGACGGCCGCCCAAATGAATGAGGCCCAACATCTGAACTCGCCATATCCCAACGAATACCTCAGCGCTCACTATAATCGCCTGCGACAACCCGACCTGGCGATCGAGTTCGCGCAGAAAGCTCTGTCGATTGACTCGCACTGCGACCTCGCGTACTACGATCTCGCTAAGGCGTTTCAAACCCAAGGCGAGTGGCAGAAGGCGGCGGCGGAGGTTCAAAAGGCCATCGCCATCAACGCTGCCACGCCTGAGTACTTCTACCTTCTCAGCAATGCTCTGCGGAAACTCGGGAAGATCCCGGAAAGTGAGGCGGCGCTGAAGAAATTTCAGGAGATCCACCAGGACCAGGACACCATGGCGAGACTCTGGCGGGACGCCAACCGTGAACACGAACCGGACATTCCCCCGCCCCTACCGACGCACGATAATGAACACTGAATTCTCAGGCAGCCTTCTGACGTCACGGCGTGAATTCCTCCGCTCGCTGAGGCGCCTGGGCGTTTTCGTACCCGCGTCCATTCTCGCCCTCGATTCCCAGAGGACAATGGCCGGTCAGAGGTCAAAGCTCCGGACCTCTCCCGCGGATCATTCCCTATCGAAATTGGGGTTCTCGTTCACAGACGTTGCCGCACCGGCAGGACTGGGCCAAGCCATCAACGTGACGGGTGGAAAGACGACGAAGCGCTACCTCTTGGAGGAGATGGGGTGTGGCGCGGCTTTCTTTGATTATGACAACGACGGCTGGATGGACATTTTCATGGTGAACGGAACCGCGTTTGACGCGCTTCCACACGGTCCCCCTCCTTCCAACTTCTTGTTCCACAACAATCGCGACGGAACTTTCACTGATGTTACGCACAAGGCAGGTTTGGTCCGGACCGGTTGGGGGCAAGGTTGCTGCGTAGGCGATTACGACAACGACGGCTTTGACGATTTGTTCGTTACCTACTGGGGCCAGAACGTTCTCTACCACAACAACGGCGATGGCACTTTCACGGATGTCACCGAAAAGGCAGGCCTGATCCAATCCGGACCGCATCCCCGGTGGAATGTGGCCTGCTGTTTTCTGGACTACGATCTTGATGGCCACCTCGATCTGTTTGTGGCGAACTATGTGAACTTCGACCCGGCCATCGTTCCCGCGCCCGGTGGCGATGCACTCTGCAAGTATTACGGGGTCTCGGTGGCGTGCGGCCCTCAAGGTTTGGGGGGCGGCACCAATATCCTCTACCACAATCGGGGAGATGGTACTTTTGAGGACGTATCGGAAGCGGCTGGTGTGACCAATCCGCGCGGGCTGCCGGACCCCTATGTTGTCCAAGCTAACTGGATTCCGGCGGGCTCATATGGCATGGGAGCAGCGGCGGCGGATTTCGATAACGACGGCTGGCCCGATATTTATGTTGCGTGCGACGAAGCGCGCAGTCTTTTGTACCACAACAATCACAATGGGACTTTCACGGAAGTCGGCACGCCCGCGGGCTGCGCCCTCAATGCCAATGGAAGTACTCAAGGGGGAATGGGAGTCGCGGTGGGTGATTACGACTGCGACGGCTGGCTCGACATCCTGAAGCCCAATTTCGCCGGTGAGAACGTCAGCCTCTACCACAACAATCAAGATGGCACATTTTACGATGCGGTTTTTCAGGCCGGCCTGGCAGCGGCAACCGCGAATGTCGGCTGGGGGCCAGGATTCCAGGACTTCGATAACGACGGCTGGCGCGACATCTTCATTTCCACCGGTCACGTCTACCCCGAAATCTCCGGCCGCGGTCTCATGGCCGACTATGCATCACCGCCGGTGATTTATCGCAAC
>Ga0335078_10015836_pt1 | contig 11191 bp, 11 predicted proteins | sample Lox_Sample_32_FD_206711 | JGI IMG/M metagenome (GOLD analysis project Ga0335078, IMG submission 206711) | Soil microbial communities from Loxahatchee National Wildlife Refuge, Florida, United States - Lox_Sample_3.2 | ecosystem: Environmental > Terrestrial > Soil > Wetlands | place: USA...
AGTCTAGCCCGTACCTTATAACGGCGTAATTGAGCCGCACGAGGTCTCTCTTCAGGTAGTAGAACCTTGCGCCTGCGACCTTGGCCCCCCTCTCTATGTCGATAAGGTCGAGGCCCATCGCTATGTCTATGTGATCCTTCGGCCTGAAGCTGAAGGCAGGCGGCTCGCCCCAGGTCCTTATAGTCACGTTGTCGGAGTCATCCTTACCGTACGGCACGCTGTCATCAAGGATGTTGGGGAGCTGCATGAGAACCCCGTCCATCTTTCCCCTGAAAACATTCATCTCCTCCTCGACCTTCTTCAGCTGCTGCGGGATTTCCGCGGCCTCCCTAATCATGGCGGAGGCATCAAGCCCCTGCTTCTTGAGCCTCGACACCTCCTGCGTCGTCTTGTTCCTCTTTTCTCTTAAGAGGTTGGACTCCCCGTAAAGCCTTCTCCACTCCTTATCATAAGACAAAAGATCATCAAACATTCTGAGAATCTCGGGGTTGTTCCTCCGAGAGAGATTCTTCCTTATGCCCTCCGGATTCTCCCTTATGATTTTGATGTCCAGCATATGCTCAACCCTTGTAAAGCCTTCTGATAAGCTCTATTTGGTCTCGGGGTATAAGTTTAGCCCCTCCGAAGTGCGACGCTACAAATGTCATCGTGGAAACCTCCTCGAGTACCTCTGCCACTGTCAGCGCCCCCACAAGATCAAAGCCCACGGCTATTACGCCATGGTTCTGGAGGATCAGGGCGCTGTGCCCGGGTATGTTCTCGCCGACGAGACCCCCTAGTTCTCCGGTCCCTGAGTACTTGAACTCCAGGATCGGGACGTCCCCCAGCATGACCACCGCCTCTGCTGTTATTGGCTCGATCTTCTTTCCAGCCAGGGCCAGCCCCATCGTCATCGGGCTGTGAGTATGGATTACGGCATTGACGTCATCCCTTCTCCTGTAAATCGCTGCGTGGAAGTGCCACTCGATCGACGGCTTGGCTCCATCAAGGACATTGCCTTCGAGATCCATCTTCACAATGCTCCCCGGCTTGAGATCCCCCTTGTAAAGTGCGCTGGGAGTTATCAGCATCTCCCGGGTTCCCTTGATCCTCACGCTCGCGTTGCCGCCCGACCCCGTGATCAGCCCTCGGGCATGAAGGTTTTTCATGCATTTTACCAGCTGGCCCCTGAGATCTGCCTCGCCCGATCCAGACCCCTCAGCCTCAAAATCCAGTTCCGGCTCTGGTCCTGATTCTTGTGGCACCGACAACCCTCCCAAAAAACGAAATAATTGCCCTACCATTATTCTTTTCCTGTCTTTTTCATTTGCTGCGAAGGTAAGTTTTTATCCTTCGGATTTAAGACTCCTGCGTTGGAGGTTCTTCATGTCCAAACCGTTGGAAGGCATTGTGATCATCAGGACTGGAGGAGAGATTGGGATCAAAAGCAAGCCGGTACGGGCAATATTCGAGGATATCCTCCTCAAAAACGTCCGCCGGGCGCTCCGTGACGCAGAAATACCTTGTTCAAGGATTTGGCGAATAGCCGGCAGGATATACGTCGTGACCGAAGAGACAGAGAGGGCTTCAAAGGCCGCGGCAAGGATATTTGGTATATCCTCAACATCGCCTGGCCTGCTCACGAATTCTGGACTCGAGTCAGTTGTGCGTGCAGGGAAGGCGCTTGCAAAGACCTTTGTGCCTGGGACCTTCGCCGTCCAGTCAAGGAGGACCGGCAACCACCCCTACACCAGCCAGCAGCTTTCCTCCGAACTTGGTAAGGCTCTGCTGGACCAGGGGCAGGGGCTGAAGGTAGACCTTGACGACCCGCAGCAGACACTGAGCGTTGAGGTGCGAGAAGATATGGCTATCCTCTTCTCGAAAACCATAAGGGGCCCAGACGGTTTTCCGTGGGGAACCCAGGACGGGGTGATCGGCATAATAGACGAAAGCTACGGCTCGGTCATCGCTTCATGGTGCATGATGAAGAGGGGGTGCAGCCTGAGGGCTCTCATTTTTTCAGGACATGAGGGTCCGTCGGAAGCCGTTATGGACAACTTGAGGCGGCTTGCCTCCTGGATACCAGAAGGCGTATTGAAGGTGACCTCAATAAGCGCGTTTTCTGACAATCTCTCTCCCCCTTCCTCCCCCTCCTCCCTTGTCGCTCCACCTGTGACCTCGCCACCTTCCCCCCCATGTTTACCAGGCATCATCCAAATACGGCTGGCCACAAGGCTTGCCGAAAGAAAGGGCATGGGCGGCGTAGTGTCCAGCATCCATCCCGGAAAGCTCGACCTTATCGGCATGGCTATGGAGTCGCCGGCATCCGTCTCCGTCTTTCTGCCGCTGGTCGCAATCGATGACGGCCTTCTGAAAAGCTGGATGAAATTTGTAGGGGTTGAAGGGCAAGCCGGATTATCTGGGGGCGAAAACGACGCCTTTGGCCAAACCTTTTCCATTTCAGAGGTGGAGATCGACCTTATGCTCTCCGGTGGAACTGAACTGCGGGTTAAGGCTGAACAACCACACGCCTAAGCCCCTTGATCGACTCCTCAACAAGATCGCAAAGGGGTATCCCGCACTCCTCCTGTTCAAGCTCCTCCGCCCTGGCGCGGGTCCTGGCCTTGATAGAAGCCGCGGTGCAGTCCTGTGCCTTCGTGGCCGAGATCTCTAATGTGCCTATTGATCTCGCTATCCCCTCAACCTCCCGCTTGTTCATGCCAATCAGGGGCCTTATTATAGGCGTATTTATGACTGCGCTATTCAAAATCAGGTTCCTGAGGGTCTGGCTTGCCTGCTCCCCAAGTATCTCTCCTGTCACTATCGCTTTGCAGCCATGATCCGAGGCAATTCTCTCCGCCTTTCTGTACATCATCCTCTTGCAAAGGAGGCAGGTCAGGTTCCTCCTCCCTTTTACGAACAAATCGAGGTCCCTGCCGTGGGGCACTATCAGCACTTCCCCCTCCACACCCGTGACGCTCTTTATTTTTTTTACAGTGCTCAGAGCCCTTTCCTCGGTGTCCTTTCCTGTGAAAGGATAGTTATCAAAGTAAACAAAGAGGGGGCTCCATCCTCGCTTTATACCCAGGTAAGCCGCCGCAGGGGAGTCGATTCCTCCCGAAACTAGATAAACAGCCTTGTCCATACCGAGCACACCGCTCTCATCCTCTGGCTCGGAAATAAATTTTGTGTGAACAGCAGACATTTTGTGCCGCGGCTAGGGCCGCAGTAGAGACATGCGCTCCAATTGAGCTCCCAGACGATACCTTGGGTCGGCGCCCAAAACCCAGTACCAAAAATTTCATTAACCGAGTATTCTATATGGCTAGTGGACTCGAAGGGTGAGAATACTTGCAAGATTCAGAAAAAACAGGTTCCGAAGAAAGTACGTTCGAGGAGTACGTTAAAACATGTACGCTTTCCACTTGGAAGGGTATAGCCGTAGGTGTCGACAGTACTTATGCCTCAGCCATTGTGTTTGAAAGGGCGCTTGAGCTTGCGGCGTCCACCTGTTCAAAACTCTATGTACTGCATGTGGTGCCAACGATCCTGCCCTTTGCAGAAAAATCCAACATCGCGATAGATCCTGGTATTGAAGACGTCATGTTCAAGGAGACGCAGGAGCTGTTTGACTCGATAAAAAAGAGGATGAAAGAAAGGAACGTAGAGGGTGAGACTATCCTGCTTGAAGGGGATCCGGCTACCGAGATCCTGAATTTTATAAAGGAGAATAAAATCGGGCTCATGGTGTTAGGCAGCAAGGAGCGTCCAAAGTCTCCATATTATCTGGGCAGCGTAAGCAAGAAGGTGTCGGAGGAGTGCAGCTGCTCCGTGCTTGTAGAGCGTATATCGTGATAAAAGCCCAGGATCCTTGGAAGTCAAGATTGCACTACGGGGCAAACGGAAGCTGCCGCTTCCGAGGCTGAATGTTTATTCCGTGAATCCCCTCTATCTAGGAAGATGAGATCTCTACTTAAATACCGGCTGCAGGCTTTCCGCCGCTCCACTCCTCATATGTAATATGCCTCAAGGGCATATCTGCGCATCATCCTGTGGCTATTGAAGTGTGTTGCTACCAGTGTAATTGACTTCCTCATCATGTCCGTCCACTCGTCTCTCCTGCTGTAAAATGTAGGGGCTATGTTATACCTCAGCTTGCCGTAAAGATCCTGGATCTCCCTCATCCTCCTCTCATCCTCAGCCATCTCCTCGGCCGGCCCCGGCCCTATGGCCCAGCCATTGCGCCCCTCCACACACCCCTCGACCCACCAGCCGTCAAGCACGCTGAAGTTAAGGACGCCGTTATGCGCAGCCTTCATGCCGCTGGTCCCTGAGGCCTCCATTGGGGGGAGTGGCGTGTTCAGCCAGAGATCGACGCCGGATATCAGCTTCTCTGCCATGCTCAAATCATAATTCTCGAGGTATGCTATGGGGATCTCCCCCTCCAGCTGCTTAGCGTATCCAAATACCTCCCTTATCCTCCCCTTCCCCGCGCCGTCCATGGGATGCGCGTTGCCCGCGAAGATCAGCTGTATTTTACTCTCCGCGTTTACGCCCCTCAATGCCTGCACGTCAGAGAAGACGAATGTAGTTCTCTTATACGATGAGGCCCTACGTGCAAAGCCGATAGTCAGCGTCTCTTCATCAAGGGCTATCCCTCTTTTCTTCTCCACAAAATCCAAAAGATCCCTTTTTGCAGCCATATGCGCAGCCCACATCTCCCTGTTGGATATGCCCTCCACCCTTGCGAGCATCTCAGGCTCGTTGGCCCACCCTGGCACGTACCTGTCGAAAAGGGATCTAAAGCTTGGGCAGGTCCAGTAGTAGGAATGGACTCCGTTCGTGATCGCCTTTATCTGATAGCCCGGGAAGAGCTTCCTCGAAAGCTCCATGTGAGTCTGGGTGACGCCGTTCACATACTTGCTAAGGCGCAGTGCCAGAAAGGTCATGTTCAGCTTGTCGCCGCAGCACCCGTAGTCCTTGATGAACTCGAAGGGGAACTCCTCGTTGAGCAACTCCTCCACCAGCCCATACGGGAATTTGTCAAACGCTGCCTCGACCGGCGTGTGAGTAGTGAATATGCATAGGTTCTTTACCTTCTCCTCGTCGAGGTTGTACTTCTTCAGCAGGGCCAGCGTGAGCAGGCTAGAGTGGCCCTCGTTCATGTGGAAGTTCCTGACCCTGAAGTCAAGCGATTCGAGGACCCGCATCCCTCCCACGCCAAGGATGATCTCCTGCTTCAACCTGTACTTCTCGTCGCCTCCGTAAAGGGTATCCGTAATCCTCCTGTCCTCCGGGTCATTTCCCTCGACGTCGGTGTCAAGGAAAAGCACAGGCACCACCCCTCCGGTAAGGCTTTCGTGTTCGTAGAGCCAGGCTTGGACCGCCACCTCCCTGCCACCGATCCTCACCCTCGCGCTGCTGGGCATGAGCTTCAGCTGTGACAGATCCCACTCCTGCGTATAGTCCAGTTGCTCGCCCTCGGGTGTAAGTTTTTGGCGGACGTACCCCTTTTTGCTTACCAGCGTGACAGCCACTAGCGGTATTTTCAGGTCTGCGCTCGAGCGTATCACGTCACCTGCCAGGACGCCAAGGCCCCCGCTGTACGTTGGGATGTCTTTCTTAAGTGCAATCTCCATAGAAAAGTAAGCAGTCCTGGGGCTTTGGATGTAACTCTGGAGGCACTCCTCGCTACAAAGGCGGTGCCTCTTGCCATCGCTCCAGGTAACCCACTCGTCGCCTTCGTTAGCCTCTTCACTGCTCGGGTCAGTCATATGCTATATTATTCGCCTTGCAATATAGACTTTTTACGAGCCATGGGGGCGATAGTTCGTCTTTGCAGCCGTCTTCATCATCCATTCATGCCTGTAGGAATTTTGATCATAATCGAAAATAATAAGAGAAATACCCGGCGAGTGGTTACTGGTAATTAAATGCGGATGCTAGTTATAACAAGCGCCCCGGCGTATATGGAGCCCTCCCCCAGAAACAAATGGTATCTCGAGGCACTCGGGAAGGCCGGGCTCTCCGTGCCTACCTCGGATATAGAGAACGAGTCGCTTTATCTAGGGGCGGCAAGTTCCTTCGCAAAGCAAGCCAGGGACCTATTCGGCGGCTATATCAAGGGGGTATTGAAGGGGATCGAATGTGCAAGGAGCCAAGGGATTAAGGTAGACCTCTTCATCGTTTCGCCCAGGTATGGCATCGTCGCTGAGTGCGACCAGCTGCTTCCCTACGCATTCAGCTTTTCGAAAAAACCAAAGGGGCTGATACGGCAATTTTCGGAAAAGATGAGGACGAGGGAGGTTGCCGGCGATCTCCTCAGGAAAGACTACGATGTTTCCGTCCTGATGATAAACAGGTACGAGCTTCCGGTGCTCCACGAACCGAGGCTGGGTTTTGACCTCGGAAAAACGCCGGGCAGGCTTCTTGTTATAGGCGCTCCATCTCTCTCCAAGGCCATCGGAGGTGACGCCAAGTTTGTGCCGACGAAAAGTCTTGGCGAACGAGTAGACCTGTTTCTTAACTTTATAGATGCTATTACCGGGACGACCCTAAAGGACTTCTAAGCGCAGGCCCCCTCCTCGCAATGACGTATGCCGCGAGGCCTGCCAGCACGCCTGCAACAGCTATGAGAAGAGGCTCCACAAGCAGGCTGGCGTACGGGACTGGGGGTGGAGTGGCGGCCGACTGGGTTGAGGTCTGGCTGCCGCCGCTTTCGTAGTTCCCTGGCGTCATATTCTCCTGCCCTCCGTTTTGACTAGAAGTTGTCGAGATCGGCGACACAGCCCCCTGATGCATCAGGAGCATCGGCGTGTACACTAGCAAAAAGCCCACAAGCACTGCCAGTACCACCGGAAGTACCTTCATCGCAATCCCTTTAGTTGAAGGCTCGCCTTTTTGCTGTATAAATCTACACATTAGAACAGACATTAGAACGGTCTCCTGGCCCAGACTCGGACAGTCTCCGCCCAAGTGACCACGCATGCGGTCGCCCCGAAGATGATAGTTATGATCGCCTGCGGGGTAAATGTAAGCGGATACAGGACAAGGTAGAAGACGAGCATGGTAGTGAAAAGGACCGAATAAAAAAGGTACCTCGGAAGCATCAGCCCGACAACCCTTACATAATCTGAAAAGACCTCGACCTTGACCTCCTCCCTTACAATGTAGCTCCCTGCCGCTGTCTTTTCGGCAAGCCCCATGCCCCTCAGCTTCTCAAGATGGTAAACTGCCACGCTGGGGCTGCTCAGCGCCAAATCTCTTGTTATCTCCCTGGGCCCTGCGCCATCCGCGCCCCTCTTCAAGAGGTTCCAGTATACCCTGAGCGTTGTGCCCTTCAGCTCCGAGCGGACCTTTTCTGCATGATCCATACCGAGACGATCGCATCACCTGTTTAATAAGCCTCTGACTTTTCCCGTTTTCACGGGTCTCACGTCGGCAAAAAAAGTAAAGAGGCACCAGTACAAAGGACAGTATTGGCCTGAGGTTTTGCGATGAAGACTGCCGCCGCATCCTTTGAAAGGATAGTTGTCATAGGTGGCGGGCGGTACGGCACGAAGGCGGTCAAAAGGCTCAGGCCTTTAACGAAAAGTCTCATGGTCGTGGATCTCGACCCCAACTGCCAGGCGGCTCGGGAGGCGGACCGCATATCCGGCGCTGGCGATCCGCTCGTAAAGCTGGAGGACGGCGTCACCCTCGCTGTTGAGGGCGGTACATCATTTCTACAAAAGCTTCTTGGCAGGAAGCTCATTCCGGATTATGTTATCCCCTCGGTCCCGGGGAATATCATGGCTCCTCTGTTCGTCTCGCTTGTCACAGAAGCCGGGTACCACGCGGTCGAGGACTCCGCCTCGATGGAGGAAAATGCTTCGAGGCTATCCCCAGATATCGTTTTCAATGCTGATGCAAGACACGCAGTTTTGGTCACAAGTTTTGCCAAGAACTTCATATGCGACCCCGGCTGCATGGAGCAGAGGGTCTGCCCTGTCACGGGGGAGCCCAGGGAAACCTCCATGTTTGAAATCCTAAGCTCATCCATCCGTGACGGCTACGTGAAGATATTCCTGAGCAGCCTTCTCGATCTCGAAGTCGGCGGAATAAAGGGGGGTGACATCCGCAGCGCGCTTGCGGAGTTCGAACAAAAAATAGCTCCTGGCATGAGCTTCGCGGTCGGAACGGCGTGCAGATGCCACGGAATAACCGACTTTGACATCATAAAATGAATTCAAAATTGCCGGATGCAGGATGCCAAAGGCTCAAAGGGCTTCACCGACAGGTAGGCGCCTTTTTCAAGCTCAAAGACGTTCTTGGCAGAAATTATTGTCAAAACCATTCCCCGATGGTTAAAGCGGAACCCTTCCGGAACTACCTGGTGGCTCCTTACGAGGGATTTTACATCCAGATTCCGCAGAACCTCCATAGTGACCTCGCCGTTGAAGCGTATGCCCGCCCCTCTTGATGAAGGTGAGACTTTTGCTGACGATTCTGAGGGGTCGCTCCACAGGATCAGCTTCATCTCCTCCTTTGAGGGGCTGATCAGTTTTTTCATGTCGAGCTCAGGAAAAAGCCCGCCGTGAAGCAGCAGGAGCCATCCTTCGATAATAGCCGCAACAGGCATTAGCTTCTGGATCCTGAGCACATTTGCATAGATCTCTCTCCAATTGTTAGGGTAAAAAGAACTGATGTGTAAAGGGAGGTCATGAGGCTGGAATGTAGCCACATCCGTGGCCTCGTGGTTTCCTTTTATGAGAAACACGCCGTTTGGGTACGTGATTTTAAGCTCGAGCAAAGTGCTGTAGACCTCAACTTGTGAAGGCCCCCTGTCGGCGTAATCCCCCAAGCAGATCAGCTTCCACCCTTGGCCTATTTTTTCCTCGATCTCACTTTCTACCAGGATCTCCCTGAGCGCGCGCAGGTCTCCATGGATGTCGCCTATAATGACTACGGGGGACGGCTCTAGGATCAAGAGCGATCCTTCACGTCTGTACCCTTTGCCAGTCCCCTCCTTGGCAAGGGTCTGCTCTGCTTCCCTGAGAAGTGTTATGAAATCTGACATTGCATTTTATAATATCGGGTGAACAATATATCATTTCTTAGCTGATTTGGGATCCGGGCGACAGCTAACGGAACCCGGCAATTTTTTAAGCTTGCCGGATAGTTGGTGTGGCATATGTCTTTTTCTGGCACCGCCTATCTGCCCCTCCATGGCGGGCATGCACCATCGTGGCTTCTTAGAAAGATGAAGGGGCTTGCAACGAACATTGTACAGATAATGGTGGATGAGTTTGGGCAGGATGAGTTCCTGCGCAGGGCATCAGATCCAAACTGGTTCCAGTCCTTTGGGTGCGTCCTAGGGTTCGATTGGCACTCATCGGGCGTCACGACCGTAGTCACAGGCGTTCTGAAGGAGGCTGTAGATCCGTCCCAGACCGGTTTGGCGATCTGCGGCGGCAAGGGGCGGCACTCCAGGGAGACGCCTTCGGAGATATTGGACGCAGGGGGCACCTTTGGGCTGTCAACATCAAAGCTGGATGAGCTCGCTTACTCGAGCAGGATGGCTGCAAAGGTCGACAACACGGCGGTGCAGGCGGGCTACACCCTTTACCACCATGCCTTTCTCCTGGCTGAGAGCGGAAAGTGGGCCGTTATTCAGCAGGGGCTTAACCCTGAGAGGCGGATGGCGAGAAGGTACCACTGGCTATCCGAAGATGTGGCGGATATGGTTGTAGAACCCCACAAGGCCGTTGTCGGCGAGAAGCAGGAGCGGGTGCTCAACATGACTGCGAGGGATGCTGAGGGATGCCGCAAAGCCTCTGTTGACATGGTGAGGGATGACCCTCAAAGGTTGAGGAGGGAGCTGGCGCTTGTGAAGGACTCCTCCCAGAGGTCCCTGCTCGACTTTTGCGGCGGCAGCCGGGCGGGGCGGACACTCGTAATGCCCTGGAACATAAACTGGAAGGCGCTGGCCAATGCCTACAACTCCCAGCCGAGGAACTATGAGGAGCTTCTGGGCATGGAGGGCATAGGCCCGGCCACGGTCAAAGGGCTCGCCCTGATCTCAGAACTTGTGTACGGGGAGCCACCCAACTGGAAGGACCCCGTGAAATACTCCTTTGCATTCGGCGGCAAGGATGGCGTCCCGTTTCCTGTGAGGGTAAGGGAGATGGGGGAGGCCATAGACTTCCTGAGGATCGCAGTGGAGAACGCCAAGATAGACGAAAGAGACAGGATCGACGCGCTCAGGAGGCTTGGGGCGCTTGCAGGCAGCAGTGATCGGCAGTGAATACTCATGCTTTAAGAAGTAAGTGAAATCTCCACCTCGCCACTTGAAACATCGAGGAATCTTTAAATAGGCAAAAACCTACGGATAAGGTAACCTGGAGGAATTGAAAGGTGCTTACTATCCGGAGGAATTGCGTTTATTAAGGCGGAGCTGTCGCACCCTTCGTTGAAATCTCCAGTCCTAAAAACCAAGATTCAAATTCTAGAGGTGCTTGGATAGTGCAGACTATTCTAAGAAGGGATCGTATTTACACCTTCAGATAGGTGTTTCCAACCAGATCTCGAGAGGATGAGACGATCCGAACTTGAGATCCTACAGAACAGGAAACTATTGATAGCCTTCAGAAGAGCCAAGAATGTACCCTTCGTAAGGGAACGGCTTAAGGGGCTGGATGACTTCAGAGGCCTTCAGGACCTGCATCGTCTTCCCTTTGCAACCAAGAAGGACATATCTGACTGCTTCCCCTTCGGCGCGCTGGCAGTACACCGCTCCCGTGTCGTGAGGATCCATACCTCATCGGGGAGCTCAGGTAAGCCCATAGCCACCTTCTATACAAGGGGCGATCTGAAGATCTGGTCTGAGCTTCTGGCAAGGAACCTCGCCTGCATAGGCGCCGCGAAAGGCGATGTTTTCCAGAACACTGCTGGGCAGGGGATGTTCACGGGGGGGTTTGGCTATGTGCAGGGGGCGGAGCGGCTTGGTTTAACTGTCGTACCGCTGGGCTCAGCCAACGCAGAGAAGCAGCTCGAGACAATGAGGGATTATGGGGTGACGGTCTTCCACGCGATCCCCTCCTTCGGCGTAAGGATGGCCGAGTTTCTGGCCGAGGCCCCCGAGGGCTTCCGGAACTCGCTCGCCATAAAGCTGGCAGTATTCGGCGCCGAGCCCTGGACCTGTGAAATGCGCAACAAGATAGAGAACTACCTT
>Ga0335078_10015837_pt1 | contig 11191 bp, 7 predicted proteins | sample Lox_Sample_32_FD_206711 | JGI IMG/M metagenome (GOLD analysis project Ga0335078, IMG submission 206711) | Soil microbial communities from Loxahatchee National Wildlife Refuge, Florida, United States - Lox_Sample_3.2 | ecosystem: Environmental > Terrestrial > Soil > Wetlands | place: USA: Florida...
AGTAGCGTCGCTGCTCGGAATGGACCGGACGACGTTGACAGCGGCTCTGAAGCCATTGCAGCGCCGGGGCTTACTCAGGACCGCCGCGGATCCCACGGACCGGCGCGGCCGTATCATGACCTTGACGTCTAAGGGGCGCCGGTTGCTTGCACGGGCCGTTCCCGTCTGGAAGAGCACCCACGTTGCGGTTGAGGCTCTTCTTCCCGATGGTGACCCCGATCGCTTCCGCAAGAATCTATGCGCCTTCTCCTGATATCCCGTGGAAATAATCTCGTCGATCAGCATAAGGGCGCGGGCGGCGCACCGCCAAATCGGCTGGCGCGCTCCAGCTCTCGTTCGTAGTCCCCACCCTCGCCGTTAAGCCAGTACCGCATCACAATCCACCTTAATGGCTTGGACGGGCGCCGCGGCTGACTTATGATAGCGCCTGTTCTCGCCAACTACTGAGGAAATGCAGGTACATTTGCGACGCCAGGCTGGCCGCTTCCATGTATCGCTCCAATTTAAAGATGGTGAAGGACGCACCTATAGGTGCGGCAAGTCTTTTCGCGCTGGCTGTCGTCGCCCTGTTTTGTCTCCTCTTCCAGCTATTGTTGGGAACAGCCGCTGCCCCTTTAGGACGATGGCTCGGGGCATTTCTTATCATCGTCGCATACCTGCTATTTTCGCCTGCGGTTGCGGGCACCCTGTATTCCGTTTTGTTCGAGCGCCCAAAGGCGCTCGGTTTGGCTGCGGTCGCCCTCGCTGGCCTCACCGTCCTGACGATGCGCCTAACGATGAGCGAATCCTTGATACTGCTGGACGGGCTGCTCCTCCTGCCGTTCTGGTTCTTGGGAATAATGGGCGTCGTCAAGTTCGTCAGACGGCGAGCAGAGAGGAACAAGGCGAGCGTAGTTGGCGATAAATCGCGATATCACCAGTGACCCGCAGCCGGTGCAATTTCCTACCCCCCGCTTGGCGCTACCGTCACCCTGATAGGAGTAAAATTTTCTTATGCGGGCGACGCAAACCCGTTCATGGCTACTTTAAAACAGATCCTCGACCAGAAAGTTCGCGAGGCGGCTCCTGAGCTTTACGAGAAGCTCGATCGCAACCGCCTGCGCTGCTACTCCTGCGGACACGAATGCCCGATCCCTGAGGGCCAGCCCGGAGTGTGCAAGGTCCGCTATAACCACGGCGGGACACTTTATGTCCCCTGGGGCTACGTGGGCGGCGTGCAGTGCGATCCCATCGAGAAGAAGCCGTTCTTCCACGCCCATCCCGGCGGGCTGGCCTACAGCTTCGGAATGCTGGGCTGCGATCTGCACTGTTCCTACTGCCAGAACTGGGTGACGTCGCAGGCGCTGCGCGATCCGGAAGCGGTGTCGCCTCCGCTCGCGGCCGAACCGGCAGCGCTGGCGCGGGAAGCGATCGAACTGGGCGCCAAGGTGGTGGTGAGCACCTACAACGAGCCGCTGATCACCAGCGAATGGGCGGTCGCAATCTTCAAAGAGGCGAAGGCCGCGGGGCTCGAAACCGGTTTCGTCTCCAACGGCAACGGCACTCCGCAGGTGCTGGAATACCTGCGGCCCTGGGTAGATCTCTACAAGGTGGACCTGAAGAGTTTCGACGACCGTCACTATCGCCAGCTGGGCGGCCGCATCGAGCCCATTCTCCGGACCATTCGCCGCCTGCACGAGATGGGCATCTGGGTCGAGATCGTGACCCTGCTCATCCCCGGCTTCAACGATTCCGACGATGAACTGAAGCGCATGGCGGAGTTCCTTGCCAGCGTCTCACCGGACATTCCCTGGCATGTCACCGCCTTCCACCAGGATTACAAGATGACGGACCCGGAGGACACGCCGCCCGAGACGCTGCTACGCGCCGCCGCCATCGGTCGCAACGCCGGCCTGCGCTTTGTCTATGCGGGGAACCTGCCCGGCCAGGTCGGGGATCTCGAGAACACGTACTGTCCGAACTGCAGGACGCTGCTGGTGGAGCGCTTCGGTTACTTCATTCGCGGATATCACCTCACCGCCGATGGCGCCTGCCCCAAGTGCAAGCAGCGCATTCCCGGCCGCTGGGACGAGAAATTTGAGGGTCAGATCACCTCGCGGCCGTTTCTGCCCCGCTTCCGCGCCCGGTCGCCGCTGATCTCGCTGTCGTGACTGGCATGCACTGGGTTTCGACCGGCCGACCGGCCTCCAGCAAACCGATCGACAACTAGCCGCTAATCGTGCTCATCCGCAACCCTCTCTCGATAGCGGTGCCAGACAAAAACCAGCGCCGCCAGCACCGCGATGGCGATCACCAGGTTGACCCGACCCATCACCTTCACCAGCGTGTCCCACTGGCTGCCGAAGAAGTACCCGAGCAGCGAAATGGTAATCACCCATACCGACGCGCCCAGGAAGTTGAATAGCACGAACTGCCGCCAAGGCATGCGCAGCACGCCAGCCAGCGGCCCCGCGACGATGCGCATCCCAAAGATGAAGCGGGCAAAGAAGATGGCTACATGGCCGTGGTGCTCGAACAACCGCTCTCCGCGGCGGATGGTGCGGTCTTCGATGCGGAAGATGTGCTGGTAGCGCGCGAGCAGTCGCCGTCCGCCGCGATGTCCCAGCACGTAGCCCAGGTTGTCGCCCACAGTGCAGGCCGCTATGCCGAGCAGGATGAGATAGGGCAGGTGCAACCTGCCCTCGTCATAGGCCAGAAAACTGGCGAACAGCAGGACGCTCTCGCCGGGCAGGGGTAGGCCCGCGTTCTCCAGCAGGAGCACCACCGGAACCGTCCAGTAGCCCCATTCGCGAAAATGGCCAGCCAGGACATCGAACAGCCAGTGCATACGGCCCGTCTCCCTGGCCCAGCCCGGGTGGCAAGCCGGGATGGCGCCCTCAGGCCTGCGCCGGGCGATAGACTACAGGCAGCCGGCTCTTCCTCCAAGTCCCCGTTCGTGGCAATCCACCGGGCAACCGGAACGGCAGCGTTGCCGTCCAATTGATTGACATCGCCTCTGTCGCTTCTGTTATGGGGAGTCTTTTACAGATTCCCCTTTTTTTGCCGTCTCGCACCAAGCGCAAGCAGGGAAGGAATATCCATTTATTCGGATACGGATTCCAAAAACTGTAGCCACGCCACAAGAATGCAACTATAATTCTGTAACTCTTAGCAGACGCTACGGTTAGCTTGGGCCGGCATGAGCACAGCGCTGGAACCGAAGTTGCACTCCGAATTTTCAGGAGACGTGCGTCCGCACGCCAGCCCGCCCCGGCCGCTCATGACGCGAGAGTTTCAAATCCGCTTTTCCGCAGTGGTTCTGGCCTTCTGCACCCTGACCGCAGTCATCTTCGCAGTCCTGAACTTCCGCAAGGAAGTCCAGTTCCAGGTTCCGTATGACGGCGTCTGGTGGGTGGAGCACGAGGGCTGGCTGCGCGCGCGGCAGGTGCTGCCCGGCGGTCCCGGCGAAAAGGCGGGCGTCAAACAGGGCGATGAGCTGGTCGCCATCAATAACCAGACGATCAACACCGCTCCGCAGTTGAGCGCGCGAATTGCCCGGGTTGGGGTCTGGACCAGCGTCACTTATTCGCTGGTACGTGGCGAGGTTCCGCTCAACGTTCCCATCATCCTGGTGCCGAAGGACAATTCATTCAATGCCGGCTTCAGGCTGATTGCGCTCATTTATCTCGGCATCGGCCTTTACGTGCTGCTGCGACGCTGGAGCGCGCCCAAATCCACGCACTTCTATGTTTTCTGCCTGGTGTCGTTTGCTTTCTACTCTTTCCATTACGTAGGAAACTGGAGCATCTTCGACCAGGCCATCTACTGGGGCAACGTAGTGGCCTGGCTCATGCAGCCGGCGCTGTTTCTGCACTTCGCGCTGACCTTCCCCGAGCCCAAAGAGTTCGTGCGCAAGCACCCTTCGATAGTGCCTTTGGTATATCTGCCCGGACTGCTGCTGCTCGGATTTCACGTGTGGGTGCTGAGGACGCGCGCGGCCACCGAACGACTGCGCTGGAATCTGGACCGTGTGGAGATGTTCTATCTGGCCGCGCTGTTCGCGGTGGCAGCGATAGTGTTCTGGAACACCTACCGGCGGGCCAATACTCCCATCCTGCGCCAGCAACTCAAGTGGGTAACCCGCGGCACCATCCTGGCGATCACCCCGTTCACCCTGTTCTACGTAGTGCCGTTCCTGGCCGGGACGCTGCCTACCACGCTGATGACGGTCTCCGCGTTCTCGCTGGTGTTCCTGCCGCTCACCTTCGGCTACGCCATCGTCCGCTACCGGCTGATGGACGTGGACATCATCTTCAAGCGCGGCATGGCCTATACCCTGGCTGCGGCGGCCATTCTGGGCCTCTACTTCGGCGCGGTCGGCGTAGCGGCCGAGATCGTGCACACGCGCATGCCCGGAGCCGGACCGGCCGGCCTGGTGGTGGCCATGATCGTGGCCGCGCTCCTGTTCGAGCCCATGAAGAACTGGATCCAGGAGCGCCTCGACCGCGTGTTCTATCGCAAGCGTTACGACTACCGGCGCACCCTGATCGAGTTCGGCCGCGATCTCAGCTCTGAGACCGACCTGGGCAAGATGCTGGGTTCGGTGACCGACCGCCTGTCACGCACTCTGCTGGTGGATCGGCTCGCCGTGTTCCTGGCTGGACCAGAACAGCCCCCATCCCGGGAAGCCAACGTCGGGCCAGCAGGGGACCCGGGCGAGCGTTTCCGCCTGGCCAAGTCGTTCGGCATCTCCGACACGGGCGCGATCGATCTGAGTTTTCTCGAGCGGGAGCGCTTCGAGGCTGGCCACCTGTTCTACGAGAACACGCACCAGGCCCTGCGTGAGTCCCCCGCCTCTCAGCAGGCCATCGCCCGTCTCGACCTGAACTACTACATCCCCTGCACGGTGCAGCAGCGCACCATCGCTGTGCTGGGGCTCGGAAAGACGATCGAGGGCGACTTCCTCTCCAGCGAGGACGTGGAGTTGCTGGAAACGCTGGCCGGCTACATCGGCATCGCCATCCAGAACGCCCGCCTCTACGCATCGCTCGAGCAGAAGGTGGTGGAGTACGAGCGCCTGAAGGACTTCAACGAAAATATCGTGGAATCCATCAGCGTAGGCGTGCTGGCAGTTGACCTGGAAGATCGCATCGAGTCTTGGAACTCGCAGATGGAGGTCATGTACGCCAAGCCGCGCGCCGAGGTTCTGGGACGCGTGCTCCGCGAGATTTTCCCCGCGTCGTTCGTGGAGAACTTCTACCGCGTGCGGCAGAGCGCCGGCATCCACAACCTCTATAAGTTCCGCCTGGAAACGCCCACGGGCGAGGTGCGCATTACCAACATTGCCATCGCTCCGCTGGTGACGCGGCGCTTCCACGTGATCGGACGGCTGATCATCGTCGATGACATGACCGAGCGGGTGGCGCTGGAAGCGCAATTATCACAGGCCGACAAGATGTCGTCCATCGGCCTGCTGGCCGCGGGCGTGGCCCACGAGGTCAACACTCCGCTGGCGGTCATTTCCTCGTACGCCCAGATGCTGGCCAAGCAGCTTACCGGCGATGAGAAGAAGTCGGCGCTGATGGAAAAGATCACGCGCCAGACCTTCCGCGCCTCCGAGATCGTCAACAACCTGCTGAACTTTTCCCGCACCAGCGGCAGTGAGTTTGGCGAAATCGACCTCAATAAGGTGATTCACGACACGCTCACCCTGCTCGAGCACCAGTTCAAGACTGCGCGCATCGTGGTGAAGCCGGAGCTCGCCGCCGGGCTGCCACCGGTCCAGGGCAATGCCGGACGCCTGCAGCAGGTGTTTCTGAATCTTTTCCTGAATGCCAAGGATGCCATGCCCACAGGAGGCAAGCTGACGGTTGCGACCTCGGATGGCGGCAACGTCAATGTGTCGGTCTCTGACACTGGCTCCGGCATCGCGCCTGATCACATCAACCGCATCTACGATCCGTTTTTCACCACCAAGACAGCGCCGCGGGAAGGCCAGAACCGCGGCACCGGACTGGGATTGTCCGTCACTTACGGCATCATCCAGGAGCACGCCGGCAAGATCCGCGTGGAAAGCCAGCCTGGTGCCGGCACGACTTTCCACCTGGAGTTTCCGCGGGTGAGAAAGGCCGTCAGCGCCTGAAACAGAATGAGGGACCCCAATGGCTGAGATGGCAGTGATGCAACGCATACCCGCGAATCAGGAGGGCGCAGCCCCGGCGTCGATCCTGATCATCGACGATGAGTCCGAGATCCGCGAATCGCTGCAGACTCTGCTCGAACTGGAGGGCTACCGCGTCGATACCGCCGAGAGCGGCGAAGACGGCCTGGCGCACATCGCCGGCCAGCCTTTTGACCTGATCCTGCTTGACCTGGCGCTTCCCGGCAAAAACGGCATGGAGGTGCTGGCCGATATCCGCGAGCGCGACCCGCAGCTCGCCGTCATCATGATCACCGCCTACGGGACGGTCGAGAACGCGGTCAACGCCATGCAAGCGGGCGCCGCCAACTTCATTCAGAAGCCCTGGGACAACGAGAAGCTGCTGGCCGACGTGCGCGCCGCCATCGCCCGCCGCCGCGTCGAGGAAGAGAATGTCCAGCTCAAGCGCGCCCTCAAGCAGCGCTACAACTTCCAGAACATCGTGGGCAAAAGCGAGCCCATGCTGCGCATCCTGGACCTGGTGGGCCAGGTGGCGCCCAGCCGCTCCACCATCCTCATCATGGGCGAAAGCGGCACCGGTAAGGAACTGATCGCCAAAGCCATCCACATGAACTCGCCGCGCAAGGAGCGGCCCTTCGTGCCGGTCAATGCTGGCTCCATGCCCACTGACCTGCTGGAATCCACGCTCTTCGGCCACGTCAAGGGCGCGTTCACCAGTGCCGTCGCTTCCAAGAAAGGCCTCTTCGAGGTCGCCGATCGCGGCACACTTTTCCTCGACGAGATCGGCACCATGAGCCTGGAAACCCAGGCCAAGATCCTGCGCGTGCTGCAGGACCGCAAGTTCATGCACCTGGGCGGCGTTCACGAAATGCAGGTGGACGTGCGCGTTATCGCCGCTACCAACGTCGACCTCAAAAAATTGGCGCAGGAAGGCCGCTTCCGCGAGGATCTCTACTACCGCCTGAACGTCATCACCATCGAACTGCCGCCGCTGCGCAACCGCCGCGAGGATATCCCCATGCTGGTGGAGCATTTCCTCCACAAATTCTGCGCCGAGAATGGCCAGCAGCCGAAGCAGGTCTCCACCGACGCCCTGCGCCCGCTGCTCGACTACGACTGGCCTGGCAACGTTCGCGAACTGGAGAACGTGGTGGAACGCGCCGTGGTGCTTTCTTCGGGAGCGGCCATCGGCGCCGACCTGCTGCCTGCGAGCGTGACCGGGCGCGATGCCGCGCGCGTCTTCGACTCCAGCCCGGACGCCAGCCTGTTCGATATCGTCGAAGACTGCGAACGCCGCATCATCGTTACCATGCTGGAGCGCTGCAACTGGAACCAGACCGAAGCCGCCGACCGCTTCCACATCCCGCTCTCGACGCTCAATCAGAAGATCAAGCGGCTCAACATCGAGATCAAGCGCAAGGGCCGGGATTAGTCCCACCGAAATTTCGAGTTGACCTCGCGGGCAAAGCCCGGCGACTGCCCGTCAGTCAGGTGTCATTCTTCTGTCGAGCAAAGCGAGACGGGAGAATCTGGCGACACTCACAACCGGCCTAGCCCCGGCTGCTCCGGACACTAGTCCAAGTCTCGCGAATTGTGGATAACATCGTCCGTCTTACACAAGATCTTCATCAACCGTTCATTCCGCCTTCATGTTTCTCTGTTCCCATGCTCCCCGGAAAATTTTCCTCGCCGGATCGCCACCCACTCTGGCGGTGGCTGGGGAACACCGGCGAAAACCGCATGCCACAAAGCTTTCGATTTACGAGAGGTACGAGAGGTACGAGAGGAACAAACATGCATACGAAAGAATGGGTGAAGGCGTTTTGCGCTTCCCTGATGCTGGCTGCGCTGATGCAGCCCGTCGCCGCGCTGGCCCAGGACAAGAAACTTGTCGAAATCGCTCCGAGGTCAAGCGATGAAGTCGCCCGCTACACGCGCCGCGTGGAGGACTCACCTTATCTCAATCATGACCAGAAACTGCAGTTACTTCGCAAGAAAATCAAGTACGTTTTCGTTCTCTTCCAGGAGAACCGGTCCTTTGACTTCTACTTCGGCACCTACCCCGGAGCCCGGGGTCTGTTCTCTCAGCCCGCCGACAAAACTCCCGGCTTTGTCCAGCCGATCGTTTTGACGGACGGCTCGGTTGGTTCCATTTCTCCCTTCCTGATTCCCCAGTCAATCATCGACAAAGAAGGCAACCCGGTATTGCTCTATCCGGAGGACACGGACTCCGTGAATCACGGCCACACCGCCATCGACGCCAAGCTGCACCTGGATGCGAGTAACGTGGCCCAGAATGACCGCTACGCCTTTACTGAAGAAGGCCTGAGCGGGACACTGAGCGCCGATGGACTGACCTATACCGGAGTGGTCCCGACCCAGGCGCAAGTGCAAAAGGGCGAGCTGGTCGTCAGCCACGTGGACTGTGACACCGCCCCCTTTCTTTGGCGCTACGCGGATCGCTTCACGCTGTTCGACAACTTCTTTGACACCGTGATCGGGCCTTCGACGCCAAACGCCATTGCCATGATCGCCGGCCAATCGGGAAAGACCCAGTGGGTCCTGCATCCCAATCTTGCGCTGGGGGGCACAGGCACATACGCGAACGGGCAACTACCCGTCACCGGCGATCCGCAGCCCTACTGGGGTAATCTTGCCGACGCCGTGTTCCAACCCACCGAGAGTGGTGAGGCGAAGACCACAACCCCGTCCTCCAATCTTACGTTTGCCAGTTTGCCGCTCTCCTTCATGGGAAAGGAGATTGAAAACATCACGGCCCAGGACCTGAACCCCGCCTTCGACCTTCTGGATATTCAACAGGACATCACGAAGATTGCCGGCGACCATAACAAGCCGGTAAATTGGGGGTGGTTCCAGGAAGGCTATGATCACGAGTCAACCGACCCCACCAGCACCCCAACGTATGCCAACTACATCGCCCATCACAACGGCCCGCAGTACTTCGGGTATGAGGCCAACAACCCGGCCGAAACCAAGTCGCACCTCAAGGGTCTAGGCGATTTCTATGCTGCGATCAGCGCCAACGCGCTGCCCGAGGAGGGTGGTGTGTTCTACGTCCGCGGCGGGTATGGCAACCTCGATGGCCTCACCCCTCGCTCACCCAGCCCGGCGGTCAAGGCCGACTTCCCCGGCAATGACGACCACCCTGGCTACTCCGATGCGCAGATCAGCGAGGCCCTTCTGGCTGACTCGATCAACGCGATCGCCGGCAGCAAGTATTGGAAGCACAGCGCCATCATCATCACCTACGATGAAACCGATGGCCTCTACGACCACACCCAGCCGAAGATTCGCTCCTTCGATCCGGTTGGAAACGCTCTCGATCAGGGTCCCCGCATTCCAGGGATCGTGATCTCGCCTTATAGCCTGGCCCACGCCATCTCCCACGAAGCCACCGAGCATGGATCGATCATCAAGTTCATCGACCGGCTCTTCAATCTGACTCCGCTTGCCGATCTTCCCGACGAAGCCTCGGCTCGCGCTCTGGGCGAGGCGACCTACGGCCAGAAGTATCTTGGGCCTTCTGATGGCAAGACTCCTGGCGTCGGCGATCTCTTCTCTGCATTCGACAATGCCCGCTTAACCGGTCGAGCGGCGCCGTTGCCGGCCCGCTACGCGATGATCCCGACGGCTGAGGTTCTGAGCCTGCCCCACGCCGGGGCACAAGGCTGCAAAGCCCTGAACATCACGCCGACCGATATCGTCAAAGGCGTAGTGATTGATCCGGCTCCCCAGGACTTCAATCCTCGTCCCAGCAGCAACCCGGGCGTGCCCTACAACGGTGGCTGGCCTTCGAACTAGAGGTTTTCTGAACCCCTTTCTGCGGCGACCGGAGTTTTTCTCCGGTCGCCGCATTCTACGAGCATGCCCAGCGATGGGCGCTTGGCAGGAACAGGAGACGCATGAGCAGAATTGCCATACTGCTATTCTCAATTGCATGGTCGATGATCGGAACGACGGCGATGGCTCAGGCTGGCGCCACCCTTGAGAGAATCAAAGCTGCCGGTTCACTCCCCTGCGGAATCAACACCGCAGAGCCTGAGTATTCCACGCAAGACGCACATGGGAGTCACGCCGATCTCGACGTGGACATCTGCAAGGCCTTGGCAGTGGCTGTCCTCGGGCCAAACGCCAAGTTCACTGTGGCGCCCTTCCGGGACGAGCTGGACGCCTTGAAGGCCCTCAAATCGGGCGAGATCGCGCTGCTCGCCACAGGATCTCCGAATTTCATCAACACAGCCAACACGGGCTTCGGCTTCGCGCGGCCCATCTTCTATGACTATCAGGGCTTTCTTGTGAATAAGACCATGGGAATCACTTCCCCAAAGGACCTTGCAGGCAAGAAAATCTGTTTCCTCGGTGGCACCGAGATCGAGGCCCAGCTACAAGGTTACATGATGCGCGAGAAGATCAAGTGGCTCCCCTTTGCCTTCTCGGAAGAAGGAGAGATGGAAGCGGCATTCGTCACCCGCAACTGCGCCGCCATCAGTGCCGACATCTCGCAATTATCTTACGAGCGAATCGCTTTTAAGAACATGGCGCGGAATTTTGAAATCCTGCCCGACGTCATCGCCAAAGATCCGCTGGCGCCCACCTACCGCCTCGACGATCCGCAATGGGCGGCCATTGTCAACTGGACGGTCGAAGCTTTGATCCAGGCCGAGGAGAGCGGGGTGACGCAGGCGAATCTCGCCGAGATGAAGAAGAGCGACGATCCAGTGATCCGGCGTCTGCTCGGCATCCAGCGCGGCTACGGGCAATTTATCGGGCTCGACGACGCTTGGGCTGCACGCATGATCGAAGCCGTCGGCAACTATGGCGAGATCTTCGAGCGCGACCTCGGTTCGGGGTCGGTGAGGAAGCTGGCCCGCGGTGCAAACAATCTCTGGACGCAAGGTGGGCTCGTGTATGCCCTCCCCATCCGCTAGGCTATGGACCAGCGGCAGGAAGGCACCGCCGAGCCTCCCGTTTCCCGAATTTCACCCGGCGGCTGGCCCATCAAGCTAAGATGGTCATTCGGCAATGAGCACG
>Ga0335078_10015838_pt1 | contig 11191 bp, 10 predicted proteins | sample Lox_Sample_32_FD_206711 | JGI IMG/M metagenome (GOLD analysis project Ga0335078, IMG submission 206711) | Soil microbial communities from Loxahatchee National Wildlife Refuge, Florida, United States - Lox_Sample_3.2 | ecosystem: Environmental > Terrestrial > Soil > Wetlands | place: USA...
ATGGCAAACCTCCCTGATGCCTCAGCCAGGCTCAGCGCCGGACCCAGGCAGGATTATTGCCCTCCCCTCCAAATCCATGTAGCACGCGCCGCCGGAAATTGCGGTGACGGAGGTCACAGCACCTGTACATGTGAAAACTCGTATCTTGGGGAGGAGGCTGTGGATCCCACCCTCGCGGGGATGACGCCGCTGGACTTACAGAGTGTTGGCTAATAGAGTGACGATCCCTCACCCGGCCCGCTGCGGCTGATGAAAGCGCCGCCCGCGGGCCACCCTCTCCCGGAGGGAGAGGGCAGAAAAATCAAGGAAAACAGCCCTGTCCCTTTTGGGAGAGGGCCAAATTTGGAGAGGGCCAAAAATCTGGAGAAAACAGCCCTCTCGTAGGGGAGAGGGTGCCCGAGGTACGAGGGCGGGTGAGGGGGAGCAGCGTGGACGCGATTGTTCACTCAAATGTGATTAGTGAGCGAAATGGCCGAGGTCGGGATTAGTTGCCCTTGAGGTTAGCAGCCTCCCAGGCCCTCACATTACGCCTGGCCTGGTCGAAGATCCGCTCGTAGTTTTCCTTGCGGATTTTCCGGCTCGCTTCGTCGCTTAATTGGCCCCAAAGAGGAGCGTAAAGCTTGTAGACGCGAAGGTAGGTTTCCTGGTCCGGCGGGGCCACTTCGTCCGTGCCAAACAGAAAGCGGTCCGGGTAGCGGTTCAGCAGGTTGGTGGTGACTTTCGTCGCTTCCGGACTGGCAACAACATATTTAGCGACCTCGTCCCAGGAGATATCAAAATTCAGATTGGCGAGCTCTGGATCTTTGATCATTGCTTCAAGATTGGCCGCATGGTCCTGGATAGGACGGACCACCCTGCCGAGGCCTGTATGGGCCCAGATGATCGTCGTTTGAGGGTGGCGCTTGAACAAGGCAGTCGCTTGTGCCAGGTAGGCCGGTTTTGCGCCCGGTTTGGCGAAAGGGACGTCGATGTCGTTGTGGAGCAGGACGACAAGGCCGACATCGCCCGCGAAGTCGAGGATTCGGTCCAGGGCGGGATCCTGCAGGCTGGCAACCTCCCCCGCAATCTTCGCCGAGACGAACTCTTTATGGACGCTGAATTCTCCAATGCCCGAGAACACTCCCGGAAAGGTCTGGAGCACCCTGCGAATGTGGTCAGCCGCGTACATATCCGAAGGATTGAAGCCGGTGATCATCGGGTCGAAACGGGCTTGCTGCTCCTTGGACAGGGATTTGTACGACATCGCGATCCAGGCATCGGTGAATGAGTAGTAGTAGAGAGGCGCGTCGGAATTCAGGTAGTAGGCGGGCGCCCGATCACCGTCAACCCGGTATGACCACTGCTGCTGGAGCGGGATTCCAAACAGGGCCACCCTTCCCACTTGGGTCCCCATGATTTCGAGAAAATCGCGGATATTTGTACCCTCCTGGATGTAATTGGTGAGATGAAAGTGGACGTCATTGAATTCGTACTGACTCGGCGCTTGTGCGAAACCCAGGGTGAAGCTGGCCACCAGCGCCACACCGGTGAGAACAATCCGGAAATAACAGGAACGGGCTCTGCGCGGTTTTGAGGGAGACATAAGCCACTTCCAAGGCGGGTCACGCTCTTGCTGACCCGCGGGCGCGGGGGACCGCAACCCGCTCACTTCAGCCCGACTGAACCCGGAGAATAGAGATTGATGTCCAGCTGATTGGCGACGTAGGTGATGACCTCCTGCGCCTTGACGCTGTTGCCCGCCTCATCGAGCGGAGGGGAAAAGACAGCGATTGCGCCTTTGCCGGGCGCGACGGCCAGGATACCGCCCCCGACCCCGCTTTTGGCGGGGAGCCCGACGTGCCAGGCCCAGCCTCCGGAACCGTCATAGAGACCCGCCATCGTCATAACGGCCAGGATGTACGGGATGTCCTCGCTGTTGACGACCTGCTCTCCGGTGGCGGGGTTAATCCCGTTGTTCGCCAGCATCGCGCCCATGCGCGCCAGTTGTTTCGCGGTTACACCGACGGAGCACTGCTTCGTGTAGATGTCGACGGACTCAAAGGGATCGGCATAGATGCGGTCATATTTGGCGAGCAGCATGGAGAGGGCTTTGTTGCCGGCATTCGTGGCTGCTTCCGATTTGTAGACATCCTCGATGAGCGTCAGCCGTTCGCCCGCAGCTTTGCTGTAGAAGTCCAGGATCTTGTTCCATTTGTCGCTCTCATCCTTGCCGGAGATCAGGCTTGTGGTCGCAATCGCCCCGGCGTTGACGAGGGGATTGCCGGTGTGCGTCGGCATGTCCACGACGGCGAGCACCGAGTTGAAGGGCCGGCCGGTCGGCTCACTGCCGATTTTTTCAAAAACCTTGTCCGGCCCCAGTTCTTGCATGGCCAGCGCCAGCGTGAACACCTTGGAGATCGACTGGATGGAGAAAGCGTAGTCCACGTCGCCAATCGAGTAAATGCGGTTGTCGGTGGTGACGGCGGCAATCCCAAAGAGCTTTGAGTCTACCTGGGCGAGATAGGGAATGTAGTCGGCGTTCTTGCCTCGGGCGTCGCTCTTGAATTTCTCGAAAGCATCATTGACCACGGCTTTGAATCGTTCTTCGCTGGGAGCAACTGGGCTTCGGCGCTCCTGGGCGGTCAGGGACGCAGAAGTGGAAGTGATTGCTATGAATACAGCGGCGCAGAGCGGCGCAACCCAGAGTCTCTTCGCAGTCATGTTGTGGCTCCCTCCCGATTGTTGACAAACCCAAGGTGCAGGGCCCCGTTCACATCGGCTTCGGTTACAGCTCGCGAGGGTTCTATCGAGCTTCTTGATCACGTCAGTGCCAAGCCCGGGGTTGCGCAGATGATGGTGCTGAGCGCAGGCAAGTTTTAGAGTTCCTCAAGTCTTCACTCTAGGGCTTGAAGCGGGCTTCGCGACTGTCAAAAGTTCCAGTGTCCCTCCAGTGGGCAGGAGGGCACGATTGGTTCCACGGAAAGCTCGGAAGATCGGATCCCGGGCACCGCCAGACTCAGGGGATACTATGGCCACCAGTGTGGCGCGTCGCAGCTATTTCCCGGCAGCGGATTGGATAGGCAAATATCAGAAGGGTTGGCTTCGCCTGGATCTCGTCGCCGGCGTCACCGCTGCCGCCGTTGTAATTCCCAAGGCGATGGCGTACGCGACTATCGCGGGGCTGCCCGTACAAGTGGGGCTCTACACGGCGTTCGCGCCGATGATCATTTACGCCCTACTCGGGACCTCGCGAGTCCTCAGCGTCAGCACATCCACAACTCTCGCCATCCTGGTAGGAGCCGAGCTCAGCGAGGCGGTTCCGAAGGGTGACGCGGCGGCCCTGCTGTCCGCTTCGGCCACTTTGACCCTATTGGTGGGACTGGCCCTGCTGCTCGCTTCACTTCTGCGGTTGGGCTTCGTTGCCAATTTTATTTCCGAGCCCGTGCTGACAGGCTTCAAGGCAGGGATCGGAGTCGTAATTGTCTTCGATCAGATCCCGAAGGTGCTCGGCGTTCATTTCCCGAAGGGCTCCTTCACCCACAATTTGCTGAGCATGGTGAGAGAACTCCCCCACATATCTTTCCCGACACTGGCCGTCGGGCTTGTGATGATCGCGCTTCTGGTGGGCATCGAGCATTTCTTCCCGCGGGCGCCCGCACCGCTGATCGCGGTGGCGGTTGGAATCGCCGGGGCGGGCTTGCTCGGATTACAAGCTCACGGCGTGGAGTTGGTCGGCCAGATCCCGAAGGGATTCCCGCCGTTGATTCGGCCGGACCTTTCCCTTGCTGGGCAGCTTTGGCCCGGCGCATTGGCGATTGCCTTAATGAGCTTCACTGAGACCATTGCCGCCGGGCGCGCTTTCGCCAGAAGCGGCGAGCCGACGCCGCAGGCGAACCAGGAGTTGCTGGCGACAGGATTCGCGAATGCCGGCGGCGCTTTTCTGGGGGCCATGCCTGCCGGAGGCGGTACCACCCAGACTGCGGTGAACCGCCAGGCGGGAGCGCGGACCCAGATGTCCGAGCTGGTTACCGCCGGGGTTACGCTGATTACGATGCTCCTGCTGTCGCCCGTGTTAGCCCTGATGCCAGAAGCCACACTGGCCGCAGTGGTTATTGTTTACTCGATGGGATTGATCAAGCCGAAGGAGTTTAGCGCCATTCTCAGGATTCGGCGCGTCGAGTTCATCTGGGCGGTTGTTGCGCTGGCCGGGGTCGTCGCACTCGGGACCCTGAAAGGAATCGTGATGGCTATCCTGGTGTCGCTAATAGCTCTTGCCCACCAGACGGCCAATCCGCCTGTATACCTGCTGGGTCGAAAGCCGGGAACCAACTTCTTCCGGCCTCGCTCGGAAGACCATCCCGAGGACGAGACCTTTCCCGGCTTGCTGCTGGTGCGCCTCGAAGGGCGGATCTTCTTTCTGAATGCCGCGCACATCGGTGAGAAGATCAGACTGCTGGTCGAAGAGACGACGCCGAAGATCGTGGTACTCGACCTCAGCGGCGTGTTCGATCTCGAATTCACCGCGCTCAACATGCTGATCGAAGGTGAGAAGGCGCAGCGCGAGAGGGGCGTCTCACTGTGGCTGGTGGGACTCAACCCGGCTGTGCTGGAAATGATTCAACGATCCTCGCTTGGTGCAACCCTGGGCCGCGAGAGGATGCACTTCACCTTGGAATTCGCAGTGGAGAGGTACATGGCATCCGCCATAACGGAACGCGTCCTATGACATCTTGCTGTCTCCGCTGCGCATGGACGTGTCTTTTCGGGTGAGTTGATTCCGCTGAGGCCGGGAGCCGGACCCCTCGCAGATTCTCCGCATTTGAAGTAGTTCCCGTCACGCTTGGCGCATCCCTGCCTTATTAATACTGATAGTTTTGACAGTCGCACAGGCTTCGGCCGAGCACTACTGTCTACACAGCTAATCTTAGCGAAGCCGCGTCAAGTGCGCCGTGCGCGCTTTGGCGGCAGCGCGCAGACGCTCTGTCTCCATCGACGGGCCGGCTGACGACTGAGAATCGGATCGACGGGATGGTGGGTATGACGGGGCAAGGCGGCTCTAGGTTGTCGTATGTGGAGGGACTTCGGCCGCTCCGTGAAAGGGTCAGAGTGCCAGCAATGAAAAAGAGTGTGAGAATGCCTGGACCCAGAGGAGCGAGGCAGGGCCTGTGCTTTGTTTTGGTACTGTCCCTGACCGCGATCGCTTTGCCGCAATATGGATATGCTCAGGACGCTCAGTCGGCCCCTGCCGACCAGGAAAATGCGCCTCCCATTCCGCCCGATCAGCTCGATTCGCTGGTGGCGCCAATCGCGCTTTATCCGGACCCGCTGCTCGCTCAAGTGCTAGCCGCTGCCACCTACCCGTTAGAGCTTATCCAGCTTCAGCAGTGGTTGGGAAAGAACAAGACCCTGAAGGACAAGGCCTTGGCCGACGCCGTTGCAAAGCAGCCCTGGGACCCGAGTGTTCAGGCCATGGCAGGGCTTCCCGATGTTGTGAAACGACTCACCGATGACATTCAGTGGACCACAGACCTCGGCAACGCCTTCCTGGCGCAACAGAGCGACGTCATGGATGCCGTCCAGCGCATGCGCAAGAAGGCCCAAGATAAGGGCCTGAAGTCGAACCAAGATATGAAGGTCGAAACGCAGACGGTGGAGAACAAGCAGGTGATCGTCATTCAACAGGCGAACCCACAGGTTATCCAAGTGCCGTCCTATGATCCCGTGGTCGTCTACGGCGCGCCGGCCTATCCCTATCCTCCCATCTACTACCCACCGCCGCCACCGAGCGGATGGGCCGTCGCGGGAGGCATGGCGCTGTCGTTCGGCGTGGGAGTGGCCATGGGGGCCATGTGGGGCGGCGGGTGGGGCTGGGGTTGCGGTTGGGGACACGGAAACGTGAACGTAAACGTGAACAACAACTTCAATCGCAATACGAATATTCAAGGCGGTAACCGCACCAATATCCAGGGCGGGAACCGCGGCGGTGGCAGCTGGCAGCACAATCCCCAGCATCGCGGGGGAGCTCCCTATTCCAACCGGGCGACGGCCAACAAATTTGGCGGCACCGCTCGCGGCGATTCACTGGCCAACCGTCAAGCGGGTGCGCGCAACCAGATTGGTCGGCAAGGTGGGAACGTCGGTAACAACCGGGGAGGGGTAGGCGGTGCAGGGGGAGTGGGCGGTGCGGGGAGACCAGGTGGCGCAGGAGGGGTAGGCGGTGCGGGCGGAGTTGGCGGTGCGGGGAGACCGGGTGGCGCCGGAGGAGTGGGCGGTGCGGGCGGAGTTGGCGGTGCGGGAAGACCGGGTGGCGCCGGAGGAGCGGGTGGCGCGGGCAGACCCGGTGGTGCGGGAGGAGCAGGAGGAGTGGGCGGCGCCGGCGGGGCCGGCGGTGCGGGGAATCGTGGGGGAGCCGGCGGGGATAAAGTGGGCAACCGCAGTGTTCAAAGTCGTTCCGGCGGGGGCGGCGGCGATCGTAGCGCCTTCGGAAGCAGCAGCGGTTTCAGCGGCAGCAGCGCCCGGTCCAGCAGCAGCCGTGGATCCTCCAGCCTCGGAGGTTCGCGGGGAGGCGGGGGCGGTGGCGGCAGGAGAGGTGGCGGCGGCGGCGGACGCAGGAGATAACCGCGAAACTGGAGAGAAGACATGAACCGTATATCCGAAACGACGAAAGGGTGGACGCGGGTCTGGTTTTGTTTTGCACTCGCCTGCCTGTGGGGACTGATGCTCGCGATCAGCGCCTCCGCGCAGACTACGGCAGCAACGACCTCAGCCCAGGCGGGGGCCACGACGGGCGCTTCCGCTGCGGGTGCGGAGACTTTCGACACGCCTCAGAAGGCCGCCGATGCCCTCATTGAGGCAGCAAAGAACTTCGACGTTCCTAGTATGGAGCGGATCTTCGGCCCGGCGGGCAGTGACATCATCATGACCGGCGAGACAGGCCAGGATCGTGAGCTGGCCGAGGCGTTCGCCGCCAGGGCTGCGGAGAAGACAAGCGTCACAGTCGACCCGAAGAATAGCAATCGCGCTTTGCTCTTGGCCGGTGACGACGACTGGCCCTTTCCGGCGCCCATTGTCAAGAGAAACAATCGCTGGTTCTTTGACGCCAAGGCCGGTCGCCAGGAAATCCTGAATCGGCGCGTGGGCAGAAACGAGCTTGACGCCATACAGATCTGCCACGGCTATGTCGAAGCGCAGCACGAGTACGCCCTCCAGAAGCGCGAAGGATACGACGTAAACCAGTACGCGCAGCGCATCATCAGCACACCCGGGAAGCAGGATGGTCTGGCTTGGCGCAACGCGGACGGCACCTGGAGTGGTCCCGTCGGCGAGAAAATCGCCGACGCCATCGAACAGGGCTATACCAAGAAGGCCGAGCCCTATCACGGCTATTTCTTCAAAGTCCTGAAAGGCCAGGGACCCGCGGCGCCCCTGGGCCAGTTGAATTACGTCATTGAGGGCGCGATGATCGGCGGATTTGCCCTCGTGGCGTCGCCGGCAGAGTACCGCGTCACGGGTGTGAAGAGCTTCATGGTGAGCCAGGACGGGGTCGTATATGAAAAGGACCTCGGACCGAATACCTTGGACATTTTCGCGAAAATGGAGCTGTTCAATCCCGATAAAACCTGGACTCCAGTAGTGGAAAGCGACGGCGACTGAAATTGTGAATCCGAAGCCCGCCACGTGCCACTTGAGCTCTCTCGGGGCGAGCGTTAGCAAAGAGCCGAGGGACGAAAATCCTTAAATGAAAGGTCCGGCGAAAATGAAAACGTTGAATCGAGTGTTACTGCTTACCTTCCTCCTTGTGCCTCTGCTCGTGGCGTCTGCCGGGTGGGCACAGAACACTGGGAATAAAGCGCCCGCATCATCCGCTGCCAGCGCGCAGAAACAGAATATCGATGAATACATCAAGTTGATGCGCGAGGACGTTCGGCAGCAAAAGTCCGAGATCATGGGAGCGGTGATGGCGCTGAGTGCCGATGATGCGGCGAAATTCTGGCCGATTTACAGTGATTACGACGCCGAGCTGACGAAGTTGAACGACCAGAGAGTCGCAAATATCAAAGAATATGCCCGCACCTACGACCAGATGACGGACGACAAGGCGGACGAATTGATCAAGAACGCGATGGCCTATCAAGACCAGCGATCGCAGCTGCTCGCCAAAACGTATGACCGCGTCAAACAGGCCGTGGGCGCGATAACCGCGGCGCGCTTCGTCCAGGTGGAGCACCAGTTACTCCTGATTATCGATCTTCAGATCGCTTCGGAGCTGCCCGTTGTTGGACAAGGTTCGTAACCTCTCAGGAACAGGAGATCTCCAATGAGAAATTCATTCATGGGGGCCGTCCCTCTGCTCGCGTGCGTGATGATTGGCGGTGCCTTGCCCGTGGCGCAGGCGGCTCAGGATGTCACGGTTCCAGCCGGAACACGAATCCTGATTCGAACGATCGATTCGATCGACACCAGCAAACAACAGACGGGTTACCGTTTCACCGCCACTCTCGAAACAAACCTGCAGGTTAAAAAGACGGTGGTGGCCCCTCGAGGTACCAAGGTCTATGGTCATCTCGTGTCGGCTTCGTCGGCTGGCAGGATGAAGGGGAGCTCTCAATTGACTCTGGAATTAACCGACATCGTCATCAACGGCACGGCCCATCGGTTGCTCACCAGTACATTTGAGATGAAGGGCCAGGGAGAAGGTTCCAAGACTGCCAAGAAAGTGGTTGGCGGCGCGGGGTTGGGCGCGTTGATCGGCGGTATTGCGGGTGGAGGAAAAGGGGCCCTCATTGGCGTGGGCGCCGGTGCAGCCGGTGGAACGGTCTTGGCCTCGTCCAAGAAGGGCGAGCAGCTGGTGATTCCAAGCGAATCTGTGCTCGAGTTCCAGCTTCAGGAAGCCGCGTCGCTCCCGGTTGCTCGCTAGCAATAGGCTCGCTCCGAAGAGCGTCTGGGACCGTGCTTGTGAGGAATCTTCCTACCTGGGCACGGTTCCCATTACCGAAGCAGAAGAACGTTGGGAGGGGCGTATGAGTGCAAACCCGGAAGCAATTTCGTCGCGGCCATCCGGTTGGTCAATCGTCTGGGCCGTGCTCTCGATCGTGGCGGGCCTGTTCGCCCTGGCACTGCCTCTGGAAGCGTCTCTCGGAGCGGTGCTGGTCATCGGATGGGTGCTCATTTTCAGCAGCGTGTTCCAGTTCCTGCACGCCTTTAAGACCAAGGGCATTGGCAGCATTGTGTGGAAGCTGCTGGTCGCGCTTCTCTACCTCGGCGTCGGTCTCTACTTCCTCGTTCATCCCCTTCTTGGCATGGCCACGCTCACCCTCGCGCTGGCCATCTTCTTCTTCGCCGAAGGCCTCACTGACCTGGTCACTTACTTTCAAGTCCGCAAGGCTGGGGCTTCGGGCTGGATTCTTGTCAACGCCCTGATCACCTTGCTGCTCGGCGTTGTGATCTGGCGTCATTGGCTCTCGAGCTCGCTGTGGGTTATCGGTACGCTGCTTGGCATCAGCATGCTGCTGACAGGCATGACTCGCCTGATGGTGACACTGGCGGCGCGCCGGCTTGGAGCACTCGCCGGCGATTCCTTCGGCAAGCCTGCGACCCTGTAAGCGAACCGCCCGGGACAAATAAATCCCTCGCGCCGGGCGCGGCTTGCCAGAACTAAGCTTGGATCGGGTCTGCTTCCGTGCACTAGGCTTGTTGTATTGGCCCCGCGCGGCCTGCCGCATCCCAGACGCAACTCATGCGCACAACGTTACGCTTTCCTTGGCGCGGTCTGCTCACGAGCTTGGATCCAAACGTTCCAGTTGGCGATGGAAAATTCGCAGCAGGAGCGACACGACCAGCGCCGCTACAGCAGGCGGTTGTCACAATATTTTGTAATCCTGTGTAAGACACGACTCGGCGATTCGCATGCCTACTTCCAAGGACGTACATTGACAGCTTTGATGTACTGATTGCCGAAGCTCTCAATTTCGTATTTGCCTTCTTTCTTATTGAAGCGAATTCTAGCAGCGGCCATGATTTGCCCTGTGCCCTCGCCCTTGGAGTTCAGTCTGACCTGCATGAACCCAAAGGGATAATCCGTGGTTCGGCCGTTCCGGTAGAGCTCCACGAATGGCATGGTGCGCGCCGTTACCAGCGTGATTACAGTGTCTGGTCCATCCAGGCGCCTTCGCGCAACTGCGATCTGGTTGCCGACGCGTCCGGTGGCATTGATGCGGCCCACATCTTCTTTCTCCAGCGTCCGCCGGAGAGCGTCTGTACCCTTCTCCTTTACGATCTGGGCGAACTTATCCACTTCTTCGTCGGTCGTGTACCGGGAGATGCGAAAGTCAAATTGGATGGACTTGCCCCCAACTGTCCCGCCAGTGCCCATGGCCACCCCGGAATAGGCTTCCGGAGCCCCCTTCTCTTCCTGGCCATAGCCGGCCGACAAAAGGGATAGGCTCCCCAACACCATCAGCACTCCGAGAGCGCCCGCTGGCTTTCGCATCGCACTGCCTCCTGGCGCAGCCGGACACCTCGAAACTGGGCCCTGGATTCCCGAGTTTTGGAGGACGGCTCGGATTGGAGAGTACAGACCCTCTCAAGTGCCGTAATCGCTAGAATTCGGCCACTACTGAATAAGCGGAACTTCAGTAGAGAGTTCCAAGTCAATCATCAAAGTAAGGCGGCGGTCCACCTGGTAGAACTTGGCAGCTCGCTTGGCGGTCAGTGCCTTTTCGAACTGCGGCCAGTATTTCACCTGGATGTCGTGTCTGGTCTGCTCCAGTTCAAATGTTTTCTGCGCCAGCTCAGCCGCCTTGGCGTCGCTCATCTGGCCATAATTCTGCGCATAATCCTTAATCATCTGATATTCCTTGTCGCCGACTCCTTGCTGCTCGTTGGCGTAGTTCCTGTACACGGGCCAGAAGGCGGCCGCCTCGGCATCAGTAAACTGCATCGTCTTGGTGATGATCGCCATCTTGTCGCCCTGAACATCGTGCCTCAACAGCGCGATATCAGAGTCGGTGAGGGGCTTGGCCGTCACTGTCACCGTGTCCTGCGCGACCGCCAAGCCGCTCAGGCCGGCAAGAAGACCCAGCTGCAATCCGATGATCACGAGCTTCTTCATTCAGTACCTCCTTTGGCTAACTGCATACTTAGAATCGCAACGAGGCGCCTACAAAAGGTCCGACGCCGGGGAACTTGATGTATCCTGAAAATGGACCCAGGG
>Ga0335078_10015840_pt1 | contig 11190 bp, 8 predicted proteins | sample Lox_Sample_32_FD_206711 | JGI IMG/M metagenome (GOLD analysis project Ga0335078, IMG submission 206711) | Soil microbial communities from Loxahatchee National Wildlife Refuge, Florida, United States - Lox_Sample_3.2 | ecosystem: Environmental > Terrestrial > Soil > Wetlands | place: USA: Florida...
AAGTAATGGTGGCGGGCTCTTTCAGCCCCTTCACGATCTTGGCGGTCTGCTCAGAAAGGCTGTAACGCTTGTTCGCTGTCGTGTCGTACGACTTGTTGTAGCGATCAGCCAGCATGTTGGCGATCACCACGGCGGCAATTACGACAAGAACGTAAACCGCCGCATACGCCGCATACTTGGTTTGTCGGGCTTTTAATAGTCCAGAACTCACTTACGACCTCCAGCGCAGCGATTCCATCGAGCGCGTCGTGAAAAATAATCCGAGGAAAATCACCGTCAGATAAAAGATGGCGTCTTTCGTATCGATCACTCCTTTTACGAATGACGACTGAAAATGGGTGACCACCGATAAATATGACAGCACCTTCGCCCAGGTTGCGGTTTCATAACCGCTCACCCATTCCAAAACCCAGAGCAGCAGGCAGACGCCAAACGTCGCTGCACCCGCAATGATCTGGTTTTTCGTCAGGGTGGAAATGAAGGTGCCAATCGCCAACAATCCGCCCGCCATCAGCAGAAGGCCAAGATAGCCGACTGCCAAAGGCTTCCAGTCCGGATTGCCGTACTTGAACAGAAACGCAAAATTCACCGCGGTGAAAAGCAGCATCGTCGCGTACAGAATCAAGGCTGCGAGCCACTTCCCGATGATGATCTCGAAATCCCGGATCGGCGAAGTGACCAGCAACTCGATCGTTCCCGTACGTTTTTCCTCGGCGAAAAGCCGCATCGTGATCATCGGAATAAAGAACAGTCCGATCACCGCCGCATTCGACAAGAGCGGCCGGATGACTTCCTCGTTCAGGTTCATTGGGAACGGCTGGCCGCGCATCTGCGATTCCATTCCCATGAGCACGAAATAGCCGAGCGAGTTCCAGAAGAAAAATCCGAAGATGATCGCGAACATGGTTAACAGAAGGTACGCGATCGGCGACACAAAGTAGCTGCGAAGCTCCTTGCGGCAGATAATCCATATGTTTCTCATTATTGAGCTCCCTTCGCGGCGGCTTCTTTGACTTCGCCTCGCGTGAGTTGCAGGAAGATTTCTTCGAGGCTCATCGCAGCGGACTTGAGTTCGTTCAGATCCCAGCCAGCCTCCACTACCGCTCGCGCCAGGTCTCCACGCACAAAACCTTTCTGGCTTTCGATTTCGAAGATGTTGCGGTTTGCGTGGCTCGTCTTATATTGGACGCGGCTCACGCCTCCGATCTGCTCCAGGCGCTTCTGCACAGCCGTAAGATCAAGATTTCCATTCCGGCCGGCGATTTCGACCAGCACCGATTCCGCTCCTCGCGCCCGCGCCTGCAGATTGTGCACGGAGTCGGTGGCTACCAGCTTGCCCTTATTAATAATGATGACCTGCTCGCAGGTCTGTTCCACTTCCGGCAGGATGTGCGTGCTCAAAATGATCGTGTGATCGCCCGCGAGGCTCTTGATCAGATCGCGCGTGTCGTTGATCTGCTTGGGATCGAGGCCCGCGGTCGGCTCGTCGAGTATCAGCACATCCGGATTGTGAATAATCGCTTGCGCCAATCCGACGCGCTGCCGATAACCTTTGGAAAGCTTGCCCAGCAACTTGGTCTTGACGTCCGCGACGGCGCAACGTTCGCATACCGAATCGACCCGTTTCTTCAGTTCGGGGCCGGAAAGGCCTTTGAGCTTGCCGACGAATGTCAGGTATTCGCTGGTTTCCATCTCCGGATATAGCGGCGGAGTCTCGGGTAAGTACCCAATGCGCTTTTTGACTTCGAGGGGTTGCTCCAGCACATCGAAACCCGCGACGGTCGCGCTTCCCGACGTCGGCGGCATGAAGCACGTCAACATGCGCATAGTGGTTGTTTTGCCGGCGCCGTTCGGCCCGAGAAAGCCGACGATCTGGCCTTTCTCGACTTCAAATGAGATCTGGTCGACCGCGACCGTGCGGGCGTACTTCTTCGTAAGCTCTGTGACTTTGATCATATGAATTTCTTGCAGGAAGTGAGGCTAAACCACCCACACATCGTAAAACGACCCATCCTTGAACACTTCAGGAGTGAAACTCTATGTTAGAAAGCGCATAAGCAGATGTCAAACGGCGGGAGGCATTTATTGCTGCGAAATCGCGGATTTTCCGTGGCGAAGAACATACTTCTGAATCTTCCCGGTAGCGGTTTTCGGCAGTTCTGAGACGATAGTGAATGCGGCGGGAACTTTGAAATGCGCCATCTTCGAACGGGCAAATTCCTTCAACTCTGCTTCGCTGACGCGCGAGCCATTCTTCAGGACGACAAACGCGTGCGGGGCTTCGCCCCATTTCTCGTGGGCCACGCCCACGACTGCGGCCTCTTGAACGGCATCATGCATTAGAAGAATGCTTTCAACTTCGACCGAAGAGATGTTCTCTCCGCCGCTGATGATGACGTCCTTGATGCGATCGCGAATCTCGACATAGCCGTCGGGATGGACCACGGCGGCGTCTCCGGTGTGCATCCAGCCGTCCCGCAGCGCCTCGGCGGTGGCTTGCGGATCGTTGAAGTAACCTTTCATAACCACATTGCCGCGCGCCACGATCTCTCCCAGCGTTTCTCCGTCGTGCGCGACTTCTCGCCCATGTAGATCGACAACCTGCACCTCGCCCGAAGAGATCAGCTCGACTCCTTGCCGGGCTTTGATCGTGGCACGTTGCGCCAACGGCAACGCCTCATGTTCGTTCCGCGGCTCGCACACCAGGATGAACGGCGAAGTCTCCGTCATGCCATAGATGTGCATCACGTCCCAGCCAAGGTCGCCTTCGATGCGCGCGATCGTCGCCGCGGCAGGTGGAGCACCCGCCGTCAGCACCCGGACACCGGAAGGCACAGTGCGCCGCAGATCCTCTGGGGCATGCGCGAGGCAGATCAATACGGTCGGAGCTGCGCAAAGCGTCGTAACGGATTCCTGCTTAATCAGTTGAAATGCCGCTGCCGGTTCAACCTTCCTCAGGCAAACATGTGTGCCACCCACGGCCGTCACCGTCCACACGAATGTCCAGCCATTGGCATGGAACATCGGCAACGTCCACAGGTAGCGGCCCTCGCAAGCCATGGGAAAGTGCAGGAGTGTGCCGACCACGTTCATGTAAGCGTTGCGATGGGTGATCATGACGCCCTTCGGACGGGACGTCGTTCCGCTCGTGTAATTGATCGTGATCAGGTCGTTTTCGCGAATCTCCGGCCGATCGAAATTTGGCGGCGTCGCTGCGAGCATCTCTTCATAGTTCAACCAGCCATCCCGTGTTTCTTCGAGTGCGACGAAGTGCTCAACGCCGGGGATCTGGCTGCGAATGCTATCGATGCACTCGAGATAATCGGAATGCGCGCAAACAACCCGCGATCCGCTATGTTGAATGAGATAAACGAAGTCTTCCGCCGTTAGCCGGTAATTGATAGGGACAAGCACCGCGCCGATCTGCGGCACCGAATAAAATGACTCCAGTTGCGCTTGGGTATTGGGCGCGATATAGGCGACCCGGTCGCCCTGCTTTACGCCGAGTTCTTGCAGCGCGGCGGACCAGCGGTCGCATCGGTCAAGAAACATTTCATAATTGAACCGCTGATCGAGATCGACGACGGCTTCCCGGCCCGGATAAAGCCGGCGAGCGCGGCGCGCAAAATCCAGAGGCGTGAGAGGCGTCTCCATGGACCTCCTCGGGCCTGCTATATTAACCCGAAACCCTCGCGAAACCTGCATCGGAGAAGCAATGAAATACCGGAAACTCGGCCGCACCGGATTGGACGTCAGCGACATCGCCCACGGCCTTTGGGGTATGGGCGACTGGACCGATTCCGAAGATCGTCAGTCCCTTGACGCCCTCCAACTCGCGGTGGACCTGGGCTGCACCTTTTTCGACACGGCCTGGTCATACGGCAACGGTCATAGCGACGAATTGCTGGGCAAAACCCTCAAGCAAAATTCCGGCAAACGCCTGTATGCAGCCTCGAAAATTCCCCCGCTGAACAATAAATGGCCTGCCTCTCCCAAAGAAAAGTACCAGGATGTTTTTCCGGCAAAACACGTATTCCAGTACGCGAAGGCGATTCGCGAAAACCTGCAGACCAAGTCTATCGACGTCTTGCAGTTTCACGTCTGGGACGATAGTTGGACCGACGAGCCAGAGTTCCGCGAGACGGTCGAGAAACTCAAGTCCGACGGGCTGATCAAGTTCTTCGGTTTGAGTCTGAACCGCTGGGAGCCCGCGAACGGAATTCGGGCAATCCGCACCGGGCTGGTTGATGTTGTTCAGGTCATTTACAACATTTTCGACCAATCTCCGGAAGACGAGCTGTTCCCGGTGTGCCGCGAGCTCAACATTGGTGTCATCGCTCGTGTCCCACTGGACGAGGGCAGCCTGGGTGGGAAACTGACCGCCCAAACGAGATTTCCGAAGGAGGACTGGCGGTCGCTTTATTTTGGAGCCGAAAACCTAAAAAACACGGTCGAACGCGTCGAAAAGCTGAAACCTTTGGTCCCGAAAGGCATGACGCTGCCGGAGATGGCCTTGCGCTTCATTTTGTCGAACCCGGTGGTCAGCACCACGATTATCGGAATGCGCAAGCCGAATCACGTCCGCGAGAACATTGGCACGAGTGATGCTGGGCCTTTGGACAAATCGCTTTTACAAAACTTGAAGAATCATCGCTGGGACCGCGTGCCAGCGCCATGGTCCGACTGAAATTGATTGCAGTCCACGCAAACGCCTTGGCCGGTTGCCAAGCCGGTCAGCTTTCTGTGGAGGAACCCTGCATTACAATACATCCATCATTGCGTCCCGAGCTGCAGTCATACATACAATTAAAGATTCACAGAAGAAGGAGTTTGGCCCAGTTTGCGTAAACGGAATGACCGACGCGGGACCTGTTGCGCCAGAGCATGCGCGCCTTGATCTCGAATCCTATGCGTAACAGGCGTTTTCGACTGTTCACCCCACTCCTGTTGCTTTGCATTGCGGGAACAGCCTCTGCCCAAAATCCGACTCTCATCACGCTCGACGAAGCCGTGAATCTGGCGCTTGCGCACAACCACGCCATCAAGGCCACCCGGACATTGGTTCTGCAAAATCAAGCACAGGAGATTACCGCGAACCTGCGCCCGAATCCAACCTTTCTCGCCGACACTCAGTTCATTCCGTTTTTCAGTCCGCAGGATTTTTCCGGTGACAATCTTAACCAAACCCAGCAGTTCGATATTGGGATCGGCTACCTGTTCGAGCGCGGTCATAAGCGGCAACGACGCCTGCAAGCCGCCCGCGACCAAACTGCTGTAACGCGAGCCCAAGTCACGGACTCAGAACGCAGCCTGATTTTCAATGTCGGGCAGCAGTTTGTCGCAATCCTGCTGGCGGAATCGACTTTGCAGTTCGCACTGCAGGATCTGAAAGGATTCCAGCAGACGGTTGATATCAGCCAGGAGCAGTTCAAAGCCGGCTACATCGGCGAAGGCGACTATCTAAAAATCACGCTTCAACTGCTGCAGTTTCAGACTGACGTGTCCTCAGCAAAACTCGCAAAAGTGCAAGCCTTGGTAGGCCTGCGCGAGTTGCTCGGATACGACGCCGTGCCTGCAGACTACGATGTCATCGGCGATCTTGCCTATCAACCTATGAATGCAAGGGTCGAAGACTTACAGACTCAGGCGATGCAACAGCGGCCGGATTTTCGGGCGGCGCAATTGGGTGTCACCGCCGCACAAAGCCAGATTCTGCTGGCCAAAGCCAATGCCAAGGTTGACGTCAACGGCACGTACGATTTCACTCACGTTAGCGGGGAAAATACGGCGTCGATCTTTGTAAATTTTGATCTCCCGATTTTCAATCGGAACCAGGGGGAAATCGCACGTACGCAATATGCGCTGACTCAGGCGCAGGAACAGCAACAATCGGCCAGCGACACGGTGATCTCCGACGTCGCGAATGCTTACGAAGCAGTCAAGAGCAATGACGAAATCGTGCAACTGTATACTTCCGGTTATCTCAAACAGGCGCAAGATTCGCGCGATATCAGCGAATACGCTTACAAGCGAGGCGCCGCGAGTTTGCTGGATTTCCTGGATGCAGAGCGCAGTTACCGAGCAACGCAACTGGCCTACCGGCAAGCTTTGGCCGCTTACATGACGGCATTGGAACAATTGAAGGAAGCCGTGGGAACGAGGAACCTGCCATGATCCGACCACACAACGCGAGCCCGCGGTTCACAAGGATTGGATTGGCCGCAATTTTCCTACTTGCGATGGTCTTCGCTGGATGCGAAGGATCGAACCCGAATGCATCCTCCTACTCCAAGAATTCGAACGAGGCCGAGCTATTTACGATCCCGCAAGACCAGATGCCGCATGTGCAGGTGCTGACCGTCCAACCCGTAACGCTAACTCGCTCCATGCGGCTGACGGGCGCTGTCGCCTACAACGGATTTCATACCACCCCAGTAATCACACAAGTGAGCGGACCCGTGAGCCGCGTCGTTGTGGTTCCGGGACAACACGTTCATCAGGGCGAAGCCATGCTGTACGTCGCCAGCCCGGATTATTCCCAGCTCCGCACCAATTATCTGAAGGCCAAGGATGCGTACGGCTTATCGGAAAAAGCCTATCTGCGTGCCAAGGATCTTTATGACCATAAGGCCATTGCCGAGCAGGTTCTTGAGCAGGCTGAATCCGCGGAGGTGCAGGCCGGCGGTGACCTGGCGTCAGCTCAGGCCGCCCTCAAAGTGCTGGGAATTACTGACCCCGACGCAATCGTGCAGGCTCCGCCTTCTTTTGAAGTTCCGGTCAAGGCTCCTATCAACGGGGAAGTCGTCGAACAGGATGTTGCTGCGGGTCAGCTTCTTCAGCCGGGTAACACCCAGTGCTTCATGATCTCGGATACCGGCAGCGTATGGGTGCTGGTAAACATTTATCAGAAAGATTTGCCCTATGTGCGCGTCGGCGATTCGGTCACGATTCAGACCGACACCTACGCAGACGTTTTTCACGGACGCATTTCTTACGTTGCCGCATCTCTCGATCCCAACACGCGCACCCTGCAGGCCCGCATCGATACCAACAATCCGGGCGAGAAGTTGAAGAAAGATATGTTTGTGGTCGCGACCGTGAATGCGGGCACGATTCCGAACGCAATCGCGCTGCCCGACTCCGCTGTGTTGCGAGATAACGAAAACCAGCCCTTTGTGTATGCCGAGACTTCCGCAAACCAGTTTGGCAGGCGCTCGGTCACGTTGGGAGAAAGCGTGAATGGGCAGACGGAAATTACCAGTGGAATCAAGCCTGGGGATCGCATTGTTGGCGACGGCAGCTTGTTCCTGCAATTCGCAAATTCTTTGCAGCGGTAACGAGCTGCAAACAAGAAATCGCACCTGAATGATTCATCGAATAGTCCGAGCGGCGCTGCATCAACGCTTTCTGGTTCTGGTGCTGACAGTTTTTATCACTGTCGGCGGCGTGCTCTCCTTCCAACGGATGCCGGTGGACGCCTACCCGGATCTGTCGCCTCCGCAAGTCGAAATCATCACCCAATGGCCCGACCATGCCGCCGAAGAGGTCGAGCGCCTTGTCACCCTGCCGCTCGAACTCGAAATGAACGGCGTTCCGCGCATGGAGGTGATGCGCTCAATTTCTCTCTATGGATTGTCGGACGTCATTCTTACTTTTGAAGAGAGCACGAACGACTATTTCGCTCGCCAGATCGTGTTCGAGCGGCTCGCGCAAGCCACTCTTCCAACCGGAGTAACTCCGACGCTCGCGCCGCTGTTCAGCCCCAGCGGCCTGGTGTATCGGTACGTGATCGAAAGCCCCGACCGCTCCCCGCAGGAGTTGAAGACGATCGAAGACTGGGTGGTCGAACGCGCCTACCGCTCGGTTCATGGCGTGGCTGACGACTCCGGTTTCGGCGGCACGACGATGCAATACCAGGTTCTGCTCGACCCCGCTCGGATCTACGGCTACCACCTTACGGTGCCCCAGGTGACAACCGCTCTCGCGGCCAACAATGCCAACGCCGGCGGCGGATTCTATTCGCAGGGCGGCCAGTTCTATTACGTGCGCGGGATCGGCCTCGTTCGCAACACCGATGACATTGCAAACATCGTGGTCGGCGCCAACAAAGGTGTGCCGATCCGGGTGCGCGACGTGGGAGAAGTCACGATCGGCCACGCCCCTCGCCTGGGCGAGTTCGGTTTTCAGAAAAATGACGACTCGGTGGAAGGCGTCATTCTCATGCTTCGCGGCGAGCAGACCCAGAATGTTCTCAAGGGCGTCGAGGCGAAGACGGACGAGCTAAATCACCAGATCCTTCCACCCGATGTAAAAATTCATCCTTATTATGACCGCAGCGAGTTAGTCGATCTCACCACGGACACGGTTGAAAACAATCTTCTCCGCGGAATGGTCCTGGTCCTGATCGTTCTGATCTTCTTCCTGGTCAGCTTGCGTGCGGCAATCATCGTCGCCCTGACCATCCCGCTTTCATTGCTGTTTGCTTTCATTGTTCTTCATGCTCACGACGTAGCTGCGAACCTCCTGTCCATCGGCGCAATCGATTTTGGCATCGTCATCGACGGCACCGTGGTGATGATGGAGAACATCTACCGCGAACTGGCTTTGCGCGAAGGCCAGGTCTACAACTTGAACGAGGTCATCCTCACAGCGGCAAAAGATGTCGACCGCCCGATCTTTTACTCCGTCGCCGTCATCCTGGCCGGTTATCTGCCGATTTACGCTCTGAGCGGCCCTGCCGGAAAACTGTTCCATCCGATGGCGGAGACGATGTCCTTCGCCCTGGTGGGTGCGCTCATCCTTACCCTGACATTGGTTCCGGTCCTCGCTTCCTATTGGTTCAAAAGCGGTGTGAAAGAAAAGCCGAACCGCGCCTTCGAGTGGATGAAGGAAAAGTACGCGACACAACTGGATTGGGCGCTGAACTGGCCTAAAGCAACCATCGCGATCGCGACCCTCATTTTCGGAGCGACGCTTTTACTGATCCCATTCATCGGCGGCGAGTTCATGCCCCATCTCGATGAAGGCGCCCTCTGGGTACGGGCAACGATGCCCTACACAATTTCTTTCGAGGAAGCCAGCAAGATCGCTCCACAGATTCGCGACATCCTGATGTCGTATCCGCAGGTCACGGTCATAGGCTCAGAGCTCGGCCGGCCCGATGACGGAACTGATCCCACGGGCTTTTTCAATTGCGAATTCTATGTTGGCCTGAAGCCCTATAAAGACAAATCCTGGGACGGAAAAATCGCTGACAAGAAGGCATTGATCGAGTCGATCAACACCAAGCTCACCGCCCTTCCGGGAATTATTTTCAATTACACCCAGCCGGCCGAAGATGCCGTCGACGAAGCCCTGACCGGATTGAAGAGCTCGCTGGCCGTCAAAATCTACGGCGACGATCTCAATGTGCTTCAGGATAAAGCCATCCAGATCAAAAACACGTTGGCTGGGGTCCCTGGATTCACGGACCTGACGGTGGTTCGCGAACTCGGCCAACCCAGCCTCCTTGTTGATGTGGACCGGCCAAAAATCGCACGTTACGGGATCAATGTTGCCGACGTCGAAGCCGTCATCTCCGCAGCGGTTGGCGGCCAGGCGGTCACACAGGTAATTCAGGGAGAGAAGCTCTTTGATCTCGTCGTGCGCATGCAGCCTCAGTTCCGCAGCAGCGCCGCCGAAATCGGAAACCTGCTGGTTGGAACGCCTGACGGGCAACAAATCCCGCTCAGCCAGCTCGCGAACATTACCCAGGGAAATGGCGCGTCGTTTATTTATCGGGAAAACAATTCTCGTTACATTGGTGTGCAATACAGCATCGAAGGCCGTGACCTCGAGCGTTCTGTTCGCGACGGCCAGGCTGCGGTCAACAAAGCCGTGCGATTGCCGCAAGGTTACCGGATGTTGTGGGGCGGGGAATACAGCCAATTCCTCGATGCGAAAGCGCAGATGTACATCATTGGCCCCCTGGCCGTGGCGCTGATCTTCATGATCTTGTTTGCCCTGTACGGCAATTTCAAGTTTCCGATCACGATCGCGTTGGGCGTGATCATGACCGAACCGGTTGGCGCGCTGGTTGCGCTCAAGCTGACCCACACTCCGTTCAGCGTTTCGTCGGTCCTCGGACTGTTGGCTCTGCTTGGCGTTTCGGTCGAAACCGCAGTCATTCTGGTTTCTTACATCAACAAGCTGCGGCAGGAAGGAATGGGCATCCGTCAAGCGACGAGGGAGGCTTCTCTGCTTCGTCTGCGTCCGATCATGATGACCGCTCTCGTGGCATGTCTGGGCTTGCTGCCCGCAGCGCTTTCGACGGGAATCGGTTCTGACACGCAAAAGCCCTTCGCCATCGTAATCGTGGCCGGCTTAATTTCACGCTTGTTTATCGGATTCTTCGTCAATCCCGTGTTGTACGAGATGGTCGCCCGTGACGGTGACATCCTGCAGGTTTGAGGCTTCAGACTACGGATCGTACACGGAAGTTTTCATCCCAGCATGGCGCGCCGCGTCCTGCAGGTCGTCCAGCTTCTTCTTCTGTTCGCTGAGTTGAAACTGAAGCTCATCTAACCGCTGCACCTGCCGCGCCTGGAACCGGTTGTAAGGTCCCTCGGACTGCACCCCGCCGGTTGTCGAATGCAGCGACGTGTTCAGTTGATCGACGCGGGCCTGAAGATCGGCCACTTTCGTTTCTTGTGCCTGAATCCTGCTCTTCCATTGCTGTTCTGCGGCTCGTTGCGATGCCTGACGCTGTTGTGCCGCCCGAACATCGGTATTGCGGTTGTTGGTCTTGCGGGCAGGCGGATGCACATCACCGGATTCGTCGTCGCCGTCTGGATCTTTCGCAAGATCCTGGTTCGTGATCACCTTCGGCTGCGCACCATTCGCCTGAGCGGCTTGCTGCTGCTGCCGATTGTCCCGCGCTGCCTCGCCCAGCGATTGACCAAAGGCGGACGCGACCAGCAACAAAGCGATGGCCGAAATGCTCCAGAACAGTCGTTGCATAACTTTCTCCGTTGCTGTGCCGAACTTCGCTCAGCACGCTCGGTTTTATGGTAGACCCCGGCGGAAGGAAGGGGCAGCACACCAAAGTACGACGTAGCTGTGACCGACGGTAACGGTCGATGCGGGCCGCTTTACGTTGCCTGATGAAACTTTGCACTACTTTACGTCCGGCTTAGCAACAATCCGGGTAGA
>Ga0335078_10015841_pt1 | contig 11190 bp, 11 predicted proteins | sample Lox_Sample_32_FD_206711 | JGI IMG/M metagenome (GOLD analysis project Ga0335078, IMG submission 206711) | Soil microbial communities from Loxahatchee National Wildlife Refuge, Florida, United States - Lox_Sample_3.2 | ecosystem: Environmental > Terrestrial > Soil > Wetlands | place: USA...
CGCTAATGCCGCTAGCTCCGTTAACCCCGCTTTTTCGCGATGAGGGGCAGTGTACGCCGCAGACCCGGCCGGTCTTTGTGATCAAAGCCACACCGGAAAGGCTGCGAGAGCCCACCAGCGTAGAACGCGGGATTTCGGTATCATCAGGGTTATGAGCGTTGAGACGGCAGACTCCGACCGGCCAATCGGTTTCGCGAGCCACGCATTTCAAACCCGCGCCTTCCAAACTTACGATCCGCGGCTGGAGCCGATTGCCGCCAAAGTGACGGGGCAAGAGCGACTCAGCGCGGACGACGGCCTGGCGCTCTACCGCTCACGGGACGTGCTTGCTGTAGGCTGGCTGGCCAACCATGTGCGCGAGCGGCTGCACGGCGACGTTACGTACTTCAACGTGAATCGCCACATCAACCCTACCAATGTGTGCGTAGCGGCCTGCAAACTCTGCGCATTTGGCCGCAAGAAAGGCGACCCCGCCGGCTACACCATGGCGCTCGAAGAAGCGTGGGAGACGGCGGCCTCCGGCTACTCCGAGGCCGTCACCGAGTTCCATATTGTCGGCGGTCTGCACCCCGATCTACCCTTTGAGTTCTTCCTCGATCTGGTCCAGGGGTTAAAAAAGCGCTTCCCTAAGGTGCACATCAAGGCGTTCACGATGGTGGAGATCGCGTTCCTGGCGCGGCGGGCGAAGCTCAGCATTGAAGAGACACTCCTGAAGCTGCGCGAGGCGGGCGTCGATTCCATGCCCGGCGGGGGCGCGGAGATCTTTGCCGCGCGCGTCCGCTCCATCATCTGCGATCACAAAATCGACGGCGAGGAGTGGCTGGAAACCGCGCGCACGGCGCACAGACTGGGCTTCAAGTCGAATGCAACGATGCTTTACGGACACATCGAGAACGACGAGGACCGCGTCGATCACCTACTCAAGCTACGCGCCCTGCAGGACGAGACCGGGGGTTTCCAGACTTTTATTCCGCTGGCCTTTCACCCGGAAAACACGCCGCTCGATCACCTGCCGGTGACGACGGGACTGACCGACATCCGGCAGATCGCCGTGAGCCGGCTCGTGCTCGACAACTTTCCACACATCAAGGCCTACTGGCAGATGATGACGCCTAAGATCGCGCAGATCGCGCTGCGCTTCGGCGCCGATGACCTCGATGGAACGGTGATCGAAGAGAAGATTTACCACGATGCCGGCGCGACAACTCCGCAAGGTTTGACGCGCAGGGAGCTTTGCCGGCTGATCACCGAGGCCGGCCGCACGCCCGTGGAGCGCGACACGCTCTACCGCCCGGTGACGCGCACGGAGGAGAGCTTCACCGTCGCGGTGTAAGGCCTTCACGGCGGGATTTCGTCTCAACCGAATTTCGATTTCACTCCGGCTCGATCTACCTCTGCGCAACCGCGGCTGGTGGCTTCTCGTTGGCCGTAAATTTCGTCCATGGGCCGGCGATCATGTCGTGGAGAATCGGCTTTTGCCAGGCGAACTCCGGATGCGCCGAGAGAAACGGCGCGGCGATGAAGTCTCCGCCGCAGGGATGGCCGGCACGGCCGACGAAGCTCATCTTCGCCGCCAGATCGGAGTCCGTCACTTTGCCCGTCACGGCTCCCTCCGGGTCGAAGGGCGGATCGTCCCATACCTTCTCTCCGGCCGACGAGGTCTCCATGTGTCCGCACAGGCTGCGCTTCCCGGCATCCGTTTTGTGCTCGTACGTGTCGTAGTGATCGGAGAGGTATGCTTCGGCCAGAGCTGTATCCAGCTTGCCGTAGTGCTCTTTCATGAACTGCTCGGCGCGAATGTGGCGTGCATTCATGGTGCTCTCAGCGTCGTTGGGGTCGAAGCCGGGAGTGTCGTCGCGGATCAGCGCCGGATCCCAGGCAAAATTTGACGAGACAAAGTAGCCGTCCTTCTTCCTCTTCAGCGGAGTGTTCTTGAGACCGAGTTCGAGGTATGCAATTTCGCCCGTCTTGCGGTCGCCCACGAGCCACGAGTTGGCATAACCGCCGTTGTTGCCTTTGCGCATGATGGCGGCGTATTCGTCGATCGACGTCGCATACTGCATGGCCTTGCGCGAGCGCTCGAATTCCGGAATGCCGCTCTCGTCGAATCCCTTCGCCATGGGCAGCGTGGTCTCGGTAATCATGAGGCCGCTTGCGTTCACGCCAAAATCGTCCTGGCTGGTAATCACGCCCGGCATGCCATCCATCAAAATATGCTGCCCGCCAGCCGGCACAATGTCGAAGACCATGCGCCAGCGTTCGCCCTCCGCGTATGAACTCCAGTTGCTGTGCGCGATCACGATCTTACCGTCTTTGGTGGCCGATCCGGTGGCAATGAACGCGCTGCATTTGCCCGGCGCCACGGGCTCGTCGGCGGTGGTCGTGCCATGTTGCGCGTCCAAAGTGGGAATGTAGTAGTCGGAGATCTCGAGATAGCCGTTCAACGCGACAACGTCCCACAGATCGAGTTGCGACCCGTGCGCCTTCAGGCCCTCCGCGATGCCCTTGAGCTCCTGCTGGTACTCGGCGTCAACATGCCGCCACAGGATATTCTTTGCCGCGTCGCGAAAGAAGCTCCACGGGCGCTTGGTGTGGTGCGGCGCTTCCACCTGGTAGACGAGGACGTTGTCTTCGATCTCCCGCGCCAGCAGGTAGCCGTGCTGAAAGCCGATCTGCTCCGGCGTGCCCTGCGAGTGCACATAGGTCCATCTACCGTCGTTGAACTTGTAGGCGTTCGCGAGGCGCGGATCGGATGGAACATGGCCACGAGGGTCGAGCGAAGCAGCCGACGAGACGCCGGCAGCCAGAGAGACGGCGAGGAAGACAAGGCTGGCGTATCGACGCATGGTGCTCTCCAAATTGAGGATTTCGAGTCTTGCCGACGTACTGGCGTTGCCAAACCCGAAGCGTGCTTTAGACGGCTCTCATCGGGTATTCGTTTGTTGTTTGCATTGGTTCCGAATTGTCCTGCGTCAGGACGATCCACGAGTCCTGTTCGAAGAGCGCGAACCAGGCGCTTGCAAATACCTTTGCGCCGCGCAATCCGGACTTTACATAGAAAACCGTCTTTTCTTTCTCGATGGCCGTGAAGTAGGCTGTTTTCGAGCCGCACCAGTCCACTTTCATGCGCAGGCGATGCGGGCCGGGCAATACGGCAAATTGCTTGATTTCTCCGTCTTTCAGTTTCCCGATCGTTATTCCGTCGAGTTCCACATTGTAGGCCCTGATGTGATCCGCGTAGCCGGAATCACGCCTGATTTCCAAAAAAGGCATCGTCGTCCTTTCTCGATCGTCCACTGGCGACCTTTGCCAGTTGCACGCCTCGGGCGTGTTCCGGACTCTGCGCGCTCGACTTCACGCCATCTTACTCCTGTTTGTAAACCACGCCGTTTTTCATCACAAAGCTCACGTGCTCCACCACCGAGATGTCGTCGAGCGGATTGCCGGGGACGGCAATAATGTCGGCATAGTAGCCGGGCTTGAGCTGGCCGATTTGCCCGTCCCAGCGCAGCAGTTTTGCGCCGTTGATCATGTCGGCCTGCAGCACGGCCAGAGGCTTCATCCCGTAGCGGACCATCAGGGTAAGTTCGCGAGCCTGGGTGCCGTGCGGGAACGGTCCCACGTCGGAGCCGACGGCGAACGGTACTCCTGCGGCGATCTGCTTTTTGAATTCGGCGATTTTGTAGTCGAGCATCTCCGACTCGGCGGCGGCTTGATCTTGCGTTTCACGATGCGCAGCGAAGTACTCAAAGATGGTGAAGGTGGGCACGGCGAAGATTCTTTTCTGGATCATCAACTGCATTGTCTGGGGCGAGAGTTGTGTGGCGTGATCGATCGAGGCCACGCCGGCCTGCGCCGCATACAGCGTTCCCGGCTCACCCTGCGCATGCACGCCCACAAACGTGCCCAGCCGGTTGGCCTCTTCCACGGCTGCGGCCAGTTGCGCCTCAGTGTACTGGTAGGGCGTGTGCAGGACTCCGTCAATCATCTTGTCCGGTCCGGTCTCGTAGATCTTCGTGAAATCCGAACCCTCCTTGTGCTGCTCGCGCATCACGGCGACAATCTCGTCCGCCGTATTTGCGTAGTCGGCGTTCGAAAGCACGTGCTGCGCAGGATTGAAATGATTGGCGTCCTCGTGCCCGCCTAGAATGTCGATGGCGTTACCGCTGATGCGCAACCGCGGTCCGGGAATCAGTCCCTGGTTGATGGCGTTGCGAATCGCCGTGTCGGCCGAGCCCGCGCCTTCCGTGCCCATGTCGCGCTCTGCAGTGAATCCGCCCATCAGGTCGGCCCTGGCCGCCTGCTCGGCGAGAATCGTGCGCCACGGCACGGACTCTTCGACGGTCTCGAGATCCTCTGGGCCGGGATGCAGAAACAGGTGCACGTGGGCGTCGATCAGGCCGGGCAGCAGCGTGGTGTCGCCGAGGTCGATGATCTTCGCGCCCTGAGGGTGGTCGACTGAAATGCCGACCGCCTTGATCCGCTCGCCCTCGACCAGAATCTCTCCCGGCCGGAGGACGGTTCCGGTGTCGACTTCAAGAAGGCGTGCCGCATGCAGCACGATGGGATTGGCAGGCGGGTTCACGGGCTGCTGCGCGGGAGTCGATTCGAAAAGGGTGAAGATGGCACAAACGGCGAGAAGGATAGGGCGGGTTGGGAAGTCGAACATGGGTACGAATATAGCAATGAAATGGCGGGTTGCGCCGGCAAAGGAGTGAAACGCGCAGGAGCAACCAAGTGTGTCCGGGAAGGGCACGGGGACGGAAAGTATACAATCCATGCATCAATCAATGCATTGATTGATGCATGGATTGATGCATTTGGGGGAGAGAGCGATGAACAGTAGAGTCGATGCCCACATCGCGCGCACCCAGTTCGGCCAACTAATGGACCGCGCAGTGCGCAAGAAGGAACGGTTCGTCGTGGATCGCCGCGGAGAACCGTCGGTCGTCATTCTCAGCGTTCAGGACTATCTGGACAACGTTCAGTCCGCGCCGGAGTGGCTGCGGAAGGCTTGGACGGAAGCTGGAAAGAAAGGCGTGGATAGGCTCAAGATGAAACGGATCGATGCCGAAATCGACGTCTACAGGCCGGAAAAACTGGCTGCCGAAAAATGACGCGCACCTGAACGGGATGGAAATACCAAATGAAACGGCGGGCGGCATAGAAACCAAGGAAAGCGCTGAAGCGCAAGATCGGAGATAAGTGGGTCAGTTTGAATCCACAGGGTTCAATCAGTAGATTCCGGAATGCCGGTGACTCGACCGGAGCCCCTTCGTATAGTAACCAGGATCTAACCCGCTCTGACCCACCCGAAAATCAAGGGTGGGTGCCTGAATTCTTTCGTGAGCTTGCGTGTGGCAAGGTCCAACATGTGCATGTCGAATTTGCCGGTCAGGTCATCCGGAAACGAAGTGAGCAAGAGCGTTTTGGAATCTGGGGACCAGATGGGCCTAATGTTCATGGGCCAGTCGAACTTGTGAATGAATACGGAATCGGTGCCGTCAGGACGCATCAGGCTGATGCCATTTGCGCCAGTGAAGTGCCACCAACCGTGCTTGTCGCGTATGTGCGCAGTGAAATGAAAGTACGCGATCCATTCCCCCGAAGGCGACCAGGACGGCCCCCAACCATTCGCGATCCTGGAGACCTTTCCGGTTTCGACATTCATCACGAAAACTTCGGGGACCGGCGGTTCATCCCCTGGCATCTCGACATTCGCGCTAAAGACGATACGTCGGCCATCAGGGGACCAACTGATGGCATTATCGCTGTTTTGCGACGGCGGCTGACCCACGGTTATCTTCCCTGTCTTGAGGTCGAGGATGCGGAAGAGGCTCGGATCCGCGGCACTGGTGCGTGCGACACAGGCCAGTTTCGTTCCGTCCGGAGAGATTGAAACGGCGCCATGGGAAAGTTCGATGCCCTGGTATTCCGTCCACTTGTTGTCTGTCGTCGAGTAGGCGCTGACGGTGAACCAGTGCTCGCTCCTTGAAAGCTCGTAGTCACTGCCAGGCAGGGCCGAGGCAATGACACGCCCGTCTGCAGAGATGCTTGGGGAGATCATCCAGGATTCTGCTGTGCCCGGCAGCGTCGAGGTTCGATCCCCGGCGGTCACTGTAAGCTGATCGGGGGGCCAACCCAACAGGAGCGTTGCCCCTGGCAATCGCGGGATATTGCCCTTTCGCAAGCTTTCGCCAGAGGAACTGACCACGAACAAGACGAGAATCGCCATCAGCGCCGCGAATTGTGCGAATACCTGCGACCGCCGGTAAACCATTTTCATGACCGCGAGTATAATGCCCATTGCCGCCAATCGGCCGGGACCATTGTGACACTTTCCTTACTGTCACAGTGATTCAGCCGGACGCCCCGAGAGATTTGTCGCTTACTCGGGAATTAACACATTACTTCAACGCTGGTTGGACTGTGGATTCAAACTGACCCACCACCGATATGTGGGATTGACCTTGCTCGACTTTCTTTCTCCTTGTACGAGATACCTGGTTCTCAGGGCTTGTGCGCCATTCCAGCTTCGTTCACTACGCCTTAATACGCCCCAATCCCGGTCAGGCTCTGGCCCAGGATCAGCGTGTGAATGTCGTGCGTGCCTTCGTAGGTTTTTACGGATTCGAGGTTCATGCTGTGGCGCATGACGGGGAAGTCCTCGGTGACGCCGTTCGCACCCAGAATGTCGCGCGCGAGGCGCGCGCATTCGAGCGCCATCCATACGTTGTTTCGCTTGGCCATGGAAATGTGCTGGTGGCCGGCCGTGCCTTTGTCTTTCAGCCGCCCCACCTGCAGCGAGAGCAACTGCGCCTTCGCGATTTCGCTCGCCATCCATACCAGCTTCTCCTGCACGAGTTGATGGCTGGCAATGGGCTGGTTGTGAAATTGTTTCCTGGTTTTGGAGTAATGGAGCGCTGTGTTATAGCAGTCCATGGCGGCGCCGATGGCGCCCCAACTGATGCCGTAGCGGGCCTGGTTCAGGCACATAAGCGCGCTTTTGAGACTCGTCGCGCCGGGCAGGAGATTGGCCTTGGGCACGCGCACTTCCTCAAGTGTCAGGCCGCTCGTGACCGAGGCGCGCAGCGACCATTTGCCGTGAATGTCGGCGGCCGAAAATCCCGGCCGGTCAGTCTCGACGAGGAATCCGCGAATGTTCTCGGCGTTGTCGCCCTCTGCACCGCTTTCGTCCTCGAGCCTGGCCCAGATCACGGCTACATCGGCGATTGACCCTGAGGTGATCCACATCTTCTCGCCGTTCAGGATGTACTCGCCGCCGTTTTGCCGGGCGCGCGTGGTCATGCCCGCGGGATTCGAGCCGAAGCCGGGCTCGGTCAGCCCGAAGCAGCCCAGTTTTTCGCCCGTCGCGAGCGCCGGCAGCCAGGTATTCTTCTGCTCGCCGGAGCCGAAGGTGAAGATGGGATACATGACGAGCGCCGATTGCACGCTCACGAAGCTGCGCAGGCCGGAGTCGCCCCGCTCCAGCTCCTGCATGACCAGGCCGTACTCCACATTCGACATGCCTGCGCAGCCATAGCCCTCGAGGTTGGCGCCGTAAAAGCCCAGCTCGCCCATGGGCGCGACGAGCTCGCGCGGGAAACGCCCCTCGCGAAAGCACTCTTCGATAATGGGAACCAAGTTGGCGTCGACGAACTCGCGCGCCGTGCGGCGGACGAGCAGTTCCTCTTCCGAGAAGCCGGCGTCGAGATGGAGAAAATCGAAACCATGAAATTTGAAGGCCATAATTCCACCGTCCGTCCTGGCGGTTTGCCGGGACAGTTGAGGGTACCAGTCCATGGCCTTCTTTTCAATGTGTTTAGCGATCGATATTCAACCGCGAGGCATCGGCTTCTCGTGGATCACCATCCAGTTGACGCCGAACTTGTCGCGGAGCTGGCCGAAGCGATGCGCGAAGAAGGTCTCGCCCATTTTCATGAAGACCTCGCCGCCTTCGGTGAGGGCGTTGTAAATGCGTTCCGCCTCTTCGTTGCTGTCCACAGCAAGCGCAAGATACGCGCTGCGCATGGGCTCCACGCGTTCCGGAGGCCCATCGCTCGCCATCAGCGGTGTGTCACCAATCTGGAAGCGCGCGTGGATGATGTGTTCCGGCTTCAGGCCCGGAGGCAGATTTTGCGGGCCGCCGGGTCCGCCCATCTCGCCGAATGTTCCTTTCATCAGAATCTTCGCGCCGAGGTGCTTGACGTAAAAATCGAGAGCCTCAGAGCACGTGCCGGGGAAATTCAGATAAGTCGTCAGTTTCATGGTCTGGGTTTTCCTTTCGGAGAATTGGATTTTGACATCGCTTTTGCTTTGAACGGTGGAAGCAGCGGCATGGGATCGCGTTGTTCCCAGCGCCGGTAGGTTTCCGCGAGCACGGCTGCACGGTTCTGCTCCATGTGTTCGATCGCCTCACACGGCGCATCGTTCTTCTCATAATGCGCGCCCCAGATTAACAATTCGAGAAGAACGGGCGCCAGCGCAATGCCCTTTGCCGTCAGGCGATAATTCGCGCTGCGCCCGTCATCTGCGGCCGGCTCGCGCTTGAGAATCCCGCCCTCCTCCAGCTTTTCGAGCCGGTCGGCGAGGATGTTGGTGGCTATGCCTTCGCCGGAATGCTGGAACTCGCGGAAGGTGCGATAGCCGCGCACCATCATGTCGCGCACAATCAGCAGCGACCAGCGGTCGCCAAACAGGTCGAGCGATGCGCTGACGGGGCAGCCGGAGCGGGGCTTGGTTTTGGGGTCCCGAACCACGAGTGCATCGTACGCAGTTCACTTGCACTTTGCAACCTAAAAATGATAGGAATTCTGTTGCCGCTTCGGCGTCCCACTTGGTACAACTTCAACCTATCCGGAGGTCACGATGAGCGCTTTTGGGGAGTCCTCGCGTATCACGCCTTTTCTCTGGTTCGACGCGAATGCCGAGGAGGCTGTTGAGTTCTACCTGAGCGTTTTCCCCAACTCGCGCCGCCTGAGCGAGCTGCGCAATACCGGCGATGCGCCGGGGTCCAAGGGCGGCGTTCTCACCGTCTCCTTTGAATTGGATGGCCTGCGGTTCACCGCGCTCAACGGCGGCCCACACCACCAGTTCACTGACGCGATCTCTTTCGTGGTGCGCTGCGAGACGCAGGAGGAGATCGACCACTACTGGTCGCGGCTGACCGAGGGCGGCACGGAGGTGGCGTGCGGCTGGCTCAGGGACAAGTTCGGCCTGAGCTGGCAGATTACGCCTGCGAACATTGGCGAACTCCTGAAGACTTCGAAGGCGATGCAGGCCATGATGAAGATGAAGAAGCTCGACATCGCGGAACTGAAAGCGCCGCGCAAAGCTGAAGACGCGGACCCTCTGAGCGCGTGAATCTGAACAGGGTCACAGAGCAACTGTTGGCTACAGCAAGGAGTTGTTTTGCATGAAAAGTCTGTTTGAGAGCGGATGTGTGGATGAAGTGCAGCAGCGTTTGTCGCGGCTCGAGCCCGATCAGCCACGGCAATGGGGCAAAATGGATGCCGCGCAGATGCTGGCGCATTGTTCTCTGGGATTGGAGATGGCGGCCGGAGAAATTCGTCCTCCGCGCACGCTGATGGGACGTATCCTGGGGCCAGTCATCAAGCCGATGGCTCTTCGCGAGGGCGAACCGATCCGGCGGAATTCCCCCACTTCGAAAGAACTTGTAGTTGAAGGCGACAGGAACTTCGAAGCTGAGCGCCATCGGCTAAGCGGACTCATCGATCGTTTTGCCGCTGCTGGGCCAACCGGCTGCACAGCGCATCCGCACGCATTCTTTGGTTCCCTTACCCCCGACGAATGGGCGATTCTGATGTACAAGCATCTCGACCATCATCTGCGGCAGTTCGGCGCGTAAATTTGCGCGAGTCAAACCCGGCGCGTTCGCTTCTCAGCCGGGAAGTTGCCGCCAGTTTCCCGACGTTACCCCAGCGTGGTTCAATGGCTGCATCACGGGAGACCGCAGGATGAGCAGCCGTCGGGAATTCGTCAAAGGGTCGGCGCTGGCCGCAACCGCATGTCTCTTGCCTGCGGCTGTTGGCAGCAACGCGTATCGAGAAACCGGAGCAGTTGCTGCGCCCGTTAGCGGCGAAGCGAAGAGTTGGTATTACCGCCCGATGCGCTGGGCGCAGCTGGCGATTGTTGAAGACGATCCCGGCAACTACGATCTGAAATTCTGGCTCGAATACTTCCGCTCTGTGCATGCCGACGCCGCGTGCCTGAGCGCGGGTGGCGTGGTAGCGTTTTACCCCACGCAACTTCCGTTGCAGCAACGCAGCGCCTGGCTGGGCGATGGCGATGCGTTCGGCGATTTGCTGGCCGGATGCCGTGGGCTCGGCATGAATGTGATCGCGCGAACCGACGCGCACGCGTGCTGGCAGAAGGTGTACGACGCGCATCCTAACTGGATCCGCGTGGATGCCAGCGGCAAGCCGGTGCGGCATCCTTCCGATCCCCGTTATTGGGAGACCTGCGCGCTCGGCCCCTACAACTTCGAGTTCATGACCTCGGTCCACGAAGAGATCATGCGCCTCTACAAGCCGGACGGCATCTTCACCAATCGCTGGGCGGGCAGCGGCATGTGCTACTGCGAGCATTGCCGGCAGGATTTCCGAGAGTCGACTGGGCTTGAACTGCCGCGCACCGCCAACCCGCAGGATGCGGCGCGGAAGCAATACATTCTCTGGCGGCAGCAGCGCCTCTTCGAGCTTTGGCGGTTGTGGAACGAGAAGATTCGCGCCATCAACCCCGGCGCGAGTTACATTGCCAATGCCGGCGGGGGCGCACTGAGCGATCTCGACATGAAGACCATGGCCGAGCTTGCGCCCACCATGGTTGCCGATCGCCAGAGCCGGCGCGGCCTGATGGCGCCGTGGGCCAACGGAAAAAACGGCAAGGAATACCGCGCCACGATGGGCAGCAAGGCTATCGCAGGCATGTTCAACGTCGGTATCGACGACGAGCACCGCTGGAAAGATTCCGTGCAGAACGGCGACGAGATTCGCCTTTGGGTTGCCGACGGCATGGCGCAGGGACTGCGGCCGTGGTTCATCAAATTCAATGCCAAGCCCATCGACCCGCGCTGGCTGCCGGTGGTGAAGGAGATCTTTGAATGGCACTATGCGAATGAAAAATACCTCAGGAATCTTCGCTCGCTGGCGCGGGTGGGCCTGGTCTATT
>Ga0335078_10015842_pt1 | contig 11189 bp, 11 predicted proteins | sample Lox_Sample_32_FD_206711 | JGI IMG/M metagenome (GOLD analysis project Ga0335078, IMG submission 206711) | Soil microbial communities from Loxahatchee National Wildlife Refuge, Florida, United States - Lox_Sample_3.2 | ecosystem: Environmental > Terrestrial > Soil > Wetlands | place: USA...
GCGGCCGGAACCGCGGGCACGCAGGCCAGGCCGCGCCCGCAGACGCTCAGCCGGGGAACGCGGTACCGGTCACCTCGGGCCGAACTGGCCGGGTTCCCGGCCCGGGCCCGGCGGCCCGGCGTAGGCCTGAGCGAAGCTGACCCAGCGGTTGGCGTCGGGCCCGCGGACCACCAGGCGTAGGTCGTCGCGGTGACGGCGCTGGGTGACCAGCAGGCAGAAGTCAACCGCCGGGCCGCTGACGCCCTGGGCGGCGTCCTCGGGTCCCCATGCCCACATCGCGCCGTCTGGCGCGGACAGCTCGACCCGGAATTCCTCCTCCGGCGGGGTCAGGCCCCGGGTCAGGAACGCGTAGTCCCTGGTCCGCACGCCCAGCCGGGCCACGTGCACGATCCGGTCGGTGACCGGCCGCTGAACGCCCAGCGAGTCGGCGATGTCCTGGCCGTGCCCGAACAGCTCCATCAGCCGGGTGGTGGCCAGTGTCGCGGCCGAGACCGGGGCCACCACCCACGGCACCCGTTGCCCGTCGGGGACCGCGGCGAGCGCGCCGAGCAGGCCCGAGCGCGCGTCCCGCCAGCGTGACAGCAGCAGCTCCGGCTCGTCCCCGGCGAACTCGGCGGCGCCGGCGTCGGCGGCCTCGCTGACGTCACCGGACAGCTCGGCCAGCCGGGCCCGGAACGCCGCCGCGTCCGTCGCCGCCAGCTCCGCGAGCCGGTCCGATGTCGTCAGGTGGCTGATCTGATGAGCGATGGTCCAGCCGGGCGCCGGAGTCGGCCACCGCCACTGCTCGCGGTCGATGCCGGACACCAGCCGGTCCAGGTCGTCCCCCTCGGCCGTCAGGTCAGCGATGATCTGGTCCGCAATCGGCACGGCAGCCTCCATCCCGGTGATCGGGCCATCTCATCAAAGCGGCGAACATCGGTCAACGCGCCTGCCATCGAGCGCGCCGCTGATCAATGCGCAAGCCCCCTCAATGCGAAACCCCGCTCAACTCAGGGGACCGGGAACAAGCAGCGGCTCCCAGCAGCACAGGCTCGTTGCCCGGCGCTCCGCCTCGACCCACTCGGCGAACCACGACGGGTAGCTGCCTTCCCAGCGCTGGATCAGCAGGTAGATCCGGCCGAACAGGCTGTCCGATGCCGGCAGCGCCTGATCACAGCGGTTCGCGAAGTCCTGGGTGGGCGCTCGCTCGCCGGTCTCCACCTTGCCGACCTGGGCCGCCGAGTAACCGACGTGCTGCCCTAACTGCTCCTGGCTGAGCCCGGCCGCGGTCCGCGCCCGGCGTAACTCGGCGCCGAAGAACGCCAGCGGGCCAGCGCCCGGGTCAAGCTCGCGCGTCAAGGGCATCCCGGCTCACACCGCGAGGTTTGGCCGACAGGACCAGATACAGGCACAGTCGGCGGCAGAGCTGTTGAAGCAGATACGCGGCCATTACCAGGCCAGCAAGCCACAGGAACGCACCTGACGCTCAGCGCCAGACCACGGAAGCGCTCGGAATGGCCGCGCCGGCCTGCCCGGCCGCCGCAGGCGATAATCAGGTCATGGCCGCGGGCACTGCTGTCTGGCGTGACCAGCTCACCGCGGACGAGTCGGCTCAGCTCGGGCGCGGGGCCGGGGTCATCACGCCTCCGCGCCCGGACGTGCTGGTGGTCGGCGGCGGAATCGTCGGGGTCGCCACCGCCGCCTCCTGTTACCAGGCGGGCGCGGGCTCGGTGCTGCTGATCGAGGCAGGCACCCTGGGGTCGGGCGCCACCGGCGGCGCCGCGGGTCTGCTCGTGCCGGAGGTCCATGCCTGGAGCGACTCCGAACCCTTCGTGGCACTGGCGCGGTCGAGCCTGGAGCTATGGAGACAGCTGGAGCAGACCCTGCCGGGCACGGTCGGACTGACCGAGCTGGACTGGATCGGGCCGCCACCCGATCCCGGAGATATCGCCCCCCGCCGACGACCCGCCGCCGAGCCGCTCGACCCAGGCCAGATGGCGAGCCTCGTGCCCGGGCTCGCCCGCCCGGCAGCCGGGTTCCTGATCCAGCGCCAGGCCAGGGTCAACCCGCTTCGCGCGCTAGCTCGCTTGGCGGCGGCCGTGCCGTCCATCGCGACCGGCACCGCGGCCACCTCGGTCACGGTCAAGGGCAGCCGCCTGGTTACGGTCTCCACCGCTGCCGGGGATATCCACCCCGGTGCCGTGGTGTTCGCCACCGGGATGCCGCCGCTCCTGCCGGGGCTGGCCGCCGGCCTTCCCGCCCGCCTGGTCAAGGGCCACCTGCTGGTCACTGAGCCATCTCCGGTGCGGCTCCCCGGCACGGTGGCCGCGGTCGCCACGCCGCTCGAGGACGGCCGGCTGCTGGCCGGCGGCACCTTGGACACCGGCGACCAAAGCCCCGGCGTGCGCCAGGACGTGATCGACTCCATCCTGGCGGACCTGTACGCGCAGCTTCCAGAAGTGACCGGGCTGCGCGCCGCCTACCAGTGGTGCTGCTTCCGGCCCCGGCACCCGGACGGCTACCCGGTCATCGACCAGCTCCCCGGGCTCGACAATGCCTGGCTGACCTCCGGGCATTTCCGCACCGGCATCCTCATGGCCCCGATCACAGCCCAGATGATCACCCGCTGGATCTCCGCCAGCCGGCCGCCCCCCGAAGTGGTGCCCTGGACCAGTGCCCGGTTCGCCTGAGCCCGGCCCCGCGCGAGCGGGCCAGCGCCCGGGCGCCCGGCACCCGTCACCGGGTGCCGGGCGGCGGGCGGCGGGCGGCGGTCAGGGGATCTGGCCGGGCCGCGACACGATGCCGGACCGGAGCAGGGCTTCCCAGCCGAGGATCTGGCCCCGGCGGAAGTGCGCCGTCCCGTCCAGGCCGGCGCTGGTGTGCGCCCGTACTACAACGTCCATGTATCCCATGTAGGCCGCTGGGCCGACGTTCGCCGTATAGACCTGCTCGAAGCGGCGCCGTCGCTCGTCGGGGTCGCCGGGCTGCGGGTATCTCAAGGCTGCTCCCTTCGACACCAGCCACATGTCCGCGTCACGCCGAGCATTTCAGCGGTACCCCGGACGGCGCCATCGGCTAACATCCGGGCCGGTGGACGACGCTCAGATCCTGGCCGGCTACCTGACGGCGGTGCCGCGGGTCAGCACCGGCGACCGGCCCGAGCTGCGGCGCGGCCAGTTCCACGATGTGGTGCTGGCCGGGGACGCCGCCTACCGGTTCCCCCGCGACGAGCTGACCCGGCGTGCGCTGCCGGGCCGGGTGGCGCTGCTGCGCGTGCTGGGAAAATGCCAGCTTCCGGCAGCGACGCCGGTGCCGCTGGCGCACGCCGGAATGTATGAGCCGCTCGGGCGCTGCCATATAGCGCTGACCCGGCTGCGCGGGGAGCCGCTGCCGCGCGAGCTGGCGGCCCGATCCGAGCCGGCCGTGATCGCCGGGCTCGGCGGGCTGCTGGAGGCGCTGCGCGGCCTGGGCGGCCAGCCCGCGGTCGGGGATGCCGTCCCGGAGGCGGATCCCCGGCATTGGGAGCGCTTCGCCGCGGAGGTCGCCCGGGTGCTGTTCCCGCTGATGTCGCGGCCGGGCCGACTCCGGGCCGAGGCCGAGCTGGCCCGGGTCGCGGCCGTGGACCCGGCGGGCACCGCGCTCGTCCACGGCGATCTCGGCGGCACGAACCTGCTGTGGACGGTCACGGAATCCGGGCCTCGCCTGGCGGGGGTGCTCGACTGGGACGAGGCGCACCTCGGCAGCCAGGCCGAGGACCTGGCCTCGCTAGCCGTGACGTTCGGCTGGCCGCTGGCGGAAAGGCTCGACGGGTCGCGGCGCGCGCTCCCGGACGCCCGGGCCATCGCGGCGACGTTCGCGCTGCAGCAGGCGCTGCCCGCCGCGCTGGTCGGCGACCAGGTCATGCTGGCCGACGGCCTGGCGACCTACGTGGACTGAGCGGCAGCCGCCGTCGCCCTCCGCGCCGCCCCGCTAGTCGCCGAGCTCGGCGCGGCGGCGGGCCACGTAGTCCTCGAGCTCGGCCCGGATCGCGGCGTCCAGCGGCGGCGGCTGGTAATCGTCGAGCACCTTCGCGCAGATCTCCGAGGCCCGCGCGGTGGCGTCCTTGCCGCCCTGCTTCAGCCAGCGCTCGTAGTTGGCGGTGGATGACAGCAGCGGCCGGTAGAAGCACTCGCGGAACCGCTCCATCGTGTGCGCCGCGCCGAGGAAGTGCCCGCCGTGCCCGACCTCCTCGTGCGCGCCGAACGCCAGCGAGGCCTCGTCGATCTCCAGCGGGGTGAACTCGACCCGCAGCATGCGCAGCAGCTCGATGTCCACGATGAACTTCTCGTAGCAGGAGACCAGCCCGCCCTCCAGCCAGCCGGCCGCGTGCATCACCCAGTTGGTGCCGGCCAGGAACGTGGGCAGCAGGGTCATCAGCGACTCGTAGGCGGCCTGGGCATCACAGGACTGGCTGGCGTTCAGCCCGCCGCCGGTGCGGAACGGCAGCCCGAAATGGCGGGCCAGCTGCCCGGTGCACAGCAGGCCGATCCCGGACTCGGGAGTCCCGAACGAAGGCGACCCGGACTGCATGTCGATGTTGGACAGGAACGACCCGAAGATCACCGGGCAGCCGGGCCGGATCAGCTGGGCCAGCGCGATCCCGGACAGCGCCTCGGCCAGCTGCTGCACCAGCGCGGCCGGGATCGTGACCGGCGACATCGCGCCCATGAGCAGGAACGGGGTCAGCACCACCGGCTGGTTCGCGGCGCAGTACTCGAACTGCGCGTCGAGCATCCGGTCGTCCCAGCGCAGCGGGGAATTGCAGTTGATCAGGGAGATCGTGGCCGGGGTGGCCTCGATCGCCTCCCGCCCGCCGAACAGGATCTCGGTCATCGCGATCGTGTCGGCGGCGTTCGGCCCGGACACCACGTTGCCCATGTAGATCTTGTCGGTCAGCGTCTGCAGGGCGAAGATCATGTCCAGGTGCCGGGAGTCGAGCGGTGCGTCGTTCGGCTCGCAGATCACCCCGCCCGCCGAGTCCAGCTCGCCGAAGGACTGGGCCAGCATCGCCAGCCGGCGGAAGTCCTCCATGGTCGCGTCGCGGCGCACGTCGCCCTCGCGGACGAACGGCGACCCGTAGACCGCGCCGAACACCATCTCGTCCCCGCCGATGTGCACGGTGTGCTCGGGGTTACGTGCTTGCACGTCAAACTCTCGTGGCGCCAGCGCTACCTGCTCGAGCACGAACTCCGGGTCGAGGAAGACCACGTCGCCGTCGACCTTCTGGCCGGCCTGCCGGAACAGCTCCACCGCCTCGGGCTTGGCGAACTGCACGCCGATCTCGGTGACGATGCGCCGCCACCCGGCGTCCAGGACGCCGACGGCGTCCGGGGAGAGGATCTCGTACCGCGGCATGCGGTTGCGGAACATGGGCGCCCACCTCTGGTTCCCGGGGACCGAGCCGGCACCGCCGGGCTCGCTTGACCCTGCGCCAGGCCGAACTTAGGATCACATAGTAGAACATTGTTCCGTAACATGGAACTTAGTGCCCGAGGGGAATCCTGTTGACCAGCCCTAACGGAACGCAGGCCGTCGACCGGGCCGCGCAACTGCTGATCCAGGTCGTGCATTCGGGCCCGGTCACGTTCTCCGAGCTGAGCGCGGCGTCCGGCCTGGCCAAGAGCACGACCTCACGGCTGCTGATGGCGCTGGAGCGCAACGGCCTGGTCCAGCGCGACGGCCGCGGCGGGTTCCGGCCCGGCGAGGTGTTCGTCTCCTACGCCTGGCGCAGCGGCGCCGAGGCGGGCCTGATCACCGTGGCCCAGCCGTTCCTGGACCGGCTGGGCCAGGCCACCGGCGAGACGATCAACCTGGGCGTGGCCAGCCGGGGCATGGTGGAGCAGATCGCGCAGGTCGACAGCACCTACCTGATCGGCGGGACCAACTGGGTGGGCCTGTCGGTGCCGCTGCACTGCGCGGCGCTCGGCAAGGTGCTGCTGGCCTACGACGCGGCCGCGCTGCCGGGCGGCCGGCTGGCCCGCCGGACCGGGCACACGATCACCAGCCGCGAGGCATTGGCGGCCGACCTGGCCGAGGTGCGCCGCCGCGGCTACGCGGTGACCAACGAGGAGCTCGAGCCCGGCCTGGTCGCGGTGGCGGCACCGGTTCTCCGCGACGGGGCCACCGTGGTCGCCGCGCTGTCGGTGTCCGGCCCGGCCAGCCGGCTGACCCGGGCCCGCATCCCTGCCGTGGCGACGCGGTGCATGGCCGAGGCCGGCGCCCTGTCCGCCGTGCTCGGTTACCGGCCCGGGCGAACCCGGCGCCAGCAGAAGGAAGGTGCCGCTTGACCAGAGACGAGCTCTTGAAGCAGCTGTACGACGACACCCTGGTCGGCAACGCGCCCTCGGTGCTCGAGCTGACCCGGGCCGGGCTCGGGATGGGCCTCGGCCCGGAGGAGCTGCTGTACGAGGCGCTGATCCCGTCGCTGGAGGAGGTCGGCGCCCGGTTCGAGCGCGGTGACTTCTTCGTGCCGGAGATGCTGATCGCGGGCAAGGCGATGGCGGGCGCGCTGGAAATCCTCCGGCCCCTGCTCGCCGAGACCGGCGCCGAGACCATCGGCAAGATCGTGATGGGCACCGTCAAGGGCGACGTGCACGACATCGGCAAGAACCTGGTCAACATCATGTTCGAGGGGGCCGGTTTCGAGGTGATCGACCTCGGCGTGCAGGTGGCGCCGGAGAAGTTCATCGACGCGATCCGCCAGCACCAGCCGGACATCGTCGGCTTCTCCGCCTTCCTGACCACCACGATGCCGATGTTCAAGGCGAACATCAACGCGCTGCAGAAGGCGGGCATGCGCGACCAGGTGATCGTGATGGTCGGCGGCGCGCCGGTGACGCAAGAGTACGCGGACGTGGTGGGCGCCGACGGCTACGCCTCGGACGCGTCGGCGGCCGTGGCCAAGGCCAAGGAGCTGCTGAGACGGCGCCGCGCGCTGGCGCCGGCCTGAGGAGCGGGCATGGAGACGGTACTGCGCTCGGCCAGCCAGGAACTGCGGATCGGCCCGGAGCAGCCGTTCTGCATCGTGGGCGAGCGGATCAACCCCACCGGGCGCAAGGTCTTCCAGGAGCAGCTGCGCCGGGGTGACCTGTCGCGGATCGAGATCGACGTCGCCCAGCAGGTGGCGGGCGGGGCGATGATGCTCGACGTCAACATGGGCGCGCCGCTCGCCGACGAGGCCGCGCTGATGGTCGAGGCGGTCAAGCTCATCCAGGGCCTGTGCGACCTGCCGCTCTGCCTGGATTCCTCTATCGTCGAGGTGCTCGAGGCCGGGCTGGCCGCCTATGCGGGCAAGGCGCTGGTCAACTCGGTGACCGCGGAGGACGAGCGGCTGGACGCGATCCTGCCGCTGGTGCGCAGGCACGGCGCGGCGGTGATCGCGCTGCCGAACGACGAGGAGGAGATCCCCGAAGACCCGCGGCGGCGGCTGGAACTGGTCCGCAAGATCGTGGACGTGGCCACCGGGACGTACGGCATCCCGGTCGAGGACATCGTGATCGACCCGCTGGCGATGCCGGTCGGCGCGGACACCTCGCTCGTGCTCAGCACGCTGGAGACGATCCGGCTGGTGCGGGAGGAGTTCGGGCTGAACATGACGCTCGGCGCCTCCAACGTCTCGTTCGGGATGCCGGACCGGGCCTCGATCGGCGCGGCGTTCCTCCCGATGGCCGTGCTGGCCGGGCTGACCAGCGCGATCATGGATGCCCGGTCGCCGCAGCTGGTCCGGGCGGTCAAGGCGGCCGACCTGCTCACCAACAAGGACCCCTGGGGCGCGAGCTGGATCGCGGCTCACCGGGCGGCGCAGGCCGCCCAGGCGGCCCAGCCCCCCGCGCCGGGTCCATGACTCACGCTACGGCCGACCCGCCGGCCGAGCTCTCCGGCCAGCCGGCCCGCGTCGAGCTCCTCTTCCAGCCCAGCGGGACCAGGGTGCGGGTGCCGCCCGGCGTGACCCTCTTCGACGCGGCCAGCTGGAACGGCATCGCGATCGACTCGACCTGCGGCGGCCACGGCACCTGCAAGAAGTGCAAGATCCGGGTCGTCGGCGGCGGCGTGCCCGCCTCACCGCTGGACGCGCGCGCGTTCTCGGCGGACGAGCTGCGGGACGGCTGGCGGCTGGCCTGCCGGGCCGAGGCCGCCCGCGACCTGCAGATCGAGGTCCCGCCGCTGGCGACCAGGCCGAAGGCGGCCACGGTCGGGGTCGGCCGCCAGGTCATCCTGCGCCCGGCGGCGCAGAAGCGCTACCTGGAGCTGGCCGAGCCGTCCCTGTCCGACCAGCGGACCGACCTCGAGCGGGTGCTCGCCGCCCTCGACGACCTGGAACTGCGGGTCGACCTCGCCGCGGCGCGGTCGGCCGGCCGGGCGCTGCGCGCGGCTGACTACCGGGTGACCGCGGTGATCGTGGACGACGTGCTGATCGACATCCAGCCGGGCGACACCAGCGCCCGGCTGTACGGCATCGCGTTCGACCTCGGCACGACCACGGTGGTGGCCACCCTGCTCGACCTGTCCACCGGCACGCCGCTGGCCGTCGCGTCCCGGCTGAACCGGCAGCAGCCGTTCGGCGCGGACGTGATCACCCGGATCAGCGCGATCATGATGGAACCCGGGGCCCTGGACACCCTGGCCCGGCTGGCGCACGAGACGCTGGCCGAGCTGACCGCGGACGTCTGCGGCCAGGCGGGAGTTGATCCCGCCGAGGTCTGCGAGGTGGCGCTGGCCGGCAACGCGACCATGACGCACATCGCGCTCGGCGTCGATCCCGAGCCGCTGGGCGTGGCGCCGTTCATCATGGCCGCGCGGCAGCTGCCCGAGGTGCTCGCCCGGGCCGACCTCAGCCTGCCGGTGCACCCCCGGGCCCGGGCGTTCATGTTCCCGGCCTTCGGCGCCTACGTCGGCGGCGACATCACCGCCGGCCTGCTCGCCTCCGGCATGAACCGCGACCAGCGCACCCGGCTGTTCGTGGACATCGGCACCAACTGCGAGATCGTGCTGGGCAACCGGGACTGGCTGCTGGCCACGGCGGCGCCGGCCGGGCCGGCGTTCGAGGGCGCGGCGATCCGGTGCGGGATGCGCGCCGCCGACGGCGCGATCGAGGTGGTGTCGCTGACACCGGATGGCGTGGACCTGAGGGTCATCGGCGACGCCGAGCCGGCCGGGCTGTGCGGCTCGGGCCTGGTCGACGCCGTGGCCAGCCTGGTCGGCGTGGGCCTGCTCGACCGGTCCGGCCGGTTCGTGCCCGAGGAGCGGGCGCTGGTGCTCGCGCCGGGGCTGGCCGGGCGGCTGACCACGCTGGGCGCCGAGCGGGTGTTCGTGCTGCACTGGCTGGGCGAGCCCGGCGACGTGGCGCGCTCGGTCTACCTGTCGCAGCGGGACGTGCGGGAGCTGCAGTTCGCGAAGGCGGCCATCGCGACCGGCTGGAACATCCTGCTGGCCGAGGCCGGGCTGGCCCCGGACGCCGTCCAGCAGGTCCTGCTGGCCGGGTCGTTCGGCAGCTACCTGTCGCCGGCCAACGCGATCCGGCTCGGCCTGGTGCCGAGGCTTCCGGTGCTGCGCGTGGTCAGCGCGGGCAACGTGGCCGGCGAGGGGGCAAAGATGGCGCTGCTGTCGGTCCGCGAGCGGGCCGGTGCCCTGGCCCTGCAGGAGGAGGTGAGGTATGTCGAGCTCTCCGACCGCACCGACTTCAACGACGCGTTCGTCGACCAGCTCCAGTTCCCGGCCTGAGGTGGCGGTCATCGCGTGCGGCGCTCTGAGCGGGCCCATCCGCGAGATCGCCGCCCGCCGCGGCTGGTCCCTCGAGCTGCACAGCCTTCCCTCGCTGCTGCACGACCACCCGGAGCGGATCGCCCCGGCCGCCGAGCGGCTGGCCCGGCAGCTGCAGGCTCGCGGGCTGCGGGTGGCGCTGGGCTACGCCGACTGCGGAAGCTACGGCGCGCTCGACGAGCTGTGCGCCCGGCTGAACCTGCGCCGGCTCCCCGGGCTGCACTGTTACGACGTGTTCGCGGGCCCGGGCCGGCTGCGCGAGCTCTTCGAGGCCGAACCGGGAACGTACCTGCTGACCGACTTCCTGGTGCGCAGCTTCCGCCGCTCGGTGCTGGCCGAGCTGGGACTCGATGCCCGGCCCGGGCTGTGGCCCGACTACTTCGGCCACTACCGGCGGCTGGTCTGGCTGGCCCAGTCCCGGGACGCGGGACTGGAGGAGGAGGCGGCCGCGATCGCGGCTATGTTCGGGCTGCCGCTGACCAGGATCGACGTCGGCACCGGCGGGCTGGAGCACGAGCTCGCGCGGCTGGTCGCCGATCCCGCCGCGCTGGTAGCCGCTCCCCCGGCCAGCGGCGGCCCCTGATGCGCGCCGGGCTGGCCCGGGTGGCACCGCTGCTGCGACGGCCCCGGTACGAGGTGCTCCCCGTGGCGTCCGCCGAGGACACCGTGCTCGGATGGGTGCCGCCCGAGGTGACGGTGGCTGTGACCGCCTCGCCGGCCAAGGGGCTGGACCCGACCCTCGACCTGACCGTGCGCCTGGCGGCCCGGGGCTACCACGCGGTCCCGCACCTGTCGGCCCGGCTGGTCCGCGACGACGCGCATCTCGCCGAGATCGTGGCGCGGCTGAAGGCCGGCGGGGTGGACGACGTGTTCGTGCCGGCCGGGGACGCCGACCCGCCGGCCGGCCCGTTCGACAGCGCCCTCTCCCTGCTGGACCGGCTGGCCGAGATGGGCCGCCCGTTCGCCCGGGTCGGGGTGACCGGCTACCCGGAGAGTCACCCGAGGATCGGTGACGACATCACGATCCAGGCCATGTGGGACAAGCGGCGCCACGCCACCTACCTGGTCAGCAACCTCTGCTTCGACCCGGCGACGCTGCGGCGGTGGATCGCCCGGGTGCGGGCGCGCGGCGTCACGCTGCCGATGTTCATCGGCATCGCCGGGCCGGTGGACCGGGCCCGGCTGCTGCGGATGGCCACGAAGGCAGGGGTCAGCGAGTCGGCGCATTTCCTGGCCGGGCACACCGACTGGCTGCTGCGCCTGGGCACGCCCGCCGGCTACAGCCCGAACCGCCTCCTGGACCGCACCGGCACCGCGCTGGCCGATCCCGCCTCGGCCGTCGAGGGCCTGCACATCTTCACGTTCAACCAGGTGCGCCAGACCGAGCAGTGGCGGCGGTCGCTGCTCGAGCG
>Ga0335078_10015843_pt1 | contig 11189 bp, 10 predicted proteins | sample Lox_Sample_32_FD_206711 | JGI IMG/M metagenome (GOLD analysis project Ga0335078, IMG submission 206711) | Soil microbial communities from Loxahatchee National Wildlife Refuge, Florida, United States - Lox_Sample_3.2 | ecosystem: Environmental > Terrestrial > Soil > Wetlands | place: USA...
GGAACCGTCGGTCCGGATGGCCAGGTGGCTCATGCGGCCAACCCCGGAGTGTGGGCGCAGAACTACGGGATCGCAATCAAGAACCAGAGCGGTGGGACAAAACGCTTCCGGGTGCAGGTCATCTACGCTCCCCCGGGCGCGACCTCCGAGGTGGTCGTGGAGTCGTACGAGAACCTCTCGATCACCTCACCCGATCCCCAGGGACGGTATGTCGCCGACGTGATCAACAAGCAGTCGAGCTACGTGACGGTCGCGGTGGCGAATGGTACGACCACTCCGCCCAACGACACGCCGGCGCCTTCTGCCGCGCATCCGACTCCTTCGCCGCATTTGAAAGGCAACGCCACGGACGACGGCACGGTGCTCTTGCCCAGTACCAGCACGTCGACCGGAGGGGAATTCGAGACGGTGCTGGGCTCGATTACGACCCTTCTCGACCAGATCGATCTCTTCAATCTCCTGTGCGTGCCGGGCGAGATTGTGACCGCGACGATCAGCACCCTGGAGACGTATTGCGAAGGCCGCCGGGCTTTTCTCATCGCCGATTGCGACCCGGGCGTCACCGACATCTCTAAGCTCACGCAGACTCCCACCACCGGCACGAACTCGGCGTTCTACTTTCCGTGGATCCAGGCTCCCGACCCGCTGAATCAAAACCGGCCCGGTTATTTTCCGCCCTGTGGATTCGTCGCCGGCATCTATGCGCGCATCGACGGGACACGCGGCGTGTGGAAAGCGCCGGCGGGCACCGAGGCGACAGTGGCCGGCGCATCCGGCGTAATGGTGCAGCTCAACGACAAGCAGAACGGGTTGCTGAATCCGCTGGGTATCAATTGCATTCGCAACTTCAGCGTGTACGGGATCGTGTTGTGGGGCGCGCGCACCATGCAGGGCAATGACGAGCTCGGGTCGCAGTGGAAGTACATTCCCGTGCGCCGAACCGCGTTATTCATTGAAGAGAGCCTCTATCGCGCGCTGAAATGGGCGGTCTTCGAGCCCAACGACGAGCCCTTGTGGGCCGAGCTTCGCCTCAATGTCGGCGCATTCATGCAGAACCTGTTCCGCCAGGGCGCCTTCCAGGGACAGACGCCTGCCGAGGCTTACTTTGTGAAGTGCGACAACGAAACCACGACGCAGAACGACATCAATCTCGGCATCGTCAACCTTCTGGTCGGCTTTGCTCCTCTGCAACCGGCGGAGTTCGTGGTCATTCAGATCCAGCAGATGGCCGGACAGATCGCGACCTAGCACCTAGTGCTCATCGCGAGCCCATGCCTGCCCGCGGCGTCGACGACCCGCTCGGTGCAAACCAGCAACGCCTTCTCGAAATCGAATTCCGCGGAATGACGAAACCGGCTGTCGGCACCAAGGAGAGATGGTTATGGCGCAGTTCACTGTCAATGCACAACGCTTCGATCCCTACAAGAACTTCAAGTTCCGGCTGAAGTGGGATGGAAAATACGTTGCCGGCGCGAGCAAGTGCGGGATGCTGAAGCGCACGACCGAAGTGGTGAAACACCGCGAGGGCGGCGACCCTTCGAGCAGCCGCAAGTCGCCGGGGCGCACCGAGTACGATGCCATCACGCTGGAGCGCGGCGTGACGCATGACGTGACCTTCGAGCAATGGGCCAACAAGGTGTGGCAGGTGGGCGCAGGACTAGGCGCCGAGGTTTCGCTCAAGGATTTCCGCAAAGACATCACCATCGAGGTCTACAACGAGGCCGGCCAGCTTGCCATCGCCTACAAGGTCTATCGCTGCTGGGTCTCCGAGTATCAGGCCCTGCCGGACCTGGATGCCAACGCGAATGCGGTGGCGATCCAGCACATCAAGCTGGAGAACGAAGGGTGGGAGCGCGACCAGTCGGTGACCGAGCCGACCGAGCCGTCCTTCACCGTGCCGTCGGTTGGGTGAGCCAGATGCGCGCGCTTTCGGCCGCTCGGATCCTCGATCTGTGGGAAGAGGGGCAAGCGTCTCTGCCCTTCGAGCGCGCTGTGTCGCTGCTGGCCGCGGCAACACCTGATTCGCCGCGCGAGCCGCTCGAACTGCTCAGCATCGGCCGGCGCGACGCACGTCTTCTCGAGCTGCGCGAATCGGCCTTCGGCTCCGCACTGGATATGACGGCGGCGTGCCCGGCGTGCGGGCTGGCGCTGGAGATGGCCGTGCCCATTGCGTCGCTGAAGACGCCGCCGGCGGCCGAAGAGCCTGAGGGCCAGATCGTAGTCGATGGGTTTGCAGTGAGCGTTCGGCCGCCCAACAGCAGAGATCTGGGAGCATGCGCCCGTCTCGATCCGGAACAAGGCCGTCGGGCGCTGTTGAACGGTTGCATTCTGGGAGCGAACCTGGGCGGCACGACGATTTCAGCGCAAGAGTTGCCGGAGACAGTATTGGACCAGGTCGAGGAGCGCATCGCCGCCATGGACCCGCAGGCGGACGTGCTTCTCGATTTCACCTGCCCCGAATGTCAGCAGAAATGGAGCCAGGAGTTCGACATCGTTTCCTTCTTCTGGACGGAGATCGACGCATGGGCGCGCCGCATGCTTCTGGAAATCAATGTGCTGGCGCGCGCTTTCGGGTGGAGTGAGAGCGACATCCTCCGCATGAGCCCGGCACGACGGCAGATCTACTTTGCGATGGCGCAGGCATGACGAATTTTCTCACCAGGCTGGCGGCGAGAAGCTTTGGCGTCGAGACAGGTGTCCGGCCACGGCTGGCGTCGATCTTCGAGCCGAATCGAGGCGCTGCTGCGGCGGCCCACGGCTCTTCGGCACGGGAACGCGAAGAGGCGGAGGAAACAGCGGTGCAGTTCGCTGAGGCCGACGAAGCGCGGAATCGCCGTCGGGCGCCGCAAAGGCCGGCATTCAAAGATCCGGTAACAGCGCCAATTTCTGAGCCTGCACCTCAACCGCCGCGCCGTGGCGAGGCGGTCCCGGCGAGCCCCGCCATCGTGCAGAGCGAAGGCGTCAGGATCGAGAGAGTTTCGTCGCAGACGGCCGAAGGCGAGATCCGGCATCCGATCCAGGCCGCGCGGTCCGCCTCGTCTTACGAAGAGTTCGCCCAGGCCCCTTCTCGAACTGACGCACCTGGATCGCATCGCGGCAAGGAGGAACGCTCAGCATCCGTTCCGCTCGCAGGACCGCCGCCGCGCGCGATCGGCGTAAATCACGAGCCGGTTCGGTTACACCCAGCCGAAGCAGCCGACCTGCGCGCGGATCGAGTCGCTGGCGATTCCATGCCGGCTCGAAAGGCCGCGCCCGTAGACGAGGCGGCGCTTATGCCTCCTTCTCAGACCATTGCCGATTTGGCTGAACGGATGCGAGACGCCGCAGCGCTGATGAACGCGGCGATTGTCGCTCCAAAGCGAGAGAGCAGCCGCGACATCGATCGCTCGGCCATGGCCGCGGCCGAGCCGGTCGTGCATGTCACCATCGGCCGGGTGGAAGTGCGCGCGACGACGGAAACTCAGCGCGAGAGCAAGGCGAAGGTTGCGTCGCCGGTCATGGGACTCGAAGACTACCTGCAGCGCCGCGCGCAGCGAGGTGGACAGTGAGCAATCCCGTCGCCATCGCCGCCACCACGCTTACGCTGCAGACGATCCTGCAGACGGGCATCGTCAGCGATCCTACCGATACCGATCTGACCGATACCACGGTAACGATTCTGCCGCCGGATAAAGCGCGCGGCAATTCGAGCGCCAACCAGCTCAACCTGTTCCTCTATCAGATTCTGCCCAATGCGGCGTGGCGAAACATGAACATTCCCAGCCAGGTGATGCCGCTTGAAACCGGCAGTCCTCCGCTGGCACTGACGCTGCATTATCTGATCACCGCGTTCGGCAAGGATAACGACACTTCGTTGCCGTATGGCCATCATCTGCTGGGCAAGGCGATGAGTATTCTTTACGACCATGCCCTGCTGGGGCCCGACGAGATCAAGTCCTATGCCACACCGTCGTTCCCGGCCAACAACCTCGACCAGCAGATCGAGCGCGTGCGCATCACGCTGCAGCCGCTCTCTCTGGACGAGATCGCCAAGCTGTGGTCGGGGCTGGTCACGCAATACCGGCTTTCGGTGGGCTACGAAGTATCGGTGATGCTCATCGACAGCACCCAAGCCAAGAGAGCGCCGCTTCCGGTGCTCACGCGCGGTCCTGCCGACAAGGGATTCTCGTCGCGGGCGAGCCTGGTGCCGCCGCTGCCCTCACTCAGCCAGATCGTGTTTCCGAACGCGCAGACCGCGGCGCGCCTGGGCGACACGCTGGTCTTCACAGGAACCCATCTCCACGGCACTCACATTGGCCTTGTTTTCAATCACCCACTCTGGGCATCGCCGGTCGAGGTTGCGCCGCAGCCGGGCGCTACGGCGTCGCAGGTTTCCGTGCTCATTCCGAATTCCCCTGCAGTCTGGCCGGCGGGATTCTACACCGTCAACCTCATGGTCCAGCGGCCCGGCGAGACATTCCGCCGCGCGACCAACCAGCTTTCATTCGGACTGGCGCCCAAGATCACGATCGCACCGGCAAGCGCCGCCGGACCCAACATTGCCTACACCGTGACCAGCAGCCCCGAGGTGTGGGTGGGGCAGAGCGCCGTGCTGCTGCTGAGCGATCAGGAAGTCTCTGCCCAGCCGTTCGCAGCGCCGACGGCGAATTTGACGTTCGATGCGCAGAATCTGAGTGCTGGCGATTATTTCGTTCGCCTGCGCGTGGACGGAATCGACAGCCTGCTGGTGAACCGGGCCGTGACGCCGCCGGCCTTCGATCCGACGCAGAAAGTAACGGTGACATGAGCAACGGCGAGATCAATAACGGGGCGGATTGGCAGAAGGGCAATGCGGAGTATCTCGCGGCCGCCATGGCCTGGCTGCGCGCGCGCCTGGAGCAATGCGCGGGACCCGCTCCGGAGACACAGAGCGGCCTGGTGCTGCAGCCCGTGCAATCGCGCGACGACCCGAAATCGATGTGGCGGCGGTTTTCAAAACCTCCTGCGCTGCCGGAAAGAACGCCAACACTTCTGCCGCCGTCTGCCGCGCCGGGCGACGAAAAAGTGAATTCCAACTACGCCGCCATGCAGGCGGCTGCCCATGCCATGGATCCTCCTCCGGCGCTCATCGCCTTGACGCAGCGGCTGGGCCTCTCGGAGTTCGAGCAGCATCTGCTGATCCTGTGCGTGGGCATGGAGCTCGACACGGGAGTGGCTGGATACTGCGGACGCTGCCAACGGGATGCGGCGCGCAGCTATCCCACTTTCGCTCTCGCTTTCACACTGTTCGACGGCGCGTCGTGGAACGCGCTGTCGCCCGAGCGCCCGCTGCGCTATTGGCGCCTGATCGAAATCACGCAGCCCAGCTACCAGCCGCTGACCACCAGCGCGCTGCGCGCCGACGAGCGAATCGTCAACTACGTGAAGGGGCTGAATTATCTTGACGACCGGCTGCTGCCGCTGGTGTCGCCGCTGGACCAGCGCGCGGCAGGCGCCGATCTGCCTCCTTCGCACCACGATCTCGTCGAGAAGATCATCCAGTCTATGAAGGTGGCGGATGCGAGCCGCAGCTTGCCGGTCGTGCAGCTCGTCGGGGCCGATTTCGACAGCAAGGAGCTTGTTGCCGCAGCCGTCGCCAACTCGATCGGGTTGCAGCTCTACCGCCTGCCGGCGGCTCTGCTGCCCACGCAGCCGGCGGATATCGAAACCTTCGCGCGGCTGTGGCAGCGCGAGAGCATGCTGCTGCCAATAGGCCTCTATGTTCATGCCGCCGAGACGCGGGGAGAGCCCTCGGCGACGGGTCCCGCGCCGATGGTCAGCCAATTGCTCGAGCGCACCGAGGGCGTGATCTTTCTCGACACGCGCGAAGGCTGGCCCGGGCTGCACCGGCAGAACCTGTCGGTCGAAGTGAGCAAGCCGACCACCTCCGAGCAGTCGGCGGCCTGGGAGTCCGCGCTGGGTCTGGCGGCCGCGGACAACCCTCCGCAACTGGCTTCGCAGTTCAATCTCAGTCACGCGAAGATCGGCCAGCTTGCACGCGAAGCTCTCTCGCAGCAGACCGGCCCTGCGGATCTGAAAGAGCGGTTGTGGCAGGGCGTTCTGACCACTACGCGCCCGCAATTGGATGCATTGGCCGAGCGCATCGTCCCCAAGGCGACCTGGGACGATATCGTTCTGCCCGCCTTCGAGTCCGGGATATTGCGGCAGATCGCGCAGCAGGTGGCGCAGCGCACCACCGTCTACGAGAAATGGGGATTCGCCGAAAAGATGAGCCGCGGGCTCGGCATCAGCGCGCTCTTTTCCGGCGAGAGCGGAACCGGCAAGACCATGGCCGCCGAAGTCATCGCCAACGAGCTGCGGCTGAACCTCTATCGCATCGATCTTTCGGCCGTGGTCAGCAAGTATATCGGCGAGACGGAGAAGAATCTGCGGCGCCTTTTCGACGCCACCGAAGACGGCGGGGCGATTCTCTTCTTCGACGAAGCCGACGCGCTCTTCGGCAAGCGCAGCGAGGTGAAAGACAGCCACGACCGCTACGCCAACATCGAGATCAACTACCTGCTGCAGAGGATGGAGGCCTATCGCGGGCTCGCCGTCCTGGCCACCAACATGAAGAGCGCGTTGGATCCTGCATTCCTGCGCCGCCTGCGCTTCATCGTGAACTTCCAGTTTCCCGGCCGCGCGGAACGGAAGGAGATCTGGAAGAAAGCCTTCCCGGTCGGCGTGCCGAAAGACGAACTCAACTTCGACCGGCTGGCGATTCTGAATGTCACCGGCGGCCACATCCACAATATCGCGCTCAATGCGGCGTTCCTGGCCGCGCGCGCCGGCTCCGGAGTAACAATGCCCATTGTTCTCGAGGCCGCGAAGGCCGAGTTCCAGAAGATCGAGCGCCCCATCAACGAAGCCGACTTCCGCTGGCCGGAAAGCAAGAAGGCGGTGGCATGAGGATTCATCTGCACATCGATCGCCTGCGGCTCGACGGAGTCCCGGTCGAGCAGCCCCACGCCTTGCGTGCCGCGCTCGAGGCCGAACTTAAGCGCAAACTTGCCGAGGGCGGGCTGGCAGCGGAGTTTCGAGCCGGGACCGCGGTGCCGCGCGCGTCCGGCGGGGCCATCGGCATCGAGCGTAAATCCGGCGCCGCGCAACTGGGCCGGCAGATCGCCGGCGCGGTATACCACGGGATTGGCAAACCCCGAGGCGGAGGTGCTGCGTGACCAAGCCGGCTCCAGCCCGGAAGAGGTGCCGAGTCGAACCGGCTCTCGCACCGCCCCAACCCGCCATCGCCCATGAACGCAAGGGAATCCGCGAGTCGCATGACTGGGTGCGCTTTGGCGCGCCGATAACCGCCGCATCGCAAGAGGATGGGCGCTGGCGGCCTGCCGCGCCTGCCGCCGGGGTGGATCTCGCTCGTGTCCCGGCAGATATCGAAGACCCCGAATCGAGAGTTAAGGAACGACCCTGGAATCGCCCTTCCCCTGCGCGAACAAGAGTCGGCATTATGCACCGTCATCTTCCCTTGATGGCGTCGATCCGCTTCGGCGGTTCGCGCCACAATGCACCCGAACTGTCATCGATGCGGCTTGCGCTGCAGTGCGACGGCATGAAAGGGGCCGAGCCGCCCAGGACGGTTGACTTCCTCTCGTTCACGCCCGCAGCGGAATCGGGAGAGCAGGCAGCGGCAGTCACCGAGCCGGAGGAAGGGCAGACGGTGCAACTTCCGGACGTGAAGGTTCCGGCCATGGCGGAAGTCGCTCAGCGAGATTCGATTGCCAGCGGTCTTGCTTACAACGGCAGCATCGCCCAATCCGGCCCGGCTCCGGATCCTTTTGGCGAAACCAAGCCATTCACGCATGCGCTTTCCGGAATCTCCGTCGCGCGATTGTTCGGGAACTTTCTCGTGCGCGCCACTGTCGACAATCCAATCACGTTCCAGGTCAATGGCGGCGCGAATACCAACATCGCGTCGGAGAATGATCCTGCGATCACGCAGGAAAATTACCAGAAGGTCGCCAGCGATCTGACTCCCAACATGCACGACGAGAATGGGCGCCCACCTCGTGATCAGTTCTGGGCCCAGGATCTCACCATCCGGCATGAGCATTTTCATGCCCAGGAGGATTTCAACTTCGGAAAGCAGGGTGTTACGGACGCGCAAACGTGGCTGAACACGCAGGCGGCCGGCGACGTTGCCGGGGTGCAGGCCCTGCTCAACCAGGTGCCGGGCAAGGTGGCTAACACGGTCGCGGCGGGAATGACATTCCCCGGGCTCGAGGAACGCGCCTATGGCGATGGAGCGCCCGCCTACAAGGCGCGGGCGGATGCGGTCAAGACAAAGGGAGACGCGGGGAACTACGGTCATGGGCACGGCCATGGACATTGATGACGCCAGGAAACGGGAAGGCTCCGGAACTCCGGCGAGCCGGATGCGAAGTCTATCGTCCGGGGAAGGAAAGCTATGAGCAGGCACTCGTCCAATACGCAGACACGCAAGCGGGACGGCAATGTTCGCTCGAACGCCGTCTCGATGGAGCGGTCTAATTCGCTGGGCGCACACGCGTGCATTCAACGCGAATCGGGCGGGCATGGCGTCCAGCCGCATGCGCCGTCGCTGGTACGCGAGGTTCTAAACTCGCCGGGTCAGCCGCTCGATAATGGGGTGCGCGCCAGTATGGAGCCGCAGTTTGGCTTTGACTTCAGCGGAGTCCGGGTTCACACCGACGAGAGGGCTTCCGAATCCGCGCAAGCCGTTGGCGCCAACGCCTACACGGCAGGCTCGCATATCGCGTTCGGTGCGGGCCGTTACGCTCCCTGCATGACCGGCGGCCGGCAGCTGATCGGGCATGAACTGGCGCACGTGGTCCAGCAGTCGGAAGGGGATGTCAGTGGAACTCCGATCGGAGACGGGTTCCATGTCAGCCATCCGGGCGATTCCTTCGAGCGGCGCGCCGCAGCGATTCAAACCAATCTCGGCAGCAATCGCGGCGATGGCGCGGAGAGCCAACCCAGCCCGTACGCCGCTGCTACCCGGCAGCCAAGTGGCGAAGTGCACATCCAACGTGCAAGTCTTGGGCTCACCACGGGAGAATCCGATCAGGGCGCCGGCAAAAATGTGAATGAAGCAGCCTCGCTCAACGCATGGAGCGCATTGGGCAGTGCCGTCGCGGGCCTGGGAAGCATGTTGATCGCCTTCGAAGGCCTGAAATTTGCCCGCCGGCAAGCCGAAGCGGCGGAGGACCCTCCGGTCGCCGAGCCGACTACAGGGGGCGTGAACTCCACTCACATCGAACTTCCCGAAGTAAAAGGCATCGATCCGGGCGATCTCAAAGACCACCTCGACACTTCCGACGAAGAAGAAGAGGAAGAGACGGTCATTTCCGGGTTGAAAGGCAACAAATCGATCCCCGAAAGCGAGAAAACGTCGCTTACCAAAGAGCTGAAGACTCGGAAGTTTAAGAAGAAGACGGTAATGAAGAAAGCCGACAAGGCCGACCAGGAGAAATCCTTCACAGTTCTGCGCCTTCAACAGGGAGCGCAGAACCTCGCGGACTTCCTTCTCACGCTTCGCTACAACGGCAAGGACGTGAGAGGCGGAGCCACCGAAGATGGACAGATTGCCGGTTACCTGGGCGGGAGTGCCGAAAGCAACGCAGCCGTTACGTTCAGGGCTTCTCCTGGCGCGCCCATCATCAATCAGGATGATGCGGGGAGCGCCGGCAAGGCAGCGGGTGACACAAAGGGACAGTCCGGCAAAGAGGAGAGTGGAACGGCGACGGTGCGGTTGCTGTTTGGTGGGACAAATGTTCCGCCAAGAAAGAAGCAGTCCGGCTCCTTGGGTGTTGTCTTCGGCAGCGCGAAAACTGAGGACTACAAGGTACAGCGCTTCAGCGCGGCTGCGAAGTTCTCGGGCGCCGGCGAATTCAAAGGGTTCGACACATTATTCGCTACGCCGCCTGATCGCAGCGTCGTGACGAAAGGGACGACGGGAACGCCGGGCGATCCCCTGGTAACCATTGGTTTGGCAACATCCGACATCGAGAAGGCAAAACAGCTGCAAGCCATCAACCCGTCAACGCCGCAAGCAGCGCCGGCCACGCCGCCGCAGAAGCCATGAGCTCATTTCCCGGATCTCCGCGCATTCTCAAGGGCGGCCTGGTGCTGCTCGATCCGGATACGTTCGCCGTGCTGCCCAACGGCGTGATCGTACTGCAGTACAACCCGGAGACGCTCTCGCGCTCGCTCAAGATCCAGGGCGCCGAAGAGGGCGGTGATCGCTCCGAGGCGCTGCGGCTGAAAGGCCCGCCTGTTGAGACATTCAAGATCGACGCCGAGATCGACGCCACCGATCAGCTCGAGAATCCCGACCAGAATCCGAACACGGTGCAGAACGGAATCTTTCCGCAGCTGGCGGCGCTGGAGACGATCGTTTACCCCTCGAGCGCCACTCTGCAGAACAACTTCAACCTGTCGCAGTCGGGGACGCTGGAGATCATGCCGGTGATTGCGCCGCTCACCTTGTTTGTGTGGAGCGCGAACCGCATCGTTCCGGTGCGCATCACCGACCTCAGCATCACCGAAGACACCTTCGATCCGGCGCTGAATCCGATTCGCGCCAAGGTGAGCCTGGGCATGCGCGTGCTGAGCATCGACGACCTCTACTTCAACGACAAGGGAGGCAGCCTTTACATGGTCTACCAGCAGCAGAAAGAAACGCTGGCCAGGCTGAATCAGGGCGGCACCTTCGCCGCGCTGGGAATTCGGGGGATCCCATGAGCACGATGCCCACCAACCCGATTCAGGCGCTGCTGGCGCAGACGTCGTTGCAGAGGAATCTGTTCACGTCCACTAGCCGCTATTACGGAATCGACACCGAAACGCTGACCCGGGCCGACGGCACGACCATCATCTACATCAAGCGCCGCTTTCTGCCCTCGGTCGATAGCTTCCAATTGCTACAGTTGCACGCGGTCGTGCAGGGCGACCGGCTGGACAACATCGCGGCCCAGTTGCTCGGCGATCCAGAGCTGTTCTGGCGCATAGCCGACGCCAATGGCGCCATGCGGCCCGAGGACCTTGTCGCCACGGTGGGCCGCCAGCTCAAGATCACGCTGCCGCAGGGGATCACGGGATCCGCGCTATGAACAGGGGTTTCTATCTGACGCTGATGATGGGCTCGTTCAACGCGTCGCCGGTGCCGCAGCCGGTCATCG
>Ga0335078_10015844_pt1 | contig 11189 bp, 9 predicted proteins | sample Lox_Sample_32_FD_206711 | JGI IMG/M metagenome (GOLD analysis project Ga0335078, IMG submission 206711) | Soil microbial communities from Loxahatchee National Wildlife Refuge, Florida, United States - Lox_Sample_3.2 | ecosystem: Environmental > Terrestrial > Soil > Wetlands | place: USA: Florida...
AAGCACGGCTGGGAATACGTCTTCCTGTGGGGGCTGATCTTCTTCGCCATCGCGCTGCGCGGCGGCGGACCGTATTCGCTCGACCGCAAGATCGGCCGCGAGCTGTAGGCGCCGGCCAGCGGCCGCAGCCTTGTTTCCGCACTGCGCGGCCGCTAAATACGGCGCATTCCGCTCAAACCTCGATCCACGGAGAGGTGGCAGAGTGGTTGAATGCACCGCACTCGAAATGCGGCATACGGGCAACCGTATCGGGGGTTCGAATCCCTCCCTCTCCGCCACTCAATTGAAATTTCTCGCTCTTTACCACGACCCAAGCGCACGCCGCGCCGGACCGGCCCTCCACCGCAACGGCGCTGGATTCTCCGGAAATATCAGGTATAGGCAGCGCCACCGCGCCGCCCCTCGATTGGCCGGCGCAGGTCATTTGGCCTAAACACCAGGCCGCTAGGTTAACGCTATGCAGGCGCCACAACCGAGTATTTCCGGCACTCGCGACTATGCGGGTGGCGATGCCGTCGCGCTACAGACGGCGCGCGACGCCATCGAGGCGACGCTGCGGCGCTACGCCTATGCGCCGGTCAATCCGCCCATTCTGGAAAGTCCACTGCCATTCCTCAACCGTTCTGGCGAGGATATCCGCCGCCACATGTACATTTTCCCGGATCCGGGCGGCAGCGAAGTCTGCCTCCGACCGGAGCTGACGATTCCAGTCTGCCGCGCCTACCTGCGCCAGCTGCAGGCCGCGGGGAGCGCCGCCGAGAAAGCGGCGGAGCGTGAGGCGCGGCTTTGCTATTTCGGGCCGGCGTTCACCTACGAGACGGCGAACAACCGCCGCTACCGGCAATTCTATCAGGCCGGCGCCGAATTCATCGGTGCGCCCGACCGGGAATCGGCAGATGCGGAAATTCTGGCCGCGGCGTTGGACGCACTGGAGGCCGCCGGTCTCAAAGAGACGCGCATTGAGATCGGCGACGTCGAAATACGCACCGCCTTCATCGATCAACTTCCGGTCAGCGAGCGTTCGAAGACGCGAATCCGGCGGATCGCGCTGCGCAATCAAAAAGATTTGCGCACCGGCGACCCGTTCGGCAAACCGGGCACATCCGACGCAACGAACGAGTTCGGCGAGCTTGCCTCTTTGCTGGCGTCGATCGAGCCGGGCAAGGCCGAACTTCTGATCAGAGAAGTTTTCGCGCTTGCCGATGTCCGGCATGTCGGCGGGCGCACGCCGGAGGAAATTATCGAGCGTTTGATCAGCCGCACCGCACAGCAGACTGAGTCGGTTTCGGCCGAACTGATGCAGGGCGTGATGGATCTTCTCAATGTACGGGCCAAGCCAGAGGCTGCGTTCAAGCAGATCCGCGAGCATTTCCGCAAATTTCGCATCGGCTCGATCGATCGCATTCTGGAACGCTGCGACAAGCGGCTGCGCTACATCAATGCCTATCGGCAGCAGCCGCCAGAACTGCAGTTCAACGTCGGACTGCGCCGCGGCCTCGAATATTACACCGGCTTTCTGTTCGAGATTTACGCGAAGGACTTCGCTGAGATCGGACACGTTTGCGGCGGCGGTCGATACGACAACCTGCTTGACGGATTAGGCGCGAGCGAATCGATCCCGGCGGTGGGATTTGGCATCGGCCTCGACCGTCTGCTCCCTGCCCTGCAGAAGATCCGCAGCGTTCCGACAGGCATAGCGCCGGCTCCGCAGGCCCTGATTATCGCCGAGGGGCGCAATCGCCAAGAAGAGTGCATCGCCGCGTGCAGCGCGCTGCGGCAGGCCGGCTGCGCCGTCGAACTCGATTTCTCGGGCCGGGATGAACGCGACGCTCTGAGTTACGCCGCCAAGCGCAAAATTCCGTGCGTGATTTTCATCGGTGCCGACAAGTCCAAAAAAGGCCAGGCGCGCGTCCGGCAAATCGGCAGCCGCGGCGACCAGTCGATGCCGATTGCGGCCCTGCCAGCCTACATCAAGGGCGAAGCCGCGGGTGCGGGCGGAGCACGATGAACGCGAGCACACCACGGCAAAAATTCGTGCTTGCCTTGCCGAGCAAAGGCCGGCTGCAGGAACAATGCATCAACTTCCTCAGCGGATGCGGCTTCGACGTGCGCCGCGTCGGCAACGGCCGCGAATACGTGGCCCGCATGATCGGCGTCGATGACGTCGACGTCATCTTTCTGCGGCCCGAGGAAATTCCAAGCCGCGTCGAGCGAGGCGACGCCCACGCCGGCATGACTGGCGAAGATCTTTATCGCGAATATGGCGAAGGGGCACCGGCTTCGACCCTGGTTATGCCGAAGCTCGGCTTCGGCGGCGCGCGGCTGGTGGTGGCGGTGCCGCAATCGTGGGTCGACGTCGCGTCGATGAGCGATCTCGATGAAGCCGCCATGCTGTTTCATCAGCGGCACGGCCGAAGCCTGCGCGTCGCCACCAAGTTTACCCGGCTGACGCGCGGCTTCTTCGCCGATAGCGGCATCACCGAATATTCGCTGGTGGAGTCCTCGGGCGCGACCGAAGGCGCGCCGGCTTCAGGCGTGGCCGATTTCGTGGTCGATCTCACGTCGACCGGGACCACGCTCGCGGAAAATCATCTCAAGGAAATTTCCGGCGGCACCGTTTTGCAAACCGAGGTGTGCCTGATCGCCTCGCTGCGCAATGCGCGGTGGAACCCGCAGGCTATCGCCGCTTTTGAGCATCTGGTGGAGCAGATCGAGGCCCGCACTCGCGCGACTTCCCAGCTCGTGCTTCGCTTTTCCATCCCGAACAAAGCGTCGGCGGACGCCAAGCGGCAATTGACGGAAAAGTACGGCTGCGTGCTCAGCTCGTGGAGCGACGGCATCGCCTCGCCGTCGGCGGCGGGCCGAACCAGCGTTGTGGCCTATTGCCAGCGCGCCAAGCTTTACAGCGTCGTAAAATTCCTCAAATCGTCGGGCGCGGCGGGCGTCATCGTCGATCGCGGCGAATTCATTTTCGAGGGATCGTCACCGGCCTTCGAGGCATTCAAGCAGGCGCTCAAAGGCCACGACGCTCCGGCGAAACCCGCGACTGCAGCCGGCAAACAACGGGCGCGCCGCTGACCGCGTCATCGGCCATACGCTTGCTGGCACAACGGCCGGCAAATTGCTACGTGATGAAAAACCTTCGGCAGGATTTCGGCCATGAACGACCAGGCACCGCGGCCCATTGATCGGCCCAAAGCGCGCTTGCCACGCGGATTTCTCGACTCGACCGGCAAGGTGCTCGCGGTTCACGATCGGCTCATCGGGAAATTATCGGAAGTGTACGCGTCCTACGGCTTCGACCGGTTGACGACGCCGAGCGTCGAATTCGCCGATGCGCTCGGCAAGTTTCTCCCCGACCAGGACCGGCCGCACGAAGGCGTGTTCTCGTTTCAGGACGATGACGATCAATGGCTGGTGCTGCGTTACGACCTGACAGCGCCGCTGGCGCGCTACGTGGCGGAAAATTTCGATACGCTGGCGTTTCCGTATCGCCGCTATCAGACCGGCCTGGTGTTTCGCGATGAGAAGCCCGGTCCGGGCCGCTTCCGCGAATTCGTGCAGTTCGACGCCGATACGGTCGGCACCGCCGCGATGGCCGCGGACGCCGAACTCTGCATGCTGGTCGCGGACAGTCTCGAGGCGCTCGGCCTCGCCCGCGGCGAATACGTCGTCAAGGTCAACAATCGCAAAGTGCTCAATGGCATGCTCGACATGATCGGCGTGCCGGAAGGTCCGGAAGGCGACGCCACCCGTCTCACTGTGTTGCGCGCCATGGACAAGCTCGACCGCCTGGGCATCAAGGGCGTCGCGCAGCTTCTCGGCGGCGGCCGCAAAGACGAATCCGGCGACTTCACTAAAGGCGCGGGATTGCCCACTAAGGACATCGACCAGGTGCTGAGCTTCCTCCATGCGGAGGGCGATACCCGCGCGGCGATCTGCACCTCGATGATGGAAAAGGTGAAAGGCAGCGCGGTCGCCGAACAAGGCGCCGCGGAGCTTCTGGAAATCGATGGCGTACTGACGGCGGCCGGATTTGGCCTTGATCGCGTGCGGTTCGATCCGGCGATCATCCGCGGTCTCGGCTACTACACCGGTCCGGTATTCGAGGCGGAACTCAATTTCGAGATCAAAGATGACGACGGCCGCACGGTCCGGTTCGGCTCGGTCGGCGGCGGCGGACGCTATGACAACCTGGTCGAGCGCTTCCTCGGCAAGAAGGTGCCCGCGACCGGCGTGTCGATTGGCGTGTCGCGTCTTGCGGCCGCGCTCGAAATGCGCGGACTCCTGGCCCAGCGAGCGCATATCGGGCCGGTCGTCGTTCTGGTGCTCGATCGCGATCAGCTGGGGCGCTACCAGGCCATGGTCAGCGAGTTGCGTGCGGCCGGCGTTCGCGCCGAACTCTATCTCGGGCAAAGCGGCATGCGGGCGCAGCTCAAGTACGCCGACAAGCGCGCTGCGCCGATCGTCGTCATCGAAGGCGGCGACGAGCGCGCCAAGGGCGAAGTGACTCTCAAGGACATGGCACTCGGCGCCGAACTGTCCGGCGAGATCAAAAGCCGCGCCGAGTGGGCCAAGGGCGCGGCGTCCCAGGTTTCGGTCAGGCGCGAGGACCTGGCGCGGCGCGTTTGTGAGATTCTCGCCCGCCATCGCACCTGAAAAATAGGTTTTACCGGGAAAGGCCGCGGGAACTCCGTAATTGGTCGAGCGTTAGCACGCCGAACGGGTGGAGGTTTTGCGCCAGTCATACCGATAGGGCGCCGTCGGCGGTGCATTCGGCCTGCATCGAGCCGCGAAGGATGCGCTTGATGCGGTGCGTGATTGTCAATGGTGCCAAGCTCAAGGCTGAGGCGTCGTGCGCCCATTGCGGTCGCGCGATTGGGGAAGGTTACGTTCGCGACATGCGAAACCGCCAGATCTACTGCGATTTCGATTGTTACCGCGCGGCAGTCGGAGTGCCGCTTGTGGCGTCCGAACGGCGGGCCACGATGCCCAATGGATGGATGCGACGGTCATGAAAGTGCGCTGCGACTTCTGCCGGGGGAAACTCGGCCTGATCGTTCACCGCTATTGGCATATGCGATTTTGCTCCCCGGCCTGCGTCCAGGGCTACGAACAACGGCTCGATCAGACCAAGGCGAAAGTGCGCCAGCTCAATGACAGCGCCGGCGGTGATGCCGCGGTGACGGACGGCCTTCCGGGAGCGCCGCGCTTGGCGGCGTTGTAGGAATTTGATCGGCAACCGCGTTGCCCATGCTGGCTGGCGGCAAAGCAGCTATGCTCTGTGACCGGCGGATGCGGCTCTTACGCGGCACATCCGCACGGTACAGTTTGAGTCCATGATGACATCCGGCGACGGACGTTTCTGCCCGCATGGCGCGTCACGCCTTGCTTGGCCGCGCAGCCGCACAAAATTTCTCGTGGCCTCCGTCATTCTGGTTCTGATTCCAACAGCCGCGTTCGCCGCGCCGGAGTCGTCGCCGGAAAGCGCGATAGCGTCATTTATCGCCGAGCTCGGAATCCTGCTTCTGGTCGGCCGAATCATGGGGGAGCTGGCGCAGCGCATCGGTCAGCCGGCGGTGATGGGGCAACTGATCGGCGGCGTTCTGCTCGGCCCCTCGGTGCTCGGCCTGTTGTGGCCGCAGGCGCAGCATGCGCTGATCCCCACCGGCGCCGAGCAGAAAAGCATGATCGAGGGTGTGTCCCAGGTTGGCATTCTGATGCTGCTGCTGCTGACCGGCATGGAAACCGATTTACCCCTGGTCAAACGCGTCGGGCGAAGCGCCATCACGGTGGCCGCGGCCGGTGTCGCAATTCCCCTCGTCTGCGGCCTCGCGCTCGGCGAAATGCTGCCCGATTCGCTGCTGCCCAACCCGAATGCGCGCATCGTCACCGCGCTGTTTCTCGGCATCGCACTGTCGATTTCCTCGGTGAAGATCGTCGCGATGGTGGTCGGCGAGATGAATTTCATGCGCCGCGACATCGGTCAGATCATTGTCGCGTCCGCCATCCTGGAAGATACGATCGGCTGGGTCCTTGTTGCCGTTGCATTCGGACTCGCCGCGGCGGGCAGTATCGACGTTTGGTCGCTGGGACGTGCGGTTCTGGGAACGGTGCTGTTTCTCGCCTTAAGCCTCACTATCGGCCGTCGCGCGGTCTTCAGCCTGATCCGACTCGCCAACGACAACTTTCGCAGCGATTTTTCCGTCATAACGACCATTCTGGTCATCATGGTCGTGATGGCGCTGATCACGCAGTGGATCGGTGTCAATCTGGTGCTCGGTGCCTTCGTCGCCGGCATTCTGGTGGGCGAATCGCCGATTCTGACGCGTCATATCGACGAGCAATTGCGCGGGCTTACCGTTGCGCTGTTCATGCCCGTCTTTTTCGGCCTGACCGGGCTGAACGCCAATCTGACCGTTCTCGCCAATCCCCGCTTGGCGGAGCTTGCCCTCGGGCTCATTATCATCGCCTCCGCCGGAAAATTTATCGGCGCCTTCATCGGCGCCAAGCTGGGCGGTCTCGCTCGCAGCGAAGCGGTCGCGCTTGCCAGCGCCATGAATGCGCGCGGCTCGACCGAGGTGATCATCGCCTCGATCGGGCTGTCGATGAACGTGCTCAGCCGCGATCTCTTCACCCTGATCGTCAGCATGGCGGTCCTCACCACCATGTCGATGCCCCCGATGCTGCGCTGGGCGCTCAAGCGCGTGCCAATGCGCGAGCATGAAAGAGTGCGGCTCGAGCGCGAAGAGATCGATGCGCGCGGCTTCGTCACCAGACTCGAACGGCTGCTCGTCGCAGTCGACGACAGTGCCAACGGAAAATTCGCCGCCCGGCTCGCCGGAGTGATCGGGGGATCCGACGGAAAACCCACCACCGTGCTGGAACTGACTGAAGCCGGGGATACGAAAAAGCCGGACAAAAATGACGGTGGCCCTGGCGCCGGGACTGCGGATCTGGAAAAGCGGCCAGGGGAAGCGGCTCACAACGTGAAATCAGCGGCCGAGCGCATGACGCCACTTGACGCTTCGGACGCAGATAAACGTGGCAGTATCGACGTCACGACAGTGCGCAAGCACGCTATCGGCCCAGACGAGATCGAAGCCGAAGCACGCAAGGGCTACGGCCTGTTGATCATCGGCGTCGCCGATACGCACAGCCCCAAAGGCGGTTTCGGCAAAGAGGTTTCGCGCATTGCCGCGACATTCGAAGGCCCAGTCGCCATCGTTGACACGCAGGATTCAAACGCTGAGCGGCTGCTGCAAGGGCCCGGCAAAATAGTCGTGCCTGTCAATGGCACCGAAGCGTCGCGCCGCGCCGCCGAGATCGCCTTTGCGTTGGCCCGGGCCAGCAACGCGGAGGTCGCGGTGCTCTATGTCGCGACTCCAAGCGACGGCAAGAGCGGCGGCAAGAGCGGCGGCAGCCGTCAGCCGCGGCCGACGCGGAGCAACTATAAGGCCATCCTCAAGGACATCAGCAAGCTGGCACGGCGCTACGACGTCGATGTGCGCCGCAACATGGTGGAAAATGCGGCGCCCGTGGAGGCGATTTTGGAGGAGGCAAAGCGGGACTACGACCTGATCGTGCTGGGGGCAAGCCGGCGCCCGGGCGACACCCTGTTCTTCGGTAACACTGCGGCGGCGATCCTCGATCGCTCGCCAATCCCGAAACTGTTCGTCGCAAGCTAGCAACGATGCCGCCACCTTTTCAGTTCCACGACCCTTGCCATCGAAATGCCCGGAACAGGCCGCGAAACTCAACACGGACAGGACTGGCAAATCCGCGGGCCCAGGCGCATATTTTTGCCATGCTGGATCAAGGTAGCGAAATGGCCGGCGCGCCGGAGCCAAAGCGGTTTGCAGATTCGGCTGTGAGGAAGGGAGTGCGGCCATGTCGATAGTACCGCTGCTTGCACAGTCGGCGTTCGATCCGGAATTTATCGAAACATTGGTTGCGGCGTATGAAGACGCCTGGCGGGAGCTTGAAGCGTCCGGCAGCACGTTTGCTTCGCCACGCTATCGCCGCGCCGCGCAGGAAATCGTCGCCAAACGAATTATCGAAATGGCGCAGCGTGGCGAGCGCGAGCGCGCGCAGCTCGCCAAAGATGCGGCAGCCTACTTGGCTCGGTCATACGCCTAAAGCTGGCACGCCCGTTCCAGTTTTGAGGTGGCGCCGAGTGAGGTGGCGGAACCGAGACCCTTCCCGAAAAGTTGTTGTTCAGGTGCCGGCTACTTTAATTGCACGGGGGTCGCGGTGGGTGCCGTGGACCTTATCTTCTCATTATCATGGCTTGCGGTCGCAACGTGGCTGATCATGCGAGCCTTCAACCAACGCGGACTTTTACCGCGGCTAGCTCGTACCTCCCCGCTTGAGCTCAATGAGGCTCCGCAGCTGACGGTTATCGTCCCGGCTCGCGATGAGGCGAATAATATCGGACGCTGCGTCTATTCGCTGCTCACGCAGGATTATCCGGCGCAGCGCCTGAATGTGATCGTCGTTGACGACCGTTCTACCGATGACACGGCTGCAATCGTGCGCGGGATTGCTGCCGATCATCCCCAGCTATCGCTGGTGCTCAGTCCGCCGCTGCCGCCACGCTGGACGGGCAAATCGCACGCCTGCTGGATTGGAGCGCGCGCTGCGGCGCTGCGGACCGAATGGCTGTGTTTTATCGACGCCGACGTGTGGGGCGAGAGCGCGCTGCTGTCGAGCGCTGTGCGTGCGGCGGTCGGTCGCGAACTCGATCTGCTGTCGCTGACGCCGCGCCAGCACCTGAAAAGTTTCGCCGAGCGCCTGATCCTGCCCTGCGGCCTAATCCTTCTGTCCTTTGTCCAGGATCTGGCGCAGGCGCAGGCGCGGTCCAGCTCCCAGGTCACGGCGACTGGTCAATTCTTCCTGGTGCGCCGCGCCTGCTATGACGCGGTTGGCGGACACGCTGCCGTATCAAGCGCGATCTGCGAGGATCTGGAATTTGCTCGCCGCCTCAAAGAGTCCGGACGCACCGTCCTGCTGATGGATGGCGAAGACGCAGTTTCCACACGCATGTACACGGGCTGGCGAACCTTGTGGCCGGGACTGGCAAAGAACCTGATCGACACATTGGGCGGCCGAAGCGCCACCCTGATACTTGCCGCCATCGCGGTGACACTGGCCTGGGCGGCGGTCGCGATCCCGGTGGACGACGCGGTGGCCTGCCTTACTCACGTTCCAGGCGCCTGGATGGCCTTAGTCCCTGCCCTGCTGGCCTCCGCCGCGGCGTTTGGGCTACACATCGCGGCCGCACGCCACTTTCGCATTCCTTTCTACTACGGCCTTCTCTTCCCGCTGGGCTATACCGTGGGCGCAGTTATGGCACTCGATAGCGTCCGCCGCCGGCTAAGCGGGCGCGTGACCTGGAAAGGCCGGACCTATTCATGACGACAGCGAAGAAGAGGGGCGAGGACGACCCCGCACCAAAGCGCCCAGCCGGCGGGTTGCGCCTCGACGCCGACGACGCGCGCGCGGTCATCCTTGCGGCCGCAGCGCTTGCGATATTTCTCTATTTCATCAAGCTGATATTGCTGCCGTTCATCCTGCCGGCGATCTTGGCCTACATCTGCACGCCCGCGATTGACTGGCTGACTAAGCGCACGCGCTGGCCGCGCTTGGTTTTCGCCATCGGATTCTTCCTGGTCATAATAGGCATCGGCATTCTATTTGGCGTCTTTGCAGCGGAACGAGTTGCCGACGAGGCCAAAAGCCTGGCATTCGACTTGCAGGGCATGCTGCAGAGACTGGTCGGCGATGCAACTGGGAATCGTCCGGTGCAAATCTTCGGTCATACCGTAGACCCGCAGCAGATCGTCACACTGACGCTCGATCGCATTGCCGATTGGGTCGGGCAAACCGATCAATTGGCGCTGTTCGCCAGTGTTGGCGTGGCACTCATTGCAAGCTTCTTTCTGTGTGTCGTGCTGCTGTTCTACTTCCTCACCAGCGGCGAGGGCATTGCCCGCGGTCTGTTGTGGATCGTGCCGCCGCATCGGCGCGGACTCGTAAGGCGGATCTGGGCGAGACTCGATCCGGTCCTGACGCGCTATTTCGTCGGAATGATCGTCGTCGTGATCTATGCAACGTCGGCGTCCTATGTGGGACTCGGTTTTTTTCTGGACATTCATCACGCGGTCCTGCTGGCGCTGCTGACCGGGATCCTCGAAACCGTCCCGTTCATTGGCCCGCTGGCGGCCGCGATCATCGCCGGACTGGTTTCGCTGCAGACGGCGACCGGCTTCATGAGCATTTTGGATTATGCGCTCTACGCCACCGCATTGCGTCTCTCGATCGATCAGCTGGTCGGGCCAATCGTCCTCGGAGCCGCTGCGCGGCTTCATCCGGTGCTGATCATATTCTGTTTTCTTGCTGGCGGCGTGGTGTTCGGCATTCCAGGCGTAATCCTTGCAGTGCCGGTGGCGTTATTGATCAAGAGCACCCTCGCCACGCTGTATGGCGATGCGAGCGCTTAAGCTTCGCCGACGCCAAGCCGGTTCTTCGTGGATCGCAAGTAGCTCGCACCATTCGAATTTTTGGGCTAAACTGTGGCAACTTTTTCGAGAGCTGAAAGTTGCCGATTTGGGGCGGCCGCACGCGGAGACGCCCGTATGGCGGCATTCGCAAGGCGCAGCTTGGCATCCTCGTACAGCCATCCCTGGCTGGCGGAGACCCTTTTTGCATTCGACACAAAGCTGCGGCAGCACCGTGGAGTTATCGAATATTCGGCTCATCCGGCCTGCATTTTCCGGATCGAGATCGCCCTGTCACACCGCTGCCTGACGCTGGCCGACGGGACCGATTTGCGGCCCGGCGCGCGCATCGCCCGGCTGCATTTTTGGAACGAGCATATCCCTCCCGTGCCGTACCGCGGGACGACGATCCGGTGGGCGCGGCGGATGCAGCGGAGCATCTCGATCTCGCTGCATGAGCTTGCGCGCTATTTGTCGTCGAGGCCGGATTTGTGCGATATTTCCGTGGTGTGCGGCGACGTTCCGTCGGCCACGCGGAGCCAACGCCATCAGATCGAATACATCATGGCGCACTACGGCTTCGAGACAATGATGGAGGCGAGGCGGCTGCCGTTCGCGGAACGCGTGCACCGGCTGGGGGAAAATATCCTGATTTCGCTCACGGTCTTTGCGCAGAATCCCGCTGCGCTT
>Ga0335078_10015846_pt1 | contig 11188 bp, 7 predicted proteins | sample Lox_Sample_32_FD_206711 | JGI IMG/M metagenome (GOLD analysis project Ga0335078, IMG submission 206711) | Soil microbial communities from Loxahatchee National Wildlife Refuge, Florida, United States - Lox_Sample_3.2 | ecosystem: Environmental > Terrestrial > Soil > Wetlands | place: USA: Florida...
GGTCACGAGCGCGCGATCGGTGGCGCGCTCGATCATGATGTTGTCGGGCTTGACGTCGCGGTGGATGACGCCGCGCTGGTGCGCGTAGCCCAGCGCCCAGGCCACCTCCTGCATCACCTTCATCGCCAGCCGCGGCGCGAGCGGCCCCGTGCGCTCCACGCGCTCCCGCAGCGTCTCGCCGTCCACGTATCCCATCACGAAGAACACCAGGGCGCCGGCCTGCTCGACCGCGTGGATGGGGACGATGTTGGGATGGGAGAGGCCGGCCGCGGTGCGGGCCTCGCGGAGGAAGCGGTCGCGGGCCTCGACGCTCGCGGCGAGGTGCGGCGGCAGGAGCTTGATCGCCACGAGCCGGTCCAGCGCGACGTCGCGCGCCAGGAGCACGATGCCCATCCCGCCACGGCCCAGCTCGCGCTCGATGGAATAGCGGCCGGCCAGGACCTGCTGGAGCGCGAGGAACTCCGCGCTGACGCCTGCTGTCATGCCCCCAAAGTAACGCGCGAGGGGGCCCTCGCGAGCCCCCTCGGGATTCGTCCTCGCCGGTCGGAACGGCCGGACCGGTCCTCGCGGCCTACCGGCTCGCCGTCGCCCCCCGCGGGTCGTCCGCCGCGTGCACGTAGGCGATGGCGAACGGGCCCTCTGCGTTCACCTGCACGACGGTCTTGCGCGCCGCGATGGCGTAGTGATGCGCCTGAGCCGGAGCGGTGACAAACCCTCCGGGGCCCAGGACCATCGCCTGCTTCGCGTCCACGGAATCACCCATGCCCACGAGGAACCGGCCCGACAGCACCGTGACGTGCTCGTCGGTGGGGTGCCAGTGCGGCCTGATCACATAGCCGGCGGGGAACTCGAGCCGGATGGTGAACTCGCCCGCCGACGAGGGGTCGCCCGACAGCACGGCGATCCGGGCGCCCGCCGGGAAGAACGCTGGAGCGGGTCCCCACTTGATCGCCGGGCCCGGGCCGGCGCCGTGGCCGGACTGCCCGAACGCCGCGGCCCCCGAGACGAGGGCGACCACGGCGACGACTGCCAGTTTCGTTGCACGCATGCAAAGCCTCCGAGCTGGGCCGCGAGCGACTCGCGGCCGGACGAGAGTGACGCTGCCTGTGGTGTCGGAGGCCATGGTAACCGAGCCGGGTTCAATGCGCTTCGCCCGGACGGGCCAGCGGCCGGCCATGGCTCGAAAGGGCCATGGAAGAACGGGGTGTGAGGGTTACAACAGGCCCAGCTTGGCGGCGTGGGCTGCAGCCGCCGCGCGCGACTTGAGGCCGAGCCGGGTGAGCAGGTTGGCCACGTGCCGCTTGACGGTGTGCTCGCTCAGGACAAGCCGGCGCGCGATGTCGGCGTTGGTGGCGCCGCGGGCCACGAGCCGCAGGATCTCCAGCTGCCTGGGCGTGAGCGGCGTCGCCGCCGGTCGGGGCGGCTCGGGCTCGGACAGCTCCGTCACGAGTGCATCGCCGCGCGCCGCCGCGCCCGCGGCACCCAGCCGCCGCAGCGCCTCCGCGGCTTCCGCGGCCTCGCGCCGCGCGCGATCGCGCTGGCCGACGCGCGCCAGCTCCGCCGCCAGCTCGAGCCGCGTCCGACCTTCCTCGAACGGCGCGCCGCTGCGCAGGTAGAGATCGGCCGCTTCCTCGAAGCCGAGCGCCGCCGCCCTGTGATCGCCGCGCGCAGCCGCCAGCGTCGCGCGCGCCGCCGACGCCGACGCGCGGAGCGGGTCGGTGCCCACGTTGGCCGCGATCCGCTCCAGCTCCGCCAGGTGGGCAGCGGCTTCCTCGCCGTCCCCGCTGCCGGCGCGCGCGCGAACCGCGAGCTCGACGAGAGCGGCGCGGCCCGTGCGATCATCCAGCTGCAGCTGCCGCAGCAAGCGCTCGGTCTCGACGGCGGCCTCGCGCGCCGCGCCCCGCTCCAGCATCAGCGTGGCCCGGCCGAGCGATGCGGCCGGATAGCTCGCCCCTTGGACGAACAGTGCTGCCGCTTCCTCGAGCCGGCCCTGCCGGAGGCGCAGCTCGCCCAGGCGCGCCATGGCCTGGCCGGCCATCGCCGGCTTGGTCGCGCCCAGGTCGCTCGCCGCCGCCGTCAGCTCCGCCTCGGCCGCGGCCCACTCGCCGCGCCAGATCAGCACGCCGGCATACTGGGAGCGGCACACGGCCGAGAGGGGGAGGTTGCGCCACCGCTTGGCGAACTCCTTCGCACGGAGGCACCACTGCGCCGCGCGCTCGTAGTCGCGCACGCGCTCGCAGGCGAACATCTGCCAGCAGCAGACGACACCCACCGCGTGCAACTCCTTCACCTCGCCAGCCGTGGCCGCCGCCGTGGCCTCGTCCAGGCGGCGCATTCCGTCTTCGACCCGCCCCTCGGTCACGAGCGCGAGGCCCTCGAGCGCCAGCGCGATCATCTCGACGCCCGGGTCGCCCAGCGCGCGCCCCAGCTCGGCGGCCCGGCGCGCCAGATCCCGAGCCTTCGCGGGGTCGTGAAGCCGGTAGATCTCGACTTCGCCCTCCCGCACCATCAGCCAGCCGTACTCCGAGGTCCGCTCCCGGCCCTGAAGCAGCCGCCGCGCCCGCTCGAGCCACCCGCTCGCCACCGCGTATTCTGCGCGGTACGACACGTAATCCCACACCAGCCAGATGGCCATCCGCGCGGCGCCCAGCGCGTCGTCCTTCTCGCGGTAGGCGCGGTATGCCCGCTCGCGCGCGTCGAGCACCAGGGCGCCGTCGTCGAGCCACCAGGCCGCGAGCCCGAGGCCTTCCAGCGCCTCGGCGCGCTCGCCGTAGGCCAGCGCGGCCGTGAAGCGCGTGCGGGCCTCCTCCCAGAGGCCGCCCGCCAGCGCTGCCTGGCCGTCCGCGATCAGGGAATCGGGTGAGAGTTGCTGCGACACCACGTGGTCAACGCTAGAGGGGGTGGGCGCTGGAGTCAAAGCGCCGGGCGCCGGTACCGGCCGGTACGCGAAGGGGCCCGGTTCGGGCCCCCTCGTCGTTGCCGGTGGCAAGGCCGCTTACGCCTGCCGGATCGCCTCCAGCACCCGCGCCGGCGTCATCGGCAGGTAGTGGAGCCGCGCGCCCGTCGCGTCGAAGATGGCGTTGGCGATCACGGCGCCCACGTTGATGATCCCCGGCTCGCCGCCGCCCTGCGGGTCGACCTGGTCGTTCGACACCAGCACGACCTCGATCGCGGGCACCCAGGAAAAGCGGGTGAAGGCGTACGTGTCGAAGTTGGCGTCGTCGATGCGGCCGCCGTCGAACCTGAGCCCCTCGCTCAGGGCGTAGCCGAGCCCCATCGCGATCGCGCCCTCCGTCTGCATCTTCGCGCCCTCGGGGTTCACCACGATGCCCATGTCCTGGGCGCAGACGACGCGCCCGACCTTCACCGCGCCCGTCGTCTTGTCCACCGTCACGTCGGCGATCTGCACGACGTACGTCCCGGCGTCCGAGCCGCACGCGATCCCCCGGCCGCTCCCGTTCCTGGCGGGGAACGGCCGCGGCCGCCAGCCGTACGCCTCCGCCGCGGCGCGGAGCGTCGCCACGAGCCGCGGGTCCGTCGCGTTCTTGAGGCGGAACTCCAGCGGATCCATGTGCGCCGCCACGGCCATGACGTCCATCTGCTGCTCGGCCGCGAAGCGGTTGCTGTTCGCGCCCGGCGCGCGCCACGGGCCCGTGGCGAACGGGTGGTAGCTCTCGCCGGTGCCGCGCGTGTCGCTCTGCTCGCCGAACGCGCGCACGCGGCGGTTGGGCACGTCGTAAACGACGCCGGCGCCCCGCGACCCGGCGGCGTACACCGCGTAGTCCCACAGCTTCACCTTGCCGGCGGCGTCGACCCCCGAGCGGACCTTCATCACCGCGGCGGGACGGTAGCTGTCGAGGAAGAACTCCTCGCCGCGCGTCCAGGCCACCATCACCGGCTTGCCGGCGGCCTGCGCCAACCGCGCGGCCTCGACCACCTGGCTGCCCGAGCCCTTGCCGCCGAACCCGCCGCCCACGAAGGGGGTGATCACGCGGACGTTCTGCAGGGGCACGTCGAGCGCGCGCGCCACCTGCCCCTGGTGCCCGAACGGCGACTGCGTCGAGGCCCAGATCGTCACCTTCCCGTCCTGCCACTCCGCCACGGCCGTGTGCGGCTCCATCGGCGCGTGGGCCACGTACGCGTTGTAGTACGTCTCGTCGAACGTCTTCGCCGAAGCGGCGGCGCCCGCGGCGAGGTCGCCGGCCGCGTCCACGGTCTCGCTCCCCGGCGCCGCGTCGACCAGGTGGTCGTAGATCGTCTCGGCGTTGACCGTGGAGGCCGGCAGGTTCCACTCCGCCTTCACCGCGTCCAGCGCCTTCGCCGCCGTCTCGGGATCGGGCGCCAGCACCGCGACCAGCCCGTCGTGGTTCACCACGCTGACGCCGGCCATGGCCGCCGCGGCCGAGGTGTCGAGGCTCTTCAACGTCGCGCCGTGCGCCGGCGGGCGCACGATGCGGGCGTACAGCATCCCCGGCCGCCGGATGTCGCCGGCGTACTTCGCCGCGCCCGTCACCTTCTCGCGCGCGTCGAGGCGGCGTGGCGAGCGGCCCATCACCTTGAAGTCGCGCGCGGAGCGCAGCACCGCCTTCTCGTCCACCGTGTGCGTGATCTCCTGGCCGGCGGCGAGCTCGCCGTACGAGACGTGCCGGCTCCGGTCCGCCGCCACGTACACCACCCCGTCCTCCACCAGGAGCTGCGCGCGCGGCACGCCGAGGCGCTGCGCCGCGAGATCGCTCAGGACGAGCCGGGCCTGCGCCGCCGCGGCCCGCACCGCGGGCCCGAAGAACCGCGTCGTCAGCGAGCCCCACGTGCCCGCGTCCCACGGGCACGACGCGGTGTCGCCCGCGACCACGGTGAACCGCTCCACCGGCACGCCGAGCTCCTCGCCCGCCATCTGCGCCAGCGACGTCATGACGCCCTGCCCCATCTCGATCTTGCCCGAGAACAGCGTGACCGAGCCGTCGGGCGCGATGTGCAGGTAGGCGTTGATGTCGGTGGGATAGCCGCGGCGCCCCTGCGCCTCGAGACCCGCGGTGAGCGCGGGCGCGCTCACCAGGACCAGGATCCCGCCGCCGAGGGCCTTCACGAAGTCGCGGCGGTCCATGCGCGCACGACCGGCGAGGGCGGTCATGGCTGCCTCCCTTCGCCGGCCGCCGCGCCGATCGCGGCGAGGATGCGCTTGTGCGCGCCGCAGCGGCAGAGGTTGCCGTCCACGCCCTCGACGATCTGCGCCGCCGTCGGGTGCGGGTTCTGCTGTAGCAGGCCGTAGGCGTTCATGATCATCCCCGGCGTGCAGTAGCCGCACTGGAAGCCGCCGTGCTCGGCGAACGCCTCCTGCAGCGGGTGCAACCGGTCGCCGGCCGCGAGGCCCTCGATCGTGGTGACCTGCTTGCCCCGCACCGACGCGAGGTCCGTGAGGCAGGATCTCTGCGCGTGGCCGTCCACGACCACCGTGCACGCGCCGCACTCGCCGATGCCGCAGCCGTACTTGGTGCCCGTCAGCTCGAGGTCCGTGCGCAGCACCCACAGCAGCGTGCGCGCCGGATCCGTGTCGAGGGTGACCGGCTTGCCGTTGAGCGTGAAGCTGACCGGTTCCTTCATGGTGGCCTGCCTGTGACGGCGTTCGGGAGGAGGTGCCTCGGAGCCGATTCCACTTACCCGCGGCGCGGGCGGCGGGTTCCGGCTTCCGACGGCACGACGATGCCGCCATTTCCGGCGCTGTCAAGACGCGGCGCCGCCCGGCGATCGGGCGACCGGCCCGGCGCCCCGGGAAGGGCCGCGGCGCCTGCGCTGGCCCGCGATATGCGCTGATCGACCGCAGCGCTGCCCCGCATTCGGCGGCCGGCGGCGCACGTGGGAGTCAGGCAATGGACGTGCACAACCTCGGCCCGATCTTCAGTCCCTCGCGCATCGCCGTCGTCGGCGTGACCCAGAACCCGAACAGCGTCGGCGGCCGGGTGCTCGCCAACCTCGTGGGCGGCGGCTTCCGGGGCGTCGTCTACCCGGTGAACCGCGACGCCGAGGCCGTCCTCGGCGTGCCCTGCTACCCCGACGTGGCGCACCTGCCGCGCACGCCCGACCTGGCCGTGGTCTGCTCGCCCGCGGAAGAAGTGCCGGGCCACGTGGCCGCGTGCGGCGAGGCGGGCATCCGCGGGTTGATCGTCGTGTCGGCGGGGTTCAAGGAGACCGGCGAGGCGGGCCGCCGGCTCGAGGAGCGCGTGCGCGCCGAGCAGGCGCGGTTCCCCGGCATGCGGATCGTCGGCCCCAACTGCCTCGGCGTCGTGGTCCCGCGGCTGGGGCTCAACGCGAGCTTCGCCCCCGCGGCGCCCCGCGACGGCGACATCGCCTTCGTCTCGCAGTCCGGCGCGCTGTGCGCCTCGGTGCTCGACTGGGCGCTGGAGAACCGGATCGGCTTCTCGCACTTCGTCTCGATCGGCAACGCGCTCGACGTGGGGTTCGGCGAGCTGATCGACTGGTTCGGCGAGGACGAGCACACCCGGTCCATCATCCTGTACATCGAGTCCATCAGCGACGCCCGCGCCTTCATGACCGCGGCGCGCGCCTACGCGCGGCAGAAGCCGATCATCGCCTTCAAGGCGGGCCGCTTCCCGGCCTCCGCGCTGGCCGCGGCGTCGCACACGGGCGCGCTGGCCTCGGAGGACGCGGTGTACGACGCCGCCTTCCAGCGCACCGGCGTCGCCCGCGTCTCCGACCTCGCCGAGATCTTCGACTGCGCGGCCCTGATCGGGCGCGGCAAGATCCCCGGCGGGCCGCGGCTCGCGGTCGTGACGAACGCCGGCGGGCCGGGCGTCATCGCCACCGACGCGCTGATCGCGCAGGCCGGCGTCCTCGCGGAGCTCTCGCCCGAGACCGTGGCGCGCCTCGACGAGGACCTGCCGCCGGCCTGGTCGCACGGGAACCCGGTGGACGTGCTGGGCGACGCCAACTCCAAGCGCATCGAGAAGGCGGCGCAGAGCGTCCTCGCCGACCGGAACGTGGACGCGGTGCTCGCGATCGTCACGCCGCAGGCGATGACCAACCCGACGGCCACGGCGCGCGTCCTCGGCAAGCTCGCCGGCCAGACCCACAAGCCGCTGCTCGCCGCCTGGCTCGGCGGCCGCGCGATGCGCGACGGGCTGCCGATCCTCGCCGAGGCCGGCATCGCCGCCTACCCGACGCCCGAGCAGGCGGTGCGCGCGTTCATGACGCTCGTGGCGTACGCGCGGAACCTCGAGACGCTCTACGAGACGCCGAAGGACGTGGCGATCCAGTTCCCCTACGACCGCGCGGAGGCCAAGCGGCGGTTCGTCGCCGAGCGGCTGCGGGACGGCGCCGGCGTGCTCGGCGAGGACGTGTCCAAGGAGCTGCTCGCCTCCTACGGCATTCCGGTGGTGCAGCCGGTGGCGGCGGCGACCGCGCAGGCGGCGATCCGGGCGGCGCAGCGGATCGGCTACCCGGTGGTGCTGAAGGTCCGCTCGCCCGACATCAGCCACAAGACGGACGTCGGCGGCGTGAGGCTCGACCTCGGCAGCCCGGCGATGGTGCAGGCCGGCTTCGACGCGATCGTGCGCGCCGCGCGCGAGCGGCGGCCGGACGCGCGGCTCGAGGGCGTCACGGTCCAGCCGATGATCCGCGACCGCGACGGCCACGAGCTGATCCTCGGCATCAAGAAGGACCCGGTGTTCGGCACGGTGATCCTCGCCGGCATGGGCGGGGTGGGCGCGGAGCTGCTGGCCGACCGCAGCCTCGGCTTCCCGCCGCTCAACGAGCGCCTGGCGATGCGGATGCTGGAATCGCTCCGGATGTGGCCGCTGCTCACGGGCTACCGCGGCCGCAAGCCGGTGAAGGTCGAATCGCTCGTCCAGGTCCTGATTCGGCTCTCCTACCTCGCGGCCGACTGGCCCGAGATCACGGAGCTGGACATCAACCCCCTGCTGTGCACGCCGTACGAGGTGATGGCGCTCGACGCGCGCGTGGTGGTGGACCGCGCGCTGGTGGGCGCCGAGGCGGAGCCCTACGCGCACCTCGCGCTGCGACCCTACCCCGAGAAGCTGGTCAAGCGGGTGGTCCTGAAGGACGGCGCCGCGCTCACGCTGCGGCCGATCCGGCCCGAGGACGAGCCGCTGTGGCTCGCCATGCTCCGGAGCTGCAGCAAGGAGACCATCTACTCGCGCTTCCGCTACCTGTTCGACTGGTCCACGCACGAGGTGGCCACGCGCTACTGCTACATCGACTACGCGCGCGAGCTCGCCATCGTCGCCGAGCTGGGCACGGGCGCGGAGCGGCGGCTCGTGGGCGTGGGCCGGCTGGTGGCCGACCCGGGCCACGAGAGCGGCGAGTACGCGGTGCTGGTCGTGGACGAGTGGCAGCACCGGGAGCTGGGGGGCATCCTCACCGACTTCTGCATCGAGATCGCGCGCAGCTGGAAGCTGAAGCGCGTGGTGGCCCAGACCACCACGGACAACCACGCGATGATCGCGGTCTTCGAGCGGCGCGGCTTCAGCGTCGCGCTGGGCGAGGACTCGGCCGTCGAGGTGTCGAAAACGCTGTAAAGACTGGTGGTGGGTTGTAGGTGGTAGGTGGTGGTGACTGCCTGCACCACGACCCACAACCCACGACCTACAACCCACCAACGCTCCCCCCGACACCCTAGCCTCCGCACCCGAACCGTGACACTTTCCTGACGCCGCGGTCGAGAGACGATTCCGCGAGCTCCACGGGGAGACCGACACCATGCGCTGTACCCGCTGCGGCCGCGAGGCCGCCGAGTCCGACAAGTTCTGCGCGGAGTGCGGGATGTTCCTGCGCGACGCCTGGGCCGAGCAGCGGCTCCTGGCGCCGATGCTGCTCGAGAGCGAGGGCAAGCACCAGGACGCGCGCCGCGAGCTGGAGCGGCTGGTCCAGACCCAGCCGAGCGCGCTGGCCTGGCACTGCCTGGGCACGGTGCACATGCACCAGGGCACGCTCAACCGCGCCATCGAGTGCTACCGCAAGGCCCTGGACCTCGCGCCGCGCTTCCTGCTCTGCTGGTACGACCTCGGCGTGGCCTACTACCACCGCGGCAACATGCCCGCGTCCATCGCCGCGTACCGCCGCTGCCTCGAGCTGGACCCGCACTACAACGCCGCGCACTACCGCCTGGGCGTCGCGCTGTTCCACGCGGGCGACCTCGACGCGGCGCGCGAGCACTTCGAGAAGTGCACGGCCCTGACGCCGGAGTACCTGCGCGCCCGCTACCATGTCGCGCTCATCCACCAGCGGAAGGACGAGCTGGATCCGGCCGAGCGCGAGTTTCGGAGCTACCTCACCGAGGCGATCGGCGGCGCCACCAGCCTCTACCACCTCGGCGAAATCCAGCGCGCGCGCGGCGACGCCAAGGGCGCCGCGGCGCTGTTCGAGCAGTCGCGCGGCGCCGGCCGCAAGGCGCAGCCCTGAGGACGCGGTGACGGCCCCCGGCGCGGACCGGCTGATCTACGACTGGGCGCTCGCGAGCGCGGCCCCGCCGGCGCCGCGCGCGGCCATGCTCGACGACGAGACGCTGCGCGACGGCCTGCAGAGCCCGTCCGTGACCGACCCCGCCGTCGAGACCAAGCTCGAGATCCTGCACCTGATGAACGGGCTCGGCATCGAGACCGCCGACGTGGGCCTGCCGGGCGCGGGCCCGCGGCAGCGCGAGGCGGTGGAGCGCCTGTGCGTCGAGATCCGCGACCAGAAGCTCCGCATCCGCCCCAACTGCGCCGCACGCACGGTCGCCGCCGACATCCAGCCCATCGCCGACGTCACGCAGAAGACCGGGGTCCCCATCGAGGCGTGCGTGTTCATCGGCTCCAGTCCCATCCGCCAGTACGCCGAGGAGTGGGGCATCGACCGCATCCAGCGCCACACCGAGGAGGCGGTGCGGTTCGCGGTCTCCGAGGGGCTCGACGTCATGTACGTCACCGAGGACACGATCCGCTCGCACCCCGACGACCTGCGGCTCCTCCTCACGGCCGCGATCGAGAGCGGCGCGAAGCGCGTGTGCCTGTGCGACACGGTGGGCGCCGCCGTGCCCCAGGGCGTCCGCAACCTCGTGACGTGGGCAAGGCAGCTGCTGGCCGAGCTCGGCGTGGCGGACCGCGTCGGCATCGACTGGCACGGCCACCGCGACCGCGGGCTCGACGTGGCGAACACGCTCGCGGCGCTCGAGGCGGGCGCGACGCGCGTGCACGGCACCGCCTTGGGCGTCGGCGAGCGCGTCGGAAACACGCCGATGGAGCAGCTCCTCGTGAACCTCAAGCTCCTCGGCTGGCGCGACGACGACCTCACCACGCTCCCGGCGTACTGCGCCGCGGTCTCGCGCGCGACGGGCGTGCCCATCCCGGCCAACTGGCCGGTCGTCGGGCGCGACGCGTTCCGCACCGCGACGGGCGTGCACGCCGCGGCGGTGGTCAAGGCGCAGAAGAAGGGCGCCGAGTGGCTCGCGGACCGCATCTATTCGGGCGTGCCGGCGAGCTGGGTGGGCCGCACGCAGGAGATCGAGATCGGCCACATGTCGGGCGGCTCCAACGTGCTGCACTACCTGCGCAGCCGCGGCCTCCCGACCGACCAGGCCGTGGTGGACGCGGTGATGGCGGTGGCCAAGCGGTCCGAGCGGCTGCTCACCGAGCAAGAGATTCTCGCGACCGTGCGTTCGGCGTCCGGCCGCGCGGGCGACTGAGGCGCGCCGTGGCCGACGTCCGCGCCAGCATCGATCTCGCCCTGCCGCCCGCGGCGGCGTTCGACGCCCTGGTCGAGGAGCTGGCGAGCGCGCTGGCCCGGCTGGGCATCCGCTTCGAGCCGGGTCCCGGCGGCCGCGTCGCGGAGGGCGCGTTCGAGGTGGGCAAGGTGGTGGCCTGGGATCCCGGGCGCGGACTCGCGCTCGAGTGGCGGCACGCGAGCTGGAGTCCCGGCGTCGTCACGGAGATGCGCCTGGCGCTCGAGCCCGCCGCCGGCGGCTCCCGCGCGACGCTCGAGCACCGCGGCTGGGACGCCGCCATCGGCGATCCGGTGGAGCTGGCGGGCTGGTTCGCGGGCCAGGTGCTGGCGCCGCTCCTCAGCGCCAGCAGCCCGGGCGCGTTCGGCGACTGGTTCACCGACCGGCGGGCGCGGCGCCCCTCGGGCCCGGCGGCCCGCGCAACCTACCTGCACCCGCTCTACCACCTGCCGAACT
>Ga0335078_10015847_pt1 | contig 11187 bp, 13 predicted proteins | sample Lox_Sample_32_FD_206711 | JGI IMG/M metagenome (GOLD analysis project Ga0335078, IMG submission 206711) | Soil microbial communities from Loxahatchee National Wildlife Refuge, Florida, United States - Lox_Sample_3.2 | ecosystem: Environmental > Terrestrial > Soil > Wetlands | place: USA...
TACTAAGAGAAGACAAGAGTTGGAGAAAGAAGGATGGAAGGGTTGGGGACCTGGAACTTGGCCTTCTAATTCACCTGATCTCAATCCGATTGAGAACCTTTGGCACATCCTAAGGGGCAATATTAGAAAGCACAAGCATCAACCTAAAAACCGTAAGGAGCTTGTAGCGGCACTACAAGAGGAATGGGAGAAATTGGATATGAAACATGTAGAGAGTCTGATTGAAAGTATGCCAAGGAGATTGCAAGCGGTGATCAAAGCAAAGGGTGGAGCCACTAAGTATTGATTAAAAATCATGTCAATATATTAAAACTATAAGCACTCAAAATCCCAAGTCAATTGGAGCATTGGTGGTTAAGATCGTGGGATTTTTCGAAGGTCGGAGGCTCCGATCTGACGGTGATCGGCGGAAAAGTGACAAACTTAATTCCCGCCTTTGATCAATAATACAGTAATGCAGTCAGCCACTATCCCTCCTGGATTCTCACGGGGATGGCGACACTTTGCCTTAACCTATACACAGCCGTACGTAATGATGCTCAATGGAGGCGGCTACGAAGTCAAGAATGGATCGAACTACGATTTCGACAATGATTTTAGTGTCGTGATTATTTTCAGCACCAGCGACACCCAAGTCAATCAGGGCCTATTGTGCAAAAGTACGGGTGCCGCTACGTATACTCCATCCCCGCAACTGAGTATGTCATATCGCGTGAGACTACAAAGTTGGAATGTCATATTGGAAGTCACACACGGCACAGGGGTGACTACTCCACTCACTGGGCCATCCATTCAGCCAGGCAATTTGTATAGGCTCGTTATGATCAAAAATACTGCCTCACCAGCCTCTAGCGCCAACGCGAGTTGGGATAGCTCAACGGTGGACCCATACGCCCCTCCCTTTGGCGTCAATGATTTCGCGCCTTCCGCGACGGCTGGCGGCAACGCCGAAGTTAACCAACCAAAACAAGGACAATATTCGATTACAAACATTCAACAGAACTCTCCCTCAACTGCAACTAAATTATCGAACTTTGTCAGCAACCTTGGGAATACGACCTCTACTTCATATTCAGTGCCATTTGCAATTCAGACTGTTAATACCGCCGGTACATACGGGGCATTACAAGTTACTGGGCCTCAAACCTGAAATGTTAGCGCATATGCTGGACTTTCTGTAACCAAAACGAGAAATGCACACATTCTATTCGGCACCGCTTACAGTGACGTTAGGGAGGAACTGCCAATGGGTGGTCCAACGGCAACCGGAAATATAAAAAGTGTGTACCTTTTCAACAACGCCATTTCAACAACTGGGTCCATGGTTGCCATTACCACGCCTTCTGGCAAAGCCGATACCTCTTCCCTCTCCACGACTTAACTTCAACAGTCGGGCCTCGTGGGCTATGGAAGGCCATGTACGATCCTAACAACGTCGTAAACAATCTATTCAATGCGTCGGATGTTGCGGTTCCAGTCAGTCCGTCATTGACGACATTAGCCCCGTTGACAGGATATGAATTGGAGGGTACGAGCCTCTATCTCAATGGCTATCCCAGCTCGCTCGCAGTGGCAAGCTCCGTTCCACCCTCGATGACCGGATACCTGTCTGGATCATCTTATCTCTCTTTCAAATCCTTTGTAGAGTTCCAGCTCAACAATCGGTCTCGTAGTGCTGTTCGATGAAACGATCACATTTACTTCATTCAATGATAACGTTCCGGTGTATTTGCAAGTCGCCTTTCTGACTTCTGTAGTGGTGGATTTATGGATCGTACGAAAGTGTTCACGAATTGATCTTCTTCGAGGATGTAACGCGTACTTGTATTTGCGGCAGACGACCACACGATGCTCCGGGAGATATATCACGTACCGCCGTGCCAGGTCTGTTTCTCGATGATGTGGACCCGCTGGCACGTTGTTCACTATCGTACCTTTGCGATTTCGGCACGTTTTTCGACTTCAAGGACTCGAGTAACTTTTAACAGGTGGGGAGGGGGAGGGGGGTGAATGAACTTTAAAAGAATTATAGTGTGGAGTATATGTATTTTACGTGTGTGGCATATATTAAAGTGGATCATACGCCTACGTGCTTGCCTGTCATATGTCCCGATACGCGCTGTTTACATATATCCGGATACGCGTCGATACGCTCGAGCCCATCGCCGCTCGATCAATCAGGGGATCGAGATCCCATCCGGACACCCTCCGGATGGGGGAGCATATGGAGTAGATGAATGAAGATGGTGATTTTCCTAAACGGAGCTAATCTAATATAGGCGCCGATCCCAACCCACCACAGGCTCCGTCCTCATTTTCTGGAATTTTTCGGACGATTGGCAATGGAATTCAAAGTGATGATTTGATCAATTTTAAAAGGAATTAAGTAATATCTTAATAAGCGTCAACATAATTAATATAAAGGGCAATTAATTGAAATCAGTTTGAAAAGTTTGGTCTGAATTTGGGTAACCTTTCCCCTACCTACTATTCTTATCTTTTATAATAATATAGTTAGGTTGGAATGTGAAGAGTCCTTATGGTGCTGATTGACATTAAAGGGTCCAATGTTAGGAAGATATTATAGGGTTGATCGGGACCCCCGAAAACCACGACACTATACGAGTCCAAGATTGCCCTAGTGTTAGTTAATGATCAATGATAGTGTAATCATTCAACCTCCTCTTCTGTCCCTTTCAAAAGGTTTTAGTGTTTAAGAGAGATGTAGAACTGCAGAGCTATTATAATAATTACGCTTCTTCACATTAATTTAACGTTCGAGTTGTAGTCTCCAAGAGCAACCAAAATTTCGGCCCAATAACGTCTAGGGATTAGGTCCAATCCGTAAGTAGTTGTGGAGGCTTTCCATTCGATGATTTGGGACCGGCAAACCATCCCACGCGATCTATTTATAGATAAGATCGGTCAACCTTAATTCGGGGCCCAAAGCCATGTAATTTCCGGAGAGGACCGCGCGACGGGGACTGCCGTTTTCTCGCCAACCAAATTTCATGTCAAGACTTTCCCAAAAATCTTTATCCCCACGGCGCTAGGATTAGCCGCCTTATGTGGGGCACGGGATGATCAATCTATATATAACTTGAATGTGCGTACCTTCCACATCTCGGCGCCAAAAAACACAGAACCTTCGGTGTTCCGAACTCTGAATCTAAATTTAGACTAGTGACGCCTGCGTCCCCGCATTCCGGATCTCCGAGCCAGCCTCATCATACGTATATCGGGATAATGAACGATATGCGATCACTCGAAAATCCGGTATTTCCCCAACCTAATACTCTTAGCCAGTCTTCTTGCACTGATTAGATACCATCCAAGGATGTGGGGGTTCCTACAAACGTATCATATTGATTTGCCATCGATTTGCGTTACTATGGCCGAGTATTTCCGTTCCACTTATTACCCATGTCTACCGCGGCAAATTGTTTTTGGGGTAACTACTCTGACACACATGTTCCATCCGTCTGTCTTGATTGGTTTAGGCATGTGGTGTTAATTGAAGAGACGGGGTTCATTATTGAACTACTAACTCTATGGCCCCCATGATGGCCCCTCAGCTTGGAACTTAGGGATCTGCGCTGATTTCCCACCGCTTAGCCACCCTTCATGCTCCTCCTCCGCATGCAACCAATTTGCTTGGGAAAATACAGTCCCACAACCAAACCTGTATTTCCGTGCGGGCGGAAATCCAATTCTAGTTTCGAAAAATTAGAGTTTCGGGCCGGACTGAATTTTTTGTGGAGGTTGAATTTCCAATTCGGAATCCCGAATCCCGAAAATTCGGCGCTTTCCGGCGCTGAGATGCGGAATGGCACACACATACAAGTTATATATAGAGCGTCAGGCACCCCACATGCGGCGACGAATGAAAACGCTGTGGACGGGGTTTAATACTGCAGCGACTTGGGAGCCGAAGACCGACTTATTCAGGCGACATGCATGATCTGCGAATGGACGAACAAGTCAGTTGATGCAACATCGGAAAAATCCGAAATTCTTAAATCATGACAATGAAGCATTCCAGACCCGAGACCAAACTCAAGACACGCCCCGAAAGTCTAATGATGGAAATAACCATAATACATGAATCCCATTGGCTCAAAGTACCACGGTTCCTGATAATCAAGTGTGGGATGCGAAATGCATAAGCATTCGTTCCACCTGTCGGGAATGCGAGGAACTAGCCAATGCGATGACATCGGCAATGCCAGTGTCCAGATTAGGATAGCAATGGCATGCTGCTGGGGGTTCTAGAAATACGGCAGCACCACCCACTTCATAGACACCGTCGATTCATCAGAATAACCGATCCCGCCTCACAGCGAGGAACCGCATACAGCCTCTGCGCCCGAGATTGAGTGAACGTGACCTTGACCGCCTAGGGAGAACAACACACCTTTTTCCCTCAGCTTTGGCCTTCGTTGTCCACACGCTTCTACCATGATCTTTGCAAAAGGTATCTACAAAGAATGCGGCCTCGGAAAAAACTATTCCATCACCATCGAATGTACGGGGCCAGGCTGCAGTCAGCTCGAGACCGTCCCCAACATTGTTTGTGTCAACGACTCCACGACCCTCCGTTGCACTAATAACATCATTTGTGACAGCAGCAACTTCACTTCACTCTTCACGATTGATGCATCCAATACAACTGCCACGGCGACGGAACATATCACTGCCGGCAATTTACATTTTTTGGTCACGGAGAATAGCCTGGGAAATGTTTCGTATACTAACGAAACCGGCACTGCAATGTTCATATCCCCCAATTCTTCCTTGTGTCTGATACCTTAAGGTCCACCAAGCCTTCTCTCGGCTCATGCTATTCTTTTTCCTCGTCATGGCCGTTTTTACCTCGAGTGGTTATGCACAATCGCCGCAGCAAATCTTGACGAATATCGAACAATCTGCGCCGCCTATAATCAGGCCTATTTTGCCGAACCTCGAGCAGATCATCTGCCAGGCCGCCGCAACGAAGCTCCAGAATGGCCTCATTCAGTATGGCAATCCAGAGTTTTGGGCCATCATTTTTGAGCTGCGGGTTGTATGCATGGAAACTGTCTGGGAACTCGAAATAGCGACGGGTATTGCAGAAGTCGCGGCCCTTGGTGGAGATTTCGGTGAGGGTGTCCTTCAGTTCATCGATTTGCACCAGTGCAGCCATATCGTAAACCAACTTTTGCTCCCTGGACCAGCCGCAGCTGAAAATATGGCCTGCAGCCAGGTGCTCTCCGGGTTACATACACCACCCCCGCCGGTAACTCCTCCAGTAACGCCACCGCCAGTAACACCACCGGCAAGTTGCCAAAATCCTAATGCCGCGCAAATTTGCCAGACTCAAGGATGTTGCGACTTCGATTGTGACAATCTACCAGCGGGATTCACTCAATCCGGGACTAATGGAGTGACATGTCCTATGGTGGCAACCCAGAGATGTTGTTTAGGGACAAATGGATGTGGATACTACTGCAGTACTTCCACACCTGCAACTCTTCCCTCTCCGCCGGGTACGGATTGTGCCTGCGTTGGCCGGATTTGCGAGAACGCTATTACTAGTGTGAGCAGTGCCACAGATTGTGGGGCCGATTGCTACCTGCAGTGTATTGCAAATGCGCTAGGAGGGAAATGCGTCGATACTGCCGATGTAGCAAGCGTGGGCCCCATTATTGTGTTTACCCCGGCATGCAACACCGAGCCTCAGGGTGTCTGTAATATACCATTCTTACAGCCAAATGTCGCTCAGTGTCAAACAAGTACTCCTTCGCAGCCTCCCCCAACAACTAACTGTCCCACTGCTCCGGGACCGATTGGACCGGCTGGCTGCGGCTCCGTACCTGGAGTACAGAATTACGTGGACTGTTTACTCCAAGCGAACGTAAAGGTACCGTTCAGTTCATCGGACGATCAGATACTCTGTTCCTTGGTGGAATCTTATTTATGTGGTCAGACTACCTTTCCAAATGCCGCAACTCTATGTAACCAATGCACAAGTGGCACCATATCAAGTATTGATGGAAGCTGTTTTAATACGTATTTCGATGTCGCCAATCAGCCTTTCTGTGACGAGATCCCACCTTCTTGTCCAGAGGCTGCGTTTGGATAATATTTACTATTTCGTTGAAGGAATTTTGGATTCTCTGTATATAATTTATTATGTCTGCTTTACGGTGATGTGTGTATTCATTTATTTAGTTTAGGCGTACGGCCTGTGAGCGTAATTCAACTGCTTACTTCGGGTCATTTGGGATAAATAAAGTAGGTTACAAGGTACACGGTTACCTACCTCATCATGACGATGCAAAATCCACAACTCTAGAACCCCGCACATACTTCCCGAGGTCTCTCCGTTTTGAACAAGTCTTGCGAGGAGTATAATTTCTACAGTCATTTCTGTTGGATTTGGCTTCGGGCCTGGCTCGCTAAACCCTTAGTTCGTTTCTTGAATCAAGATCTCTGATATTGGCCTTATTTCTGATGTTGTACAAGTCTATTAATAAGTTCTTGGTTCGCTTAGCCTATCGCCGTCAATACCATTAAGGGAATCACGTCGAAAGAGGTTGTACAACATAACTCCATCTGTTACTTCTTGTTCAGGGTTACCATTATCCGATAAGATCGACGATAGCAACATATACACCCAGCCTCAGCCATCATACGTATCCGGCAATGCCGATGGTTGAACCGGCATTCTGGAACCCTATGATCGTCCAGGCAAAACGAGCGATTTCCGTATGTATACTATTTTCCTTCAGCCAAGCCAAGACAAATCCGACAACTTCTGAAACACTATCGTCGACCCTGTGTGGCTCGCAAACAGTCCAGATGCGGGACTCAGCCGCAATTCTCTCGGCAGAGTAATGCTTCCATACCATGGCGTTTACCATACCGAGTGACGGACTCCGAACGTTTCCTTCCTCCCGTCTCAAATCAAGCCGTCGTTATACCTCAGATCGCACCAATCATGGCTGTCCCTGTTCCAAATCCTGCGTCAGATTTCATTTTTACGCCGATTGGAACGAATCTGCGCCCGAAGTATAACCTGAGCAATGATATCGAAGCTAATGTCGTCCTCGTACCCCCAACTGCTTCGGGATTGAGCGCTGGAACTATCCTTACGACGGGATCAACCACAAGGTTCACCACCTATCCCAACAATATCATTCCATTCGATCTCATAAAAACCGCCTCGTCAATAGTAAGCTGGGTTGATTCTACAAATTCATAGATACTTACCCGGTTTATCACGTCCATCCTCGGTCCAAATATCGTCCAGATGTCGGCATAAATGCTACCGGGATCGACAAAGGTTGCAGATATCACAGGTCCAGTCAATAGTAGGCTCTTGTATAGCGTTTACACGGACCCGAACGGCATTACTGTCAACCTTGCAACGAATGCGAGTGTATCAAGATGTCAATGGGAATCCTATCCAGTACTATGACGGCAAATCCTATCATTCACTACAAGTCAATTACATAACGAGCCCGGACGGACAATCATGTATTATATCCAACCTCCTCCAAAACATACGATCAGACCGCATTCAGTCTGGTTGCCGACTATGATCTGTAAGGCAACCCAGGCGATGAATGGCGCTATTTCCTGGTCTCTGGGTTCAGTTCAAACACGACATCTGAAGCCACCGTGGCCGGACTAGCGCCATTCTTCCAGTCAACGGGATCGACAGGGTCCATAGGATTCACCATCGCTACTTCCCAGATCGCACCTGACAATACAACGAAATTGGTTAATGGATATGTGCTGGTCAGGGGCCTTCTGCAATACCTAAATATCAACTCGAAATATGAAACGTTCATTGATGTGCTGGTGTACAAAAGCCGTGAGCCTCTTCGACCTGTTCCCTCTAGGAAGTTCAAACACCTTAATTTCCTTTCTCAATAGTTTATATCCTGGTGCACCCTTTGTCTCGAATAGCGACATTAATCTGGTTTTTGCCAGAAACATCATTTCGTATTTTAACGCGGTCCAGCAAGCCATGATTGCACTATGAGTCGTTCTATGAGGATGTTTGGACTACATTGTGGTAATGTAGGTGTATAAAGGAACAAGGATATAGAGTCTGTATGCGTCGCTGTAGTTGGAATTGAGACTTCTGTACCCATTGCTCTATGTCCACATGCCGTTCCAATAGGGGAACGAATTCCAGAGGGGCAGATGTCCTCCAGATTTCTCCACGAATTCGTCCATCTGTTTGATGGATGCCGTATAACCTCCTCCACTTGTAGAATCGATATTAAGTTCAGTGCCGAACTCGCCGATAATTGTCGCTGTTCTGATGTTGCATGGTCGCTTGTTTCCACTCTGTCCAGTATGTTATCTGCTTATTGTCTATTGTCTTGCGCCCAGTTGCATTTCCCTTCCTTTCTTTCGTCTTTTGTAGAGCGCGGTCATGCTTAGCACCAGCACACGTACACCATTCGAACCAAATTTTTAACTTCGGCGGGGTAAGGATTGTAGATTTGCGTGTGGAAGCAGATCTTGTTTTGATTATGGCTATCGACTGACTTTATAGGTTTCTTGCTCTTGCTTTACGTGACCTCATAATATTCTCTTATGGGTTCGCAGTCTATTTCACGTGCTGCATATTGTACTTCCATTCTTAAGCTTTGTAATTCAAAGCATTTACCCCAAGATTTCGTGCTTTTTTCGTCATCCAAGGACTGACTGTCCGCTAGCGCATTATTCGTACGAAGTGGAGTATGTGAGAAACAACTGGTTCCCGCCGTTTTGAACCTTGCGGAGTGTCCGCCTGGAACCGGAAAAGACGGGTACAGGAAATTTGCAGTGGTAAGATTATCGCCGACCGCGACATGGATTGCATCGTTAGGGCAACTAACTACTGGGAAAACGCTATTGAGCAGACAAAGCGAACAAGTAATTGGAAGAAGTATTATAAATTGAATGAGTCCAATTGCTACCTTCCTCCCAGTTGATTAACGCGGTGACAATACCCGAGTACAAATCAATCGTCAACAAAAACCGAGCCTACGATCTAGAAACCAATATTAATGTGAACTCGCAAATCTCAAAAGCAGATTGAAAATCCCACCCGCATGAATGATAGTCTTCATCTCGAGAACCTGGATAACTTTCTGCCCGCTTGTACCAGATAATAGATATAGAAAACAAGAACTACAAGGGTGGCTGCCAAACACCCTCCCCAAATGCCGACCACTTCATTACGAATTTGGGCCGCTGTCAAAAATAGGATATACGCGAAATTACCCAAGCTAATACGACTGGAATTACAATAACAATTGTTGTAGATCCCAGCAAAGGTGAAGAAGCAGTGAAGCATTAGTCCAAAAGCATTAAGATAAGCGATCGTCTTGCCCACGATACGCGTTATGTCACCCAATGCTGCGCAGAGCCAATAACGGACTGGCTTCGAGGTTCCATGCGGCTGATTGTATCCCATACAAAATGCTGAACAAAGAGTTGAGGAGATGAGTAATATTGCAGACAGAAGTGAAGCACTGAGGACAAGGATGATCGGAAGGGAGCAACACCCGAGACCAACGGTCGGCGTCAGATAGCATATCACAAATGCCATCGTCATCGGAACAGCATGAAATAGGGTAGGAAATAGAAATGTCTTTAGCATTCTGTTAAGCACTTGCTCAATCTTGTGGCATTCTTCCCGTGAGATGGAGTCGATATCGCAATCTAGAATTTTGTTCAAAGAGCCGCCATTCGGCGCAGTGTTGCTATTCCGAACCTCATCAATATGGCCACCAGCGCTATCGGTCGAGTCAGTCGAGGAGCCAGCGCCAACATTGATAGTAGTGTTTCCAGGGGTGTCGTTGGAGGTATTCTGACCAGCCACAATCGAGTTGAATGCGGGGCTGCGTTTGAGGAAGGATACATGTTTGTCTATAACGCCCTTGGCCACGTACGTCCAAGTGAAACACCATGCATAATTGAAGAACGGACCTTGTTCTGCCTCGTCGCCCTCAAGTATCCGTGCGATGGAGACGGGAGGTGTACTTTTTCGTTGAGCGAGGGGTGCTTTTCTAGCTCTGAGAAACCCTTGAGGAGCGCGGATAAGGTTCTGGGGTTCACGGTCGTCATCGCAGAACTCTGCCGAAACTACAAGGTTTCGTGCCACATGTTTAAGTGCATCCCGGATACTTCGACGATTGGATGGAGTTGGCACTGAATGCCAACCGAGAATAACAGGCACTATCCAAAGCCACATCGTTCCGATTACTGGAGCGATGGTTATGAAGTCTACGCCGTAAGTGACACATTCACAATGGAACTAACCTCCAACCACCGTGAAAGCGTTAATGATGTCAGTTTAAGCTTAACTAAGTTTAATACTTAATATTTCAAGCAAAGTCTCTACTAAGTTTAATCTAGCCTAAACCTAACTTAAGCTAAACTAAGTGGCTTAGACTTGATTGTCATTTCTGTATTTATCATCTTCATACATTTAAACTTCCATTTAGGTAATCCATTAAGGCTTTTACCCCTGTACAGTAACTTTACTAACTATTACCCATGATTTTGTATATATGTATGTATGCCCTGGCCCAGCCCATATTATAACTACTTATTATATTTAAGTATAGACATGAGCGCCTCCTCAAAAGGACCCTCCCAGCTATGGGAGGGGGCTCCAATCCAAACAAAGCAAGACATGTAGCTTTTGGGCCGAAAGTTACAGTAGGGGAGCACCTCCAGATCAGAGGCTCCGGTCCAGGCAGGACGGTCACAGGGAGCCATGGATCGCGATCCATGGATTGTTCAAAAGTTGACGATCGATCACGATTGATCCACTCTGTATAGCATAGATGGCGTGGATACATTCCAGATTCTGCTTCACCAAGTCTTTCAATTACGAGTTTCTGGGTACAAGCCCAAATAGAATAGAAGAGCTGGGGGAAATGCATGGGGAGTCATTGGACACATTCGTCCATTGGGGTATTGATCAAGTACGGTATTAAAATAGTAAAGTTCCATGTCTCAGAAATGCAAAAATCGTGAATCCCCATACTTCAATCTACATTATATTACTTTCTGAAAGAAGCAGCCTTCGAGTTTAAATAGAGAATACACAGAGGCTGTAGGAGTATCGATACGCCTTTGTAAACTGGCTCCGACTCCGACTCCGACTATGTGCTTGGACTATTTTGAAGTGTCCCT
>Ga0335078_10015848_pt1 | contig 11187 bp, 10 predicted proteins | sample Lox_Sample_32_FD_206711 | JGI IMG/M metagenome (GOLD analysis project Ga0335078, IMG submission 206711) | Soil microbial communities from Loxahatchee National Wildlife Refuge, Florida, United States - Lox_Sample_3.2 | ecosystem: Environmental > Terrestrial > Soil > Wetlands | place: USA...
AGGCAATCTCCACCGCGCCCAGCACCGTCAGCAGCTCATCCTCCGCGTCAAGGAGAGTCAACTGGCAGCCGTCACAGGAGGCCAGCTTGAAGATCGCGATCTTCGGCTTGCTGTTGGGGGGGGTCGGTCCGTTTTCAGATTTCATGCCGGTTGATCCAGGGTTCAATCTGCGTGTACGGGAAAACCGGGCCGTCGCGGCACACGAAGTACGGACCGAACTGGCAGTGCCCGCAGAGGCCCACCGCGCATTTCATATTTCGTTCCATGGAGACGTAAATCCGTTCCTTTGAAATACCGCGAGTTGTCAGTTCCATCGCCGCGAAACGCATCATGATCTCCGGCCCGCAGATCAATGCGATGGTATGCGGCGGGTCGAGCTTCACTCGCGTCAGTAACGTGGTGACCACTCCAACGTTGCCGTGCCACCGCAATCCTCCGTAGTCCACCGTGGAGAGAATCTGCGTCCGTGGTTCCTTTTTCCATTGCGCCAGTTCGTTTCGGTAGATCATGTCTCCAGGGCTGCGCGCGCCGTACGCCAGAATGATCCGGCCGAACTCCGGCCGGTAACGAAACATGTGATAAAGGGCCGGGCGCAGGGGCGCCAGTCCGATGCCACCCGCAATCAGCAACACGTCCTGGCCTCGCGCCTTGTCCATCGGCCATCCCACACCGAACGGCCCGCGCACCCCGATCCAGTCTCCGATCGAGCCCGTTACCAGCTTGTTGGTGGCTTTGCCAACCGAACGCACCGTATAAGTCAGGGAGAACCGCGCTTCCGGATCGCCGCTTACCGAGATGGGAAGCTCACCCACGCCGTAGAGATAGAGCATGTCGAACTGACCCGGCTGAAACGACGGAAGTGTCGAGCCTGGAGCGGCCACGTGCAGGGTGAAGGTATCGTTGTTTTCCCGGTCGAGTTTCTGCACTTGTGCCGGAATGGGCGCCATGGGGTCGCGGGCAGTCATCGAGCGGCGACCCCGTAAACATCCAGCAACTGCAGCCGCGCCGCCTCCAGGCGCTCTTCAATCAATGTCGAAAACCGCTTAAGCAGCTGATAGCCGAGCTCATGGTCCTGTTCGCATTTAGTTCGCAGGCATCGGCCGTCAAGAGCAACTACCCGCACTGCCTCGGTTGCTCGCGCGTCGAAATGCCAGCGGTGGGGCGGGACCAGCCATGACCAGCCCAGGATGTCCCCTTCGCCCAGGGTGTTCAACGTCAGTCCCCCGCTCTCGGGGCGATGGATCTGGAGTGCAACCGTGCCGGAGCGGATCAGGTAGAAGGAATCGGCCTCCGTGGCTTCCCTGGCGATATAGTTGCCTTTCTCGAACCGTTGATTGCTGGCGCATGAGATGAGCGTCTGAATGTGTTCCGGGTTGAGACTGGCCAGGAAACGATGATTCCGGAGGACGGCTTCGAGCGATTGTGTGACCATTGGCTCACCTTCCTCACTGCATAAGCACGCGAAGCTTCTCAACCTCGCGCGTAAAGTCGATGCCCGCGGGACACCATGTGGTGCAGCGCCCGCAACCGACGCAGCCGGAGGTCCCGAACTGGTCGTGCCACCACGCCAGCTTGTGCATGATGCGCTGGCGGAATCGCGCAGCCAGCGAGGAGCGCACGCTGCCGCCATGAATGTAAGAGAAACTCAGGCTGAAACAGGAGTCCCACTTGCGCCGCCGCTCGGCGATTTGCCCGCTCAGGTCGGCGGAGTCCTCGAAAGTGCAACAAAAACAGGTAGGGCAGACCATCGTGCAATTGCCGCAGGCGAGGCACGGTGCGGCCGTCGACTGCCAAACGCCGTTCTCGGTGCCTCTCGTCAACGCTTCAGGCAGTCCGTTGGTGTCCAGTTTGCGGGACACCTTCCGCACTGTCTGGTCCCAGACAGCGCGCGCGGCCTCTTCGTCGACGGGTTCCGCGGCGCGGTGTTTCACGGCGTTCAGCATTCCCCGCCCGTTCGCGGAGCCGGTTTGAACGAAAAATCGATGCGTGGCGTCCGGAATCTCTGTAAGCGCCAGATCGAAACCGGTTCCCGCGCGCGGGCCCGAGTTCATGGATGTACAGAAACAACTGTCGGCAACCCCTCCGCATTGGACGGCGACGACAAATGTTCGGGAGCGGCGGGCGACGTAGTCCGGGTCCGCCATCGGTCCATCGGCGAAAACCTTATCCAGAATTCCAATGGCCGCCAGATCGCACGGCCTCACTCCAATGAACGCGTACTTTGTTTCCGACACGGTTCGTTCCGGGACCGTGAATGACTTGCCGTCGGCGGCGATCCTGTAAAGCGACGCCTCCGGAGGATTCAGAAATCGCTTCCAGGAGTCGGCGCCGACCGTGTGGGCGAAAACGGCGCCGTCATTGGAGATCAGACGGTAGCGTCCGGGGGCTTGCTCGTCGGTCCAGCCTGCCGGCAACTCCGCGGCGCTTTCAATGGAATCGAGAACGATTACGCCATCGCGAACAACCGGGCCGATAACGGTGAATCCTTTGGAACGAAGAGCCTGAACCAGCTCATCAAGGTCCTCGCGCAGGATGACACTGTGCGACCCGGCAAACTCGCGCTGCCGTTTCACCAGACCGCTTCCAGCAACCAAACGCCCATGCGCCTAGGCCCAAATAATTGAATGGCTTAGGCGCTGTTAGCAGCCGATTGCTGGGTGAAGCGGCACATCGGCTGGGGGAGGTGGCTACAAGGTGCGCGAGTTAACTGCCCGCGCCGGTTCCCAGTAACTCTTCAGCTCGGTACCAGTCCTCTTCGGGAGAGCCGATCGGGGATCCCCGCTCCTGCCAGAGCTGGTACGCAAGGTTGGCGATATCCGAAGTCGTGGCTGCCGTAAGTTCCTGCTCGATTGCGGCCTCCGCTTCGGGAGCGAGCGCAACGGCTTGTGCATCGTGCATCTCGGGACTCCTTTCGCCCCCGATTGTAAGTCCGATGCGCGCCAATTACCAGCCAAAAGAAGTTCATATCAGGTTACCGGCGATGACCGCCTGCCCCAGGGAAATGCCGCCGTCGTTCGCCGGAACCCGGGAATGGAGAAAGACCTCAAATCCGCCGGTAAGCAACAGTTCCAGACACCGTTCGGTCAACCGCCGGTTCTGAAAGGTCCCTCCGCTCATACAGACACGGTTCAAATGGTCGACAGCGCGGATGCGCCTGCACACCTCCACGGCAGCATCCGCTACGGCATTGTGGAAACGCGCGGCGATTATTCCGGCTGCCGTACCCGCCGTCAAGTCTGTTGCCACGCGCTCAATTGCCGGCCTCCAATCGACCGTCTCGCCATCCACCTGGATCGGGTAACTCTCCTCCATTCCCAGCTCTGCAACGGACTCCAGGTCGATGGCCGCCTGCCCTTCGAAGTTCGTTTCCAGCCGCAGCCCCAGAATCGCCGCTACCGCATCGAACAGTCTCCCGCAGGAGGACGTCTGAATTGTCTGCACGCCTCGGGCGAGCATCGCGTCGATAACGGACCGCTTTTGTTCGGGCACCCGCTCAAAGAACGGTAGCTCAGGCAAATTGGCGCCAAATGTCTCCCGCAGCCATGCAATCGCCATGCGCCACGGTTCGCGAATAGCCCGATCTCCGCCGGCCATGGGCACGTAACGAAAGTGAGCTCGCCGCTCGAACCCCCGGTAGTCGCACACCAGAAACTCGCCGCCCCAGATCTGGCCGTCCGTGCCGTAGCCTGTGCCATCGAAGGCCACCCCGATCACTTTGCCACGAAGATGGTTCTCGGCCATGCACGAGGCTATGTGGGCGTGATGATGCTGAACGCCGTGACAGGGCAGTCCGGTCATCCGCTCGGCGATACGCGTGCTGAGATAACCGGGATGGAGATCGTGCGCCACCATCACCGGCGCCACACGGAAGAACCGCTTCATGTGCGCGAGCGTCTCCTCGAATAACTCCAATGTTTCGTAGTTATCCAGATCGCCGATGTGCTGGCTGAGGATGGCGTAATGATCCTTCGTCAGGCACAAGGTGTTCTTTAGCTCCGCCCCGGTCGCTAGCACAGGCGCCGTAGGCACGCCGAGATCGACGGGCTGTGGCGCGTACCCGCGGGACCGCCGGACCACGCGCTGCGCTCCCGCATACACGCGTACCACCGAATCGTCCACGCGGGTGGCGATCGCCCGATTGTGCACCAGCCAGGCATCAGCCAGATGGCCGAGCCGCGGTTTTACCTCTTCATTGCGGCTGACGATCGGCTCCTCGCTGATATTGCCGCTGGTCATTACCAGGACACACGAACGTCCTTCGGAGAGGCCAGACAAGCCCTCGGCGAAGAGCAGGTGGTGAAGCGGCGTGTAGGCCAGCATCAGGCCCACGGTGTTGTTACCGGGCGCGATCGCCGGCGAGAGTCGCGCCCCGGGCCGCCGGTTCAGAATCACGATCGGCCGCCGCGGAGCTACCAGCGCCGTACGCTCGGGTTCCGAGATGTAGCAGAAGCGCTCCGCGGTTTCGATATCGCGCGTCATGAGCGCGAACGGTTTGTCGCTGCGACGCTTACGCTCGCGCAGCAACCGAACGGCCCGGTCATTCTGCGCGTCGCATGCCAGATGAAACCCACCCAGCCCTTTAATGGCCACAATCCGGCCCTCGCGAAGCAACTCACGTGTTCTCTGTAAAGCCTCGCCCCTCAACGCTACCGGCGAGTCATCGACCCACAATTCCAGCCATGGACCGCACGCAGGGCAGGCGTTCGGCTGTGCGTGAAACCGCCGGTCTAAAGGGTTCTCATATTCCGCACGGCAGGCGTCACACATCTGAAATCCAGCCATGGTCGTCGCGAGCCGGTCGTAAGGAACGTCTTCGATGATGGTGTAGCGTGGCCCACAATTGGTGCAGTTGGTGAACGGGTATTGGTACCGGCGATTGGCAGGGTCGGTGAAATCGCGCTCACAGTCCGGACAGGTGGCAATGTCGGGCGGCACGAGCACGAACTGGGCCGATTCTTCCTCGCTGTTGCGGATATGGAACTCGGGTTCTCCAGCTGGCGTCAAATCCGACACCGACATTTCGTCGAGTCGGGAAAGGACCGGCGCCTGCTCACGAAACTGGCTGAGAAACGTCTCAACGGCGGTTGCTTCGCCTTCGATCTCGATGGTTACCCCCGCCGAGGAGTTGGCGACATACCCGGTAAGCCCATGCGCCATTGCCAGGCGATATACGAAAGGCCGGAACCCGACACCCTGTACGATCCCGCGCACCCGGATGAGCTTTCGCACCATCGTTGCGCTATTATCCTACTCAATCGCGAATGGATGGAGAATGATAAAGTGCGATCCCGGCGACTTGCCGCTCTTTCATTTTTCGTTGTGAGCGTTCCCATCTTCGGCGCGAGCATGGCCTCCGTTTCCGGAATAGTGGTTAACGACGCCACGAACAGGCCGCTGCAGATGGCCATGGTCACTCTGATCAGCCGTGGACCGAAGCCCATGGAGGCGGCGGTCTACACCAACGCGAACGGCACGTTTCGTTTCGATAACGTTCCGGGCGGCGCCTACCATTTGTGGGCAGGCGAATATGGATACCAGCATGTAGCCTTCGGCGCGCCCACGCCAGACCGGTATCCGGCTATCCTGACGCTCGGCGAAGGTGAAGTTCGCCAGGGTATCGAGCTGCGCCTGCGTCCCCTTGCCGCTATCACTGGTACCGTAGTGGATCAGAACGGCGATCCCGTACCCGGCGCGATGCTCCAGCTTATGGCTCCATCCTGGGTGCGTGGCCGCCGCAGCATGGTGCGGCGCAATGGCGTCACCTCCAATGAGCGTGGCGAGTTCCGCATTGGCGGCATTTTGCCCGGCCGGTATTACCTTTCGGCAAATGCCCAATACTCACCGGCTTCCGAGATCCGTCCCGAAGTCTCGGTGGGCGATCAGCAGCCGGATCTTGTAATGGGCAGGACGTGGTACCCCGACGCGGCCCGGATGGCCGGTGCCCGCCCGCTTGAGGTCAGGCCCGGCGCCGAAATCGGCGGAATCGCGCTGCAGATAAACACCACCGCCGCGGCTGTCGTTCATGGGCGCATCGAGGCCCCGGACGGCATCAACGGCGGGTTCCAAATTCACCTAATTGCTGATGACGAAGGTGATGGCGGAGTGCCCGAAACGCGAAGCGCCTTTAGCCCAGGCGGCGAATTCTATCTCGACCGTGTCCCGCCCGGCCGTTATCGGGTACTCGTTAAGCCAACGGAAAATGATGAATACCAGGGCATGGACGAAGTCGATCTGCAGCCCGGTCCACAGGACCTCGTCCTGAACGTACGCAAGGGCGCCCGCCTGGCGGGTCATCTCGAATTGCAGGGGGTTCCACCTGGAGACTCCGCCCATTACACCGTCACCCTGATCCCCGGCAGCAGCCCCACGGTCAGCCTGCGGCGCCTAACTGCGACTGTCGAAGCGGACGGTACCTTCCAGTTCCCAGCGGTCGCCCCGGGCGTCTGGGATATCGGCGTGCACCCCATCCCCAAAGGAGGTTTTGTCAAGTCGATGCTGTTGGGCAGCAAGGATGTGCTCACGGAGGAGATGAACATCACCGATGACTCCAGCGTGCCACTGAGCATCGTCATCAGCGGACGCGGCGGTGTCATCTCGGGCGCTGTGCGGATGCCCCAGGATCCAATCGCCGATCTCGCCGGCCGTTCCAGTCCCGTGATTCTGTTGACGCCGACCGGCAAACTAGCGGATGTGGAGAGCTTCGTGATGGTGAAGCCTGCCGAAGAGGGCGGCAGGTATGAAATCCGCGGGGTCACGCCCGGATCGTACAAGGTCTACGCTTTCGACCGCATGGAACAGGGGGCGGCGCATGACCGCGATTTCCGCGCGCGAGTCGATTCACTTGGCAAACCCGTCGAGATCCACGAAGGTGAACAGGTGCGCCTCGACCTCGACGAGCTGCCATTCGTCTCCGGGGAACCGCAGCAATGATCCCGGCTTTGACAGTGCCATTGCTGGCGATCGCTCAGGTTGTGACATTCCAGAACTCGCCCGGAGGTGTGGATCCGCAGCCGGCGATTGGAACCGCTACGATTTCCGGAACCGTAGTGAATGATGTCACCAACGAGCCGGTCAGGAAAGCGCGCGTGAGTTTGCTTGGCCCCGCGGGCGGGCAGCAGCCGATGGCGGTCACCGACGCTTCGGGCGCTTTCGCCTTCCACAAGCTCCCCGCGGGGACATTCACCGTCCAAGCGGCGAAAGACGGTTTCGACCAGGAGCGAGGCTTGATCCTGGGAGATAACCAGAAGCAGATTACTGTCGTCACCGATCAGAACGTTGCCGGCGTCGGGTTGCGCCTCGCTCCGACGGGCGCGATCAGCGGCCGGCTCATCGACGAGATCGGGGATCCGGCACCATATTGTCAAGTCAGTGCGATCAGTGCGGACCCACCGCGCCAGCAGCGGGGTTCAGCGAATTCGGATGATCGTGGCGAATACCGTATCAGCAACCTGCCCGCCGGAAGATACCTGATTTACCAACAGTGCCACCAAACGCTGGCTGCGCCCCATCCGTTCATGGAGAGGGGCGATCCGCGAACTCCGGTCTGGGCGTGGATTCCCGGCTTCTACGGCGGTGCTGAAGCTGGCGCGGGTGCCTCGGCCCTCAGCCTGCATGAGGGCGAAGAGGTGCGGGGCATCGATTTCCGGCTGAAAACGACAAATGCTTACGCGGTCGAGATTGCCGTAGTGCCTGACGACCAAAGCGTCGATCTCAGGCGAGTTTCGACGCGCCTGGTTCCGCGCGATCCGACTCTGGCGGGTGTGGCCCAATACGGCATAGGGCGCCCCAACAGTGGCGGACCCTTTCGGGCTACCGGCGTAATCCCCGGCTCTTACATCGCGATTGCCGATTACCAGGATAACGAGAAACGGTGGCACGGCGAAGCTCCCGTGGATGTGGGCGACGCCCCTCCCGATCTGGTTCGCCTGGCGCTGCTGGGCGCGATGACCGTGATCGGCGACGCCGACTTCGGAAAATCCGATGAATCCTCAGTAAACGAACAAAACCCCATGCGAGGCACAGTCACGCTCGTTCCAGTGGATCCATCGGGTGGGGCGCCCTGGGGTCAGGGACAAATCGCCGCTGATGGGACGTTCACTGTCGGCGGAATGATTCCCGGCCGCTATCGACTGCAGGTGAACGGGGGCTCCATGTCAATCCGGTCGGCCACTCTTGGCGGCCATGATGTTTCGCCCCTGGGATTCGACATAGTGCAGGGCGCGCCCGGTCCACTCCACCTCGTGATTAGTACAAAGCAGGTTCAGGTACAGGTATCGGTTTCCGGCGTCGATCAGAACAGCACGGGGTGGCTTGTTCTGTTGCCCAAAGGCGCGACGGCCGGCGCCATGCCGATGAACCCGTCAATGGCGCCTATTCAGAACAGTTCGGTGCCGATTAGCGTGCCGCCGGGCGAGTATACCGCCTATGCTCTGGAATGCCAGCAGCCGTGGCCCGTTCTGAATAACGCCGCGATCCTTCACGACATCGCCGATCTGGGCAAGCAGGTGGAGGTGAAGGACGGCTCGAATACCGCTGTCTCGGTGGACCTGATTGGCAGGGACGCCCTGAAGCAGGCGTTGGACAAGGATATGCGGTAACCGCCATCTTCCCGCTTGATCCCACCGAGGCGCGGGGGCACAATCGGGGTGGAGCCAACAATTTATGTGCCTGGCGATTCCAGGCCGAATCGTCGACAGCGAAGACGTGGACGGCAGCCGTGTCGCCAACGTGCAGTTCGGCGGCATCACGCGGAAGGTGTATCTCGATTTCGTGCCCGAGGCCGTTCCGGGCGACTACGTCATTGTGCACGTGGGCTTCGCCATCAGCCGTCTCGATGCCGAAGAGGCCGAACGAACGCTGGCGCTGCTGGAAGAGATGGGCGAGCTGCCCACGGAATGAAGTACCTCGACGAATACCGCGATCCGAAGATCGCCCTGGCGCTCGCCGAGCAGATTCGCGCGCGCGCGACGCGGTCCTGGGTGGTGATGGAGATCTGCGGCGGCCAGACGCACACGCTCATGCGCTACGGCATCGACGAGCTGGTGGCGCCGGCCGTGGAACTGGTGCACGGTCCGGGATGTCCGGTCTGCGTCACCGCGCTGGAGACCGTGGATAAGGCCGTCGAGCTCGCCTCGCGTCCCGAGGTAACGTTCGTCTCCTATGGCGACATGCTGCGCGTGCCCGGTTCGCGGTCGGATCTGTTCCGCGTGAAGGCGGCGGGCGGCGATGTGCGGATCGTCTACTCTCCCATGGACGCGGTAAAGCCGGCGCGCGAGCGGCCCGATCGCAAGGTTGTCTTCTTCGCGGTCGGATTTGAAACCACCGCGCCGGCGAACGCGATGGCAGTATGGCAGGCGCATCGCGAAGGGCTGGCGAACTTCTCGGTGCTGGTTTCGCATGTGCTGGTTCCACCGGCAATCCGGTTGCTGTTGCACTCACCTTCGAATCGCGTGCAGGGGTTCATTGCGCCGGGACACGTGTGCACGGTGATGGGCTACACCGAATACGAGGAGCTGGCGCGAGAGTTTCGCGTGCCCATCGTAGTCGGCGGATTCGAGCCGCTCGATCTGCTGGAGGCGATTCGCATGCTGGTGAGCCAGCTTGAGGATGGGCGCGCGGAGGTGGAGAATCAGTACGCGCGATCGGTGACGCGCGGAGGGAACGCCGCGGCACGCGCGATCATGGAGCGCGTGTTCGAGGTGACCGACCGCAAGTGGCGCGGCATCGGAGAGATCATGCAAAGCGGCTATCGCCTGCGCGCGGAGTTCGCCGAGCACGACGCGGAGAAGATCTTCGGACTCGAGCCGATCACCGCCGACGAGCCGGCCGAGTGCATTAGCGCCCTCGTTCTCCGGGGTCTGAAAAAGCCGCCGGATTGCGCGGCGTTCGGCACCCGTTGCACGCCGGACACGCCGCTCGGCGCGCCGATGGTCTCCGGCGAAGGAGCGTGTGCCGCGTATTACGCTTATCGCCGGCACGAGAGGGAGAGCGATCTTGTCGGCCTCCACTGAGAACTTAGCCAACCTCGCCTGCCCGGCCCCGCTGGCGACGCGCGACACCGTGCTGCTCGGCCATGGCAGCGGCGGGCGGCTGAGCGGGGAACTGGTCCGCGACGTTTTCCTGCCGGCGCTCGGCGACCCCATCCTGGGAGCCCTGGAGGACCAGGCCACGTTCGAAATCGACGGCGCGCGCATCGCGTTCACCACGGATTCGTTCGTGGTGAAGCCGCTGTTTTTCCGTGGGGGCGACATCGGGTCGCTGGCGGTCCATGGCACCATCAACGACCTCGCCGTGGGCGGCGCGGAGCCGCTGTTCCTCAGCGCGGCATTCATTCTGGAGGAAGGCCTGCCTAGGGAGATGCTGCGTCGTGTGGCAAGGTCCATGGGTGAGGCCGCGGCGGCCGCGGGTGTGCGCATCGTCACCGCCGACACCAAAGTGGTGGAGAAAGGCAGCGGCGACGGGCTGTTCGTCAACACCACGGGCATTGGCCGCCTCCGTCCGGGAGTCACGGTGTCGGCGGCGAACGCGCGAGCTGGCGACAAGGTGATCCTCAGCGGCTACATCGGCGATCACGGCATCGCTATTCTCGCCGAGCGCGAGGGGCTGCAATTTGACACGCCCATCGGCAGCGATTCGGCGCCTCTGCACACGCTGGCGCGCGACATGCTGGATACGGCTGGCGCGAGCATTCGGGCCATGCGCGATCCCACGCGCGGAGGTCTGGCCAGCACGCTGAACGAAATAGCCTCGCGTTCGGGCGTCACCATCGAGATTACGGAAACCGCCATCCCGGTGCGCGAGGAGGTTAAGGGCGCCTGCGAGATGCTCGGCCTCGATCCGCTGCATGTGGCCAACGAGGGAAAGCTGGTCGCCATAGTCGCGCCCAAGGCAGCCGACGCGATCATTGAAGCCATGCGCCGCAACCGGCTCGGCGCCGACGCCCGCGTAATCGGCACCGTCAACGGCACCGGCCGCGAGCTGGTGCTCATGCGCACCGCTTTCGGCACCACGCGCATTGTGGACATGCTGGCCGGCGAGCAGTTGCCTCGGATCTGCTGAAATGCACGAGCTCGGCATCGCCAACTCCGTGCTGGAAGCGGTACAAAAGGAGATGGCGCGCCGGCCGCGCGCCCGTCTGACGAAAATCGGCCTGCGCATTGGGGAATTCTCCGGCGTCGAGGAGTCCTC